>Ga0307510_10012620_pt1 | contig 10019 bp, 7 predicted proteins | sample 12_EM_MG_FD_207224 | JGI IMG/M metagenome (GOLD analysis project Ga0307510, IMG submission 207224) | Populus trichocarpa ectomycorrhiza microbial communities from riparian zone in the Pacific Northwest, United States - 12_EM | ecosystem: Host-associated > Plants > Roots > Unclassified | place... | reverse complement strand
TTGACCAATCAGTTTATGTAATTAACGCAGTAAAGAGTTTAGCCGAGGAGGGTGCAATAGGCGCTATACTAACAGGTTTAATGGTACTATTGTTCCTGGGTGATAGGCGTGGGGCATTGATCGTGATCCTGACCATCCCTACCTGCGTGATATCGGGCATATTCTTCCTATCGCTGTTTCATCAAACCATCAATATCATGACGTTGAGCGGGCTTTCGCTGGCCATCGGTATTTTGGTTGACGAATCGACAGTGACGATAGAGAATATACACCAGCATTTTGATATGGGTAAACCAAAAGCGCTGGCGATATGGGATGCCTGTAAGGAAATAGCATTCCCTAAGTTGCTGATCCTTTTCTGTATCCTGGCGGTATTTGCACCAGCCATCACCATGAAAGGTATACCCGGCGCATTATTCCTCCCGCTTTCATTGGCTATTGCATTCTCCATGATCACTTCTTACATGCTGGCGCAAACCTTTGTGCCCATTATGGCCAACTGGCTGATGAAGAACGAGCATGAGAACAAAAATTATGCAATGGATGATGAGGCTGATCCACTGGCACTAAAAGAGCAGTCTGTTAAAAAAACGCTCGAACATCATGGAAATGGCAAGGTGACACGCTTTGAGAAATTCAGGGAATGGTATATGGATATCATGGACCGTATCCTGATGCCTAATAAAAAACTGGTAGTACTATTTTATGTATTTACTTCAATAGGGTTTGCCGCCATTCTGTTTACAATTATTGGCCGCGATGTGTTGCCTAAAGTTAATTCGGGCACCTTCCAGATGCGTCTGCGTGGCCCGGATGGCACAAGGCTTGAACGTACCGAAGCAACTACCATCCAGACCCTTCATATATTAGAAAAATTAGTGGGTAAAGAAAATATAGCCATCACTTCATCTATGGTTGGTCAGCACCCGTCTTCGTTTTCAACCAACCCTATTTATTTGTTTATGGCTGGTCCGCAGGAATCTGTAATGCAGGTGAGCCTCAATGAAAACTATAAAGTAAACCTGGATGAGTTAAAAGAGCGCATCAGGGATACTATGAAAAAGGCGATGCCAAACGTTAAGCTTTCGTTTGAGCCAATCGAACTGACTGACAAAATTCTTAGCCAGGGATCGCCAACACCGATTGAAATAGCATTGACCGGGAAGAATAAAAAACAGAACCAGGCTTATGCTTATAAGGTGATTGATCAGCTGAAATCGGTGCCGTATCTGCGTGATGTACAAATAGCACAATCTTTTCGTTATCCATCAATAAGCATAAATATTGATCGTGTGCGTGCGGCAGAATTGGGGGTAAGTATCAACGAAATATCACGGACTTTAACCGCATCCACGTCTTCTTCCCGCTTTACTGAGAAAAATAACTGGATAGACGAAAGGGCTGGTTTAAGTTATCTTGTGCAGGTAGAGATTCCTGAATATAAGATGTCGAGCTTGAACGATATCCGCGAGATACCGATAGTTGCCAACCAGCCAAGACCGGTTTTAAGTGATGTTGCCGAGGTTAAAATAGATACTACCAATGGCGAAAACGATAATATTGGTGCTGTGCCAACGCTTTCGGTTACAGCGAATATCAACAAAAAGGATTTGGGTACGGCAACCAGTGATGTAAATAAAGCATTAGCCGGTTTAGGTAAACCGCCACGTGGGTTAACGGTAGAGCTGCGCGGTATGGCGCAAACCTTAACAGATACGCTGGATAGTTTGCAATCCGGTCTTTTGGTAGCCATATTGGTAATATTCCTGATGCTGGCAGCCAATTTCCAATCGTTCAAAGTATCACTGGTGGTATTGTGTACAGTGCCCGCAGTATTAGGAGGAGCATTATTCCTGGTAAAAATTACCGGTGCAACTCTAAACCTGCAATCTTATATGGGTATGATCATGTCGGTGGGCGTATCTATATCCAACGCTGTATTGCTGGTAACCAATGCCGAAGAGTTGCGCAAGCATAACGGCGATGCCCTTAAATCAGCACGAGAAGCTGTAGCTTTGCGTATCAGACCAATTTTAATGACCAGTTTAGCGATGATTGTGGGTATGCTGCCTATGGCCTCAGGTTTAGGTGAGGGTGGTGATCAGACCTCTCCATTGGGCCGTGCAGTTATTGGAGGCTTACTGGCCTCAACTTTTGCAGCCCTGATCGTATTACCGTTGGTTTTTGCCTGGGTACAAGGCAATACCAGTACCGAATCTGTTTCATTAGACCCTGAAGATAAAGAAAGTAAATTCTATGTCCCTTTGCATCATCATGAAGAACCCAAAAAATAAATTATTCATCGGCCTGTCCTGCCTTGTTGCAGGTATGGGAATTATTAGTTCCTGCGGCCAAAGCCAAAAAGAAAAAGAGGAGCAGGCACAAACCGTAGAGGCAAAAAATATGCTTGATACGCCAACGGTAGCGCTTATTCCGGTTGCTAAAGGTAAACTGTCGTCTAACATTACTGTGCCCGGAGAGTTACAGGCGTTTCAGCAGGTTAATCTTTTCGCCAAAATAAACAGTTATGTTAAAACCCTCTCGGTAGATATAGGCTCACAAGTACATAAAGGCCAGATACTGGCGACACTGGAAGCTCCTGAAATTAACTCGCAACTGGAGCAGGCGAAATCTGTAATACAGCAAAATAAGGCTGTGTTTTTTGCCAGCAAGGCAACATACGACAGGTTGTACAGCACCAGCAAAACACCCGGTACGGTATCATTGAACGACCTTGAACAGGCACAGGCTAAAATGAGATCAGATTCTGCAAATGTGGAGGCGGCTAAATCGGCCTATAAAGTGGTTGCTGCAAACCTGGAATATTTACAGATACGCGCACCATTTGATGGTATAATCACCTTGCGTAATATCAATTTGGGCACTTATGTCGGACCCGCTGCAGGTGGTGGTAACCAACCCTTGTTTATTATCGAAGATCATAAACGCTTGCGTTTGGTGATCTCGGTGCCAGAGAACTTTACCGGCGGTTTAAATACCAAAAGCGATGTTACCTTTACAGTAAAAGCCCTGCAAGGCGAAAAATTTACAGGACAAATAAAACGCCTGGCCGGGTCGCTGGACGAGAAATTGAGATCTGAACGCCTGGAGGTAGATGTTTTGAATAAAGATAACAGGTTGCTGCCCAATATGTATGCCGATGTAAATGTACCGCTGCCTTCAAGGGATAGTGCATTCATCGTGCCTAAAACTGCCGTAGTTACATCAACAGAAAAGGTGTTTGTGATCAGAATAGTTAACAACCGTGCGGAATGGGTCAATGTGCAAAAAGGACTTGAAGCAGGTGATAACATGGAGATACATGGTGATATCAAACCAGGTGATGAACTGGTAAAAGCTGCATCAGAAGAGATCAGAAATGGTTCGACTGTTAAAAAAGATGGCGGTAAAAAAGCATCACAATTAACAGAAATGCAGAAGTAAGAATTTGTGATTGAGTGAGGGAAAGGCCGTTACACAAGTGTGGCGGCTTTTTTATTGCAGCTTCCTGATCAGGTTAGTGCCTAATTCGTTCGTGTTTACCCCTGAATTGGATAACACGATCACTGCGATATTCTTTTCAATATTAAAGGCCAGAAAGCTGCTGCATCCATAAGTGCCGCCATCGTGGAAATAATATTCTACGTTATTGATCACGATGGTGTGCCATGCTAATCCCAGTTTGGCATCCTTATTAAAAGTTGTTTGGTGGGTCAACTCAAATGCTTTTGAAAGCCTGGTGTTATTTTTGACCATGTTAGCCTTAACATACAATAGTAAATCATTAACCGTTGATCTTAATGCTCCACAAGCTGCAAGGGTATTAAAGCTCCATGGGGACGTCACTTTTCCATCCTCATTATAAACAGTTACAAAACGTGGTTTAAGGACGGGGCTAAGATGTTGCGCGGTACCCTGCATACCTAAGGGAGTGCAAATAATTTCCTTAACCATTTGCTCAAAAGATTTCCCGCTTACCTGTTCCAATATGGTTCCCAATAAGCCAACTGCTAAGTTGGAATAAGCATAGGTTTCGCCGGGTTTGGTTTCCGGTTTGCAGGTTTTCAAATACTGAAACAGATGTTGTTTTGTATAATCCTTATAAGGATCGTAAGGATCGCTCGAATGGAATTGCAGGTTATCTGGTAGCCGCGGCAGACCCGAGGTATGGTTGCTCAGCATTTCAAGCGTAATGCCCTGCAGTTCTTTGTTAGATGCAACAGAGTCGGGTAAATATTTAGTGATAGGATCGTTTAGTTTCACTTTACCTTCATCCACATAATAGGCCAGCAGGGTGGCGGTAAATGTTTTGGTAATGGAGCCGACCTCATAAATTGAGTTGGCATCCGGCATTTTCCCGTTTCCTTCTGTAGTTTCTCCATAATTATAGGTATGAACAGTCCCATTCTTTATCACCCCAATACTTAAACCCACTGTATTGGCTTTCTGGATATAATTTCTTGCAGCCGAATCCACCTTTTTATCGGTCAGCGTCCGCATCAGGTTAGAAGTATGAACCGGCTTTATCTTATCAGGTGCTTCTTCCTTGTAGGGTTTAAACAGGAAAAGCTCCAGTTTGTCTTCCTTATCCAAAGTCATTAATAACTGTAGTATGCCCGAATCAAACTCCAGTTTATAGGTGCTTAGTTTATTATTCTGGAAACTGATCGGTGATTGCTGCCTGATTGGCCCAAGCGGGAAAAGCTGCTTATCTGCAATATATTTGAATGTTTCGAGGCTTAATTGTTTTTTGAACAGCTCGCCAGCCAATCCATAAATAGGTTCGGCCTGCCGCTCGTTAAAGTATTTATAAACCAGGGTAAATACCGAATCGTTTTTGCGTTGCTGCTGAGTCTGGGCGAATGCAATAACCGGGGTTAGGCAAAATATGACAATGATGAGTTGTTTGAAAAAGATATTCATCAATTACTAAGTTAGACAACAACTGAACAACTCCAGCGGCAAATTATTGCGTTTGCCCGGCAAGCAGGTAAAGCACCGCCATACGGATAGCCACACCATTTTCTACCTGGTCAAGTATGATGGACTGCTTGCTGTCGGCCACGTCGCTGGTGATTTCTACACCACGATTGATCGGGCCGGGGTGCATAATAGTGATCTCTTTATCTAAAGAGTCGAGTATTTGCTTATTCAAACCGTAAAGCATGCTGTATTCGCGCAGGGATGGGAAGTATTTAATGTCCTGTCGTTCTAACTGTATACGGAGCATATTGGCCACATCGCACCAGTTTAAAGCCTTCAGCAGGTCGTGTTCTACTTTTACACCCAATGCACCGATATATTTAGGGATGAGCGTTGTTGGTCCGCAAACCATTACTTCGGCCCCCAATTGTTTCAGGCAAAGGATATTGGAAAGCGCTACACGCGAATGCAATATGTCGCCCACAATGGCTACTTTTTTGCCTTCCACGTTGCCATACTTTTCGCGGATCGAGAAGGCGTCCAGCAAAGCCTGGGTTGGGTGCTCGTGTGCCCCATCACCTGCATTTACGATCTGCGCCTTAACGTGTTTAGAGAGGAATATGCCTGCTCCGGCATAAGGGTGGCGCATCACCACCATATCCACTTTCATCGCCAGGATATTGTTTACTGTGTCGATGAGTGTTTCGCCCTTGCTTACTGAGGATGAAGATGCCGCAAAATTTACCACATCGGCAGATAATCTTTTTTCAGCCAGCTCAAATGAGAGGCGGGTACGGGTAGAATTTTCAAAGAAGATATTGGCTATGGTCACATCGCGCAGGGAAGGGACTTTTTTGATCGGTCTGTTCAAAACAGATTTAAAGCCATCTGCTGTTTCAAATATCAGTTCAATATCTGCCCGGTTTAAATCCTTAATTCCCAATAAGTGCCTTGTACTCAATCCTGCCATGTGTTTAATAAATATTGAATATCGAATGTCGAATTTTGAATGATGAAGTGTGTCTCAAACCTAAATGATTCGATATTACATGTTTATTTTATGTTATTCTTTTTCGCCGTTTCAATGCTTTTTACAAAAATTGCAACTAATTGATTACATTCATTTTTAGTTTCAAGCACTTTCTTCAAGTCGTATAATTGTTTTCTTTCTATTATTTTCAAAGAAATAAGGGATTCTCTTAACTCCTTTAAAATAACTTTCATTTTATGTATGAAGTCATTTCTCGATTCCGCGGACTGAGCCTCGCCATAATTTAGTGCGGGCGAACATCCAGATCGAACAAGTTGACCAGCCAAATAATTGCCAAGTCTTGTTTCTGATAAACGTTCAATAATGTCAGAAATAAGAACAGCAAAATCAATCAATCTTTCCTCTAAATCGTATTTGACTTCTTTGGTCATCAATCCTTATTTCTATTTACTTTATCAATTGAACATTTACTTCATCATTCGATATTCAGAATTCGATGTTCGATATTTAAATCTTATTACTTTATGTCTGATAACAAAACAACTTTATCCTCGCCATCAGTTTCCTTCCAGCTTACCACTACTTTCTGTGATGCGATAGAATCCACCTCGATTCCTACATAATCGGCTGCTACCGGCAAATGACGTGAGTAGCGGCGGTCAACCAGCACCAGCAATTCTACCTTCTCCGGTCGTCCAAAGTAAAGCATCCCGTCCAGTGCGGCGCGTATGGTGCGACCGGTCCAAAGCACATCATCCATCATGATCACTTTTTTACCTTCGATGATGAAATCTATTTTGGTTTGATTGGGTACCAACTGCGATTCCCGGCGGCGGAAGTCGTCGCGGTAGAAGGTAATATCCAGGTCGCCCTGCAATATGGTTTTGCCTGGTAGTATTTTTCGCAATTCTTCAGCCACACGTTTGGCCAAATAAATGCCGCGCGGCTGTATACCTATTAATACGGAATTAGAGAAATCGTCGTGATTTTCGATTAGCTGCCGACACAGGCGTTGTATAGTTATCTGAAATTTCTGACCGTCGAGCAGCGTAGGATTTTGCATCTTGGTTGGATTTGGGCAAAGGTAATAATTTTAGTGATTAGTTAATTGGTGATCAGAGATTAGTTTATTTTTATGGATTGGTGATCAATGACCGGGTTTGTAGATATGGCAAATTCACCTTTTATTATTCCCTTTATAATGTGATTTATATATTCATTAACTTGCTTTACTTATCCCGTTTATCATGAAGATTCTTCGCAAAACCTTGTTTGTTGCTGCAATTGCCTGTATGGCTTCAATGCAAAGCTTTTCTCAAACTGTATCAGTAAGTTTGCCGACAGATTACCTGACCAAAGAATTTCATGCCGGCAGGCGCGATGCTTTACGAAAGCTGATGCCTGATAATTCTGTTGCTGTTGTATTTGCTTACCCGGAGCGCGTTTTTTCGCAGGATGTAAATTATGCTTATCACCCAAACCCTGATTTATATTATTTTTCAGGGTATAAAGAGACTGACGCAGTTTTGTTGATCTTCAAGGAGACGCAGCATGGGGCTGACGGTGATTATAACGAATTGTTCTTTGTGCAAAAACGAGACCCATTGCAGGAACAATGGACTGGAAAGCGTTTAGGCATGGAGGGTGTAAAGAGTAAATTAGGATTTGCCAAAGTTTTCAATAGCGAAGAATTTGCCAATTATTCTATCGATTTCAAAAAATTCAGCTCAGTACTTTATGATGGTATACCGGATGATCAGGGTAACATGAGGGGCTTGTACGATGCTTTTAAAACAAAAGCAACTACGCCTGATATTGATAAAGGTGTTTTGAGTACCCTGGGAATGATCATGCAATATGGCAATGCTAAAAATCTGCCTCGTATCATGGATTACTTGAAGCCCAAGTTTGAACAACCGGCCTATAAGAATAACGAGCTACTACAGGGATTGATTAATAAACCGGATTCGGTAGGATTGGCTGATATGAAAGCCAAATTCAACGCGCAATTTGGTGGCCTTGTTAAGTATACGGATGATACGAAGGAGTTGCGTGGGGTAAAACAGCCAGAGGAAGTTGAACTGGTAAAAAAAGCTGTTGAAATATCCAGCATTGCTCATGCCGAAGTGATGCGGGCCATAAAACCCGGTATGTCGGAAAGGGAACTACAGGGGATATTTGAGTATGTTCATAAGAAATACGGTGCAGAAGATGAAGGCTACCCACCGATAGTAGGGGCAGGTGCTAACGGTTGTATTTTGCATTACGAGGAAAATAATGTTACCGAAGTAAAAAATCAGTTAGTGCTGATGGATGTAGGTGCAGAGTATCATGGTTATTCGGCTGACGTTACCCGTACCGTTCCGGCTAATGGTAAGTTTACAGAAGAGCAGAAAGCGATTTATCAACTGGTTTATGATGCACAGGAGGAAGTGTTTAAGTTATGTAAAGATGGTGTGCCTTACAATCAATTGGAGGAGAAAACACAGGAAATACTGGCAAATGGGTTGATGAAATTGGGTATTATCAGTAAGACTGAGGATGTGAAAACTTATTATCCGCATGGAGTTTCGCATCATATGGGATTGGATGTACATGATAAAGGAGCTTATGGGGCAAACCTCAAAGAAAACATGATCATCACCGTCGAACCGGGTATTTATATCCCTGCCGGCAGCAAATGTGATAAAAAGTGGTGGGATATAGGCGTAAGAATAGAGGATGATGTAGTGATCGGTAAAGATAAATGCACTTTGTTATCTATAGACGCACCACGCAAATGGCAGGACGTAGAAAAGATGGTAGCTGATAAAAGCATCTTTGATCTGGCGAAGTTTCCGCCGTTGAAGTGATTCAGGAAACAAACTACTACATGAAACGGATATTTATAGTCTTTGCACTTGTTGTTATTTCTCAAATGACTACTGTGCAAGCAGTATTTTCTCAAAAATTAGATACACCAGGGTTATTTACTTATCCATTGGTCAGTAAATATGAAAAAAAACTTGATGACTTCGCGCCAAAAAATTGGGAAGTGACCGATACAATTTCTGGTGATCTTAACAAGGATGGTATTGATGATGCGGTTTTAGTATTGCAGTATCAGGATTCTATTAAGATAAATGATGGTTATAATGATGGTTTTAGATTTCCGAGAATCCTGGTAATAGCATTCAAAATAGGTGACCATTATGAATTGAAACTTCAGCATAATACTTTGATCGAGTTTGAGAGGATGGAGGGCTCGGGAAATACTGGGGGCTTTGACGGGGACACTTTAAATGGTATAAGAATAGAAAAAGGAGTCTTAATACTTAATTTTAAATGGGACGTTAGGGGAGCGGGAACTTTACTTCAGTACGTAGTCAGGTATCAGTCGAATGACTTTTATGTGATTGGTGCTACAAATACAAGTGGGTATCATGCAAGTGAATCAACTTATGATGTCAACTTTTCAACGGGAAGATATACTTATGATGCAACCGATGACGAAAGAGGATTTGGCGGGAAATATTATGAACAACATAAAAAGGGAAAATTGCCCGTTAAAACACTTAAAAAGCTTAGCGAGATAAAAGAACCAGAAGCCTTGGACATTCCGAATTAGTAACCTTCGTTGTTGCAATAGTCCACACTAACATAAAAGGTAACCGTAAAATAAATCATTACCCTTAAAATGATGATTACCAGCATATCGGTGAACATCTTAGTTCAACGCTCCAGCGGGTTTGCAATTCGTGGTTAGTGGAAAAATAAATTAAGACGTCAAAGAACATTTCAATTATTTTCACAAATAATCAAGCAGGGATAGTCGGCGGGATAGCTGTTTATATCAATAATGGACGATATATACAAATTTACGGGTTCGGATTGAACAATGTGGTGACACGGTTTTGTCAGTAGACACTTGTGGTAGAGACACCGGACATTAATTATTTGAGGATAGTTCCTTAAGCACTTTCATAGCTTTTTCAGCATCTTGTTTAGCTACAAAAATATGATCATGATAATAGGCAGCAACTACATTGCAACTGATACCCGCATTGGCAAGTGCCCGTGAAAATGCGGCTGTTAATCCTACTGCTTGAAGTGATGAGTGTACTGT
>Ga0307510_10012619_pt1 | contig 10020 bp, 8 predicted proteins | sample 12_EM_MG_FD_207224 | JGI IMG/M metagenome (GOLD analysis project Ga0307510, IMG submission 207224) | Populus trichocarpa ectomycorrhiza microbial communities from riparian zone in the Pacific Northwest, United States - 12_EM | ecosystem: Host-associated > Plants > Roots > Unclassified | place... | reverse complement strand
GGTTTCGAATTCCCCAGAGCGAGGGTGCGGTGCTGGCTGCGCTGGAGGCGGGTGCGGTGCTGAAGGAGAAGCGGTTCGAGGGAAACCTGGCGTATGTTTCGGCGCGGGGGCCGGAGTCCTTGCTGGGGCGGTTCCGACGGTTTCTGGAGCGGGATTAACTAGCATAGGCTGCCTGATGGGGGAGCGGAGGTGGTGTCCCGAATCACGCAGCCTATGTGACCCAGAAATGGGTCCGGGTAGTACTGGTTATTCTAGCGGATCGGAAGGGACAGCACACGGTAAATTCATCCGTCTTTCATGTGTTCGGTTATCGGCTTTTCGATGCGTTTATCGATGCGCTATAGGTTGACACTCTCGCAAGCCCTTTGCTAAAACTAGATGTACTGCAAAGAACTCTTTACCCCTTTCACTCACACCGGTCTGTATCTCTTCGGGTCCTGTGAGCGGACGCAAGGAATCTCTAAAGCGGCCCCGGCCGACCCCATTCATGGACCAGATACTCAACCAACTCGGTGAACTTGTGCTCGGCTCTGTGCCGACGATGGTGCTTTTTATTCTGCTGGTGATCGCCTATGGCGTGCTGGTACGGCGTCCGCTGGATAAGGTTCTGGCCGAACGGCGTGCGCGCACGAGTGGCGCGGTGGAGCAGGCCAAGGGCGCGATTGCCGCGGCCGAGGCAGAGACTTCTGTCTATGAAGACAAGCTGCGTGGCGCGAAGAATGAGATCTTCCAGGCGCGGGACCAGAAGCTGAAGCAGTGGAGCTCCGAGCGCGATGCCGCGTTGGAGCAGGTGCGGCAGGTGTCGCAGGAGCGGATCAAGGTGGCGCGGCAGGAGATTGAGCAGAGTGCTGCAACGGCCCGGACGCAGATTGAAGGGTTGAGCGCGGAGTTGAGCGCGCAGATTTTGAAGGCTGTGCTGCCGGCGGGTGTATCGGCGCCGGAGGTGACGCAGTGAAGATTTCTTCAAGTAAAAAACTGTTGGGCTTGATGGTATTGTTTGCGGGCTTGATGGTGCCGGTGCGTTCGCTGGTGGCCCAGGCTGCGGAGGCGGACCACTCCAAGCCGACTGCTGCCGAGCGGCGCGAGGTGAAGAATCCGGAGCCGGAGGGTGACGAGAACGACGCGTTTTTGCACTCGGCCTCGGTGAAGTCGATTGGAGCGAAGCTGGGGCTGTCGACCGAGCAGGCTTCGACGGCGTTCCAGGTGGCGAACTTTGTCGTGCTGGCTGTGCTGGTGCTGTGGTTCATGATCAAGACGCTGCCGGGTGTGTTTCGCGGACGGAATAAGGCCATCCAGAAGCATCTGGTGGATGCGCGTGTAGCGACCGAAGAGGCCAGTGCGCGGTTGAGTGGTGTGGAAGCGCGGCTGAGCAAGCTGGACGGACAGATTGCAGAGATGCGGGCGCAGGCGGAGAAGGACTCTGTCGCGGACGAGCAGCGTATCAAGGCTTCGGTGGAAGAAGAGAAACAGAAGATTCTGGCAGCGGCGGAGCAGGAGATTACCGCGGCGACGACTACAGCGCAGCGGCAGTTGCAGCAGTATGCGGCCGAGCTTGCCATTGAGCAGGCGGCGCGCAAGCTGGTGGTTTCGGCCGAGACCGACCGGTTGCTGGTGCAGGGTTTTGCACGGCGGCTGGGTGGCGATGACTCGAAGGAAGGGCAGAACTAATGTCAGTGCTCTCGCTTCGCTACGCCCACTCCCTGGCTTCCGTTACGGCTTCGTTGAAGCTGGATGCAACTGCAGCCAAGCAGCAGTTAGATGATTTTGCAGCGACGCTTGCGGGCAGCCATGAGCTGCGCGAGGTGCTTGCCAATCCTTCAATTTCGCGGGAGCAGAAGTTGAAGGTGCTGGACGCGATTGCGGGCAAGATTGGAATGTTCCCGCAGGTCCGCAACTTTGTCGCTGTAGTGATGGACCATGGCCGGCTGCCAGAGTTTGGCGAAATGGCCGCGGAGTTTGCTTTGGTTGCCGATGAGCAGGCTGGTTTTGCCGAGGTTGAGATCGCCAGTGCGCACCCGCTGAACGATGCGGACCGTGCGGGGCTGGAGGCGCAGGTTGCCAAGCTCGCAGGCGGTAAGGTTCGCGCGACCTACAGCGAGGACAAGTCGCTGCTGGGCGGTGCTGTAGTGCGGATCGGATCCACGGTGTACGACGGTTCGATCAAGGCGCAACTGGCGCAGTTGAAGCAGAAGCTGGTTAACGCTTAGATTTAGTAACAAGTTTCGTTGCGTATTGCTGACAAGAGATTTTCCGAAGTTACTTACGGATGAGTTGAGGAAGAGATGGCACAGATTAAGGCTGATGAAATAACGACACTGCTTCGCCAGCAGATTGAGAACTACGAGCAGAAGATCCAGGTGGACGAGGTCGGAACCATCGTGACCCTGGGTGACGGTATCGCGCGTGTGCACGGCCTGGACAAGGTCATGGCCGGCGAGCTGGTCGAGTTCCCGCACGGGATCATGGGCCTGGCGATGAACCTCGACGAGGACCAGGTAGGTACCGTTGTGCTCGGAGAGTACAGCGAGCTGAAGGAAGGCGACGAAGTGAAGCGCACGGGCAAGATCATGTCCGTGCCCGTAGGTGAGGCGCTGATTGGCCGCGTGGTAAACGCGCTGGGCGAGCCCATCGACGACAAGGGGCCGATCAATACGCCGCACTCGCTGCCGGTGGAGCGTCTCGCTCCCGGTGTGATTGCGCGCCAGTCGGTGACGGAGCCGATGGCGACGGGTATCAAGGCCATCGACACGATGATTCCGATTGGCCGTGGTCAGCGCGAACTGTTGATCGGCGACCGTCAGACGGGTAAGACCGCTGTGGCTCTCGACACGATCATCAACTCGGCGAAGAACGACCTGATCTGCATCTATTGCGCGATTGGGCAGAAGCGGTCTTCGGTTGCGCAGGTGGTGCAGACGCTGGAAGAGTACGGCGCGATGGCGTACACCATCGTTGTGGCCGCGACTGCCTCCGAGCCGGCCCCGATGCAGTACCTCGCTCCGTTTGCGGCGACCGCGATGGGCGAGTACTTCCGCGACAACGGCAAGCATGCGCTGATCATCTATGACGATCTTTCGAAGCACGCTGCTTCGTACCGCGAGATTTCGCTGCTGCTTCGCCGTCCGCCAGGCCGTGAGGCGTACCCGGGCGACGTGTTCTATCTGCACTCGCGTCTGCTGGAGCGCTCGTCGAAGATGTCGAAGGAGAATGGTGGCGGTTCGCTGACCGCACTGCCGATCATCGAGACACAGGCGGGTGACGTTTCGGCGTACATTCCGACTAACGTGATCTCGATCACGGATGGACAGATCTTCTTCGAGACGGACCTGTTCAACTCGGGTGTGCGTCCGGCTGTGAACGTCGGCTTGTCGGTGTCGCGTGTCGGATTTGCGGCGGCGATCAAGGCGACCAAGCAGGTGGGTTCGACGCTGAAGCTGGACTTGGCGCAGTATCGCGAGCTGGCTGCGTTCGCGCAGTTCGGTTCGGACCTCGACAAGGTGACGCAGAACCAGTTGAACCGCGGTGCGCGTTTGACTGAGCTGCTGAAGCAGCCGCAGTTTTCGCCACTGACGTGGGTGCAGCAGGTTGCGATCATCTACGCCGGTACGCAGGGTCTGCTCGATAACGTCGAGGTGAAGAACATCCGTGCGTTTGAGGATGGCTTCTATCCTTACCTGGAATCGTCGCAGTCCCAGCTGATGGCTGATATCGAATCGAAGCGGGCGCTGGATGACGACATCAAGAAGCGTCTGACCGGTGCGATCAACGACTACAAGCAGGATTTCCTGGCGAACCTCAAGGAAGCGGCGAAGGCCTAAGAGCGAATGGCAAACGTACTCGATCTACGGCGTCGCATCCGCAGTGTGAAGAACACGCGGCAGATCACCAAGGCCATGAAGATGGTCTCGGCAGCGAAGCTGCGGCGCGCGCAGGAACGCGCGATGCAGGCGCGGCCTTATGCGCAGATGCTGACCAACGTACTGGAGTCCCTGGTACGCCGCACCGACCTGATCGACGGCACGAGTGGCAACATCATGCATCCGCTGCTGGTGGAGCGCGAAGAGAAGAACGTGCTGGTGGTCGTGATCGCGGGCGATAAGGGCTTCGCGGGCGGCTTCAACTCCAACATCGGCAAGGCTGCACAGAGGTTCATCGACGAGCGCCGGGCAAAGGGACAGAATATCGACCTCGAGCCGATCGGTAAGAAGGCGATTGGGCTCTACAAGCGTCTGCCGGTGGCGAACTACGAGCACAAGGAAGAGCTGTACGACAACGATTTGTCCAAGCACATTGAGGACATTCGTCATCGTGGCGCTCCGATTGAAGTCGCAGCACAGCATCCGACGATGCTGCTCAAGGCTGACTTCGACGAAGTCACGGACATGGCGCACTCGATCGTCGAGCGCTATCAGCGGACGGAGATTGACTCGGTGTACATCGTGTTCAACGAGTTCAAGTCGGTGATCTCGCAGCGTGTCGTTGTCGAGAAGCTGCTGCCGATTCGCAAGCTTGGTTCGCACGAGATTACTGCCGCGGAAGAGATGACCGAGGAGCAGAAGGAAGCGGCGGGCAAGGCGGCACAGTCGGCCGGCGTCTCGATCAATGTTCCGGAGGAGTCGGTAGCTGAGCAGGAGGCCAAGAAGTTTGGCACTGCGGAGGTCGACTACATCTTCGACCAGGCACCGGAGCGGTTGTTCCGCCATCTGATGCCGCGCTATGTGACGACGCAGATCTTTCATGCGCTGCTGGAGTCGATTGCGGCGGAGCATGCGGCGCGTATGACAGCGACGGATGCGGCGACGAAGAATGCGGGTGAGTTGATCGATAAGCTCTCCCTGACGATGAACCGTGTACGTCAGGCCGCGATTACGAAGGAAATTATCGAAATTGTCAGTGGAGCAGCTGCACTGTAGTTCCAACAGGTTCTGGAGTTAGAGAAAAGTTATGGCAGAGAACATCGGAAAAGTAATCAGTATCAGCGGTCCGGCCGTTGACATTCAATTCGACGAGGCGCAGATGCCTCCTATCTTCCAGGCGCTCCGCGTCGTCGGTGACGGCTTTGTGACGCCGAACCCGGTGGATGTGGTCGTCGAGGTGCAGCAGCACCTGGGCGAAGGCCGCGTACGCTGCATCGCCATGGTGGCGACCGAGGGCATGGTCCGCGGGATGAAGGCGATCGATACGGGCAACGGCATCATGGTGCCGGTGGGCCGCGAGACGCTGGGCCGCGTACTGAACGTGCTGGGCGAGCCGGTAGACGAGCTAGGCCCGGTGAATGCCAAGGAGCACCGCCCAATTCACCGTGCGGCTCCGGCGTTCGACGAGCAGTCGACGTCCGAAGAGATGTTCGAGACGGGCATCAAGGTCGTCGACCTGATTCTGCCGTTCTTGAAAGGCGGTAAAATCGGCCTGTTCGGCGGCGCTGGTGTCGGCAAGACCGTCGTGATTCAGGAACTGATCAACAACGTTGCGACCAAGCACGGTGGCTACTCGGTGTTCGCCGGCGTCGGTGAGCGTACCCGCGAGGGCAACGACCTGTGGCACGAGTTCCAGGAGTCGGGCGTTATCGATCTGAAGGACTTCTCCAAGAGCAAAGCCGCTCTGATTTACGGCCAGATGACCGAGCCCCCAGGGGCACGTCTGCGCGTGGCGCTGACCGGCCTGACCGTCGCTGAATACTTCCGCGACGAAGAGGGTGCGGACACGCTGCTGTTCATCGACAACATCTTCCGCTTCACGCAGGCGGGTTCCGAGGTTTCCACGCTGCTGGGCCGTATGCCTTCCGCTGTGGGATACCAGCCGAACCTTGCCACCGAAATGGGTGAGCTGCAGGAGCGTATTACTTCGACCAAGAAGGGCTCCGTGACCTCGGTACAGGCGGTTTATGTTCCGGCCGACGATATTACGGACCCGGCGCCGGCGACCACCTTTGCCCACCTGGATGCGACCATGTTGCTCTCGCGTCCGCTGTCGGAGCTTGGTATCTATCCGGCCGTCGATCCGCTGACTTCGACGTCGCGTGTGCTCTCGGCTCGCGTTGTTGGGCAGGAGCACTACGACGTGGCGCAGGGCGTGAAGCGGATTCTGCAGCGTTATAAGGATCTGCAGGACATCATCGCCATCCTCGGTATCGACGAACTGTCGGAAGATGACAAGATCACCGTGGCGCGTGCGCGTAAGGTGCAGCGTTTCCTCTCGCAGCCGTTCCATGTGGCTGAGATCTTTACCGGCATCCCGGGCGCTTACGTCAAGGTTGCAGACACGGTGCGGAGTTTCAAGGAGATCATCGAAGGCAAGCACGATGATATTCCGGAGCAGGCCTTCTATCTGAAGGGCGGCATCGAAGACGTGCTGGCAGCAGCTGAGAAGATGAAGCAGACGGCTTAAAGGTAGTTGTGAGCGAAGTGCTCATGACTCAGGACTGATTGGAAGCGATGGCTGAGACTGGAAACAATACGGGGCTTTTGACGGTACGGCTGGTCACGCCGGACCGGGTGCTGGTGGATGCTACGGCAGAGGCGGTGGAGTTGCCGTCGATGTCCGGGTATCTGGAGGCGCTGTATGGCCATGCTCCGCTGCTGGCGGAGCTGGGCGCAGGCGAGGTGCGGCTGCATGGCGGGACCTCGGGCGACCAGAAGTTCTTCGTGGCGTGGGGCTTTGTCGAAGTACTGCCGGAGCGGGTGACCATCCTGGCAGAGACAGCGATGCACCCTGACGAGATCGATAAGGCCGAAGCACAGCAGGAGCTCCAGGAGGGCGAGAAGCTGTGGCAGGAGGCCGGTGACGATGGCGAGAAGTATGACGAGGCCAATGCCATCACCCGGCAGGCTGAGGAGAAGATCGCCTCGGCTGAAGGGAAGAGCCACTAGGAATTATCGGAACTGAAATTGACGAAAAGACCCGGCTGCGGCTGGGTCTTTTCTTTTCTGTAATTTATCGAAACTCGGTCGGGCAGGTAACAGAAAGACTTTTCTCCGAGCGCCATTGCGTACAAATGGCATCGGCCTGTTTGCATCACATATTTCAGAAAGCTCGTCAGCATGATGCTGATTTCTGCACGCACATTCTGAATTGGGGCTTGTCTTGTGGGAACAACTGTACTCTCACCTGCTCGTCAGCGGCTTGTTGTCTTTTCTTCCCTGAATCTATGCCGAGTGGAGCAATGGATTCGCACCCATGAGTGGTCCGCTTTTCTGCTGCTGAGTGTGGGGTATGCGAGCGCTGTTTCGGTGCTGTCCTCCATGAAGCTGTTGTGGCTGGATGAACTCATCACGTTGCACATCGCGCGCTTGGGAAGCGCTCGTGCGATCTGGGATGCGTTAGCGCGGGGAGGCGATCCGAATCCTCCGATGACGCATTTGCTGGTGATGGTCTGCCGCAATCTCTTTGGGGAACATGAACTCGCCCTGCGTCTTCCGGCGATGGTGGGATATTGGGTTGGATTGGTCTCGTTGTTCGCGTTTCTTAAGCGACGGGTTCCGGCGACATGGGCCTTGGCTGGAACTGTGATGTCGATGGCGATGGGGGCCTTTGAATACAGCTATGAGTCGCGGTCTTATGGCATCTTCTATGGCTTAGCGATGCTGGGGGTGCTTTGCTGGAGTGTCGCCGTGGACAGCAGAAGCCAGGGGCGGGTTCGGCGGTTTGCGCTGGCCGGAATGGTTCTTGCACTGGCGGTTGGCCTCTGCACGAACTACTTTACGGTGCTGGCGTTCCTTCCAATCATGGGTGGGGAGTTCGTCAGGACTTGCTGGACACGGCGGCGAGGGAGTTGTGTGAGGAGGATCGAATGGGAGGTTTGGCTAGGGCTGGTAGTGGCAGCTTTGCCTCTGCTGGCGTTCCGAAGTTTGATCCAGAGTTCGATTGCGAACTTCGCGCCTTATGCGTGGAACGCGGTGTCGCTCGATCAGGTGGCAGACTCCTATACAGAGATGGTGGAGATCATTCTGTTCCCGTTGCTGGGTCTGTTTGTCTTTGCTGGGGTGGTGATGGCTCTGGGGCGGATGTGCGTGTATTGCCGTGCGAGCCTTCGGCCGCGCTGGCTGGGACGTCTGGCGAATGCACAGGCTGCGTCCAGGGATGTTCGAGTGTTTCCGGCGCATGAGGCTGCGGCGGCGTTTCTGCTGATGTGTTATCCGATTCTTGGGTACTGCGTTGCTTCGGTCCACGGTGGGATGCTGTCGCCGCGGTTTGTGATCCCGGTGTGCTTTGGATTTGCGATTGCCGGGATTGGTGCGTGTGTCCGGATGTTTGGCCATGTACGAGGAGCTGCTGCGATAGCGCTTGCATGTTGCGTGGTGTGGTTTGTGGCGCGGGAGTCGGTGGTCGGGTACTGGTATCGAGAGCAGAAGCAGGCGTTCTACAAGGTCGTCGACAAGATGCCCGGCGGACAGTATGCAACGGAGCCGATCGTGATTCCCGACCCGCTGATGGCGCTTACGTTCGAGCACTATGCCCCCGCGGAGATGGTCCGGCGGGAGGTATTTCCGGTGGATTTTCCAGCGGTCCGGCTGTACCGTCACGAGGACTCCGCGGAGGAGAATCTTTGGGCAGGGCGAGGGAGCTGGTACCACCTGCCCATCGTTCCGCTGGCTGACTTTCAGCGGTCAGCGGAGCAATACCTGATGGTGGCGAGCGATGGGAACTGGATGGTACAGGACCTGATGCGGCACCGTTATCCGGTAGAGAGGCTTCCGATCAACACGCGGGCTGGCGCGATTGGTGGGTTCACCCCGCTCGGACACGGCACGCCTGTGTACTACTCTTCGGTCGGCGATCGGCTTCTGCGGGAGACAGGGGGTAAGGTCGTCCCAATTCCATTTGAGGAGCCCAGGAACCTTCCGACGGCTCGGCTGGGGCTAATGGAGTGGGGACCGTTTGAAAGTAAGTGACGGTGGAATGCGGTACACGTAAAAGAGCCCGGCTAACCGGGCTCTTTGATTTGGAATGTCGCATCTTGCGAGGCGACAGTGTGGATTGAGTGCTTAGGCCTTCTTCTTTGCTTTGGCTTTGGCGGGTGCGGCTTTGGCTGGGGCCGGTTTTTTGGCGGTGGCTTTTGCTGGTGCAGCCTTTGCAGGCGCGGCTTTGGCTACTGCCTTCACTGGAGCGGGCTTGGAGACAGCCTTGGTAGCAGGGGCCTTGGTCGCGGCGGGCTTGGCTTCTTTCGCTTCAGCTTTGGGTTCGGCTTCAGCTGCCGCTTCGGCCTGCTGACGGAGTGCGTGGATGACGACGCGAAGCATCTCTTCCTCCGGAGCGGGCTTGCCGGTAAAGATCTCGAACTGGCGCGCGCCCTGCTGCACGAACATCTCGATGCCGGTGATGATGGGGATGTTCTGCTGACGTGCCATCCTCAGGAGCGGCGTCTCGAGCGGATTGTAGACGAGGTCGAAGACCAGCTTGGTGTTGAGGTCCTTCGGCTCCAGCATCTGCGCACCCTTTTGTCCGGCCATGCCGAGCGGGGTGGCATTGATGATGACGTCGAAGGTGGTTTTGGCGAGCGCGTCCTTCTTGATGGTCTTGGAGCCGGACTGGCGGGCGAGCTTCTGCGCGGTCTCCGGAGTGCGATTGAGGATGAAGACCTCGGCACCCTTGTCACGGCATCCGAAGACGGCTGCGCGGGCTGCTCCACCAGCACCGAGGACGAGCACCTTGGCTCCACGGAGGGAGAGGCGCTTTTCGATGGGGATGGTGATGCCGGCGACGTCGGTGTTGAAGCCGTAGAGCTTGCCTTCCTGACGGAGAACGGTGTTGCAGGCGCCGATCTTGGCGGAGAGAGGGTCGGTGCGCTCGAGATGCGCCATGATCTCCTGCTTGAGAGGCATGGTGACGCTGAGGCCCTGGATGGGGATCTCGTGGACCAGCTTGAGCAGATCGGTGATCTTTGTTGCCTGGAGCGCGAGGTAGACGGCGTTGACGGTCTCGCGGCGGAAGGCAGTGTTCATCATGATGGGTGAGAGCGAGCTGCGGATGGGGTTTCCGGCGACTCCGTAGACCTTGGTGGCGGTGTCGACCTGGTCGATA
>Ga0307510_10012618_pt1 | contig 10020 bp, 7 predicted proteins | sample 12_EM_MG_FD_207224 | JGI IMG/M metagenome (GOLD analysis project Ga0307510, IMG submission 207224) | Populus trichocarpa ectomycorrhiza microbial communities from riparian zone in the Pacific Northwest, United States - 12_EM | ecosystem: Host-associated > Plants > Roots > Unclassified | place... | reverse complement strand
AAAGACGCAGCCAATCTCTCCGTCAGCGAAGAGATGATGCGCCTCACCCTGCGCATCGTCGGCCTCACGCTCTTCAGCGCCGACGTCACCCGCGAGGCGAGCACCGTCGGCGCCAGCCTCACCCAGGCGCTCAAGCTTTTCATCCTGCTCAATAATCCCTTCGTGCAGATGATCGGCCCGCTGCGCCGCAGGAATGAGCGCCGCGCCCGCGAAGCGCGTCACGGCATCGAGACCGTCCTGCTCGAGATCGTCGAGAAGCACCGCCGCGAACCGGAACGATTCGACGACATGCTCTCCATGCTTATGGGCTCGCACGACGAGATGGGCGCCAGCTACATGTCCAACGACCTTCTCCTCGACGAGTGCCTCACCATCTTTCTCGCCGGCCACGAGACCACAGCCAACGCCCTCAGCTGGACCTGGTACCTGCTCTCCAAAGACTCCGATGCCGAGGCAAAGCTGCAGACCGAGCTCGACACCGTCCTGCAGGGCCGCCTTCCCACCATCGACGACATGCAACGCCTGCCCTACACGACGGCGGTCGTCAAAGAGTCGCTACGCCTCTACCCTCCCGCCTGGGTCATCTCGCGCGAGGCCGTCACACCCTACCGCCTCGAAGAGATCGACGTCCCCGCGGGGGCGAACCTCATCCTCAGCCCCTTCACCACGCAGCGCGATCCCCGCTTCTGGCCCGAGCCCGAGACCTTCCGCCCCCAGCGCTGGATTGACGGCGACCCCAGCAACGCAGCTGCTACCCGCCCGCGCTTCGCCTTCTTCCCCTTCGGAGCCGGCTCGCGCGTCTGCATCGGAGAAAACTTCGCCATGATGGAGGCCGTCATGGTGATCGCCACCATCGCACAGCACTTCCGCCTGTCGCTCACCCCCGGCCAGAAGGTCGAACTCTGGCCACAAATCACACTGCGCCCGCGCCACCCCATGCACTTCCAGATTCACAGGCGTTAAAACCGCCTGCGCGGCGGGCGGTCACTTCGTGACCCGTGTATCCCTTCGGTCGCGGCTCCCGCTGGTCGCTGGAAAATTCCTACGCCGACCAGCGGGAGGCCACGCGACGCGGTATATAAGCCACGAAGTGACCGCCGCCCGCGCAGGGCGACCTACCCGGTTATCGCCCATGTAAGGCCCTTGACAGCTTCTGTACTCTAGAATGTTTGGGGTACCGAGAAGGAGAGAGCATTGGCAGACACGATCTTTGACGTAGTAGTTCTTGGCGGCGGTCCGGCCGGTTACACCTGCGCCATCCGCGCGGCGCAGTATGGCCTGAAGGTAGCGCTGATCGACGCAAATGACAGGCTCGGCGGCACTTGCCTCCTCTGGGGATGCATCCCCACCAAGGCCCTGCTCTTCACGGCAGAGATCTGGGACCACCTGAAGCATGGCGAGACCTACGGCATCGACGGCGTCTCCGCCCCCAAGCTCAACTGGAAGAACGTCATGGCTCGCAAGGACGACGTCATCACGCGCCACACCAAGGGCCTCGACTTCTTGATGAAGAAGAACAAGATCACCACCTTCAAGGGCTTCGGCACGCTTACCGGCCCCGCGAAGGACGGCGTCCACACCGTCAGCGTCAAGCTCGCCGACGGAAAGCCCGAAACCATCAAGGCGAAGAAGGTCGTCCTCGCCACCGGCTCCGACGCCCGCGTCATCCCCGGCTACAAGCCCGACGACACCATCCTCACCAACTACGAGATCCTCAAGATCGCCGAGGCGCCGAAGTCGCTCATCGTCATCGGGTCTGGAGCAGTGGGTGTCGAATTCGCCTCCATCTTCAAGAGCTTCGGAGCCGAAGTCACCATCCTCGAAGTTCTCCCCCGCGTCGTGCCCGTCGAGGACGAGGACGTCTCCAAGGAGCTCCTCCGCCAGTTCAAGAAGCGCGGCATCGACGTCAACCTCTCCATCAAGGACACCAAGATCGAGAAGACCAAGACCGGCGTCACCGTCACCTGGACCGACTCCAACGGCAAGCCACAGTCGAAGCAGGCCGAGAAGGTGCTGATGGCAGTAGGCCGCGCACCGCGCACCGAGGGCATCGGCCTTGAAAAGACCAACATCAAGCCCGACCGCAACTTCATCATGACCAACGAATGGATGGAGACCACCGAGCCCGGCGTCTACGCCATCGGCGACATCGTCGGCGGCCTGCCGCAGCTCGCACACGTCGGCGCCATGGCCGGCCTCGTCGTCGCCGCGCGCATCGCGGGCCAGTACGCCAAGGCAATAAACCGCCTGCGCATCCCGGGCTGCACCTACACCGAGCCGCAGATCGGCAGCGTCGGCCTCACCGAGGCGCAGGCCAAGGAGAAGGGGTACCAGGTCAAGGTCGGCAAGTTTCCGTTCGTCGGCAACTCGAAGGCAACGATCCTCGACGCGCACGACGGCTTCGTCAAGGTCGTCTCCGACGCCAAATACGGCGAGATCCTCGGCGTCCACATCATCGGCCCCTACGCCACGGAGATCATCGCCGAGGCCGTAACCGCCCTCCAGCTCGAAGCCACGGTAGAAGAGATGATGTTCACCATCCACGCCCACCCCACCGTAGCCGAAGCGCTGCTCGACGCGTTCTCCAGCGTAGAAGGCAAAGCCATCAACGTGTAGAAAAAAACCACGCCAAGATAAAGAGGAGAGCGGATATATGTGCGCTCTCCTCTTTTGCATGTCAGAATTATTTCGTTTGAAGAAGGAGAATTCTGGTTTGCAAATTCTCTATGCTGCGCCTTTTATTCTTCTTTCCATGTTGAGTTTTGTCATTTTTCTGGGAGTGCCGCGGCTGCGTCGATTTGCTCTTCCTGCGCTCATCGCGCCCTGTGGCGTTCGGAGTCTGCTCGCTAGTCGGATTTGTTCTTCTCCTGCTTGCCGCTTCTCATCTCTTCCATTGGAACACTGCTACGACCGCCATGCGTGCAATAGAGCTGTTGTTCTACCTAATACCAGGAGTTGCTGGGGCTTGGCTTTCAACAAAGCTTGTTCGTATCTTCGAGAAACATTTTTTGAAGACACAAGCGGCAAGAGACGTCGTGATCAGGTTGTTTGTTGCGGCCATTCTGGCACCCCTAGGTGGCTTCGCAGGGTTAAGGATTGCAGTCCACAATCTTCATACTGAATCAACCGTTGCTTTGCTGTGGATAGGGTTTGCCATGGCCCTTTTGTCGGCTGTGATTGGCTTCATCGGTACCATGATTATTCAAAAACGAACCAAGGTTATATCAAACGAGCAGACGTCATAATTAGCCGGGTGCCCCATTCATGCAGTCTCATCGCATGAGTGGGCATTCGAGCAAAGCTCGAACCGCCTTGCTTAAGGGTACGGCTTCAGCCGTGCCAGGAGAGTCGGCAGAAGATAGCGGCTTCAGCCGCTGAGGTACCGCCTTCCTTGTTGAGGTGACGCGCCTCAGGGGCTAAAGCCCCGCTCCCTTAAAAACACTCACGACACGGCTGAAGCCGTGTCCTTATCAAAACGAGAACTGTCTCGACATAATCGGCGCTGGCTTCTTGAGTACACTTTGCCGATATATTAATGGCATAATGTCCCCATGGCCGTCGCCGCAAAATCCCGTGGCTCCACTCTCAAGCCAAGCCGCCTGCACCTCACCCTTGAGAGTGTCGAAGCGGGCGTCCCCGTCGACACCATGACCAGCTTCGTCTCCGCCTCCGGTGTCGAACTGAAGGACATCTACGACGTCGTCATCCCCGCGCGCACGCTGAAGCATCGCCGCGCACGCCGCGAATCGCTCTCCTCCGACGAGTCGGACAAGCTCGCACGCCTTGTCCGCGTCTTCGATCAGGCCGTCTCCGTCTTCGGCGACGCCGAGCGTGCTCGCGAGTGGCTGGGCAAGCCGAAGAAGCGCTTCGACCTGCGCACCCCCATGCAGATGCTGCGCACCGATCTCGGTGGCCGCATGGTGGAAGAGATGCTCGGCCAGATCGAATACGGCATGTTTGCCTAATGGCCACTCCCGCTCCTCCAACAAAGCTCGAGCTGTGGCGCATTAGCAATCACCACTCACTCTCCGGTGAGGGAGGACTGCGCTACTCCGCGCGCTGGCACACGGCAGGCAGGCCCATCGTCTACCTCGCGGCATCGCCCGCAGGAGCGATGATCGAAGTCCTCGTTCACCTCGAACTTCAGGAAGATGAACTTCCACCGGCCTATACTCTGCTGAACATCGAAGCCCCTGCCTCCCTCGACATAGAGCATCTGCGCGTCGGCAAACGCGACGACTGGAAGACCGACCTCGGTATCAGCCGCGCACTCGGCGACGCATGGCTGAAGGGCACCACCACGGCTCTCGCACGAGTACCGTCGGCGATCCTGCCCAACACCTTCAACTACCTCTTCAACCCGCTGCATCGCGACGCAAAACGCATCCGCCTCGCAGGCTCTACGAACGCGAACTTCGATCCACGCCTGCTGCAGCACCTGCGAGGCGGATAATAGAAGCGTGGGCGAACAGTACCTCAACCTCCTCCAACTCGGCCGCATCCCTTACGCCGAAGGCCTCGCCATCCAGGGCCGCGTCGTCGACGCGCGCAAGCAGAACCTCATCGGCGACACATTGCTCCTCCTCGAGCACCCGGCAGTCCTCACCCTCGGCCGTAACTCGCACCGCGAAAACATCATCGCCACCGACGAGCAGCTCGCCTCACGCAACGTCGAGCTGCACGAGATCAACCGCGGTGGCGACGTCACCTATCACGGCCCCGGACAGCTCATCGGCTATCCCATCTTCGATCTGCGCGGCGACCTCCCCGGCAAGAAGGGTCCACACCTTGGCCCCGTCGACTTCATGCGCATGCTCGAGGAGGCCATCATCCGCGTCTGCGGCGACTACGGCATCAGGGCGCAGCGCATTGCAAAACGCACCGGCGTCTGGACATTACCCTACGCCGAAGGCTCCGCCCCCGGCAGCATGCAGGAGAAGAAGATCTGCGCCATGGGAATCCATGTCTCGCAGGGCGTCACCTCGCACGGCTTCGCGCTCAACGTCACCACCGACCTGCGCGACTTCGACCTCATCGTCCCCTGCGGCATCACCGACCGCACCGTCACCTCACTCGAGCTCGAAGCGCAGGCCACCGACGACTCCACGCGCCTGCCCACCATGCAGAACGCCGTCAACTCCACCGCACGAGCGTTCGGCAGAGTGTTTGAGCGGCAGATTGTAGCTGTCGACTCCGTGGACGCGCTGCTAGCCGTATCCTCCCGCTGAGGCTCCGCGAAATCTGGCCACTCGCTCACCACCCCGTCTGCGCCATGCGCCGCAGGATGATTCCGCTGTAGCTGTTCATCCTCTCCGGCCGCCGTCGCAGCGGCGCAGGAAGAATCGCCGCCAGCCGTGCCGCCTGTTGTCTGCTCACACGTCGCGCCGGTACGCGGTAGTAGTACTGGCACGCCGCGTCCGCGCCGTAGACTCCCGGCCCCCACTCCACCACGTTCAGGTACAGCTCGAGGATTCGCCGTTTGCCCAGCACCAGCTCCGCCACCGGAACCAGCCCGGCCTCCGCCGCCTTGCGCAGCACCGATCTCCCCGTCCCGAAGAACAGGTTCTTCACCAGCTGCTGCGTCAGCGTGGAGGCGCCACGCATCCGGTCGCCCTCCCTGTCCTCATCCGCAGCAATTTTGATCTCGTGCCAGTCGAAGCCGTGGTGCTGATAGAAGCGTCCGTCCTCCGCCGCAATCACCGCATGCTGCATGTCGGGCGAGATCTGCGCGAGAGGAACGAAGCGATAGCGCAGCGTGTACGGCCCCGGGGTAAACCACGACTGCACCTGCCGCTGCACATGAACCGCTGTCGTCGGAGGATCGATCCAGCGCAACACCACGAGCGTCAGTGCCGCCAGCAGCCACATCGCCGCCAGCGCAAGGCCAAGCCAGAGCGCAGCCGAAAGCGCCTTCTGCTTTCTACTCTTCTGTAGCCAGATTTTCAGAGGGGCAGGCGGCCATGTGATCACATCTCAAACTATAGCGAGTGGCCCAAAACGAAGGTGTTATTCCTAGCTTCCCTATCCAAAAAGAAGTGTCATTCCGAGCGAAGCTCGAGGAATCCCCGCATTTTTTCAGCCCTGCCACAAACGACCGGGTGCCCCATCCTTGCGCAGCAAGGGTGGGAATGTAACCCGCCGGCCGCGACCGCCGGCTCCAAAACGACCGGAAGGACATTAAAAACAAAAACGGGGAGGAATATTTCTCCTCCCCACTTCTAGATTATTGCGCACCCGGGGGCTTGCCGCAAGCCCCGGATCATGGGGCATCATCGTCCACTGAAGCAAAGAATCCATCGAGTTTTTGGAGGCACGATGACAGAGCACGCAGTAGTGATTGCAGGAGGAGGTCCGACGGGAATGATGCTGGCGGCCGAGCTGACGTTGGCGGGCGTCGACGTCGCCATCGTTGAGCGGCGCGAGAGTGCGGAGATCGTCGGATCGCGAGCCGGTGGCCTGCACGCACGCACCATCGAGGTCCTCGATCAGCGCGGAATCGTTGATCGCTTCCTCGCCGAAGGCAAGGTGATGCAGACCACCGGCTTCGCCCACATCCCGTTGGACATGAGCGACTGTCCCACCCGGTACAACCACGGCCTCGCGCTCTGGCAGAAGCATTTCGAACGCATCCTGGCCAGCTGGATCGACGAGCTGGGCATACCCGTCTATCGCGGACGCAAGGTGACCGGCTTCACGCAGGACGAGACCGGCATCGGCGTCACGTTGTCTGACGGCCAGTCGCTGCGGTCGCAATATCTCGTCGGGTGCGACGGCGGGCGTAGCCTGGTCCGCAAAGCCGCCGGCATCGCCTTCCCCGGATGGGATGCGACCATCAGCCACATGCTCGCCGAGGTCAGGCTGGCCCAGGAACCGGCAGAGTGGGGTATACGCCACGATGCCGTCGGCCTGCATGCCCTCAGCAAGCTCGACGATACCGGCATGATTCGCGTCCTCATCTCTGAGAAGCAGGTCGGCCGCACCGGCGATCCCACCCTGCGCGATCTCAGCGAGGGGCTCACCTCGGCCTATGGAACCGACTACGGGGTCCACAGCCCGGTCTGGCTCACCCGGTTCAACGATGCCGCGCGTCAGGCGGAGACCTATCGCAAAGGACGAATCCTGCTGGCAGGCGACGCCGCCCACGTCCACTACCCTGCCGGAGGGCAGGGCCTCAACCTCGGCGTGCAGGATGCCGTGAACCTGGGATGGAAGCTGGCCCAGGTCATCAAGGGAACGTCGCCTGAATGCCTGCTGGACACCTATCAGGCCGAGCGTCACCCGGTCGCCGCCCATGTTCTGCAGAACACCCTGGCGCAGGTCGCGCTGATGCGCCAGGATGATCGCTCCAAGGCCGCCTGCAAGGTCGTCTCCGGGCTGCTCCAGTTGGACGAGCCGCGCAGACAGTACGCCGCCATGATGACCGGCCTCGACATTCAATACGATCTCCATGCCGACATCCTCGACGACAACGCCGCCCCGCACCCCCTGCTCGGACGCCGCATGCCCGATCTCGACCTGCTCACCGCCAACGGCCCGCAGCGAGCCTTCCACCTGCTGCACAAGGCCCGGCCGGTGCTGCTCAACCTCGGTCAGCCCGGCGGCTTCGACATTGCACCTTGGGCAAATCGGGTTCAGCTGATCGACGCCGAGTTCGCCGGCCCGTGGGAGCTTCCCGCACTCGGGACGGTCCCCGCTGCCACCGCCGTTCTGGTTCGACCCGACGGATACGTGGCCTGGGTAGGAGACCAAGGCCAGGCGGGACTAATCGACGCCCTGACCACCTGGTTCGGCACCCCCGCCACGGCCTAGCGCACCGAGCCCTTCAGACAAGATGACCGGATGCCCAGGTCTCGCCTTTGAGACCTGGGTTTGCAGAATGTGAGTGGATATAGCGCCATTAGCCGCCTTGTCATCAATCCCGCTCTCCGTCCGCTGTTTAACGGTCGCTAACCGCACCGCCCCCGCGCCAGCCCTGTTGAAATCGCCGTATAATCCGAGTCGTATGCCCGGTCACCGCCGGGATGGACGGAGTGTCGCCAAAACCCCGCCCGCAACTGTTTCAGGGAGAAAAGCATGCCGACAGATGTAGTTATGCCGCAGATGGGCGAGTCCATCACCGAAGGCACCATCACAAAGTGGCTCAAGAAGCCCGGCGACACCGTCCAGCGCGACGAACCGCTCTTCGAGATCTCGACCGACAAGGTCGACGCCGAGATCCCCTCGCCCGAGGCCGGCACGCTGAAGGAGATCAAGATCGGCGAAGGCACCACCGTCACCATCAACACCGTCGTCGCCGTCATCGAAAGCGGCGCCGCCGGTGCAGCCGCTCCCGCGAAGGCAGAGCCTGCCGCTGCAAAAGCTGAGACCGCCGCCTCCGCCAAGGCCGACTCCGTAACCCCCGCAGCCGAGGCCGAGCCCGCCGCAACCCAGGGCAATCCCGCAGAGGCCGCTCCCGCCGCTGAAGCTGGTCCCGGAACCGAAGTCCTGATGCCGCAGATGGGCGAGTCCATCACCGAGGGCACCATCACCAAGTGGCTCAAAAAGGTCGGCGACTCCGTCCAGCGCGACGAGCCCATCTTTGAGATTTCGACCGACAAGGTCGACGCCGAGATCCCCTCCCCCGCCGCCGGTACCCTCACCGAGATCAAGGTCCCCGAAGGCTCCACCGTCACCATCAACACCGTCGTCGCCGTCATCGGCGGAGGCGCGGGCAAGGCGGCCGCCGCTCCCGCAAAGGCCGCCCCTGCTGCCGCTGCACCGACACCCGCTGCTGCTCCGGCTGCTCCTGCCGCTGCCGCCTCAACCGGCGATCGCGGACGCACCTCACCCCTGGTTCGCAAGATCGCGCAGGAAAACAACGTCGATCTGGCACAGGTCCCCGGAACCGGCTCCGCAGGCCGCATCACCAAGGAAGACATCCTCGGCCACCTCGAGGGTGGAGCCAAGCCAGCCGCCGCCGCACCGGCAGCTCCCGCACCGGCTGCACCTGCCGCTGCCAAACCCGCTGCGGCTGCTCCTGCACCGGGCGAGTTCGTCCCCTTTACCAAGATGCGCAGCATCATCGCGCAGCGCATGGTCGAATCCAAGCGCACCTCGCCGCACGTCCACACGGTCTTCAAGGTCGACATGACCCGCATCGTGAAGCTGCGCGAGAAGGAGAAGGGCAAGTACGAGCAGCGCAACGGCGTCAAGCTGACCTACATGCCGTTCATCACGCGCGCCGCCATCGTCGCGCTGCGCAAGCACCCCATCGTCAACGCCTCCATCCAGGGCGACGGCATCCAATACAACAAGAACATCAACATCGGCATCGCCGTCGCGCTGGACTGGGGCCTGATCGTCCCCGTCCTCAAGCAGACCGAGGAGAAGAACTTCCTCGGCATCGCACGCGGCATCGTCGACGTGGCCGAGCGCGCACGCGGCAAGAAGCTCGCTCCCGATGAGATCTCCGGCGGAACCTTCACGCTGACCAACTCCGGAATCTTCGGCGAACAGTTCGGAACCCCCATCATCAACCAGCCGCAGAGCGCCATCCTCGGCATCGGCGGACTCAACAAGGAAGCCGAAGTCCTCACCGACAAGGACGGCAACGACTCCATCGCGATCCGCTCGATCCAGCGCTTCACGCTGGGCTTCGATCACCGCATCGTCGACGGAGCCGACGCCGGCAAGTTCATGAGCGACTTCAAGGCCTACCTCGAAAACTGGTCCGAAGACATCGGCTAGTGCTGCGCGCACGGCGGGACGCCCGCTTTGCGCGCCTTCGATGCAACATCAAGCGGCGGTTCCTCACGGAGCCGCCGCTTTTTTTGTGGAGCGCTGCCCCTGTGCCGCTAGATCTTGATGAAGATCCGCCTTCGATACAGCACCAGGCACGGAACAAAGCACACCAGCGCAAAGCTGAGCGAGTAGAGCAGCGACGCGAACGCAGCATCCGGAACATGTGCGAAGACCCTCGTATAAATCAGCCGCTTCAGACTTACCGAACCGCCGTTGCTTCCAATGCGGATCACTCCAAGC
>Ga0307510_10012617_pt1 | contig 10020 bp, 15 predicted proteins | sample 12_EM_MG_FD_207224 | JGI IMG/M metagenome (GOLD analysis project Ga0307510, IMG submission 207224) | Populus trichocarpa ectomycorrhiza microbial communities from riparian zone in the Pacific Northwest, United States - 12_EM | ecosystem: Host-associated > Plants > Roots > Unclassified | place... | reverse complement strand
GACGTTGTCGGTACCTGGAAGGTCGACGATGGCCCAACGACAACTTGACGCGCGTCAAGCCAAAAGGCAAGAGGAATATCTGACGGCGGATGATACGCGATGCAGATGTACAGTTGGGGCACAAAGCTGAGACAGGGCACGGTGGAGATGATGACCGGTGATGCTGAACGAATGAGGAGGGAATTTTTAACAAAGTGCTGGAGCAAAGCAGATAGTCCCCAATCGTCTCAGCTCCGCGATTACATACAAGAAGCGAATGTCAGTAGTCCAGCGACGATGGCTGTAGATACGACGATAGAGGTAATATGCGCCAGTAGCGAAAATTTTGAGGCCCTCAATCGACCTTGCGGAGAGGTGCGGAGAGAACGGACGGGCGCGGTCTGGGCGCAACCGCCTATGCGGCGTCGGGTCGGACTTGAGACGGGTCCGCCGGAGATGTGCAGACAGTTACGTCAAAAGAAGTCCCGCATGATCCAATTTTTTTCTCTGCTGGCACAGGTACAGTACTGTATTTTTTGTGGCTCGGTGCCCAAGGGGGTGGCATTTTAATATGCGTTACGCATTAAACTCAGTGGCGCGTTTTGAATGATGTCGTACCGTATACCTGTCGGCTGAGACAACCAGGTGGGCGTAAAGTACCAGCGCCCGGCGGGATTGGGATGGATCGGAACACGGAAAGGTGTTGGCTCGTCACGGACAAGGATGGCCGTATCCCGGCACGAGCCGAAAGGGAAAATATATAGATGAATCCAAGGCCAAAATGGTCATATTGTAGTTATGGCTACAGTACGACCTCCGGTCGAAGAAATCTGATGTGAGAACCTTAGTACAGCGCCGTTGTGGTGAGGATCACTGTCTAGGAGGGAGGTATAAATTGCAACGCAATTGGAACAGGCTTTGCTTCCGCTTCTCATCCGAGGCAGCCCCGACGCTCGCCCGACATTTTGTTGGATATCGCCGACTTGCATACATGTAACATGTAACAGTATGGACAAGGGCAAGACCGTTTGGTAGAGTTGCGGTATTATAGCACTAGTACAGTACAGCAGGGTTCGGATCTTGTTGGACAGGACAGGACACGTCTACTGTACGCACAAGTCGCTCAATCCGATCACAACTGGAGACTTACTCGCATGTTTTTTGACGTCACCTGGCCGAGGGGGGTTGACCAGGGGGGAAAGCTCGGAACATTGACAGGGGTAGGGCACATGTTGTGCCAGTACTAGTGAGACGACCCAAGCCATGTGTGTCCCTGTGGACGCTGGTTACTAGTAATTAAAGTACCTGGGTAAAACCTGTCAAGCCTCGTGCCCGACTGGTGTATCAGGAGAGATCATATTCATCAAAGTTCTGCTCCACAGCCTGCAGGCCCTTTCTCGTTGGCTTGGGCGTGTGTGACTTCGGGAAGAGAAAAATCAACAGATTTAGTTTACCATCGCCAATCCGAGTCCGCGAAGCGATCCCGCGTTCGCACACGATACGCCCCATTTACACTCCTTTCCTCTCTCCCCCCATATCATCCCCGAGTTCTCTGTCGACCGTGTGTGTGTAGCTTCGACTTTTTTTTGTTTCTCCTTCCTAGCTTTCGATTATTCTCTCCGTGTCATGGTGAGTACAGTCGTTGTCCTCACTTCCTCCGTCTCGCCCAAAGCTGATCGTCATCATCCATGGAAATACTGTAATAATAATGATAGGGAACAGTAGGCACACAGTCCCTCAAGTTCGACTGCGACGCTCTTTACATCGAGACACACTCTTTGCATCAGGAAGGAAAATATCAATGGGCGCTCATTTATATCGACGCACAGGGCGCCGTGACACGACTACCGACGCCAAAATTACCTTCGAGGCCGACATCCCGTCACGGGGGCGCCAGTTCAGCAAACCGAGAGGCCCACGCGCCGGTTGTGCCTGCCCAGCCAACCAGCACAAGCATATCTCGCGGGGGTCCCTCGCAACTGTTGGGCTACTGCAAAATTGGGGCATACGTCGGGGGCCTGTGCCAGAGCGAGTTCGAAGAAGTCGGGAATGCCGCGCTGAGCGGGAAAAAAGACGGCGTGCCGCCGACGTGGTTACTGCAGGTGCTATCGACGCTACAAGAGCGGGGACGCATTTTGTGGAACGAACCGGTGGCGAGCGTGGAGGGAAGGGTGTTAGAGATCAACCGAGAGGCAGACATCCGATGGCTACGAGCATTTTTACGCAGTACCCCATACAGGATCTATATGACCACACTTTAAGGTACGTTTCAATGAGTAAAATTTTTTTTTTTATAAGACGGTTCCGAGGCTCATGCTCCTACCCTCCCCTCCCCAGATGGAGATAGCGACCGGAGAGATTTGGGGGGTTTGCCTTGTGGTATCGCTTGGCCACCGTCTTACCCCCACAAGGAGACCCACGTGTACACTGTACTGTATATAAAGAGTAACTGTTGTTTGTTTGTGTGCATACAGTGGCTCAATTTTGAAACGGCGACATAAGCGGAGATAAGTGTGCCACTGGGGTGTGGCGAGGCGTCACTGGGTTTACCGAGGGCCGTGACCCATACGCCGCCGCGCTCTTCCGTGACAGTGCACAACGCAATCAATGCTCAAATGCTCAATACGACAAAGTCCCATCTCCCTTCAAATAAGGGCAAATCCTCAACGGGCGTAAAGCCTTGGTCTCAATTACCTCCAGAAATAATAAGGTTCCTTCGCTCACCCTTATCTCCACTCCCGACTCATCCAACCACACCCTTCCCAGGCTCATCGCCACATACTATATCCTAGACGTGTCTAATTCTACATACTGTCCGACCACATGGGACCTTCGCGAACACTGGCAACACCGTGTTGTGTATACCACCTTTCGCGACGCGTTTGCCCTCGAAAAGTTGATGACAATGTGTCCATCTTGGGGTTCTGCGCGTGAGCCACAATCGCGTCCTAGCGCGTGCTACCACCCTGATCTTTGTCTTCAGTCGAATGGGATCGTTTTTGGTCCCGGGCATGTTGTGCAATCGACCCCCTCGACACACTCGCACAGCACACCGTCGCCCAGCAGAACGACAATACGTCCTCTTCCCAGCGGGTCTCCCCATATTATCAATTTCGCCTAATCACCCAATGTTCTTGTTACGTCTGCAGGATCAACCATCCTGGGAGCAACGTGGGGCTTGCGGCCGCAAAACGCGCCGTGACCGTCCCATTGATGAACACCATCCTCACTTGTCGCGAACACCGGAAAAGCACATATTGCGGCTTATGTCTCCGCGAGGCTCCTCCACGTTCCGACCTCTTCACACCCGAAGTCGCTGCGGTTGGTTGCATCGAGAACGAAGACTTCGAGACCTGGCCCACCGTTGCTGCGACATGTCGTAGCTGCCGCTGTGAGTGGCTACAGCGGCGCATGACCATTTCCGCACCCGATCGTGAAGCCATTTCCGGCGGATCCTCACACTGGTCTTCACTCGATTGGGAGGTACGGCAGAGCATCGACGCTTTCCTTGAAGCTGGCGAGGGCACGATCAGCGAGATCATCCAGGTCGCACGAGAAAAGCACTGGTTAAATCGATTCACTCGCATCAGGATGCACATGGAGCATGCGCTTGCCCAGCAAAGACTCGATATGCGGAGCAATGGTTATGTCTACGAAAATGCTGACGACGATGCTACCGCCGGGGACATCGACCCAGATGATTACGAAACGCTCGCCATGGCTGAGGAGCTGCACAGTGTGCGCGACATGGCACAGTCGGATTGGGCGCGTATGCGCATCCTCGACGGATTCTGGCTCTCGCCGGCGGACGACTGGTACATGTGTCGACCACGACACATCCCATCTGCAGAACACCCGGTGCCATGGGCCCTTCCATTTTCCGAAGCGCAGGTGCACCCTGTTCCTTCGACCATCCGCGTACCCGTCGCACCAACGTATAATCTCGCCGATCAACTTTACCATGTCTTCGAGCGTCAGCTGCGAAAAATACTCCTCCCTGCGATGCAAAATATCATCAAGAGGGTCATGTTCCAAGGTCGCGCTGAAGCAATGAAGACTGTTGCAACCATGGAAGTCGACGATGTGCTACGTGGCCTTCAACAGGCCTGGGCATGGAGCAAGGACCTCCGTCGTCCTCCTCCTGTGCATGAGAACGAGCAAGACCCTGGTACCCCGTTAGATGATACGTGTTCGAGCTCTAAATCGGATGCTTCGCACACGACCAGCCCCGTTTTGAGTACCGCGACGTTGCAAACGACACCGTCTCCACCGCCAAGTGACGACAAAAGGGAGAAAGACGCGGACGCAGATTCACCCCGTGAGGAGGTCCCTCGGATGAACATTTTCACTGGGTTAGGTCCTCCTGAGCCATCTAATCTCCTCCGCGATATACCGTATGTTCCAACTACACTGCAAGAGATGCCCACCTACTCCCTCAAAGCATTCATAGATGTACGTAATTTCTGGAGCTCCAATGGGAAAGTTGCTGACACAACTGTCAGGTTTGGCGCGAATCGTACGCCCCGCTGTTTGCCTGCAGTTGCAAAATCTGCGAGCGTGCCATGCTCCATCGTGATGTTGGCGATGTGATTCGCTCCACCGACACCAACTATGTCGTGCCTTCCCAGCCAACTACATATCCCCAACGCGGGCAACAGCGAATCGCATCAGCGAATACCATTCGTCTAGAAGAAGCCGTGTACGAAGAGGAAGAGGAAGAAGAAGATGATGACGAGGAAATTACGTATTCGGACTACTCGGACGGGGACCAAGTACCGTATGGCGAAGGCACGGACGCGGACGTCGCGCTCGCATCCCGGAAGCGCGATCACGAGCATGGGGCGCAAGACCCTCGCGCCCACGCAGAGACAGAGAACGGCGCTTCGAAGACCCCACCGAAGCGGACACGAGTGGATGGGGAATACTCTCCGTTGACAGCTGCGGAAGCGGCAGCCACGCGGATTTCCAAGCGCGGGTCGGAGGAGGCCGCGCTGTCGAGCGTTGCGGCGGGAAAACGTCCGCGGGTTGGCGATGGGGAAGCCGCCGAAGATGACGACAAGTCGACGACGACGAGTATTGGAAATGCTGGACTCGGTACCGAGCCTTTGGTGTGCCTGCAGGCAGCGACTGCAAGAGCAACGGGGAAGGAGGGCATAGGCATAGACGACGGAGAGACGTGATTGGCTAGTGGGTTTGGGTGGGGGTGAGGGATCTGACGATGTTTCAAACAAGTACTGTAAAATATGTGCGTTCCTTTTTCCCTCCCCTTTTTCCGTTTTTTCCCCCTCGCTCCATCTGGAATGTAACTGAGGTTTCGTCACCCGGTCTTTTTTTAAGCTTTTGTCTCTTTGTACGCCACTTGTATCAATTCCGATCCTTCGCGTCGCGCATGGCGTTACAGTATGTGTCATCGAACGTTAGCCTGGGGCGTCTAAAATTGTCTGCCTTTTCTTGACTTGTTATGGTGCCCTGGCCTGTGTGCATCACAATGCGAATCCCCTTGCCGCCTCACCCTTAATCTTTGTTTTTTTACTTTTTTAGCTCAATCATCTCCAAGGTTTCCAAGGTGGCGAAAAAACAATGACGTCAATGCACTCCCGCAGTCAGCCAGTCCCTCGTTACTAAGGTATATTCTTTGTCGAACAATGCAACAAGAAAAAAATGTTTACGATGACGGACGGTTCTAAACGTGGAAAGTCGACCGGATTACGCTTTTAACGATAGTAGTCCGTAGTATTATAATATTGCATGGCCGCGTACTCGGGCGGGCCAGAGTCCAATAGCACTTTACACAATCTACTGTCTGATTAGTCCAAATAGTCGTATCTCACTGTCCCGTGTGATCGCGTAACAAAACCGAGGAGGGGAGAAGAAACCATTCTCGATCACCCCAAGGAAACGGTCGCGTTGGCAGGGCTATAAGAGCGCCGCACCAAATACTGCGCCGCATGCGGCGAGAGCCATGCCGGTCCACGCGCGTGTATCCGCCATCCACGGCCCTGCTGTTGCGGCATTGGACGGTGTTGAGGAGGATTGCGAGGCAGGCGAGCCGGATAGAGTGGACGAGGGGGACGACGTGGACGGTGCGGCGGTGGACGCGAAGGAGAGCGTGGTGCTGTCCAGCGCGCAGAATTGCTGCGCGAGGTTCTCTGCTGAGGGGACGTTCGAGCTGCAGTTGGCTACGACGCAGTTGTAGAGCGCGTCCGGGAATGTCCTGTTGGGTGGAGTGAGGTCATGGATCAGATCGAGCGCGCAAGCGAGTTGGGTGCGGGGAGAGGGGGCGTGTAGGGATAGGGATGGAGGCGTACCGATCGATGCAGTAGCATGCGACTGCGGTAATACTGGTGCAGTTTACTTGCGCGACTGCGTCCGTCAGGCAGTCGGTCACTACGCGATGGGAAGGGTCGGAGAAAAACAATATAAAAGGCAAACAATAAGAAAACAATAAGAAGTCAGTACAAGTGCGATAGGCGGGAGATGGATGTTGGGGGTTTTTTTTTCCCCGCTCTTTTCGATTATGGATGAAGGGACATACCGCACGTGGGGTAACCTGACAGGCTTGGGTATGGCGTCGAGGAAGTCGTGGTTGGGGTCATGCTAGGGGCGACGGTGATAGGGATGGAAGTGACGATCGTTGAGCCCTGCGCATCGGTCGTGGTCACGTTCGCGAACGAGGCGGTAGAAGGTGCGTTGCTCGTGCTCGGCGACGTCGGGCTGCTTGAAACGCTGTCTGTCGGGAACGGAGCCGTGGCGAGCGAGGGGGTGGCGGGACCCTGTGCGGTTGACGGGGTGACGGAGAGGGAGAGGAGGGGGAGGATGATGAGGAAGAGAGTGTGGAGGGAGTTCATGGCTCCGGAAGTGAGAGAAAAGAGTATGAGACGCAGTTGGAGGAGCACGAGGGTTAGTCAGTTTGTGAGCGGCCTTGTTGAGCTGTCGCGTGTTACCGCTGTTTGGGCCACCGGGCCGGATCAATTGAACCTAACCTAACCTAACAGTTCTCTTTACCATCTCTTTTCCGACGAGCAACGAGGCAAGTGTAGGTTCCAGTAGAGTCACCATTTTAGATTCCGGGGTTTCCACAGCATGTGGATTGGAATCGCCAAGACTTCCGGGAAATGAGACAAGTTCGGTTCCAGAGTCCCTATGTTTCCTACTAGTAAGTTTTAACGGGGTTTTTCGGTTGAGAAACCTCAGAAAACGACAATGCCTACTACTAATTACTGATTGGGGTTGACTCTTGACTTGCGGGACTTCACGTCTTGCCATTCGCAACCTCGAATGCAATCTCTTCTCTTTTACTCAGTACTCAGTGACTAGAGCTGTGGGTATAGGGGAAAACGGAAGGAATCAGCCACTAGTGAGCCCCTGTAATGCCCACCAAAATTAGCACGGGAACTTTATAAAGGATGTAAGGATGGTGCGTGCACTGAGCTCGGAAACGAACAACACCGCCCATCTCCACCCGCCTGTCTGTGTCCGGCTCATCACCCTATCTTGCACTGCAGTCTCTCTCTCTTTCAGTATGAGTGGTACCACCTCTGACCACAGTACAAGTAGCAGTGGAACTCCTGATACAACACCTAGCCTTATTGATATCAGCGATGCCCCTGTTGGTCTCTCAGACCCACAGTATGTCCAACGAAAGCGCAACATGCTTGATGCGGTGAACCGTCTTCGCGCGATCGGGTAGGAATTACGACCTTAGCCCTCAAAGCGCTACTTTTCTCAACACTAGTTTTCTTTCTGCAGCGCCCACTTGGACCTTGATATACCTGTTATCGTAGTCCTCGGATCTCAGAGTGCTGGAAAGTCGTCTCTCATAGAAGCGATCTCGGGTATCACGCTCCCTCGAGCATCTGGTACGTGTACGAGGTGCGGGTGTTCAACCTTCTGCCTGTATGCGTTTCATGGAACTCTGCTGTGCCCTCGCAGGTGTCCAACAGAATGCCAACTTTCGCAATCCCTCGAACCGTGGTGTTGCGTTGTCTCCCTCCACATTGTCAAGGACGAGAACGGCGTCGAACTCGGCCGAGCCCGCAGAGTCCGATTCGGCGATCCCATTTTTGACAAGCCCCTTGTTACGGAGCGGATTCGTCGCGCCCAGTGCGCAATCTTGAATCCGAATACTCCAAGTCATAGCTTCTTGGAAGCTGACATCCCAGAAGGGAGGCAGCTGTCGTTTTCTTCAAATTCCGTTTGTTTAGAGATAAGCGGAAGGGATGTCGACGATCTGTCTTTTGTCGACCTTCCAGGTGGGCAACACGAAGGTCTTGACCTCTCTGCTGACTAACCCAATGGCAGGCTTGATACCTGGAGGAAATCCTCACGACTGCAAACTGGTTGAACATCTCGCGAAACAATATATCTCAAAGGATAGTTGTATCATCCTTTTGACTATCGCATGCGAAAGTCCGCAAGTTGTAACCTCTACTTGAATCGTCTCCTGACCCCCATTTATAGCTGACCTCGAAAACCAAGGTGCTCATAGCCTTGCTGCTAAGTACGATCCACAGGGCTCGCGAACTATCGGTATACCCATCTCACGTTATGCCCCGTCAAGTAGCTGACATTCATCACCTAGGTGTCCTTACGAAGCCTGACCGAATCCCAGCGGGAGAAGAAGGTGGTTGGATTAGCATGATCCAGGGTCATACCGATAGAGAAGGGGGCGGAATCGAGTACTTTTCCGTGAAGAATCCTGATTCACAAGACATAAAGAATGGTATCACCTACGAGCAGGCCCGGAAGAAGGAAGTGGAATTTTTTGCAACCCAGGCACCTTGGTCAAGCCTGGATTGGCTGTGTCAGCAACGCTTGGGTACAGAGAAACTCACAAGGCATCTCGGAGAAGCTCTGTCTAATTTGATATCTAAACGGCAAGTATTTGCTACAACTGGATTCGGAAATTGATTGGAACGATTGGTAGGCTTCCTGAAATAGAGGAGGAACTCGACAAACTGTTGGAACAAACGAGTCATGACCTCTCGCGACTTCCGAAACCCCCATCCTCCGAGCCACTTGGAGAGATGATGCGGCTGATTGGCTCGTTCGTACGCTCCATTGAGCGCCTTGTCGACGGTGCTCCAGACGACAACGGTCTAATGCAAGCCCTTCGTGGGCCCCATTCGGAGTTCAAGAGAGCAGTACGTCAGACTGCGCCTGATTTCCGGCCACTCCCTCGTCCCGAAAGATTGTCCATTCCTCCGGCACCACCCAGTTTTCTTGTGGACGAAGAAACAGACTGGCGAGACCAGTTAAAGGGAACTAGCAGAGCTATCTATGCTGAGGATGTCATGAAAAAGGCGAACTCGTAAGGACGCGTGGCAGTGCTGAATTTTGTGCTTAGTTTCCATTTCGCTAGGGCCGTGAGTCGAGAACTTCCAAACAATTTTCCGTTTATTGTCAAGAAACGTCTCATAGTCACCGCCGTAGAGGGATGGGGCTCACCCTCGAAGAAGCTCTTCGAGATCACAAAGAACGAGCTGCACAGACGCATTAAGGAAGTGATCCAAGATCATTTCTCCCAATATACTCATGGTCGCCTCAAGCAGCGAGTTATGTGTGTTTTTCAATGCTTCTGTTACTGTGACTCTCACCTTCCTCCTCGACGTGCTACAGAAACATTATGCATGGCCACATTCAGGGAAGTGCAGATGCAACTGAACAACGTATCAACTTTCTGCTCGAGGAAGAGCAGGAACCATTCACCATGAATGATCACTATTTCATGGATTATCGCTCAAAGTTTCTGGGATATTACAAAGGCATTCGCCAAAAGTCTCAAACCACCTTCATAGACAACCTAGAGAGCGATGAAAGAGAAGCGAAGGTTGCGGTATCAAAGGTAATTACTAACCTTGCTGAGTTGGGCTTACGCCCCGTCGACCGTTCGTCGTTGCCTCGGCTGCTCCCACCGGACCCTATGGAATCCGCCATCGAAATAATGGCCGAAGTTCGAGCTTATTTCCAAGGTTCAAATCATTTTCCTTGTTTAGGAGCGCGTGATTGACATAATGTGACCGCAGTTGCATATAAGCGCTT
>Ga0307510_10012616_pt1 | contig 10020 bp, 9 predicted proteins | sample 12_EM_MG_FD_207224 | JGI IMG/M metagenome (GOLD analysis project Ga0307510, IMG submission 207224) | Populus trichocarpa ectomycorrhiza microbial communities from riparian zone in the Pacific Northwest, United States - 12_EM | ecosystem: Host-associated > Plants > Roots > Unclassified | place... | reverse complement strand
CTCGCCGACGACCAGACCCTCGTACGGGCCGCGTTCGCGATGCTCGTCGAGTCGGCGCGGGACATGGAGGTCGTAGGACAGGCCGCGACCGGACGCGAGGCGGTGGCGCTGGCCCGCACCTCGCGCGCGGACCTCGTCCTGATGGACATCCGCATGCCGGACCTGGACGGCATCGAGGCGACCCGCCTGATCGCGGCCGACGAGGACCTCGCAGGGGTGCGGATCCTCGTCCTCACGACCTACGACACCGACGAGAACGTGGTCGAGGCGCTGCGCGCCGGCGCCTCCGGATTCCTGGTCAAGGACACCCGTCCGGCCGAACTCCTCGACGCGATCCGCACGGTGGCGGCCGGAGAGGCGCTGCTGTCGCCGGGCCCCACGTCCCGGCTGATCGCCCGTTTCCTGCGCGGCCCCGCCGCGCCCGCCACCGGCGGCCCCGACTGCCTCTCCGAACGGGAACGCGGAGTCCTCGCCCTGGTCGCGCGCGGCCTCAACAACACCGAAGTGGCCGAAGCGTTGGGCCTGAGTCCGCTCACCGCGAAGACGCACGTCAGCCGCATCATGGGCAAGCTGGGGGCGCGGGACCGGGCCCAGTTGGTGATCGTGGCGTACGAGTCCGGGATGGTGACACCGGGGAGGCTGTGACGGATGACGGACAGACAGATCGGCGTCGTTCCGCGAGGGCGACCTCCGCGAGGGGCGACCTCCATGAGAGGCGACCTCCGTGAGGGGCGACCTCCAAGAGGGGGAGCGATGACCATCCTGAGCCGCACCCTTCTCGTAGCAGCAGTACTGGTTGCTCCGATCACCTTCGCCGCGCACGCCTCCGCGCACGCCTCCGCGCGCTCCAGCTGCACGTCCTCCGTGCCCTACGTCTCGGGAAGCGGCGGCTACGACACCTACCGCATCCCGGCGACCGTCGTCACCGACCAGGGCACCGTCCTCGCCTTCGCCGAGGGACGCCACAACAGCGCGGGCGACACCGGCAACATCGACGTCGTCCTCAGACGCTCCACCGACGGCGGCTGCACCTGGGGCCAGTTGTCGGTGGTGGCCGCGGGTGAGGGGGACACCCGGGGCAACCCGGCTCCCGTCGTCGACCCCCGCACCGGTGCGATCGTGCTGGTCACCTCCTACAACAGCGGGACCGTCACCGAGGGCCAGATCATGCGGGGCGAGGTCACGCCCGAGCAGAGCCGCCGGGTGTTCGTGCAGCGGAGTTGGGACGACGGGCGGAGCTTCTCCGCTCCCCGGGACATCACGGGGGAGGTGAAGCTGCCGAGTTGGCGGTGGTACGCGACGGGGCCCGGGCACGCCGTCGCGCTGACGCGGGGCGTGCACGCGGGGCGGTTGGTGGTCCCGGCCAATCACTCCGCCACGCCGGGCGCCGGGTCGAGCGACACCGGGCAGGAGGCGAAGTACTACGGCGGGCACGACCTGTACAGCGACGACGGGGGCGAGACGTGGCGGCTGGGCTTCGTGGACTCCACGTACGACGGGGTCGACAACGCGAATGAGTCATCGGCGGCCGAACTCCCCGACGGGCGGCTGTACTTCAGCTCCCGTGACCAACTGGGCACGAGTGCGGGGAACCGGCTCGACACGTACTCCAGCGACGGGGGTGTGAGTCTGGATCGGCCCTACGCTGTGCAGCACACCTTGGATGATGTGCCGGTGGTTGAGGGGAGTGTGCTTCAACTGCCGGGCGTGGGGGCTCCGTTGCTGTTCTCGGCGCCGTCCGTTCCCAATGTGCGGCAGGGGATGGCGGTTTGGCGGAGTGCGGATGGCGGGGGTCGTTTTGTCAGGGCGGTCACGTTGTCGGGGGAGTGGGCGGGGTACTCGGATCTGGTGGCGGTGGACGGGGACACCGTCGGGGTGCTTTATGAGACCGGGGGGACGAACGCGTACGACACGATCGCGTTCCGGCGGGTGGGCGTGGGTGAGTTGAGGGGTGGGTGACTGTGCCTGGGGGGCTCCGACTCGGGTGTTCTGAGGCCGTCACTGCGATCCACGAGGTCAGCCGAGATAGGGCCGATCCCGGTGCTCCAGGAAGTGGCGGATCCGCAGTCGCTGCGTGTGGTGCATGGGCAGTTGATCGATTTCCTGCGGCTGGACGAACCGCAGTTCCGTGGATTCGTCCGAGATCGCGAGCCGGCCGCCGACCGTGCGGGCGGTGAAGCAGACGTTGAACTGCCTGCGCACCTCACCGTCCGAGTACGCGATCACATGGCGAGGGTCGGTGTACATGCCCACGAGCCCGGTGATCTCCACGTCCAGCCCCGTTTCCTCCTTCACCTCGCGGACGGCCGTTCCCGGGAGTGAGTCGGTCATCTCCATGCCTCCGCCAGGCAGCGCCCAGAGATCGTTGTCCCGGCGGCGCTGAAGGAGCACGCGCCCTTCGTCGTCGGTGACCACCGCGGACGCGGCGACGACCAAGCTGTTCGGCTCCGGTGCCGCCGGGTCGTCGTAGTACTCGGTCCGTGCCATGGTCACCCTTCTGTTATCGGCGTGGCGGTCTCCCACACCTCGTTGAAACTGTCGGCGTAGGTGTCGAACATGCCGCCCTCTCCGCTGCGCCGAAGATGCCACACGGGAGCACCGTAAGCGTTCACGCCCCAGACGTGGGCATTGACCAGCGCCTGATCGTCCGCACGATAGATCGAGTTGTAGAGAGTGGTGGCGTGGGCCCGCACCTCGATGCCGGATACCTGGGTAAGGGGGCGATAGTGCATGAGGGCAAGTCGGCACCGGGACTCGATGCCGTGGCCGAACTTCTCTTCCGTGCCGCGCTGTTGGACATTCACGCTGTCCGGATCACCGATCGCGATACGGACCGCACACCCATTGGCAGCCCGCTCCCGCAACAGGTCGTTGAGCCGTGGGTACGCCTCGTGCAGGAAGACGGCGGCGTACACCAACACGTCGATCTGCTCGCGGGCTTGGTCCAGCATGTCCACGAAGGTGGACACGGGGATGTCCGCCCGCTGGTCGTAGAGAGCTACAAGTTCCGGACTGACGGCGCGGGCAGGGCGTGCTTGCCGGAGCGCGGGCCATAGAGCGTGCACGTCTTCTCCTAGCGTTTGCGCTGCCAACATGGCCGTGGCTCGGCGCGGCGTACGCCCCAAATTGACCCATCTTTCAACGGACTTGGGATCGACCTCGACCATGTCCGCGAGGGCGGAGTACGTCCAGCCGTTGGCCGCCATGGCGGCACGTAACCTCTCGTTCGACATCCCAAATCTCTCCCAACACTCGGGGACGGCACCAGGGACGTTCTACCCGCCGCGGGACGTCCCGAAGTGGGGATTGTGGGAGGTTCCGACGTCCTGATGAGCGGCAGGATGCTCGTGGGTATGGCGAGCAACCAGCAGACCGGACCAGGCATCGGTGAACTGGCGAAGGACAAGGCCAATGGACGGATCGGCGTTGTCACGGGCGAAGTTGGCGCCCGGATGCAGGTAAGGCCCATTGGTGGCGGCGTCGAGTGGGACGCCCGGCCGGACAACATGGTGGCGCCGACCGCGCGAGAGGAACTGAGCGTCCGCCTGGCCATCAAGAACGCGAACAGCAGGGATGGCCTGTGATGCGCGCCTTCGGACGGTACAGGGGCTGTTCATTGTCGTGATCAGTGGGCCGTGTGGCCTTGTGATCGGCATGGCCTCCGGTATCGGCCAGTAGACCGGCCGCCCCGAACGGGTCGCCAATGTCTTGGCTCCCCTGCCCCTGTTCGGGAGCGGCCTTCCGCAATGTCTTCTGAACTCCTGTCCGTCCACCGCTTCCCCGTCGCGGATGGACGAGGTCCAAGCCTTTCTCGCAACTGGTGTCGGCTGCCTGTCAGTTGCTCCGTTCTGGGCGGGCCGGACCGCGCACGCTCCGCTCGGAGCGGGTCGCAATACGCAACACCTCGAATCAGAGACGACGAACGAGAGGGAAGCGCATGACTGTCGTTGCAGAGGTGCCGATCACGAAGGGCACGGGAACCCCGGGCCTGGTGTGGCTGGATCTCACCCGGAAGTGTCAACTCGCCTGCGGCCACTGCCACAACGAGTCCGGCCCGGACGGCACACACGGCTCGATGACCACCGAGGACTGGACGCGCGTGCTCGACGAAGCCGCCGCGGCCGGTGTCCCCCGCGTGCAGTTCACCGGCGGTGAGGTCACCCTGCACCCCGACGCGCCTGCCCTGATCGCGTACGCACTGAAGCTCGGCCTGGCCGTCGAGGTGTACAGCAACATGGTCCATCTGAACGAGAGTTGGTGGAGCCTGCTCAGGCGGGAGCACGTCAGCCTGGCCACGTCGTATTACGGCCAGGAGGACGCGCACAATGCGGTCACCGGGCGGAACAGTCACGCCCGCACCCGAGCGAACATCGTGAAGGCGGTGACGCAGAACATTCCGATCCGAGTGTCTGTGATCGTCTCCGATCCGTCCGACACAGGAGAGGAGACAAGGCGGGAACTCGCGGCCCTGGGCGTGCGCAAAGTCCGCGTCGATCACGTCCGGCCCTTCGGTCGCGGGGCGAACGGGCAGGAGCCGTGCACGGACGGACTCTGCGGGCGCTGCGGGGACGGGCGCGCGGCCATCGGTCCGAACGGCTCGGTCTCCCCGTGTGTGTTCTCCACCTGGCTGAGCGTGGGGAACGTCCAGGATGCGCCCCTGGGCGCTATCCTCAGCGGCCCCGAGATTACGCAGGCCAACGCGACCATCCGAGCGGGGCGCAGCTTCGGTGGCTCCCGCGGCTGCGGCCCCGACAGCCCCTGCGGCCCGGACAACGATGACGCCCGATCCTGCGCTCCCGACACCGACGACGAGTGCTCTCCGGGGACACCCGGAAGTGAGTGCACCCCGAGGAACTGAACGGACCATGGACACCGATCTCCCCGAATCCGCGATCCTCCCCTTGATCGAGGAACACACGGGCCCAGTGACCGGGATCTGCCGGACCGAGCGCGGCTTCAGCTCGGATCTGACGGCCGTTGTCGACTGTGCCAGTGGTCCCTTCTTCGTCAAGGCCATGCGCAACCGGCCGGGCGGCCGGCGAGAGTCCCTCATCAGGGAAAGGCGGATCAACGCCTACCTCGGACACATCTCCCCGCACCTGCTGTGGGATGTGGAAGCCGAGGACTGGTTGGTCCTGGGCTTCGAAGTGGTCGACGGCCGGTCGTGCGACTTCGCGCCGGACTCGGCTGACCTTGCCCTGGTGGTCGACGCGATCGCTGAGATCGGTCGGCTCTCCCTCCCGCAGCTCGCCTGGGACTGGACCGAGACGCGGTGGGACAAGTTCGCCTCGGACAACTCCGAGGCCGAACTGTTCCGGGGTGACTCGCTTCTCTACACGGACATCAATCCAAGCAACTTCATCGTGGTGAAGCGGCGAGTGTGGGCCGTGGACTGGGCGTGGCCGACCCGAGGTGCGGGGTTCATCGATCCTGCCCTCCTGACCATCCAGCTCGTTGCGGCCGGGCACACCCCGGGCAGCGCCGAGAAGTGGGCAGAGCGGTTGCCCGCATGGCGCCAGGCGGCTCCGCGTGCGATCGATGCCTTCGCTGCCGCCAACTTGCGGATGTACCGGGTCGCCGTCGACCGGAAGCCCGATGTGGACTGGCTGAAGGCCATGGTCGACGCCTGCCGGACGTGGGCCGACCACAGAGGCGTCACCACGGAGTAGTTCGCGCGGGTCAACTGGGCTCGACTGTGTTGCTGGAGCTCCACCCCCCAGACCCCCGGCCTATGCCCACTCACCACCCGACTCGGAGAGCTGAAACGTGAACCATTCAACTGATCGAGACGGGCGGTTGGGTGGGAAATGTGGTTACAGCAACCCACCTGCCGCCAGGAACTTCCCCACCCGGCCCACCTCGTCCGCCGACAACCCCACCTGAGGCTCCGCAGTCGCCGCGCACTCGATCACGCCCCGTAGATGCAGTGCCGCCTTGAACGCCCCGAGTGCCGACGAACTGCCTCCCATCCGCGCCGGATCACCCACCCCCACCAGCCCGAACAACGCACACAACCGCTCCTGTTCGGCACGGGCCCGGTCCCAGTCGCCGGCTCGGCACAGCTCGTGGAGACGGACGTACCCGTGCGGATCGACGTTGGCGAGCCCGGGCACCGCACCGTCGGCCCCCAACGCCAGTGCGGAGTCGACGAACAGTTCGGACCCGGTCAGCACGCTGAACCCGGTGATGTCCGGATGGACGCGCGCGCCGGTGACGACCGTACGGAAGCCGCCGAGGTCGCCGCTGGAGTCCTTGAGGCCGGCGAGGACCCCCTCGACGGCGAGTTCGAGGACCAGGTCGGCGGGCAGCTTGGTGTGGACGGAGGCCGGGAGGTCGTAGGCCACCACGGGGACCGGCGACGCGGCGGCGATCAGGCGGTAGTGGCGGGCGATCTCGGCGGGATGGGTGCGTGTGTAGAACGGCGCGGTCACCACGACCGCGTCCGCCCCCGCGTCCGTCACCGCGGCCACATGGTCCAGCACCCGAGGCGTCGTCATGTCGATCGCTCCTGCCAGTACCGGGAGTTGACCCCCGACATGAGCCACCACCGCCTCCACCACGTACCTCCGTTGCCGGTCCGTCAGATACGCCGCCTCCGAGGTCGAACCGAGCAGGAACAGCCCGTGCACCCCGGCCTCCACCAGATGGTCGACGAGCCTGAGCAGTGAACGGACGTCCACCTCGCGGTCCGGTGTCAGGGGTGTGCAGACGGGCGGTACGACACCGGTGAGCGGGGCGGGGAAGATCATGAAGGCTCCATGGGGCGGCTTTGGCGAACGAGGTCGCGGGTGGACAGGTCCTCCTCCACAGGATGGTGGCAGCGGTAGCGATGTCCCGGCGTCGACGCGGGCGAAAAGTCCGGCATGGCGGAAGCGCACACCTCGTCCGCTTTCCAGCAGCGGGTGCGGAACGGGCACCCGCTCGGCGGACGCGTGGCCGACGGCACCGGTCCGATCAGCGGGATCGGGTCGATGGGGTGGAGGAGACCGGGGGTCGCCGAGAACAAGGCGCGGGTGTACGGGTGCCGCGCCCGGTCGGTGACCTGGTCGGCCGGGGTCTCCTCGACGATCCGGCCCAGGTACATGGTGATCACGCGGTCGCTCATCCGCCGTACCGTCTGGATGTCGTGGGACACGAACACCAGCGCCAGGCCCAGGCGTTCCTTCAGGTCCAGGAGCAGGTTGAGGATCTGGGCCCGGACCGACACGTCCAGCGCGCTGGTCGGTTCGTCGGCCACCACCAGGTCGGGGTTCAGTGCCAACGCCCGTGCGATCGCCACGCGTTGGCGCTGGCCGCCCGAGAGCTGTCCCGGCAGGCCGTCCGCCAGCGCGCGCGGGAGGCCGACCAGGGACATCAACTCCCTTACCCGGTCCTCCCGTTCGGCTCGAGTGCCGCGACCGTGTACGTCCAGCGGGTCCCGCAGTATCTGGCGGATCGTCAGCCGTCGGTTCAGCGCGGTCGACGGATCCTGGAAGATCATGCCGATGCCCGTGCCGACGGCGGCCCGGCGTTCGCCGTCCGGCATCGACCACAGGTCGCGGCCCCGGAACGACACCGTGCCCGACGTCGGCCGCTGTACGCCCACCAGCACCTTCGCCAGCGTCGACTTGCCGCAGCCGGACTCGCCGACCACGCCGACCGTCTCACCGGGCGCGATCGTGAGGTCGGCGCCGGTCAGGGCGTAGACCCGGTCGCGGGTGAACAGACCACCGCTACGCGCCTTGTGGACGACATGGGCATCGGTCAACTCAACCAGTGCGCCGCCCACTTGACCGCCCTCCGCCTCAACACCCGCGCCGCTCATCCGTCCGCCTCCCGCTCGACACCCGCACCCTTCACCCCGCCCCACCCCAACCCCCCAAGGGGCGCGGGGAACTGCGCGACCAGCCCCCACTCACCCGCACCCCGCACACAACCCAAACCACCCACCCCAACCCGCCCCTCAACCACCACCCCGCTCACGTGACCGCCCCCCTCTCCGTCGAAACCAGGTCGACCGCCGGATGGTGGCACGCCGCCGTGTGCGTACGCGGGCCGACCAGGTCCGGCGCCGTCGTACGGCAGATGTCGCTGGCCAGCGGGCAGCGGTCCGCGAAGCGGCAGCCGGCCGGGAAGTCGGCGGGGGAGGGGACGACGCCCTTGATCTGGGTCATCCGCTCGGCCGCCGACTCCAGGGACAGCACGCTGCCGAGCAGGCCGCGCGTGTAGTGGTGGGCCGGTGACTCCACCAGGTCGGCGGTCACGCCCGTCTCCACGATCTGTCCGCCGTACATCACCACCACCCGGTCGGTGACGTCGGCGATCAGCGCGAGGTCGTGCGAGACGAGGACGAGCGCGAAGCCCAACTCCGCGCGCAGACCCAGCAGTAGCTCTATGACCTGCGCCTGCACGGTGACGTCGAGGGCGGTGGTCGGTTCGTCGGCGACGATCAGCTTGGGGTCGCGGGACAACGCCATGGCGATCAGCACGCGTTGGCGCTGGCCGCCGGAGAGTTCGTGCGGGTAGCTGCGCAGGGTGCGGTCCGGGTCGAGGCCGACCATCGTCAGCAACTCGCCCGCGCCACGGCGCCCTCCGCGCCGTATCACCTGCTTGAGCTGGGCGCGGATCGTCATCGCCGGGTTCAGGGACGACAGCGCGTCCTGGTAGACCATGGCCATCTCATGGCCCAGCAGCTTGCGGCGGACGCGCATCGGCTCGCCCACCAACTGCCGCTGGTTGAAACGGACATGGCCGCGCACCCGGGCGCCCTTCGGCTCCAGGCCCATCACCGCGAGCGCCGTGAGCGACTTGCCGCAGCCCGACTCGCCCACCAGGCCCAGGACTTCACCCGCCTGTACCTCGAAACTGATGCTGTCGACGATGTCCACGCCGTGGTGCCGGCTCTCGAAGCCGATCGCCAAGTTCTCGACCGCGAGGACCGGTTGGCCGTCCGGGTCGGGCAACGGCCGTGCGCGGGACCGGAGTCGTAGCGCCGCCTCCGTCAGGCCGGGAAGCGGGAGCACCTCGCCGCTGCCCGGCTGCGGGGCGTCGAGCGGATCCTCGCCGTGTCGTACGTCCACCTCGCGGGGCGCCGGGGCCGCCCACGCGTCGGAGACGCCCTCGGACAGTATGTTCAGCGACAGGACCGTGATCAGCATCAGCAGGCCGGGGAAGACCGTCGCCCACCAACCCCCGGTCAGCACCATGTTCTTGCCGTCCGCGATGACACTGCCCCACGACGGGTCCGGGGGCCGTACGCCCGCGCCGATGAACGACAGGGACGCCTCGAAGACGATCGCCTCGGCGACCTGCACCGTGCAGAACACCAGGATCGGAGCAGCGCAGTTGACGGCCACGTGCCGGATGACGATGTGCGGGGTGCGGGCGCCGATCACCCGCTCGGCCGTCACATAGTCCTCGCCGTACTGGTCAAGTACGTTGGCCCGTACGACCCTTGCGACCGGCGGGGTGAACAGGAACGCGATCGCGCAGATCAGTACGGTGATCCCGCCGCCGAACACCGCGACCAGGACCGCCGCCAGCGCGATGCCGGGGAACGCCATCACCACGTCCAGGCAGCGCATCAGCGTCTCGTCGACGCCCTTGCGGGAGGTCGCGGCGACCGCGCCGATCAGCGCGCCGACGACGAGGGCCAGCGCGGTCGCCCCGAGCCCGATCGCGAGGGACCAACGGGCGCCGTACATCAGCCTGCTGAGGATGTCCCGGCCCAGGCTGTCCTGGCCCATCCAGTGGTCGGCGGACGGGTGCCCGGTGCCGTCGACGGGGAGCTGCTGGTCGAGCGGGTCGTCCGGTGCGAGGAGCGGGGCGAACAGTGCGACGAGGACGACGACCGCCAGGAAGCACACCGCGACCTTCGACAGCAGCGGCAGTCGGCGCCAGCCGCGCAGCCGGATGCCGGGCCGGGACAGGGTCTCGGCGAGGCCCTTGCGGGAGAACTGGGGGAACTGGGGGAACTGAGTAGACATCAGGAGGCTTCCCTCAGGCGGGGGTTGACCAGCAGATAGAGGATGTCGATGACCA
>Ga0307510_10012615_pt1 | contig 10020 bp, 5 predicted proteins | sample 12_EM_MG_FD_207224 | JGI IMG/M metagenome (GOLD analysis project Ga0307510, IMG submission 207224) | Populus trichocarpa ectomycorrhiza microbial communities from riparian zone in the Pacific Northwest, United States - 12_EM | ecosystem: Host-associated > Plants > Roots > Unclassified | place... | reverse complement strand
CTCTTCCTTTCACTTCAAAGAAAGGAGGTGAGGAAAAAAAGAGAGAGTGAAACACAGTCCTCGGATCCTCTCTACAATGGCGGAGACAAGGAGGTACATTACAAAAGAAGAGCTTGAAAAGCACAATACAGCAGGAGATCTATGGATCTCTATACAAGGCAAGATCTACAATGTCACTTACTGGGCTAATGACCACCCTGGAGGCCAGCTTCCATTGTTGAGTCTTGCAGGCCAAGATGTCACTGATGCGTTTGTTGCTTACCATCCAGGGACTGCGTGGAAATACCTTGACAAATTCTTTACCGGGTTTTATCTCAAAGACTACACTGTTAGTGAGGTATCGGAAGATTTTAGAAAACTCGCTGCCGAGTTCTCAAAATCGGGTCTTTTTGAGAAAAAAGGACATGTGGTGTTTGTTACTCTTTGTTTAGTTGTAATGATGTTTTGTCTCAGTGTTTATGGTGTTTTGTGCTCTGATAGTAGATCGGTTCGTTTAGTTTGTGGTGGGTTAATGGGGCTTATGTGGATACAAAGTGGGTGGATTGGGCATGATTCAGGTCATTATCAGGTTATGAGTAGCCGTGGATTCAATTGTCTTGTGCAGATCTTAAGTGGGAATTGCCTTGCAGGGGTTGGTATTGGATGGTGGAAGTGTAACCATAATGCACATCACATTGCTTGTAATAGTCTTGATTATGATCCAGATCTGCAGCACATGCCTTTTTTCGCGGTATCTTCTAAGTTTTTCAGTTCAATTACTTCTTGTTTTTATGATAGGAAGTTGAATTTCGATTCTGTTTCTAGGTTCTTGGTTAGTTATCAACATTGGACATTTTATCCTGTAATGTGTTTGGCGAGGATTAATTTGTTTGCGCAGTCTTTCTTGATTTTGTTATCTAAGAAAAAATTGTCGACTAATAGGGGCCTGGAGTTTTTGGGTTTAGTTGTGTTCTGGACTTGGTATCCTCTGCTTGTTTCCTGCTTGCCCAGTTGGGGGGAGAGAATCATTTTTGTTGTTGCCAGTTTTAGTGTTACTGGGATTCAGCATGTTCAGTTCTGTCTGAATCATTTCTCATCAAGTGTTTATGTTGGTCCGCCTAGTGGGAATAATTGGTTTGAGAAACAAACTGAGGGAACATTGAATATATCATGCTCGCCTTGGATGGATTGGTTTCATGGTGGATTGCAATTTCAGGTTGAGCACCATCTCTTTCCCCGTTTGCCTCGATGCCAACTTAGAAGAGTCTCACCGTTCATCAGGGAGCTTTGTAAGAAGCATAATTTGCCATACAATATGGTATCATTCTGGAAGGCCAATGCAATGACCTTGGAGACTCTCCGGACTGCAGCCTTGCAAGCTAGGGATCTTACCAATCCTGTTCCTAAGAATTTGGTGTGGGAAGCTGTTAATACTCATGGATGAGATAGGGGGCCTTGTGAAGCTTTATGGAGTCTTGGCATGGCTGTTATTTCTACCTATTTAAGATTCTGATCTGATCTGGGTATTGATAGCTTCATTCGATTGATGTCCGAGGGTGGTTATCCTTGGTTTCAGTGGAAGAATAATTTATCTGTCACTCCTTGAAGGCTTGAACTGGTTTTTATTATTTAAGCTGCATGTTTATGAGATTGGTTCATTTAGTTTTGGATTAGGAGAAAATCATTCATAATCTTCACTGCAGGCTGAAGTAGTTCTCTCTTGTTTCTGCTCAGCATCGCAGCTAAAGGATTAGTAGAATGTGGAGCGCTATCTTCTCATTTAGTCTTGCTTTTAGTAGCCTTCTGTGTGTTTATTTTTATTTTTTTTATTTGAAGTCTTTATTGGCTTGAACTCCCTTCAAGTTTTGGCTTGTTTAGAACTTCATTATTGTCAGAACCAATAGTAAGTAATTTGTTCATTGCCAAAGTTTAACTTTGAAGATGAGCCTTTCTTTCTTGTCTACTGAAATTGCCTCTTCACTCACCCATTCCTCATTTCCTGTTTTATTGCTGTTGATTTTTATTGCTTTAACATATTAAATGCTCTACTTTTACGGATAGAGGGTGTGGTTGTGCAAAGTCGATAATCATTTTACACTGAAAATATCTTCTGCCAATCTGCTTTTGTTCCTTCCTTGGTAATCACATTTTAATTAATTTTTGCCTTCCTATTCTGTTTTCCAAAATCAATTTGTTGCTGAGGTCCTCCCGTTTCTTCAATCTTTCGTTTGTGAAAGCATCAATATTTCTCTTTTATTGTTGGATTTGTTTTTAGTTCTGTCGAATTTTAGATAGCTGATAGAAGCATACTAGCTCATCTCCTCCCTGCCTTTGCTTTCATTTCTTGATAATATGGTAAAGGCAACTAATATACTGCGGTTTGGTTGTCAATGGAGAATGAACTGGAATTTGGGAAGAAGCCAAAAAATGAGTGGTGGTTCCATGGGGAGCTCTTATCTGGGACCACCCAGGAGCCATGTGGATGGTGTTTTGTCTTGAAAATCAAGATGCTGGCTTTGTTCTTTATACAGCTGTGATTGAAGGGCTTTGAGATGGATCTAGGAATCAGTCTGAAACCTCACTCAATCACAGCTGTGTATTTGTACACAGATGGAGATTAAAGCCATGTTCCTCTAGTGCCCTCTTACCACTACAGTAAGAATGTCTCCCAGTTAATGGTACTAAAGAAAAATAATTAAAATTTACCAGTCTAAAAGTGATGATGACTATGGAAACTTCACACTGCTTGTACGAGCAGCCCGCTGGCCCAACATCAGCAGCATGCATTCACTTGATTAATTACCTCTGGGATTATTATTCTATCGAGCAACATTAAACCCTATGTTATTAATTGTTCGAGAAAAACATCCTAAAATGAAAGGTATGAAAGTTCTATTTTAAAAAAACACGCAGAGGAAAACAAAACGGTAGTGTCAGTTTCAACAGCTCTTGGTTAAGGATCGGGGAGTTCATGGGTGTCATTTCTTTAATCTGGAAAGACAATCGTTGGCTGGTGAGCTATGGCTTCATTCTGCCGTTAGGATTACATCGTTTTTCTTAACCCGCAAGAGGGCCTTTCTTCTCTGTTACATCATGAGGATGTAGTTGGAGTCTGATCTTAGACTCTCTACCCCTGTTTATATCAAATTTAGTTTCCTCTTGCAGCTTTCAGGTCTTAGGCTCCTTTTTCTACCATCAAAGAAAGTAATAAACATTTTTTTTAGAGTGCTCAGAATTAGAATTAAGATAACAATGTTAATGACAAGGCACATCTTTGATTTAAAAAGCTTATAATATTTCAATCACTTTTCATCTCAATTTCCTATAAGATCTGGACAACTGTAGATCGATTTCTCTCTCCTCACTTTGCACAAATCCTGCCATAACACAGCATTGTGTTCACGGTGGCAGGTCCATCGTCAACAAGCTGACATTTGACAACCATGCTAGTATATCTCTGCTAATGTGGCGTTTGATTGGCCAACAAGGGCCTAGTTAGAAATATTTCCTTCCCGTTTCAGCCACCAACTACACACATGCATGGTCTCTACTCCCATCAATCTGAACTGTTTGTTCTTAACAAGAGTCGTGTTTTTAACGAGTTATGCTAAAAAATAAAAAGAAAAATGACGAGAAAGGAATAAAAAGATCATAGCGATTAAGATAGGACTTACGAGCAGTTCAATCCCATTTTATGGATAACACCTGCACGCACTATATTTGTTTTCCACGATGATCTAAATTTCAAATTGATGGGTTAGTTGGAGATAACCTTCGTTCAAGATTTTGAACACAAATAGACTAATACTTAAAAGAAAACTAACAAACAAGATCAAGATTCAAGATAACCCAAACACCAATTTCATTTTCCTTTTCAAAATACAAAAACTGTATTTAAGAACACCCCACGTCCCTCAATGATACAATCTTTGTAAACATAGCATTGTATACGGCAGTTAAACCCTAGCCCCCCTCCCCCTCTCTCGACATTCTCTTCCTTCTTTTTCTCCTTCTCACCAGGTAACTTCTCTCTCAATTCAAGCAACCGGGATACCAGCTATATTACAGATATTAACAACGATGAAAAGGCCTGCCTGTGCTGCTTGTAAGAACCAGCGTAGGAAATGCGATGAAGATTGTTTTGTTGCTCCTTACTTTCCGGCTGAGAAAACAAGAGATTTTGAGGCTGTCCATAAACTTTTTGGGTTACATAATATTGTCAACCTCCTCCAGAATCTACCCCTTGAGAAAAGATCTGACGCCGTTATTTCTATGGTTTATGAAGCCAACGCTCGAGTTAGAGATCCTGTTACTGGCTGTACTCGTATCCTTTCAGAGTTAATGCAGAGGCTTAACGCTCTCAAGGCGGAGCTTAACCTTGTTCAAAATAAAAATGCTTACTATCGTACGCTAAAACAGCAGCAACCTGGACAGCAAAATATGGTCCATAATGCAGGTTTTGTGGACTTCCTTCGAGAAAACAATAATGTTAAATTGCTCCCATCTCCGAATCAAGATCTCAACTTCTTGCATGAGAATCTTGAGAACCCTCAACAACTTCAAGAATCCAGTTCCGCTCAAAATCAAATTGCTCACTATCGTGCCCTAAAACAACACCAACCTGGACAGCAAAATATGGTTCATAATGCAGGTTTTGTGGACTTCCTTCAAGAAAACGATAATGTTAAATTGCTCCCATCTTCGAGTCAAGATTTCAACTACATGCATGAGAATCTTGAGAACCCTCAACAACTTCAAGAATCCAGTTTCTGTTGCAAGAAGACTGATTTCTGGAATTGATTTCAAAATAAAGAGCAGAGATGACTGTTGCACATTTACCCTTGTTAAGTTCAGTGCAGCGTTTGATTACATAGGGTGAGTTTTTCTCTGCATTATTTATTGTTCATCCTCTTGTATTTTATAAATTTTATATTTTTTTGATTTATTTTTTTAATTATTTTTAGATGATTTAGTTCTAATTAAAAGATAATTAATTTTAAATTTTTAAGAAATGATGAGATTTAAAGAGAAGAGATTGAAATAAAAAAACACGGCAAATATAAGTGGCGTGCTATAAGTTCCAAAAAAAGATGCATTTTAGTTCTCCAACTTAAACAATCACGCAAATTATATAATTTCGGTTCCTTGAAATTTTTTCTATTTTATTTTGTATAAAAATTTATTTTTATTATTTTTTTATCCCTAGTTAAGAGAGAATAAAAGGAGAGATTGGTGGATTCCGGCGGTAGAGAGAGAGAAACATGTCGTTGACACTGATTTAAGGCACCAACATGGATGATATTTGTGTTAAATTGTTACATTTGACGATGGGAGTTCATATTAGGTATTTTTTTAACTTAAAAGTTTGTGAAAAAACAAATCTGAACTTGGGTTGATTTTTGGTTTCGGGTTGAGTTTGTTTTTTGGATTTTTTTGAAGTCATGGATAGGTTTATCATGGTTTCTAAGGTGTTTTATAGGGATTTTGGGTAAAAACAACGAGTTGAAAAATGGGTTTTGGGGTTAAAAGAATCGAAACCCCGATTTTTCGGCCACCACAATAGCCAAAATCTGGGTAAAACAGATGACGGGTCGTTTGGTTATTTTTTTTTTCCAAAAATAGGGTAGATAACATGTTGTCCGTCCCATGTGCAGTTAAAAAAAAAGGCTCAAACATGCGGACCTTAATGAAATAGGCCAAGCGAGTTGGCGTGGCTTGCCAAACCCAGCAGCGCCTAACCCTTGTTTTTCTTGATTTTTTAATTTTGATTAATGATTTTTTTACTTATTTTTTTAAAACTTAATTATATTTACAATAATACTCATTTTCTCTTTTATTTTGTTTAAATAGCCTCTTTTAAATTATGATGATTTTTTTGTTATATGTTTAATTTTCAAAGAGGGTTTTTTTATTCATCTTTGATTTTATATTTTGTATAGATAAATTATATTTTCAGATGAAATTTCTAATATGTGTAGCCTTGCATATTATTCTTTTTTTCTTTTTATTTTATTCAATCAATTTAATATGTTTATCTATTTATTTTATCGTTTGATTAAATAAAAAAAATGTTTTAATAAACAAAAATTAGCAAACATGATTGAATAAATGTTTCATCTTGCGAGATTAAATATTTTGATCAACATCTATCTCTCAGTTTTTCAAGTTTTATTTTTAGATGTCGTTAATGATTATTTATTTATTTATTAGCACACATAGTTCTCAGTTTATTTGATTATATATGTGCTTAAATTTTTTGATTTGAATGTGTTGAAAAAACCTGCATATATATTTTTTTATGAAAAATAAAAATATTTAACTCGCGGTGGAGCGCAAGTCACGTGATTAGTTTATAACTATGTTTTGTTATCTTTCTTTATAAGAACAAAAACATATGTTTTTATAATTGAAAGTTCATTCTCTTTTTTATTATAGTCTCTTACTAAAAGTGACTAGCTTTATAACTTGAGAGTCCCTAAATCCCATTAAAAGAAACTATTTTGTAGATGTTAGGTCTTCTGTCATTTACCATTAAAAAAATATTAACGTGAATATGTAATTACTTATTATTCAAATGATTTTAAAACATATCGACATGAATATGGATTTAACTTTGATACAGATTTGTTTCTCATTTGGAAGTTGTTTCATAAAGTGAATTATAGTTAATATCTAAACATAACAAAAGTACTTAAGGTATTCATTGTAGTTTTTCTTTCTCTGTACAGTTGAAACAACTCAAGTAATGGCTTTCAATGGTTGTTGGATTCATCAAATTCACAGCCCTTTAAAGGTAAGGACAGGTTTAGCTTGCTGCTTAAAAGCTGAAAGAATTGCTAGCCATTTAAAAGATCATGGTGGACCTTCCCTGTGAATAAAGCCACCTCCCACTTTTCCATTTCTACTGGGAGCCACATCAAGTCTGGAGTTTGGACCCCCGTTGCCAGCCCATTGATGCACGGAAAATTTGGCTCCTCATGAATAAGCATTCAAGCAAGTAGGTAAAAACCATGTGATTTCGTGGCCTTTTCTTTTTGTATTCGTCTTGCATTCATGGTCATAAGTTAATATCGTCTCAGGTTTTCTCACGTCAGCTCCTGGTTTTGTTGCGTTGTGTTACTGTTCACGACCCCTCAACAGCTCATTCAAGCCTGTTTTTTCCTCTCAAAATTAGATATCAAACCGATTCTTTTGGGTAGTCCATACGCGTCAATAACATTACTTTTTAACATTTCAAATTTGGACAAAAGTCTCAGTTCTTCATACCAATATATCGTCCAAGGATGATAGCATCAGCATCAACCAAAATCCTGTTCCCCAGGACTACCAAGCAAACAGACATGAACATCTTTGAGTGACCATGTCTTTAGATTTTTCTACTGGAGGATATATCACCCTTTGTTTTTTTTGCCTCGGGAACAACTCACCATTCTGTGTCCCCCAACAACAATCAGTACTGTCTGTGCCAATAGTTTCAACCCTCAGGTGTTCAAATGTCAAGCAGCTTCAAAGTAACCAAGAATTACAAGATCCCAATCGCCTAAATTTCTGATGGCATTTAATTTTCTAACAAGAAATACTCTTTGGTTAGTGCTTGAAGTCATTCATTCAAAGAATCAGAACTCGAGAATTTCTCAATCTATTACACATATATGCTACTATAGTTTCCATCAATTAAAACATGCTACCATGAAAAATAGATTCATCTATATGCTATATTGTTTTTACAGAATTGCAAATGGCCCAGGCTTACGATCTCAAACCCTAGCTCCCTTATGATGTCAAACTGCTAAAAGTGCACCCTTTCTGCTAATTATGAACTTAATTAGGCAAACATAACAGCTGCCACTTCTCTTTTATAAACTAATCAACTCCCACTGGTGAAATTGAGGGTGCTTTCTGATAGAGAAGGAGATGAATCAGAAGACAGATCATTCATAATAGAACTCCGGTCACCTAATTGTCTTCCACCCTTGGTCCTAATATCTTCAATCATCATATGCACCATGCTCATCTTTGGACGGTCTCTTGGAAATGGAGCCAAGCAAAGCAAAGCTACTTGCATAAGACCAACCATTTCCTCCTCCATTTCCTTATACCTCAACAACTCAAAATCAAACACCTCCCAAGTCCACTCTTCTCTTGCCACTCTTTGAACCCACTTCACTAAACTTGTTTCTCCCTCTCCATTTGGCATTTTTCCTGTCAGTATCTCAAGCAAAATCACCCCAAAGCTATATACATCACATTTTTGTGTAAACCTTCTCTGGCTGACATTATTCTGGTTGTTAGGCATTAGTTCTGGAGCCTTGTAGCCATTGTTTGAGATAGATGCGGCATGCAGGAGTTGGTGGAGACCAATGTCAGAAACACAAGCATTTCCCAAGTGATCAACTACGATGTTTGATGATGTTAGGTTCCCATGGAAATGCTTGGCTTTGTTGTAGCCATGCAGAAATGCAAGGCCAAGTGCAGAACCTGATGCTAGTTTTAACCTTGTTGTCCAGTCCAATGGAGTCCTCCCTGGTCCTCTGTTCCCTATTATTTATTACAAAGCAATTTTAGAACAAAACATATCATAAAAGACAATCACTTCGACTAATCATTAGCACAATCAAATCAAGGAAAGAAGCACAAACCATGCAAGAGAGAGTGTAAGCTTCCATTTGGTAGAAAATCATAGACCAAAAGCAACTCCTCATTAGAATCATAATAAGCTCTTAAGCTCACAATGTTAGAATGCCTTAGCCCACCAATTATCCTCAACCAGCTATCAACCTCCTTTCTCTTTCTCCTCTCTCTCACCCTCTTAACAACCATCATATCACCGCCATCCACCACCACCTTATAAGTGGTCCCCGCAAATCCTTTTCCTAACAACTCAGCTGATGACTTCAACAAATCATCCACATCACCAAAACCCTTGCACCCATCAAACACCACCATCACCTCGTCACGGCCACCACCAGCACCAGCACCGTAAAATCCACCCATTGAATTGAGGGAACCTGCTGGCCTAACTTTCCTTTTAATTCTCTCCTGGGCCCCACTGTTTCGTCTTTTTTTAAAGTAACAGCAGCACGTGATGGTCACGAGCGCTGCCAAAATGGTAACCGCATCGACAGTGATGATCAGAAACACCGCCCAGTCACTCACTCCCTTCTTCTTTTTATTCTTCATTCCTACATCACCTGGTTTTGCTGGCTCACTCTCCACTGTCCGATGAAAACAATCCAACGCCAGCGGTTTACCACAAAGATTCTTATTTCCGGAAAAAGAACTCACCGGGAAACGTGAAAATATCGCCGGAATCTCGCCGGAGAGAAAATTATTGGAAACATTGAATTCCAGGATTGAACCAGATGGGAAAAAGCTGAAAGGTCCGATTTTCCCAGTGAATGAGTTGAAATCGAGACGAAGAGTTAGTAGCCGAGGCATCTGAGCCAACTCTGGAAATGGAATCTCGCCATAAAAGTAATTATAGGAAAGGTCGAGCCTCCGGAGACGCCGAAGGGAGTGGATTCCAGAGGGGAAGTTTCCGGAAAGGCGGTTGTGAGAGAGGTAAAGAAGCTTGAGGTTTTTCAAAGAAGAAAAGTTCAAATCGAAAGCAGAGGAGAGGTGGTTTTGTTTTAAGCTTAAGAGTCTGAGTTGAGTGAGTTGACTCAGAGCGTCGATCGAACCGGTAAGATTCAAGTTCTCAAGTACCAGTTTCGTGACTCGGTGAGTTGTGGGATGGCATGTGACACCAAGCCAGGAATCAATGCACGGATTTGTTGAGTTGACCCAGGTGGATAACGCGTTTGATGAGTCTAACAAGGAGGATTTGAAAGAGAGTAATGTAATAAAATCCGGGTTCGATAAAGAACTAGAGAAGATGCAAGAGAAGAAGAAGAAGATAGAAAGAAAGTTTTGTTTGGACAACATTTTCTTTCTGGTCTGGTTTTCTCGAGAAAACAAACAGGAAATTATAAGGTTGTGGTAAAATGGGATGAGTGATGATAAGTAGCCGTTGGATTTCTGAGGGAGGGAGAGAGAGAGAAG
>Ga0307510_10012614_pt1 | contig 10021 bp, 9 predicted proteins | sample 12_EM_MG_FD_207224 | JGI IMG/M metagenome (GOLD analysis project Ga0307510, IMG submission 207224) | Populus trichocarpa ectomycorrhiza microbial communities from riparian zone in the Pacific Northwest, United States - 12_EM | ecosystem: Host-associated > Plants > Roots > Unclassified | place... | reverse complement strand
TTTTTTTTATCATCTTAATTATTATTATTTTAAATTCAAACCGCATTATTGATCATCCCATTTATGGGGTTTAATAACATTCTCAAAGAAGACCTGCAATCTTTATATTCTTTTTATGTTTATAAAAAAAATCCAACTTGCGGAGAATTACAGGTCAATAAACTAGTTTGACATAAAGACCTGCAATCTTTATGTTTAGATCAATTAGCTTTTGGCACCCCGCTAGATATCTATAACCGAGCTACGTGGGTTGGATATTTTTTTATCGGCTAAAAAAAGAAGATGCTCGGGCTACATAAACATATTTTAAAAATGAAAAAACCACGACTTGAGACATAGACATGAATGAGAAAAAAAAAACTTATATAATCTAATAGATAATAAAAGAATAGACAATGAAAGTTAACGACCAATCCAAACAAAAAAAATCATGGAAAGTTGCAAAAGAAAGAATAGTAACCGAAAAAAACAAAAAAAAACTGACAAAACTAAGATTTCATCCAATCAAATAAAAAAAAAAGTAAAGGAAAAAAATGATAAAAACCAACTTAAATGAGTATGCCAAATATACGAGTCATGTCATAAGACTAAGATAAATCAACAAAAAAAAAAACAAATTAAAAAATAGTTGAAGTCCAACTCCAAACAAATCAAGTATAGAGAGATAAAATTGAAAAACAATAACCAAAAACATAACCAACAAACCAAGCAAGCCAACCAAACTCATTCGAATGAGAAAACCTAATAGAAAGCGACTAAAAAAAATTATCATTCAAATGAGAAAACTTAATAGAAAGCAAACTAAAAACAATTATGAAGCTTAATTCCAAAACAACTCAATACTGAATTACAAAACATAACAAATATTAAATTAAAAAGAACAATCCTAAAAAAACTCGATCCAACCCAGGCTTACCACGGTCTAAGTGATGAGACTGGGATAAAAAAATATAAAAGAAATTGAAAAGAATCATGAAGCCCAATATATATATATAAAAAAAAACCTCCAACCTTGAAAGATGGAACTAAAAACGAAACTTAATTCTCAACCAATCTAATGTTGAGGAATGAAATCGAAAAAAATATCAATTTTAAAAATTAGCCAAAATAAATTCCACAAAGAATGATAAATAAATAAAAAAACTAAGATAACCAAAGTTATTTTTAAAATTTGTAAAAAAATCTATAGAAAGAAAAGAAATAAAAATAATAGAACTCAATCTTCAATTGAATTAATGTTGAAATATGAAACTAAAAAGACATGAGTTTTAAAAAAGGAAAGAAAACCAAGTATACCTAGGTAAACCTCTCAAACCCGAGTTAATCTGTAAAACTTACAACTCTTGAAATCTTAAACCTAGAATCAATCTAGAAGCTCAATTCCTAACCAATTTAATGTTGAAGGATGGAATAAAAAAATCAATTTAAAAAATTTTCCAGAATGAATAAAATAGAAATCAAAAGAATCTTGATCAAATTTAATAGGAAAAAAAACCCAAAGATGATGAAATTTTTAAAAAAATTAATTTAAAAAATTATCTCAAACAAAACAAATAGCAATCAAAATAATGATGACTAAATTTGAAAGATGAAAAAACTGAAGGGGGTGAAATTGAAAAAGAATTCTAATTTTATAAATTATCCCAAATAAAATAAATAGTAATTGAAAGAAAATAGACCAAATCTAAAGGAATAACAAATTAAAGGGTTTCTTTGAATGTTTAAAAGAGAAGACATGAAAATCGAGTAGGAGATAGAAAATAATTAAAAAACATATTATCGACGTCAAACGGAAGGGCCATTGGCCACACATGTAACCCCGTCATAGAGGGACATTGAGAAGATTCAAGCATTGTCATGAAATGCGGTGTTTGATCACTTAACGACTCTGCACGCGCCTAAGAAAACCATGATGAAAGCACCAAAAAGCCCCTAGAAGATAGTTTAGTAGATTTTTTCTCTAATGGTAATTAAGTCATTTCACTTTGCTAATAAATAAAAATACTAAAACATTTCTTGATGTAAGTTTAATTTTTATTTTTATTTTAAAGGTAATCAAGTCATTTTACTGTGCAAAAAAGTAAAAATATCAATTTTCACCTATATAATTTAAAAATTACAATTGAATATAATAAAAAGATTGTATTGCCCCTAATGCCTAGTTTAAAAGTTCTATGATTGAAGAAAAGATGTGTAATTACACTATTATAATGAGAAGTAATATGTGAGTAGGTGTGCTATAATTTCATAATTGCATGTTTGTCTTGATATGTTTTCAACAAGTGAAGGCAATTTGGAGATTTAAGCCAAGAGAAAAATATCCATGGGTTTCGTCCACTCAAGATTGACCTTTCTAGTACTAATCAAATCCTATCATTTTTTAGATTAGACTTATTTTCTTATAAAATTAAGCATTTCATAAAAATTAGTTTTTTTGCAATGTTTATTTTCTTATAATTTATATGGTTTTTAATTTGCTTGCAATTTACTGACACTGTAAATATGGCTGAGCGTATAGAGCAAGGGATAAGGAATGGTAGAATCTCCATACCTAATAAGAACAGGGGCTTTGAAGGTAAGAAAAAGGATGTTAATCATATCGAGTGTGGCTATAGAGCCAAGAAGAACCATTTCCAAAACTACAGTTCTCCAAACCCTTCATCATGGATTGCCAACATTAACTTTAACTCACATTTTCTTGTCAAAAAAACTGAAACCAAAAGTAACCAAGTCAACAATCAAGCTGAAAACCGACCAAGGAAAAATTATGAAATAACCCAGGAACAATTATCCCTGCTATAACTACCCTTGAATGAGATGTACCAAAAACTACTAAGCATTGGATAGGTAGCCCTAGTACCACTCATAATGTTGCAGCCACTTTATCCCAATTGGTATAAGCCAGAACTCATATATGGATATCATGCTAGTGTTGTAGAACATAATATTAACACATGTAATGCCTTCAAGAACAAGCTCTTATAGTTAAATAAAGTTGGATGGATAACGTTTAAGGATGCTTCAAATATAAATACAAATCCTCTACCTAATCATATTATGAGTAGCGAACCCGTAAACACATTGGAGACTAAAAGCACAAGGAATTTAAAGGTGTCTTTGGATAGGGTTTATGAAATGCTGATAGAAATTGGATACAAGAAGAGTAGCTGTGAAGATAGATTAATAAGCAGGGATTTCTGTAAGTATCACTAAAAAGAAGGCTATATGAATAACCAATCCGAAGATTTCTGCAATGAGGTGATACAGATGATGACTCGAGGATCTCTTAAAATTAAAGGGAAAGTGGACAGAGACGTGTCCATAGTAGATGAATCTAATAGGAACAAGTAAGTTTGTTTGATACAATTTACTGCAGATAGGTTGCCCAAATTGATTCTGTTTAAATCTATAGTGGTAGGTAATAGAAACTAAAATGTCCTACCATATAATTACGAGTATTTCTTCCTAAGCTCGCGACCAACTCCTATTTTTCAAGTAGAAGTTGGAGGCTTAACCTGCAGTTAAAGGTGTTTTATCTCAGAAGAACTTGAGAAACAAAGGAAAGCTAAGGGGAAAGAGGTAGTTAACATGTTAGAAGAAGTAAATAGGCATGTCACAGAGAAAGAGAGTAATAAATTCTTGAAGCTGATGAAACACAGTGAGTATACCATTGTTGAGCAACTCAAGAAAACTCTTACTAGAATATCGATGTTATATTTGATTTTGAGTTCAAAACAACATTGGAAGGCTCTGCAAAAGGTGTTATATGAGGCATATATGCCTCAAGATATCAACCAAAAAACCATGGAGCACCTGGTAGGCAAAATCCAAGCCTCAAATTATATGTACTTTACCAAAGATGAGTTGGACCTCGATAGTACTCAGCATAACAAACAATTGTATATCACAGTATGATCCAAAGATGTCTTGATATGTAAGGTATTGATCAATAATGGTTCAATATTGAATGTGCTGCCAAAACACATGTTGAGGGAGATATCCGTCGATGAATCACATATAAGGCCAAGCGCATATGACAACTCACTAAGATAAATAATTGAGACCTTAGAAATATAATTGTATGTGGGGCTGCAAGTGTTATTGGTGACACTAAAAGTGATGTATATTCATCATTCCTATAATATATTATTATGAAGACCTTGGATCCATGTGGTTGGATCAATATCTTCCTTATTACATCAATGCTTGAAATACATAATGAAAAAGATGTTGGTAATTGTCAATGCTAAAGAAGCAGTTTTCATGATAAGAAATATGGTTGTACCATTCCTCGAAGCATTAAATTGTAGGGATATGAATATTCATGTTTTTAAAATCCTGAATGCTAAAAGGGTTCCTAAGAACACAGTGTTGAGAAGGCCAAAGATTTCAGAAACAACAAGAATGACAGTTAATTGCTTATTGAAACATGGCATTCCTTTAAGGCCAACACCATAATGACAAAATAAGTTGATTTGATGAAACTAAAATGTGTTGAATAAAGACTTGGGCTTGAATATAAACTCAAGATGGATGACTATAAATGAGTTTCTAGTATTAAAAAATAAGCAAGGATGGCAAACATTAATGGAAGAGAGCCAGAAGAAAAGGAGCTGACAATCTCACCACCCTAAACAATATTCCCAAGACCTGCTCAAGTGATTAGATATGGCGATAGAGTGTTGAAGATAGCAAGCCTCCACATCAACACTTTAGAATGTGAGAACAAGGAATAGATTGAGGAGATGAAGATCAAAGTAAAGGATGAGATGTCGTTGTAGTTATTTGTTCACACCATCAATGAAATTCTTGTAAAAGCCTTTGTGAAGAAGTTGGTCAGTGGGGAAGCTCATCAGAATCAGAAAATAAAGCTTGTTCTTGTTGTGTTCAAAAACTAATTGTTCTTGCTTGACTATGCTTACTAAGATGTCTTGTCCTATTGTATTTTGTTGTTTTTTTTTTCACCTTTTCATGGTCTTGTTTGCAATCTAACTCATGATGCCATTATATTTTCTTTTGTCAATGAGATCATGCATTTCTTGTGTTCAAAATGTGTCTTTGTTTCATTTTATTTTTTCATACAAAATACATAATTACACGAGCATACCTTACACTTTCAGGAATTCTAAAAGTGAATCTTTCACCAATTCACAAACCCATTGCATTAAGAATAATTGACCAAACTTTGATTACATAATTATAATGGGTGATGAAGAATGGGAAGATAAGGGTATAAAAGAGTTTACCATGTTGGTTAAAAAATCTAAGAAATCTTGGAAACCTGCCAAGGAAGAACTAGAAGTGATAAATTTGGGTATCGAACAAGATAAGAAAGAATTGAAGATTGATACTTTTATTACAGTTGAGGAAATAAATGATTTGATCTCGTTATTGCAAGAATATAAGGATGTTTTTTCTTGGACTTATACAAACATGCCCGGTTTGGATACTGACATAATGGTACATTGAATTCCCTTGAAGGAAAGAAGCAAGTCGGTTAAATAAAAGACAAGACAAATGCGGTCGAATATGATACTCAAAGTAAAGGCTGAAATTTAGAAGCAATGGGATGCAAGATTCTTGGATATAGTTCATTATTCACATTGAGTGGCTAATATAGTTGTAGTTCCCAAGAAAGATGATAGGATCAAGGTATGTGTGGATTATAAAGATCTGAATAAGGCAAGCTCAAAAGAAGACTTTCATTTACCTTATATAGATATCTTAGTTGACAATGTTGTAAAAAGTATCATGTATTCATTTATAGATGGGTTTTCAAGATATAATCATATTAGAATGGCAAAGGAAAACTAAGAGAAAACTACATTTATCACGTCATGGGGAACCTTCTGATACAAGATAATATCATTTAGATTAAAGAATGTCGAGGCCACTTTTCAAAGGGTAATGATCACTTTATTCCATAATATGATGCATTAAAAAGTGAAAGTATATATGGATGATGTATTTGCTAAATCAAGGAAAGAAGAAGATCATGTGCAAGTTTTGAAAAAGTTGCTCGAAAGGTTGCGGAAGTTTCAATTAAAACTAAATCACGCAAAGTGTTCATTTGGGGTAAAAACAGGAAAAATGTTGGACTTCATAGTGAGCAGTCAAGGAATAGAAATTGACCAAGACAAAGTTAAGGAAATCCATGATATACCTACATTTAAGATAGAGAAAGAATTAAGAAGTTTCATATTATTAGTAAAAATATCTGTCACAAGATTGGTCTTGCCAATGAAAGCTCAATCTTGCACGGGTGTATAAAGACAAGCTACATAAATCAAGCTCAGGACAATTTTTAAGAATAATGTTATTTCATATTATTAGTTATAACACACACACACACACACACACACACCCCTTCAAAGTAGAAAATATCTCTTGATTCTAAGATGGTATTGTCACTTATTTCATTAACTTTTGACTTCATAACTAAAATTATATAACTGATAGTCTGATACTATATTGAGAATAACAACAATGACATTTTCACTTATTCTAAAATTATAAATATACATTCAAAGTAGAAAACATCTATTGATTCTAAGATGGTATTGTCACTTATTTCATTAACTTCTGACTTGGTAACTAAAATTATATGATTAACACTATGTTGAAAATAACAACAATGAAATTTTCTTATGTAGAAGAATTTTACACCAATGACATGATATACAGAGAATTATGATTGGTTAGCATAAATATAGATATTAGCAAGAGTATCTATTCACCATTAAATTGATTTCAAAGTTGATTGAAATAAAATCATCATCAGCCATACAAATCATAATGTTAACTGATGAAGGTAGTGGACATCATTTTAGTCTTTACAACTTCAATAGGGTTTTTAGCACAGTGTTTATATTTTATACAGGCAAAACATTTTTTTGTTCATATTATATTCATATTGTTGACCATGCAAAACTTTTTTAAGGCTATTCATCTTTTCAATAAGATGATATTTTCTTAAAACTCTATAGCCAATTTATTTTCTCTTTTTATTTCTTCTTTATTTTAAAAGAGAATTAAACTATCTACTATTAGAGTTTATATATATATATATATTGGTATCCATGACCAGATGGTAGAAAGAAACAAAAATCCATTACAAGAAAAACTTTAAACATATGAATGAGAATTATAAGCCAAAATCAATGTTGAAGTGGTTTTATATACACTTTGAAAAAACATCATTGTCTTTATATAGTAAAACATAGCTTTCTTCACTTTGAAATATTTAACATAATTACGTGACTCATTATATTATGATATAATGTAACATTGTTTCATAATTAAATGACTCATAATTAACTATATTCATTAATTTAAAATTAATTTCTTATAAATAGTCATAAGAGTAATGTTTCATAAAAAGATGTCTTTTTTAAAAACATAATTCTTATCACAAGGCACTTTCATGAGAACTCATATCCATTAATAATACAATATATTAGTTCAATCAATTGACACCTAAAACAATTAAGAAATACTTAGTGGGAAAAAAAATATTATTCCTCACGCCATTGCTTACTAAGAAACAAATTATTGTTAATTACCACAGTAATTTGTTTTTTTTTCATCTTTTTTTATTATATGCTTATAGGCCCAAATTAATGGCCAATTAAAGCATATTTATCAAGGAATGGTAAGATTTAAAGATAGGGGACTAAGATGAAAAATATGAGAAAAAGAGAATTTTTTCTAAACTTGAGGCTAAACATACACTTTGGTCCTCTAACTTTTTAAATTATAAACTTTCAATCCCTAGATATTTATGACATTCAATTTTGATCTCAAACTTCATTTTTCTTATTTTTTGGTCATTGGTTTAAGAGAGGAGAGAGAAAGTTACTAGATTCCAGTGGTAGAGAGAAAAATTCTCACTTGAGATCGATTCCGGCCATGAAAACAGGTAGTTTTGGTGTCAATGAGTTTTTTTTTATGAGAAAGATTTATACAATGTGTTTGTTTTCCCTTACATTTGCCTGAAATGGTAGATCTGAGCCTAAAAATAATTTTAGTTTTGAGTTGATTATGGGTTTTAGAGCCAATTTTTAGGTTATTGATGTGTTCTACAAGGTGTTTAGTGTGTTCTTTATTTTATTTTTTCAGGTCAAAATATGGTTGAAAATGAGATTCTCTTGGTCTACAAAAGACTACCTAATTTTCCAATGACTAGAGGTCGTGGAATCTGGATAGTACAGGCGACACATTGCTTACTATTCTTTTTCGAGGAATTAAGGGGTGGGCGACAAACCCACGCCCCTTAAGAATTTTTTTTAAAAAAAGAAAAATAAGGTCAAGGTGCATAGGCTGCTCCAGACCTGCCCGCCTAGGTCTTTTTTTTGGAGTTTCGGGAGCTCTAAGCCTTCCTAACCCAAAAGACTGAGTTTTTTTTACTTCTTTCTTTTTTCTTTTCATTTTTATCCATTACAATTACATTTTTTTTTCTTACCTATTATTTTTTTTTAATTTCATCATTTAATATTTTTATTAGTATTAATTGGACAATGTAATTTGTTTTCGTTTGATTTTTTTTCCAATCACTTTAAAATTTTGTTGGCTCTTAATTTTATAGGTGTATATTTTAAATAAAAAAATTCTTTAACCCAATTGATTTCATGACCCGAGTCACAGATTTGACTTATTAACTTTAGATGGATAGGGATTTAATTCTCAATTTATTTAATTAGAAATATTCATGAACTTTTTAAATTTCTTTTAAGATTTTTTATTTACAAAGAATATCATAAAAATCTACATATACACTCTTTTTAAAAAAATATTCAACCCACAGTCAACCATGAGTCCTAGTTATCATTATTGTTTTATGCTAAACTTTGAATCACATCAATATATCAATAACTTCTTTTCACTTTATAGTATGATGTGCTTTTCTTGAAAATTATTTTTATACAAATTGACTTGTAATTTGTTTTATCGTTACGGAGCAAAAAGTTTTTTCTCTATCTATTTAAAGTACACAACAATTCAACTTTCAAAAGATTTATTTGCATCCCTTTCAAGCCCATTTCAAAAGATTATGATTATGCATGCATATTGGCAAATTAGTAGATTAGTATATTTATAAATTAAGGATCGGATATAATGATAAATATAAAAGAAACGATAATAAAAAAATATTAATTTTATGTGATTCAGCTATCCTACATCCATAAATAAATAATAAAAATAAGTTATTTTCTCTAACTTTTGCTAATTATTATTACATGATCAATAATAATCCAGATTACACTAATGATCAAGAGTAAACCATTAATAAATAGATCAAAATTTTGTAGTGTGGTCAGTTGGTAGCATATTTTGAATCAAAAAACTAGAAGGTATAGCATTTTTTTTATTGACACCTTTACAAAACACTATGGGCCACAATATTATCAGTTTTTTTTTAATCTTTGGATTTTTTTCATTTTGGTTTCATAATTTTTTTTTAATTTTATCCTTTAATAATTGATTGTTGCGCATTTGAGTTTGAGAAATTATTTTAACTATCTTACTATCAGGTGCTCAAGGTAGCAGTAATATGTCTTGGATTTATGCTCGAGTTTAAAAAAAATTGGAGGAGGGTTTTGTTGCTTGAAAAGAAATTGAAGATGCAGGAGTCTGATTTGATATTAAGAAGAAAATTAAGTCCTTTCCATCCCTTAAGAGAAGAAGAGAAGGAGTCAAGCATGGAGACCGAGGGAAGAGAGAGAAAAAGGAGTGAAGGAAAGAAAGGGAATAAAAATGGGTCATTGGAGCCATGCTAGTCCTGATTAACCACTACACGTCGCCCTTTAAGGAAACTCTTTCAAGACGATTCCAACGACAATAAGAAACGCCATCATCAGAGCTCGAAGGAAGTAGCAGGCACCTCCCCAATGCAGTGGGCTTCCTCATACTCTATCATGTGAGTTACACTTAAAGCTTTTTTTTTAATTTGATCTATGATTCTTTAATAACTCTTCAATTTATCCCAGATTTCATCACATTCAAGCCCAATAAAGGCCCAACA
>Ga0307510_10012612_pt1 | contig 10022 bp, 8 predicted proteins | sample 12_EM_MG_FD_207224 | JGI IMG/M metagenome (GOLD analysis project Ga0307510, IMG submission 207224) | Populus trichocarpa ectomycorrhiza microbial communities from riparian zone in the Pacific Northwest, United States - 12_EM | ecosystem: Host-associated > Plants > Roots > Unclassified | place... | reverse complement strand
ATCATGTGGGGATCCATCATATCGGAATGGGCGAGCCTGCTGCTGCGCTGGCTGCACGTGGTGGCGGCGATCGCCTGGATCGGCAGTTCCTTCTATTTCATCGCCCTCGACCTCGGCCTCAAGCCCAACAGCGATCTGCCTGACGGCGTGCAGGGCGAAGCCTGGCAGGTCCATGGCGGCGGCTTCTACCGGATCATGAAATATCTGGTCGCCCCCACCCGGATGCCGGACGAGCTGACCTGGTTCAAATGGGAGGCCTACACCACCTGGCTGTCCGGCTTCGCGCTGATGGTGGTGGTCTACTATCTCGAAGCCGATCTGTTTCTGGTCGACAAATCGATCCTCGATCTCACGCCGTTCCAGGCCGGGCTGTTCAGCTTCTGCAGCCTCGCCTTGGCATGGCTGCTCTACGAGGCCGCCTGCCGCACCGGGCTCGCGCAGCGCGAGCTGCCATTCGCCATCGGCGGCTATCTGTTCCTGGTCGCGCTGACCTACGCTTTCACGCACGTGCAGAGCGGCCGCGGCGCCTTCAACCAGATCGGGGCGATCATCGGCACCATCATGGTCGCCAATGTGTTCGCGTTGATCATCCCGAACCAGAAGAAGATCGTGGCCGCCCTGATCGCGGGGCAAGCACCCGATCCGAAACTCGGCAAGACCAGCAAGGAGCGCTCGGTCCACAACAATTATCTGACGCTCCCCGTCATCGTGCTGATGATCAGCAACCACTATCCCCTGCTCTATGCCACCCGCTTCAACTGGATCATCGTCGCGATCATCCTGGCGCTCGGACCGGTGATCCGCCATTTCTTCAACGAGAGGCATGCCGGACGCAAATCGCCATGGTGGGTGTGGGGCGCGGCTGCGGCCGGCGTGATCGCGATCCTGTTCCTCTCCGCCGCCGGCCCGCGCGAGGTGAAGACGGGCGCGCTGTCGGCGCCAGTCACGGTCGCCAATGTCGAGGAGATCGTGATGTCCCGCTGCAGCATGTGCCACGCAGCCGAGCCGGTCTGGGCCGGAATCGTCACGGCCCCCAAGGGCATTCTGCTCGACGCGCCCGAGCACATCCAGCGCAACATCCGCCTGATCGGCCGCGTCGCCGCCTGGTCCACTGCGATGCCGCCGGGCAACATCACCGAGATGACCAGCGAGGAGCGCGCCATCCTCGCCGCCTATATCGAGCAGGCTCGCTGACGCCATTGCGCGCCGATGCCGCATTTCGCGGAATGAAATTCCGCATCTCCCGCCGATTTCAAAATGACTTGACCGCCTATCCGGCGTAGACAGGGCCAGCGGCCGCTGACGCGGTCCAAATCAGTTTGCATTCGGGGATGAGAACAGTGGCCCTCAAGAACGTCATCGGTATCGACCACGCCGTGGTCATGGTGAAGGACCTCGACAAGGCCGCCGAGAACTACCGGCAGCTCGGCTTCACCCTCTCACCGCGCGGCACCCACAGCGCGCATATGGGCACCGGCAACTACACCATCATGTTCGACCCCGACTATATGGAGCTGCTCGGCGTGCTGGTGGCGACCGAGCACAACGCGCCGGCCCGCGCCTTCGTCGACAGGCACGGCGAGGGCATCGAGCGCATCGCGTTCACCGCGGTCGATAGCGCTGCCGGCGCCGAGGAGATCCGCGCGCGGGGCCTGGAGCCGATCGGCCCGACCGATTTCGAACGACCGGTGACGCTGCCGGACGGCACCGTCTCGGCGGCAAAATTTCGCACCTTCATGTGGCCGACCGCGGAGGCGCCCGGCGGCGTGCGTATCTTCGCCTGCCAGCACAAGACCCGCGAAACCGTATGGATCCCCGAATTGATGAAGCACGCCAATGCGGCCAAGCGGATCAAGCAGGCGCTGATCGCAACGGCCGAGCCCGCGAAGGAAGCCGCGCATCTCGGCCGGCTGATCGACCGCGAGCCGAAGGCAGAGACCGACGGCGCCGTCAGCGTGTCCTCCGGCGGCGATCGCGCCGACTTCGTCTATCTGACGCTGGACCAGCTCGGCAAACGCTATCCCGGCGTGCCGCTCGCGGGCCTCTCCGAGCGCGGCGGCGCGGCGCTGGTACTCATCAGCGGCGATCTCGCGGCGACCGAGAAGGCGCTGGGCTCGGCTGCCGTGCGCAGCGGGCCCGCGATCTGCGTGCCGCCGGCCAAGGCCAACGGCACCCTGCTCGCCTTCGTTGCCGGCTGATTTTAACTAGTCCTTTAACGTGTGTTTACCCGGCGGCTCTAGGATTCCCGGCAATCCAAGCCGTCCGGGGTCAAGCACATGTTCAAAGAGGGATCGCCGATCGCCTATGACGCGCCGGCCGAGCTGAAGAAGTGGCCGTCGCTGAAAGGCGAAAGACAGAAGCATCGGGGTCCGCCCTATCTCGTCTACAACGGCACGCTCGCCGACTGCGTCCGCGTGCTCTTGGATAAGCCCGTCAAGGGCATCTCGCTCTACGACATCATGACGACGCCGCAGCCGGCTTTCGAGCAGACCGTGCTGTCGCCCGGCGATGCCGCCGAGATCGCGATGCGCAAGGATTTTCCCAAGGCGTAGCTACGCCGGTCCGCTGCAATTCCGTCTGCAGCGCTGAACTCCCTGCGGTCCCGTAGAACCGCGGGGCCGACCTCGCATTTTCGACTCGTGGGAACACCGTACTAACACCGGCCGTCCCGCGGAATCGCAGCTTCGCCGCAATTGCGGTTAATGAAGTCCTCGTCACCGGCGCACGCGCTGGTCGTTCCCCCACAGTTCGAGGACTTTTATCGAGATGCGATTTCTCGTCGCGGCTTGCGCTGCGTTCTTGATTCTGATGTGCGACGTCGGCTCGTCGTCCTCCTGGCAAACGTCAAGCTTCGATCACGCTGCTCTCAAAGCGGATCGTGGGCCCTCGTTGGTTCCTATCGTCGAACTCTTCCTCGCAAGCGTGCAAGCCATTGAGCTTACGAATGCGCGCGCAGCTTACGAGGAAACGATCGAGCCGGCGCGCGCGGTCGAAACCGTCGTGCAGGCCCCGGCTTCTCCGACCGAAAAATTCTGCCACGCGCTTCGCGAAGCCGCGGAGGCCAGCGGCATTCCGGTGCCGTTCTTCGCGCGTCTGATCTGGCAGGAGAGCCGCTTCAAGTCCAACGAGGTCAGCCAGGCCGGCGCGCAAGGCGTCGCGCAGTTCATGCCGGAGACGGCCGCCGAGGTCGGGCTGGACGATCCCTTCGATCCCATGAAGGCCCTGCCCGCATCGGCAAAATTCCTGCGCAAGCTGCGTGACGATTTCGGCAATCTCGGTCTCGCCGCGGCGGCCTACAACGCAGGGCCCGGCCGCATCCAGAAGTGGCTCGCCAGGGAGAGCGAGCTGCCGCGCGAGACGCGCGACTATGTCCGCATCATCACCGGCACCAAGGCCGAGGATTGGACCGAGCGCGCCGAAGCTCTCGCGATCCGGATCGACTTGCCGCGCGAAGCGCCCTGCGAAGGCATCGGGAGCCTTTCCAAGACGAAGGATGTCGCCTGGGTTCCTGTGAACCTGACGCCCACGGTGACCACCATCATTCGCAAGGCCGAGCAACTGGCGGCACGTTTGACGGCCAACCGTGCACGCAAGCGGCTTGCAACCTTGATCCGGAAGACCGCTCGCGGCAAGGCGCGCAGCATGATCGCAGCACGTGCGGCCGGAAAGAGCGCGAAGGCCCGCGCCATCCGTCTCGCGTCGAGCGAGCGCTAAGAGGTCACACCGGCTTCTCGTCGTCGGTCACCGGCGACGTCACCACCAGGAAGACGAGATCGGTCAGGCCCGAATTCGAGATCGCGTGCTCGACGCCGGGTGGCAGAAAAATCACGTCGTGCTTGCGCACGACATGGTTCTTGCCCGCAATCTCCATCAGTCCCTCGCCATCGAGCACGTGATAGACCTGCTCCTGCACCTTGTGATGATGTCGCGCGACGTGAGCCATGGGCTGGTACATCGAGATGCGATAGTCGATGTGGCGCGAGCCCGCGGTTTCCGGCATCACCAGCGGCTTTGACAACGCGCCGCCGAAGTGATTGGGGAACTCGCGCCAGGGTACTTCTGCGATGTTGCGGATGAAGGCGCCGTTGCTCTGCTCGGCCATGCTCGTGCTCCCCTAGTTCACCAGCGCGCCGCCGTCGATATAGACGATCGATCCCGTGGCAAAGCCGTTCGCCATGAAGCTACCGATCTGCCGGGCGATGTCCTCGGCCATGCCGACGCGGCCGACCGGCAGCGAAGCCGCCGTCTTCGCCAGCATCTCCTTTCGCGCCGCCTCCGGCATCGCCGCCCGGATCGGTGTGTCGATCACGCCGGGCGAGACCGCATTCACCCGCACCGGCGCAAGCTCGAGTGCGAGTGCGCGCGCAAGCGATTCCAACGCACCGTTGGCTGCGCTGATGATCGCCGAGTTTGGCCGCGGCCGCACACTGAGGAAACCGGTGACCAGCGTCAGCGAACCGCCCGGCCGGATCTCAGCCTCGCGCGCGACGCGCCAGGCGCCCCAGAACTTTCCTTCCATGGTGGCGCGCACGTCCTCCATCGCGACCGTCTTGAACGGCCCGGTGCGCAGCTGCGCGGCCGTCAGCACGACGTGATCGACCGGGCCGGTACGACGGAACAGCTCGGCGACGCTCTGGTCGTTGGTGACGTCAGCGGGAATAGCTGTCACCTTCAGCCGCTCGGCGACGGGATCGAGTTTCGCAGCACTGCGCGAGGCGATGATGACCTCGGCTCCCTCTTTTTTGGCGAGCTCCGCCGTAGCGAGGCCGATGCCTGAGGAGCCGCCGACCACGACCACTTTCTTGCCTGCGAGCGTCATTCCCATCTCCCTATCTTGTTGATTTGCGAGGCTGCGCGATCAGCCCGGCTGGAAGCGCGTGCCGATGCCGGCCTTGCTCTGGCCGAGGCCCGGCAACTCCCAGATGCCGGCGCCGGACGGATTGACGTCGGCAGCGATATCGACGTCGATCAGATACGGCTTGTTCGCGGCGATGCCCTTGCGGATCGCTTCGCCGAGGTCGCCGGCGCGATCGACCCGCACGCCCTCGACGCCGCAGGCGCGCGCCATCGCCGCGAAGTCGGGATTGTAGCGCTCACCGGTCTCCGGGTGCTTGAAGTCGGTCGCGAGTTCGCGACCACCGAGATAGCCGCGTTGAAGCCCGCGGATCGAGGCGTAGGCGTAATTGTTCCAGACCACCCAGACTACGGGCAGATTGTACTCGACCGCCGTCCCCAGAACGTTGGCATGCATGAAGAAGGCACCGTCGCCGCACACCGACACGCAGGGCCGATCGGGTGCCGCAAACTTCGCGCCCATCACACCGGCGACGCCAAAACCCATCGGACCAAACCCCATCGAACCGATCAGCGAATCCGGCCGCTTCGGCTTGCAGAAGCCGAGCAGCCAATTGTGGTGCACGCCGATATCGGAGACGAGGATCGCGTCCTCCGGCAGCGCCTTGTCGATCTCGACAGCCGCGCGCTGCGGATTGATCGGCGTGGTGTCGTCGGAGAAGCCCGGCGCGACGAACTTGTCCCACTCCTTGCGATAGCCGTCGATCTGCGCCAGCCACTTTTTGCGCGCATCGGACTTCTTGAACAAATTGTCGCGGCGGTCGAGCTCGGCATGGACTTGGCGCAGGAAGGTACGGACGTCAGCCATCAGGCCGAGCGCGACGGGATAGTTGCGGCCGATCTCCTCGGGATCGATGTCGACATGGATCAGTCGCGTCGGCGGGATGGTGAAGGAATAGCCGGGGATCCACGAGCTCGAGGTGCGATCGTCGAAGCGCACGCCGAGCGCAAGCAGCACGTCGGCCTGGCGTGTCGCGTGGTTGGCCTGGTAGTGGCCGGCGCGCGCGACGAGGCCGAGCGCGAGCGGATGATTGACGTCGAGCGCGCCGAGCCCGCTCGCGGACGCCGCCACCGGAATCTGAAGCCGCTCGGCAAGCTTGCGCAACTCGTCCGCCGCGCCGCCATAGCGAACGCCTTGCCCGACCAGCATCACCGGCCGTTCGGCCGAGAGCAGCATGTCGACCGCCTTCTCCACGCCTTCAGGGTCGGCACCGCAACGACTGGAGATATTGGCGCTCCACTCGCTCGCCTTCGGCGCCTCCTCGGCAGCCGCTTCCATGAAGACGTCGAAGGGGACGTCGATCACCACGGGCCCTGGCCGTCCCGTGACCATGGTCTTCCAGGCCTGCCGCACCGCGAGCGGCACCATCTCGCCGCGCGTCGGCTGAAACACCTTCTTGCACATCGTGCGCACAGTGGAGGGGAAGTCGGCCTGGTAGTGCCGATACATCTCCTGGAACGCGCCGCGGTTGAACTGGCTGGTTGGCACATTGCCGGTGATCGCCATAAACGGCACGGAATCGAGGTAGGCATTGGCGAGCGAGATCGGCAGATTGGCGGAGCCCGGTCCGCAGGAGGTAAAGGTCGCCGTCGGCCTGCCGGAGACACGGTAATAGACGTCGGCCATGAAGCCCGCGACGCTCTCGTGATGCACGGAAATCGTCTTGATCTCGGAAGAGCGCTCGTACAGCGCGTCGATGAACTGGATGTTGCCGTGGCCGCAGAGCCCGAACACCTGCGGCACCTTTTCCTGGATCAGATAATCGACAATGACCTGCGCGCCGTTGAGCATGTTTTTCGACATCAACCCGTCTCCTGCCGGCCCACGACTTCTTATGGACCGATGCAGAGAACATGGCGGTCGTCGCTCGGCCGCGGGCACCCTATTTCTCATAATGCTGTACGTCAATTTATATTGTGGTAGGCTATTGCCCTGAGGAAACGCGGGCTGGGCTCCGACGGCCGCCGGGTTGCGTGCTACTGTCGATGCATCGAGTCACGACGGATTTGCCGGAGGGGGCCTTGTCCTTGAGATCGCGTACCAAGCCCACGACCGCCGAAAAGCCTGCAGGCCCGCGCAAGACCGCGATTGCCAAGCTAGCCCCCGTCCCGCAGGCTAATGGCGACGATGAAGCCGACGACAAGCAGCGCGGCGGCGGCGTGCAGTCGCTCGGCCGTGCCTTCTCGATCCTCGAACAGGTCGCGCGCCATCGCGAAGGGATCGGGCTTGCCGAGCTCAGCAAGCTGGTCGGCCTGCACAATTCGACGACCTTTCATCTGGCAAAGACGATGGTCTCGCTCGGCTACCTCCGCCAGGAGAAGGACAGCAAGCGTTACCGCATCGGCCGTCCGCTGTTCGCGCTCGCGGCATCCGCGCTCGACGAGATCGAGATGGTCAATGTCGCAACCCCCGTGCTGGAGGAGCTGTCGCGCCAGACCAGCGAAAGCAGCCATTTTGCCGTACGGATGGGCGATGCCGTGATCGTCATCGCGCGCACCAGCGGCCCCGGCGCGTTCCAGCTCACCGACCGCGTCGGCGTGGTGCGCCCGGCTCACTGCACCGCGCTCGGCAAGATCATTCTGGCCTCGCTCCGCCCCGAGCAGCTCAAGCGCTTCATCGATCGCGCGGAGCTGAAACCGTCGACGCCAAAGTCCATCACCGATGCCGCCGTGCTGATGCGCGAGATCGCGGAGATACAGCGCACCGGCGTTGCCTTCGACGACGGCGAGTTCAATCCGGAAGTTCGTTGCGTCGCGGTGCCCGTGACCGATTTCACCGGTCAGGTGATCGGCGCACTCGGCATTTCCGGCCCGATCTGGCGCCTCTCCAACCAGGCGCTGCACGCCGGCGCGCAGATCGTGCAGGCCGCCGCCGACCAGCTGTCGGTCGAGTTCGGCGCCAAGGACCGGGCGCACAAGGCGTTTGCGCAGAAAGCCTGAGACGCGCAGAAGCGGCGATTTTGCCGGTTGACACCGGCAACGGCGTTCGGGATTATCCTCCAGCATTAGAAGAACGTCTCTCACAATATCGCATAACCGATTTTGAAGGGAGGCACGCGATGCACCCGGGGAGGAGACAGACATGATCCGCTACCGCAGACGGACGTTGTTGCAGGCGGGCGCCGCCCTCGTTGGCGCATCCGCATTTGGGTTTCCCGCAATCGTGAGGGCACAGGCCGAGAGGATCCGGATCGGGCACCTGACGCCGCTCACGGGTTTTCTCGGCGTGATCGGCAGCTACGCGCAGTTGGGCGTCAAGCTCGCGGCCGAAGAGATCAACGCGTCCGGCGGCATTCTGGGCAAGCAGATCGACCTGCTCTCGGAAGACTCCATCAACCCCGCCACGGCGGCCACCAAGGCCCAGCGCATGCTGGAGCAGGACGGCGCGGTGGTGCTGCTCGGTGAGATCTCCTCGGCGTCCTCGCTCACAATCATGCAGGTCGCCGAGCGCAACAAGAAAGTGTTCTTCTCGACCGGCGCGCGTTCGGACGCGCTGCGCGGCAAGAACTGCAACAAATACTCGTTCCACTGCGACATCCCGAACACCGTGATGGTCAACGCGGTCGGCACGGCGCTGTCGCAGAAGGGCATGGTGAAGGGCAAGAGGTTCTTCACGCTCACGGCCGACTACATTTTTGGCCATGACCTCCTGAAGGCCGCAAAGACCTTCTTCGGCGCGCATGATGCGAACCTGATCGGCGACGAGCTGATCGCGACCGATGTCACCGATTTCAGCCCGTATCTGCTGAAGGTGCGGCAGGCCAAGCCCGACGTGGTCTGCTGCAACCTCGCCGGCAACCAGGTGACAAATCTCGTCAAGCAATATGCCGAGTTCGGCTTCCCCTACCCGCTGGTCGGCTTCAACCTCAACACCGGCGATGCCTGGGCCGCGGGCGCGGGCAATCTCAGCGGCACCTGGCCGACGGTCTGGTATCACACGCTGAGCAATCCGGCGTCACAGGCCTTCGTCGCGGCCTTCACCAGGAAGTACGGCAAGCCTCCGGAGAACCACGCCTGGATCGATTACATCACGCTGAAGCTGCTCGCGGAGGCGATCAACACGACGAAGTCGACCGACAGCGGCGAGCTGATCGGCTACTTCGAGAAGCAGGCGCAGTTCGACATCGGCAAGGCGCGAAAAGCCTATTTCCGCAGCTGGGATCACCAGCTGGTGCAGGAGGCCTATCCGTTCACCGTCAAGGCCAAAGACCAGATGAAGGACCAGTGGGACATGCTGGTGCTGGGCGATGCGGTGCCGGCGGCGAACGATCCGCTCGAGACGATCTATCCGACCAGGGAACAGAACCCCTGCGAGATGAAGGCTTGAACGCGGGATAGCGCAGCAGAGCCGGTAGGCGTCAACGGCGCCGGCCCAGCCGGCGCCGTTCTTCATCAAAAGCGACGGACGCAACATGCAGTTCGAGTTCTTGCTGGAACAGGTGGTCAATGGCCTCGTGCTTGGAGGCTATTATTTGCTCATCGCGCTCGGGCTGTCGCTGATCTTCTCCGTCGGCGGCATCGTCAACCTCGCGCATGGCGCCTTCTATGCGCTCGGCGCCTATGTCTGCGTCGAACTGACGAAACGCCTCGGCTTCGGCCTCTCCGTGGTGATCTCGCCATTCACGGTCGCATTGCTCGGCATCCTCTTTGAACGCTTCATCCTGCGCCGCTTCTACTCCGCCGATCCGATCCTCAGCCTGCTCGTCACCTTCGGCCTTGCGATGGTCGCCGAACAGGCGATCCGCATGATCTGGGGCGCCGCGCCCGTCTCGACCGAGATCCCGCAAAGCTTCCGCGGTTCGGTCATCGTCGGTGACTTCCTGTTCTCGCGCTATCGTCTCCTGATCCTTGCCGTGGTCGCAGCCATCCTGCTCGGGATCTGGCTGCTGCTGCACAAGACCTCATTCGGCCGCGTGGTGCGCGCCGGCATCCAGCGGCCGGACATGGTCGCGGCCCTCGGCATCCGTCTCCAGCCCTACATGACAGGGATCGTGATGCTCGGCGTCGGCATGGCCGCGCTTGGCGGCGCCTTCTTCGCACCGATCACGACGGTGCATCCAGCGATGGGCGCTGATATCATGACGGTGGCCTTCGTCGTCGTCGTGATCGGCGGCCTCGGCAGTTTTTGGGGCGTGGTGATCGCCGCGTTCCTCGTCGGCGTGGTCCGC
>Ga0307510_10012611_pt1 | contig 10022 bp, 10 predicted proteins | sample 12_EM_MG_FD_207224 | JGI IMG/M metagenome (GOLD analysis project Ga0307510, IMG submission 207224) | Populus trichocarpa ectomycorrhiza microbial communities from riparian zone in the Pacific Northwest, United States - 12_EM | ecosystem: Host-associated > Plants > Roots > Unclassified | place... | reverse complement strand
CTTACGGGCCAGTTAGCTTAGGCGAGTGCGGGTGATGGCAAGAGACTCTATCACATGGTAGGTACTTACCGTCAGGAGTTCATCTGGGGGACCAAGGAGGTCCAACATGGTGCTATGCAAAAACCATGGTTGTGTGATGCGAGGGGCAACGTCCACACACACCGTCTTGACAATGATCTCGCGAATGAGGTATCGCTCGGCTTCGGTATCCCAGTCCTCAGGAGAGAGGCATGCCTTGAGGACAATGTCGACCGCTGCACGAACGTAGACCTGGTCTATCTTTCCGTCGGCAGACACGCCGACGTGCTGCTGCTGTCCATGGAACAACATGGGGAGTGAGGCGGACCCCGCGGCGGCATAGGAAGAACCAAGTTTGCGCGCGGCGATGCGGTAGTCGGCACAGTGCTGCGCGAGGAGAGTCGGAAGATCGTGATAGATGAGTGTGCTGAGATCTGCGGCGAGTGCCCTAGCCTCAAGCGCGCGAACGACGGTCGTAAGGATGCGCGTGAGTTCGACGAGGAGCTGCTTGTCGTAACGTGTGATCTTTGTCCACCACGAGTTTATGTATGCGCGCAGGGCGAGGGCTATAAGATCGTAGAGCTCCGCGTCCAGCGCTGGATAGGCGGAGGAGGTCAGAAGAAGGGGTGGAATGGGGTCGGAAGGTGAGAGGTGGGGGAAGAGAAGGCGCCTCGTTAGGGAGACATTGGGATGGCCTGGAGTGGTTAGCTTGCTGGATGACGAAGTGATTGAGGGTGCACGAGCGGAGGGCAACGGCTGGGAAGGGAGGCCTACATTGGCATTGGTGGCCATCGAGTGGCTCGATGGTGAGCACTGCACAGGCACATGGCACTACACGAGTACGACACGTCACGTCCACTTAGGAACGAAATAACGGTACTGTTCTCATGAGGTCACCTCATGCCGGAACTTTTACATCATACGGTACTCTATACAATCGCAGCTTTGACGTCCGGCGTCTGCCCTGCACTGGCAGTTACTGTAGTGCCCCGGCACAATGCGGAACGGAATATCGCCTAACTCTTGACAACCCGCGGGAAATGTGGGGATGAAGGTGCTCCACAAAGGCACTTGAGATCAAACCTAAGCAGGACCTGTCAAAAGATGAAAAAAATAACTAACGCATCGTCCTCCGACAACACGCCCCCGAAACGACCGGCCTACTTTGCCCACTCTTTGACCGTCAGGCTGAACGTTTCTTGCACTAGTTTCTAGAAAGGGGAGGGAGGTGAGTCCACGTGTCGTCCGCCGTTCTCACCGCTATTCATTATTTTCAATAACAGCTTCCGCCTTCCACACTTCTGTGCTTCCACTCGCGCCAAAGTCCCTCTATTCCGACTTCAATGCAATAGCACGCTCGTTCAACCTTCCCCTCGTTTTCCATCTCGACATGCCATTGCACAAACACGGCTCCCATCTTTCCATCCCCTCACTGGCAACAATCGCACGGCGTTCCCTTCGTCATTTCCCCCGAGGCACGACAAGCCATGGACTCAGTCATACAACCGTGCTCGTCATCGCCATCTCCGCCTCAGTTGGCGGTCTTCTTCTCATTCTCGTTCTTTGGTTCATCCTTTCTCGTCGATCGGCCCGCTCTAGGAGTGTGCCTCTTCCACAGAGACAAGCCCTGGTACACCAGAGGGAGCGTCAACTCGTGGCATTCACCGAACATCAGAATGCGAGTCTCCCCAAGTTATTGCCGGATGACCGTAGCAGACCGCCTTCGGTAAAATACGTCGGCGATTCGCTTAGAGATACTTCGCATGCTGCTTCCTCTTCCAACTACGAGGTAGATGAAAGAACTGCCCCACCCTCTTTCTTTGAGGGCCCTCTTCACCCCCCAATACCTCCTTTTTTAACCCCACGTACCCCTCCCAACGCGTCGTCCACATCTCTTCCTTTACCCTACGGTCGTTCTACCTCATCCCTGGATGGTAACCTTCCGCCCGACACAATTTCTCCATCCCCCAACCAGTCCTTAAAACGCGCAGCCAACCGCTCAAGGTCACGCCGACGACCGCTCTCGATGGGCTCATTTGGTACATCACAAACTACCGCGACTGTTCGAAGTCGGTCAAGCACACGTGCGGCCCCACACGCGCCTCACAGCAACATACAAATTGTGCTACCCGCCCCCCTGGCGCCCAACCTCTACGAACGCCTCTCCAGCGAGGAACCACGGATGCGTAGACCCTCCATGGCCGAGAGTGTGTATACGGATAGCTGCCAAGCCAGCCTGGTCGATACATGGGTCTCAATCGGTCAGCACGACGTGCCAGAACCAGAACCCATAGAACGGCAAAGTCGTGACAGCATGGAACAACGGAGCCGGCGGCTGATGCGAAGTACGTGTGTAGCTCTTTTGATAATGCTTTATGCCTAAGACCTTTGTTCCGAAGGGGGACTGTCTTCCATGTCCACTCGGACTCGGAGTAGATCCAACCCATCACCCCATCGCTCTCGCACTTCGGAGTCTTCTCTGGATGGCCATTCCAAATATACCCAACCTCCAGTGCCACGCGTACCTTCGAAGTACGGGACACTTTCCGGACAGTACGATGGCGTTCCCTCCAACCCCCGAGAGAAGTGAGCACCTTCGTCATTTACCAGCTCCCGTAAACTACGATCATAGTGTTTCTTCACGGGTATAATCACTGTGGCCTATTCAATTACTATACCCCGTAGCATATGGTCTGTTAAGCACTGAAAATGATATGCAATCCACGAATATTTTTTTTCAACAATTAACCAAAAACGGTTGTCCCGGGCCGGGTGACGTATGTTCCGCTGGCACAAATTGCCGGGCTTTCGTTGATCCGATGGTCCGTATCATTATATTGACTTAGTCGAGCGAGCTCACAGCAACTCGACTTCTTTAATGGCCATCTCACTTCATCGTTTTCAGTCTCATCTCTGGCGAGCCCGAAGGCAATCACACTTTCCTGCAGTAACCGGAGCACGATGGATCTCGGGCCGACTGCCTGACATAGAGGTCAATGCAGCCCTCTATGTTTTGTATCTCGTCCTCATGTCTGTCCCCGCATGTAGCATAGTAGGCTAGAAATTCGAAAGACCTCCACGCCGAAGAAATTGCCTGAATTGAAAACCTTGAAGTTTGGTCACAACTTTGTACGTTCGTTCGGTTCGCTCTGTTGCGCTGGCAGTCACCCGACTATTTTTTATCAGACCGATCACATGTTGTTGATACCATGGAATGCCTCCGAGGGGTGGGGCACACCTGAGATTAAGCCTTGTATGTCGCCATGGTTAAATGCACGTCTCGCTTTTGCATTGATTTTTTGTTTTTCTTCGGGATCAAGATGGACCTTTGTCGCTTGACCCAAGCTCGACCGTATTGCATTATGCCCAGTGCATCTTCGAAGGACTTAAAGCGTATAGGAACAAGGACGGAAAGGTCACCATCTTCCGTCCCGATTTGAACATGAAACGTATGAATTCGAGTGCTCAGAGACTTGCTCTACCCGTAAGTTCCTGTGCACGAGGTTCGGCGGCTTGAGCGTTTGACATTGACGGTTCGAAAGACATTTAATGGAATGGCCCTTCTCGACCTGATCAAGGAACTCGTTCGACTAGATCGTCATTGGATACCCCAGGAGGATGGTCACAGTTTATACATCCGTCCCGTAATGAGTGCGTTTCCTTGGTATCCTGATACATTCGCACGTACTCATCGACACTTCCCCCTTCTGCTGCTGTTCAGTTGGCACACAAACTACCGTTGGCATTTCCCCTCCCGATTCTGCTCTCTTGTTTGTTATCTGCAGCCCAGTTGGGCCATACTACCCGGACGGATTCAAGCCAGTGGCTTTGCACGGCACAAGTGATTTAGTACGCGCATTCCCTGGAGGTCAGTTAAGAGTGTGAATTGTGTTATATACACCACTTTTTTTTCGTTGACCATGTGCCCGCTTGATTAGGAACGGGGGCATATAAAATCGGTGCCAACTACGCCCCTGGTGTTTTCGCGCAGAAACAGGCGGCCAAGATGGGTTACGTCCAGAATCTCTGGCTTCACGGTCCCGAACACCATCTAACTGAGGTTCGTGCATACGTGCAACGCGCTCATTCTCACTTGTGATCGCCCGTAGAACTGAAGCCGTGGGCGATACAATAGGTCGGCACGATGAACCTCTTTGTCGTCTTCAGGCAGGAAGATGGGACGCTCGAGCTCGTGACTCCTCCGCTCGATGGGATGATACTTCCGGGCGTGACACGCGACTCGGTGCTGTCACTAGCGCGTGGCAATGCCGCGGGCACGCTGCGCGTCCCCAATTTGACGACGAAGGTAGTCGTCTCTGAACGCGGAGTGACCATGAAGGAGGTCTCCGAGGCAGCGCAGTCCGGTCGTCTCGTAGAAATGTTTGGCGCTGGTGAGTCACTGTTTTCTCCCTTCCATACCAGCGTTCGCGTTGCTGAGGCTCACTCGACTCGATCTAGGCACGGCTGCTATTGTCAGCCCCGTAAATAGGATCGGATATGAAGGGCGGGACATAGACATCCCCGTCGAGGAAGATGGAATGGGACCCGTGTCGCGGCCTATCTGGACTGAATTGGTGGGGCGGCAGACGGGCGAGATTGAGAGTGATTGGAGTGTAGTCGTGTGTGAAGGTGAGAAGGGGCGGTGATGCGGCCGATTTAGAGACTTTGGGATATCTACGGATATATTAACCTCTTCGTGTGTGGAATTTTCAACGTGACTCAATCATGGGACTTTGATTAAGCGCTCAACACTATCACAAAAATCAGTTCAGTCGAAGCTTAAAACGCCTTTCATCCCCCTTCTCCTTCCCAAGAACTTATACACACCATCGGTCCCGTGAAAGCTGTGAAAGATGTCCTCTACCCAACAGCCGACCGAGACAGCTGAAAGGTACAGTTATCTCGAACACTGCCTCCAGAATCCGATGATCTGATCTTCGTCCTCTCTAAACTAGTTCCGCGCCCGCGCCAACGACCGCCCCCGATCCGTTCGTCGTCTAGCCCCTTTTAACGCGTCCTTTGCCATGCCGTACTCACTCTCACTCTGAACTTGTTTTGATAGCGAACCTGCTCCCGACCCGTACGTCGCCCACACCTCTTGCGATGACCTGACCGCCCTTACAGTGAGCCGTCGTCCTTCCAGCAGCGCACCTCCTTTCCGCCCCAAGGGCCCGCCTTCCAAGCCCGCCACTGGCAGATAGGCGCGTCATGAATGAATGAATGAATGGTATGATATGGTTGTGCCCTTCGATTTCTGCCTTGGACTTTGAACTGATTTGAACTGAGTACCCCTTTTAAACCAGATTTGCTGCGAGTTTGTACGAAAAACATGCTGTAGTAGTAGCGCTGTTGTACTTTACTCCCCCTTGACTCGTCCTTCTGTTTGCGCTATACAGTGATGCTGTTTGTGAATTTCTCAAGGTCTTATCGATCTTATCGTGTTATCAATCACCACAATCATCGATCGATATGCAAATCGGGTGAAATGGTTTGGATTATCAAATGACGTCCGAGTCGTCGATGAGCGATGAGCGAACGCGTCAAAAATCTTATCAAACAAAAGGTAACATTCGATCGATTGCAGAAATCCCGAATGAGGCCAAATTCGCTTTGAAGTTCGTACGACGTACGACGATATCAAAGAGTGTTCCAGCTCGCAGCGACGCAATCCGCCACAGGGGTATCTATCACTGGCACTGGCACCTTCGCTCTGGAAAACCCCGAGAAGCGTTGAAAAAGGCGCGGATATCATGAAAGGTGCTTCTCAATGTTTTGCGTACGGCTCAAAGCGTCATCGGAATAAGAACGGAAAGATCACCGTCTCCCCGGGCCCCGCTTTGGGTTGCACGTGGCGCGAATGAATTTGAGTGCTCTGTGCTCTTGCTTTGCCAGTGAGGTTTATTGCACGAGTTTTGGCGTGCGAGTCGTGAAGCCTGAGGCCTGAGGTTTTGACTGTTGGCCGGTTGGACAATTCAAAAGCAATGTCCAACTGCCGTTACTGCCGAACTGAATGGCACCGTGTTCCTTGATCAGAGCTCCTTGATGGGGAAAGGAAGGAACGTGCCCCGTGTCGAGGCCGATCTGGCCCACAGAGAAGACCGACGGGCGAGGTCGACACCGACTGGGGGCGTGAATGGCAGGACTCTTTACAGTATGTAGCACGGACACGAAAAGGTCATTTCGAGTGACTCAGCCGTGCGACTTGTTTCTGCGCCCAACCCGAGGCCGGTCACAAAAACTCAGCGGGAGGTCAGTTCAGACAAAGGTTAACCCTTGTCCCCCCCTTCACCCGCCGCACCCGCCGAAAGGGAACCCCATAAACCGTCGGTACCGTGAAAGCTGTGCAAAGATGTCCTCCCCCGAACGGCCATCCGAGACAACTGCAAGGTACGAGTGCTTTGTATTAATTCCTGGAATCCCGGAAAACCGAAAGATCTGATCTCCGTCCTTTTCACCAGTACTAGTAGTGGTGGCTTCGTGCTAGCGGCGGCTACCGCCGCATCCAATGCGTTCGTCTCTCGTCCCTCTAACCTCTCTTCCGCAGTTTGCCGTAGTACTCAAGCGTTCTCCCGGGCCAGTCCATCGCCTTTCCGCCCCAGAGGCCCGGGTACCAAGCCCGCCAGTGGTATCCCCAAAGGCAACAATGGTCTCGCTCCCACAAGCCCGCCTGTTGGTGGTGCCCCCAAAGCCAAGTAGTCGTCCGAGTGGGTTGCTGACTGGTAAGTAAGGCGTCTGCTCCCCCTTCTGAGGATGTCCCGCTTTTGATACCATTGAGCACCATTTCAAATAGGTTGCTATTCGAGTCGCGTCGGTGTCGTGGAACTTGTATACGAAATTTGCTGTAGCAGCGTTTGTTCTTTCGTATTGCCCCCTTATATGTAAACCGGTTTTTCTTCCGCCAGCGCCATAAAGTCACGGCTGGTCCTATTTGTCAAGTGAATCCAGGGTTACCCGTGTAATTATCATCGTGACATGTCGGTTAGCTGGTTCGGGCCCTACAGCTGCAGGCCACCATGGGGGTCATGTGGGAGTGTTTGACCGCCACTCACTGGCACTAAAACTCTGGACAGACACAAATGTCGCCTCCCGGTGTGTTCAGAATAAGAACCGTTACTCCTGTGAAACGATATGACAAAGTGGGTTGCGCTGAGAAGGAAGAGATAAAGAGCCGGATAAGTCGCATGGATAAGATCATTTAGCGCTCGTGTGCAATTTCCGGCGGCGTGCAAAAAAAACATTGTTTAACGTGATTCCATCCGTTTAAGCGCCCAAGGGTATCACAACAAAACTCAGCAGCGGGGGATCGAGTTATCTGCCGTCTATCCCTATCGCAGACTTAGATGTGCCTTTGTACTACCTACATCCTCACACGCGAATCGTTTTCTGCCGCTTGCGCTATACAGCAATGGCGCTGGTCAAGTGGATCCCAAGGGTTTTAAACCTATCATTTTTATCGCCTCATTCAGTAAATCACCTCTGGGCGAATGGGGTACAAAGTATCTAAAGGGATATTCCAAGCCCAAGCCTTGTAACGAATGACTGTGCTGTGGACCAACAGGAGACACACTCGATCTCCCAGTTCCAGGGCAGGGCTGAGATGATCGACGGATTATGATGATGATCGATGATCTGATGTTTTCGATCTTTCCCTTTGATGTGTCGTTATCGTCAAATACACCACCACCACACCACCATTTCCCACTTTTTTTCCCGCTGGCCTGCGTGCTCGCGTTCCATCCGTTATGGCCCTTGCTATGACAATAGGCGCTGATTTTTACCAATTATCTCCCAACGGACCAACGGTGTGTTATGATTATGAAATTTGACTCGGCGAGTTTCTGGCACTGGCACCACTGCCTCAAAGTGGTGCCCAGTCTGACAACGACGATGATACACAAAGGAGATGGTCTGATATCGAGGACTGCCTGGCCTCAGGCTCCCATAGGTACTCAGATGGCCTCCGCGCAGACCTTCGGCAGGCAGGCATCTCTCAAGGGTGCCGGGTTCAAGACCATCGATGCCGTCCTGCCGAATCCGGTGAACAGAGAGCAGGCATACTTCTTTAGGGGTGACCAGTACGTTCTTGTTCATATCCAGCAAGGTGAGTCCCTTCTCTTCGCTTTGTCCTCGAGTTGACGTCTCTTTTCAGGGCCAAACAATGACTACATCGTCGATGGCCCCAAGCCGATGTGGCCATGCTTGAAGGACACAGGATTCAAGGAGATTACGATGATCCTCCCAAATCCATCAAACCCAAATAAGGCCTACTTTTTCTCAAGGCAAGAATATGCACTGATCGGCATCAGATGTGGTATGTTTGTTATCCTGAGAGAAGCGACGAACCTTTAATATAGTGCATGTGCAGATCCATCAGACAACTACATTGTCGACGGGCCGAAGGCCATCCACACCGAATGGCCTTCGCTTCGCCAGCCTTGCTTCTTTTGAATCCCGTAAATGCAAGGAACATCAATCCCCTCTGGTGTAAGGTGAGCGGTCGTCTATGTGTAAAGTGACATGCTTGGGAGTACCCACGACATTCGTTCGGCCAAGGCCAATGAGTCCAGAAATAGTGCATAGTACTGTAAGGGATGGACGTACGTTGGGCTCGGAATTGTGCACTTTCGGCCTCACGACGCCCGCTTGATCACTGTACATAGACATTGACTGCTTTCGTATTTTCCCTTTATGTCTCTTTCCTTGCTCTCCCCCTTTTCTCAGGTAGCGTACAAATCTCTGGTGTATATAACCCCCTTGCCCGGCCTCAGCGAAAAGGAAGGATCGGCATTGAAGGATCGAATCATGCAATCTTAAGACCGCCGTTTTCCCCCACTTTGCTCGCGCGCCCGTCGCCTCGCGTTCGAACCCCTCGCGCGTTCCCGGCCTTTCGGGGACGGCGACCCCCCCCCCTTACTCTGGCGTGTCCTCGGATCCTTGGGACAACGCTAGTTTTATCTTATATCTTTTTGTTATAGAACTCACGCGCGGACAACAAATCTGTGCTATATAGTACGGTACATATTCTCTTGTGTATATATGTAACTCTCAAGAGGTTGGCCTCTCTGGCCGGAGCAAGGTCACCAACGTCTGCTCATAAATCATCCCTCCTTCCCCATCGTTTCTGAATAGGCGGAAGTGGTCCTGATCCCGGAGTCGCTCGACACACTCCGACGGAGAGTTGAAAGAGTGCAATCCCGGGACGGCAAGTTTGCTGTTAGTTTCACGGTTGAGTTGACTAACGAAACAAATCCTGTCGAAGTCAAGGCATGAGTCATTCAATGCGTCCTGCACCGACAGCCTCGTTCTTCCCCTGGCCCAGGCTCTGGTCGACCACATGCATGGCAGGCAGTACCTCAAAGACCGATATTGGCTACTCGGAGTCGGAGACCCACACCTTGCCTTCCTGGACTCCGCGTAGGCCAAACCCTAACTCGCCTAGATCCAGTCGTAACCTTCCGTCTTGTAGTTTGCCGATTTTGCTCCGGCAAGACTGGGCGTGGGGAGCGAATTTGGAGAGACGCCATGTGAGGGCATACGCGCACGGTGGCCCAGGCTTAGAAAAGCGGACGCAGGCGACGATGTTAGTCCCCACAAGACCTCCAGCGACGTTCGCGCCCCGCCGCTCATGACCACAGGGAGGGGGAGGGATGCGTCGCCGGTGTCCATACCTCCCTCGTGGTGTGGACCATACTGTACTGTGTCTCTGTATGTAGCGAGCGCTGAGGTAAGCACAAGCGACGGTAGTGTAACGGTGGGATACGCGCTGGCCTCGGAACGGGCCAATTCCGACCACGTGACGTCTGCCCGAGCGTCGCCACACACCGTCGCCACGTTGAACGCAACACCTCCTTCCTATCTATCGTCTCTGACTGCCACTCATCATTTTACATCGATCCGCCGCATCTTCCATTTTTCTGCTTCACTCTCGCCGCACCCAAAACCCCCGGACGACGCAAATCAGACCACGCAAGACTCGACGGCCGATGCCACCAGTGCGCGCCTCG
>Ga0307510_10012610_pt1 | contig 10022 bp, 8 predicted proteins | sample 12_EM_MG_FD_207224 | JGI IMG/M metagenome (GOLD analysis project Ga0307510, IMG submission 207224) | Populus trichocarpa ectomycorrhiza microbial communities from riparian zone in the Pacific Northwest, United States - 12_EM | ecosystem: Host-associated > Plants > Roots > Unclassified | place... | reverse complement strand
AACCGCAAATGATGATTCCTTGGATTTAATTAAATGTTATTTGACTGGGATTGACGACCCATTTCTCTCTAATTGTTTAATTGTAGCATCAAGATATGTCGTTGGAGGACAATAATTTTAGAGAAAATTTCTCTGTTTCTGTGAATTTCGTGTTTTTTCTTTTTTAAATCTATATTAGCGTATCCGTGAAGCTCATTTGGCATTTTTTTTTTAATGGGTTGCGCATTTGGCAGTTTGTTGCCTCTTTAAGAAAGTTTGAGGTGAATTTAATTTTCAAGGCCGAAAGGCATTATCTATCTGTGGAAGCAAAACAGTATCTCTGCTAAAATGTGAGAGTGAAGCATTTGGTTGGACATAGACAGAAATTTGCTTCATTGTGAGTGAAAATGGATGTGTAATTCTAAAGAAGTTTATGTTTGTTGTTGTGAAGGGAGACGAGGTTTCATTACAGAAGGCACTAAATTTAGTTCAAAAGAATAGTCATGAATACGTGGCTTTGCTCTTCTATGCATCATGGTGCCCTTTTTCTAGGACTTTTAGACCAAGCTTCTCTATCCTTTCTTCGCTGTATCCCTCGATTCCCCATTTTGCGATTGAAGAATCATCCATCAGGCCAAGGTTTGTAAACTGAAAAGATAAAATGCCATCTTTCTAGATTCTTATGTATTGTTGTGGTATCTTGTTGCCTTGAAGCATTAATATTTATTGATTTTTCTGCAGCATACTATCCAAGTATGGAGTTCATGGATTTCCTACTCTTTTCCTATTTAATTCTACTATGCGTGTTTGCTATCATGGCTCCCGGACTCTTGGTTCTCTCATCGCTTTCTACAGTGATGTTACTGGTAAGGGTTTCCTGACCTTCTAGAATGTTCAACTGAAAGCTTCCACTTTTAGTTTTTGTGATTCTGGTTTAATCTCCTTATCTCTATACATACAGATGAGTAAGAAAAGTTTATGCTAGATAAATTTAAGAATCATTCTCATGATTGTTAATCGAGTATTGCAGATGACTCTTAGTATGTGAACACATAGAACATGCTTCTTCATTACACTGCATCTGGAATAAAAAATGGCAACACATGCTTTTCTTTCTTCAAGAACATTCTTCTAATGCCGAGTTATATTTCTCCTGTGGGACTTGATGAGCATATTGCTTGGTTTAGGTATCAAGACTGCTTCCCTGGATAAAGGATCGCTGGACAAAATTGGACGTGCATCACACCATGAAAAACATGATGCCCCTGAGCAAGAAAGTTGCCCATTCTCGTGGGCAAGATCTCCAGAGAACTTGTTTAGGGAGGAGACATATTTGGCTCTGGCAACAACATTTGTGCTTCTGAGGCTGTTTTACTGGACTTTCCCTACCATGCTTGCTTTTGCACAATTTACTTGGAGGCGGCACATGCAGAACATGAGACTGGAGAGTTTGTTAGAGCATCCCCGGGCTTATCTGAATCGAGCAATACAGCTATTTAATTCTTTGAACGAGCCTTGCAAGAAGAGTAATTTGCAGGAAGGGGCAATGAATGCCAGGGCTTGGGCTTCCAAGTCCCTTGCTACAGTTTCAATAGGGGATGCAAGCACCAGCAGGGGTGCACCTGTTTGTGAATGTCGATGAACTTTTCTCTGCAATGGGAATATACATTCCCCTTGTAAAAAAAGCGGGAGGTGGAGCAGATTAGGGGTGTACCAGCAGAAAATTTGGTTGGACATTTTGTTTATGCAGAGAGATGGTTTTGGTTCAAAATCATGTCGGTAGTCTAATTTGGGGTCCAGCATTTGTGACCACGAAGAAGCATGTCGACGACGTTGTCGTGATCCAGCTTTCATTTGTTTATAATTTAGAATACAATTTATTTAGCATTCAAGCGGAAATAATTGTAATTCAATTTGTGAATAGATCATACATGATTCTCATTTGTCTCGTCCCCCTTTATTTTCCAATACAAGTTTAAGCTTTTCAATCCGGGTTTCACGTGTTAATTTTGAATGTCCGGCATGCCATTACAAAGAATAGTGCCCTCGAGAATTTTGGAGCAACGCCTTTAAAGGGGCGTCTCGATGTCCTTGACCCAAAAAAATGGTATAGGTTCCTTAGAGTTCACTTTTCTCTTTTTCTGGATTAGCCCTTCATGTTCACGAGCTCTTGCAAATAACGTGTACAAAATGTTACGATCTCCGAAGGTCATACTCGTTTCTTCATGATATATTTTCATCCTTTTACCAGTCGCATGTGGTGCTGTTGGGGATGGAAAAGTTACACTGGTGATGCACAGCAAATCCATTCTTCAGTTTAAGGAACCACTGATTTAAAATCTCTCTTGATCTATAAATTCACCAGCATTGCAAGCGCATTAAATCACCCCAACTACAAAAAGGTTGAGCATTTCTGTCCTGAAGAAGCTTAAGCGATTCTCTTCAGCTTTTCAATTGCAATTAGAAATCTTTTGCATAAATGATCTGAAAAGAGAACATGATTCAGCGGGAGAGACTAACCATTTTCTTAAAACAAAGTATGCCACTAAGCTTGTGCAAAAGGCCGTGCAGCGCCCTTTAATACAAGTCACCCAAAACAAAGACAATCCACGCAAGTTGGCAATATAAGCTGCTGATTGCCCCAGTCTGCTCACAGCATATTCATCAGTGGAAATGGATAAAACAGTATTTTACTATTTACCAGCTCCCACATGTGGAAGCAAATTCCAGATTCTAGCATGCAGGGGGGATGAGGAGCAATGCGCATGGAAGTGTCGCTCAAAATGAGTTACCATTCATTTAACAGGAGATGGAACTGCTGCATCTTAGATACATGGAGTTAGCTTGAGGATGCTAATTGATTACTGCAGAGGCCACATCTCTTTTCACTACCTGCCAATACAAAATCCTTCACATGTCAAGAATCAACAGGGACTACATATTTTGCAATGTCTTAAACAACTTTTTTGAAAAATGCTTAGTAGTGCCACATGGCAGAATCTCAACTTCAGAAGTCATGAAATTATCCGTGTGCCTGTTAGTATTTATATATATGGTTGCAATTTATGCATGTGGGAAGATTTTTTCAAGGACAAATCATGAATAAATTGCATGACTGTCAAAAGGGTTTCTATCATTGACAACCTAATGTGATTTTTCTTAAGCATTGGACGGTCTGGTCTTGGATACATTGTTGCAGTATTAGGAAAGGAATATTGTATCATCATAAAATGTGAAGGAAAAAAAAACCAAGCCATCAAGTTCACATCTGTACAATACCTGTGATATGTATTCTTTAACTCTCTCGTTGACTGGTCCATCTAGAGCTCTCTCAGCAAGCTCGTAAACCAAAGTGTTGCCTTCAGGGCCACTGATTTTGTCCTTCTGCAAATATCTGGAAAACAAAAACAGAGATGATAAAGATTTGCTGGACAAAGTGTTTCCAATGCTTGCTTGAATAAACACTTCATCTCATTTTATGCTTCTAACCTTTGCTGGACAAGTGTTTCCAATGCTTGCTTAATGTTTCCAAGGGCAGGATGGCTTTCATCGTTTTCAAACAATCCCATTTTCTTCAAGTGATGCCAGAGATTTTCTGCATAACAGGAGTGAGAGGGATCAAATTAGATAAGTGAATAGTAGATATGGTGGGAGAAAAAACATAGCTGTTGCGCATGCCATGCAAGAGTGGAGAGACAATGACTACCCTGGTGTGGGAGGAAACTACAGTGAGCAAATAGTTGAGTTAAATTTAAAACCATGCGGGTTCAAAATAAGATATGATCTGAACAAAATGCAGTTCCAAACCAAAGTTTCTGCCTCTCTGCTTACTCTATTGAATTGCTTATCATAGGAAAATTCAACCAAAAGACATACCCTCTGGGATTTTGCCTCCAGCAAGGTGCACAACACTAATCACGACAAAAGTAAAACCAGTCACATGAGCAGAGTTTACATCCTCGACATATTTCCTATAAACATCAGCAGGTAGTTGGCTTATGAGAACATAGGATTTAGCATCAGCAACACCTGGAAATGATAGATCATAAGAATTATAACTGAAGTAGAAAAGGCAATCGGCAGACCAATAACTGGCATAATGATCGCATCAGTTTCCATTTAAGTATTATTATGCAAAAATTATTGATATTCAGCGTTCTTGTAAAGGACAACATACCCTTTAATGGACTTGTCAATTCACGACAAAAGAACAACGCAACGTTTATTAGTAGGAAATACCAAAATCTGCAAGTTGTTTAATTGGAAATTTAACTGATTCAAGCACTAATTTGGCACACACAGTAAGTCGAAATCTAAACAAGTCTAATCCAAGCAAGCAACCCACAAAACCTTTCGCATACTTAAAAAATAACACGAAGTGAGGTAAAAGTTGATTACTTTGTTGGGAAGAAGCACGACCCTGATTGGTCGAGGAAGGGCGAGCCCTTTGAAGCTCACGCATTTCAAACCCGAAAACGCTGGCAAGCTTGTGTTTAGCCTCATCAATAACAACAGCGGGAAGGGTACGGTGCCTATAGTTTTTAGTAACAATCTGGGTTAGCTCATCTCTCTTAATTGGAGACCCTGAATTCTGGTGATTTTTGAACAGCACGTAGCGGATCACTTCAGCAACGAGCTTGTCCTTTTCCTATTGAAAGAAGCATACACTGAATTTTTAACACTTGGGATAGAAAAGAGAGAAAATTGAAAGAAGGAAATACCTCTATCGAAATGTTTAATTGGGAGAGATCTTCACTGTGATTTGCCATCCTCTGTGTTTTAAGAAATTAATCAGTAAAACCAAAACAGCGAAATTGAGATACCTAGTGTAATTAGAGTGATTTTTAGGGCTTCAAATCATATACATATATCGAGCTGATTGGAGATTCCCGCCCTGTCAGCGACCGCTCTGATTAGATTAGGTGTTTGAGAGAGACGAGACTCTGCAAAACCCTAATTCGATGTTTGGTTGGGTGATAGTAATATCTTCTTCTTCCTTTTCTTTTGAAAGGGAGGGAGGGACTGATGCGCGAATCTATGGATGGCGGGAAGCTTCGATTTTTTCTTCCAACGCGATTGGAAGGGTTCCTACTGAACTAACTGAACCCTTGGGACTCGGAGGCTTGCATTATATCAGGTCATAGCTTTCTTTTCGCTCGTTTTTGTTTATATTTTTTCCTCTCTTTAATTGTATATGCTTTCATAAAATAATAATCTTGTACCTTCCATCTCTAAAAAGAATTTTATTCTAAAAACATCGAATTCATATAAAATCAAAGAAATATATTTATTCAACTGATTTTTTTAAATAAAAAAAATAAGTACATTGTTTTGCTTACATTTAAAATAACCAAATAAATATATAAATAAGAAAAACAAGTAAACCAAACAATAATAATAATTTTTTGTTTAAATTTTTTTTAAAATTTAAATAATATAAAACACATTTTCTACTAAGATTATTTTCAATTATTAAAAAATATTTAGCTTTTATTTTCTAAAAAGTATTTTAAAAAATATAAAATTAGTTAGCAAACACAACCTTTGTTAACTAAAAATATGCGCATCCATCATCATTTAAGAGTAGTATTTGGTTATTATCTTATAATAAAAGGGATGAAAATAGTAAAATCAGAAATGTCTTTAGTTGAAAACATAAAAATAGAGATATAAAAATAAATTTATCTCTTAAACAATTTTAGAGTGAATTTCTATATTTTCAAAACATGAGGTACAAAATGAACATGTCTCCAAATACAATATTTATTATTTTTATTCTTAAAATATCCTTGTAAAAAACCTTCAATTCCAAAATTATCCAACTACGACATGTAAGGATAAAAATGGTTATTATTGTACTTTTAAAACTCAACTCAGGAGATGATCCAAGGCAAAGGCTAGGTCATTGGTCGAGCCTCATGTCATGGGTCGGGTTGACCCGAGTCAACGTAAAAATAAAAATGGTTATTGTCATAGTTTTAAAATCCAGTTTGGGGGTTGATCTAGGGCAAGACCTGGTTCACGAGTGAGGTTGACCATTGATTCAGGTCAACATAAGGACAAAAATTGTTATTATCATAGTTTTGAAACCCAACTCAGTAGTCGACCTGGGATAAAGCCCAAGTCACATGAGAAAAGGGTAACCCAGATCAACCCAATTCAACATAAGATTTCTATAGTTGTTATCATAATTTTAAAATTTAATTCGAGGGTCAACCAGGAGTAAGGCCCAAGTCAAGGATCATGAGGGTCAACCCGGGTGACCCGAGTCAACGTAAGGATAAAAATTGTTATTATCATAGTTTAAAAATTTGACTCAGAGTCGACTGAGGCAAAGCTCAAGTCACAAATCGAGAGGATCAACATGGGTTGAACCGAATTAATGTATGGATAAAAGTGATTAATATCATGGTTTTGAAACTTGACCCGGTAGTTGACCCGAGACAAGGTTCAAGTCAAGGTTAAGAGTGTCAACTCGGCTAACCTAAATTTTTTTTTAGAAAAATAATTAAAGTAACCTTGTTTTGATCAATATTTTTAAAAAAAGTCAACGGGTTCTTAACACGTGGTTTTTTTTTTCGACTTGGATTTTTGACCAGGTCATATCTAATCAACTCTTCCTCTATTTTTTCTTAAACTTGGATCAATTTAGGCCATAAGTCAACCCATTAAGTTAATCCTGGTTTTATAACTATAATTATTGTAATATTATTATTTTCAACACTCAATATAAACTAAATTGAAAAAAATAATATCCAATTATTTTTTTTAAATATGTAAGTCTGACAAAAATACATATTAAGGGTAAAATAGACTTTTCATATTTTATTGTCTTGTCCAACATAACCAAACACGATATAAAGACAATCACTTTATCTTGTACTTCACTACCAAACACAATTTTGTTTTTATTTTCTTTTTTGTCTTGCCTTCTCTGTCTCTATTGTCTCTGTTTTTTCTATCATTGAATAGTAAGCAAACGCTGCCCTATTGATTGGTCAAAAACCTCAAGGCTAATAAATAATATAATAGATTGAATAATGTTGCCTGATCAATTTGTTGGGCCAAGGTCCAACAGCCAAGACTTGATAACTATTGTTCAATTGGCTCAACAATCCTAAAAAATAATAATAAAAAAGAACGAATTACAGCTAGTTATTTGACCCAAATTTGCATCTTACTCCCTGATTCTTTAACAACTCTCTAGTTCAATCCCCAAATTTGCTTCAATGGACAACATATAAAAGACAAGGAAAAAAAAAGGATGAAAAAGAAAAAGAAAATATTATCACAATATGTTCGCACGTCATACCACCACCTTATGCACACCTAATTCTATGTTGTAGAAGTTATAGGTATATGCATGATTTGAGGGAGTCGCCATCTAATATCATGATCACTAGAAAACTTATTGGTCTGCGAGAGTCTGGGTAAGGGGACTAGTTGTGTAAGGGGCAAATGTATCACTCCTCATGCACCTTACCTAAGATAAACTAAATTGTTGATTGATTGTTATTCTAAGTTGTGTTTCTATCTGTTGGTCTCATCTAAGGTTCAAGACAGATCTTTCTTCGTGACGAAGTCTCTATATTATCGGGTTAAATCCTAATCGTTCTAAAGCTAATATTTTAACATCATATTTTTTTTGTATCTTTAATACTTGAGGGTATACTTTACAATGGTGCGTGAACCCACATGCCGCCAGTGGCGGTTGTGCGTGGAAGAAACATGCCGCCACTGTTCTTGCATTCCCAGAAGTCCTCCTCTGCAATTCCTGGATTTTTTAGGGGTCTGTTTTGTAATTTTTACATGTTGGAACATGTATTTTAGATTACTGTTAGTTTTTTTTTTTAATTTATGTTATTTTGTAAACATGTAATTATGGGTGAGTAAACATAGTAAAAAAAGGGATGTATGTGCTTTTGTATTTTTTTTATGTATGTATTTTGTAAATGTTAAAAAATAAAAAAGGATTAAATGTTTTAATTTTCATACAATCAAATATCTTGGGTATAAATAAAATTATGTTGTATTTCCCGTGAAAATGCAAGAACATGTTTTTGCATATATTTTGGGATTTAATAATTGATTTATTAAAGCTTTAAGAATTTGGCTAATATGTTAATTTTTTTAAAAATCACATCAAATCACGAAGCAGCTTACCTCAGGTAAGGTGCGCTATAGGTGCTAGTACCTTTCCTAGCAACAACCAGTCTCTTACCCGTGAATCTCTGACAAAGACCAGTACATCCGAGATTCCTAGTAATCCTGAATCAAATACTAGGTGGCGACTCCCAAGAACAAGCAAACAAATGAAAAACGCCATCAAACACCGCGCGGGGGACACGAGACAACCTCTATGATAAAGGTAATTATTTTCTATGGTTACTTCTACATGATATATATTTGCAACTCTATTTTGTACAAGATAATTTTGTGTGACTGAGGTATATAAATACCTTAGGTCACCAAGTAAGAAAACACGAGCCACGATAGAATAACACACGTAACAATCACACCATACACTTTCCTATGTTATTGTTTTCTTTAAAGGTTTTTCTTACTTCGTTAGTGGTGCTGGCTATGAAAAACAAAAATATGGAAAACAAAATAAAGGCTAGTTCATTCTCTTTTCATACATCACACTTTTCTATGTTATTGTTTTCTTTGAAGTTTTTTCTTACTTCGTTAGTGGTGTTGGTTATGGAAAACAAATAAAGGCTAGTTCATTCTCTTTTCATACATCACTATCACTAAAAGTTCTTTCTATAGCCAATGACTTAAAAATTCCAAGACACAAGAGAGTAACTGACCTCCCCACTGTAGGTACATCAATCTCTTCAAATCGTCTATAAATAAAAGTTCTCGCTCAAGTTGCTCTAGCCATATCAGAACAATTTTGAACTTTATCACACTCCCTTAATGAATGACACAACAACTTGCTTTATTGCATGCACCACCGAATACACGTAGACAACTTTAATTTCTTGAAGGAATAAAACAAAATAATGTGAAGAAAAGTAGGTAAGAGAACAATCGTACTCCAACCTTATATAAGAGTCCCTCCTATCATAAAGAGTGTTCTCAAACTGGACGCACTAAACATGAACTCCAAAGATCTTAAAATAGAATTTTACCAAGTCCTAGCCATATGAGTATGATGCAAACCCAGAGGCCAAAAACCCTAGAACCCATATATAAAAAAGAATAAATCCAAGAAAACTAAAATCAGATTTGGTTAATAAAAGCTCGACATAATGATTACTTGAGTTAAGACATCAAAATTATTAGAATGAAATCCCTACCCAACAATAAGGTAAGAAATAAATTTAGAAAAATTACCTTAAGACTCATATATTTTAATCATTATTTTCACTTTTTTTTCAATTCTTTAAGAAATTATAATTTACATCCTAGTGTTTATATATTTACAACACTTTACATTTTTTTAAAAAAAGGTCAACAAAAAAAGTTGAATTATTTACATGGTAACTATTATATCCTAATTAATGACTAAAGAGCCTTGCAGTACTAAAAATATAAAATTACAAAATTTCTATAAAGTAAAAAAAAAAAAACTAACTTTTGAAACTCATTTCTCTACTATCCCAGCCACCATCTCTTCTCTTTTCTTTTTTTTATTGTCGACCACCATTGTCTAGCCACCATGACTACCTCACACCCACCATCTCCCTCATCTACAATGAAATATCCAATGGATTAAAGGTAGTGGTTCATCTAAATTCATATGTGAAAATAAATTAGGAAGAGGTAATGCACCATTCTCTATCCTTCACCATTTATCGGACCAACCAGAAGACTACCTGAATCTTTTTTTTTCTCTACCTTTATTTTAGGAAAACAAATATTTGTAATCAGGGCTTGTATATTACATGATGTTGCCCTCTTTTGTCCTAATGCTAATATATCAATTTAGAAATACAATTCTAATACAAGATCCTTGTTTTTGTTTTGTCTTAACTTGATGTCTCATCTCATTACCTTGAGCTTGACAACCATAAGATTTTTTTTCCCATCTGGTA
>Ga0307510_10012608_pt1 | contig 10023 bp, 3 predicted proteins | sample 12_EM_MG_FD_207224 | JGI IMG/M metagenome (GOLD analysis project Ga0307510, IMG submission 207224) | Populus trichocarpa ectomycorrhiza microbial communities from riparian zone in the Pacific Northwest, United States - 12_EM | ecosystem: Host-associated > Plants > Roots > Unclassified | place... | reverse complement strand
TAACTCGGGGTGTCCAGGCCAGCTTACGCGCACCACAATTAATCCTCGAACCCACTAAACACCCTACAAGCCCAGTAGGCAGGTAAAACTCCGCGGGGTTGACAGGCGTGCACGCTGAGGCTCGAACCCAGGTGACAGAGGCAAGGAAACCTTGCCTCTGCCGCTGGGCCACAAGCCTCGGTGCTCTTTTATCTTATTCTAGTAGGAGTGGCCGCTAGGCGACAAGCTAATTTATTTTACATAAAAAAATATTAACATCTAAGAGCGTTAAATTTATCTGTAAAGTTAGACCCAAAAAATTTGAGGCGTGCTGCAATACCTGATCTAATACTAATATTTATAATATAATAATAATATTTTTAATAAAAAAAAACTTGTCTCACTCAAGTTCTTATAGTTTTTTATCCATTGAAATGAAATTTATGGTTTTTCTTTAATAGTAATAATATTTTTTAAAAAAATTATTAATGATAATGATAATAATAATAATAACAATAAAAATAATACTAGTGATTATAAACTTGGATATGGTGCCCCAACTAGACCCAAGTTTTTAGGGTTTGGTTCCTCTAATAATAATAAAAATAATAATATTTATAATAATAATAATAATAATAATAATAATAATAATAATCTTACATTACCGAAGTTCTTATAGTTTTAAATTCATTCAAATCAAATTTATTATTTTTCTTCAACGGTAATAATATTTTTAAAAAAATTTAATGATAATAAAATAATAACAATATTAAGAATAATAATAACACTGATAATAATAATAATAATAATAATAATATTTTTAATATTAATCTTGCATAACCCAAGTTTAAGTGGGTTTGGCTGTAACGTCAGGCCCAAGAGTCTTAGCTTTGGTTGCAACACCACACCCAAAAGCCTTGGATGTGGGTCTAGCTACAAAATCATGTCATTAAAGCGTGATAATTAAATAAAAAAAAAATAATATTAAAGAATAAAATTAAAAAAAAAAGATCGATTAAAAAGAAAAAAACAAAGCAAAGCACTATTCCAATTAATAGTGCATTGAGAGGAGGAGTACAGTAAAATTCTCTTATGAGATCACAATAATCTAATGAAAAATAATAAAATAAATTATAAAATTAAATTCTCAATTAAATCGATAATAAAAGTTGAAATTGGAAGAAAAAAAAGTAATTAAGAAAAAAAAAACATTATGAATCAACTGGGTTAACCCGTCAAACCTGAGATCCGTGTCTTGAGAATGTGATAACTAAATATAAAAAAATTTAATATTAACAAACTAAATCAAACAAAAAAAAGATTAATTAAAAATAAAAAAGCAAAAAAAAACTATAACTAATAATATGTTTTTCAAATTTATTAATAATATTAGCAATATTCATTATAATAAAAATAATAATATTAAACTTGTATGACCCTGGTTTAAATGGATTTGACTGCAACGCCAGGCTCAAGAGCCTTGGATCTGGGTCTGACTGCAAGGCCGTGTCATGAAAGTGTGATAACTAGATAGAAAAAAATTTAATATTAAACAAAAAAATTAATTGAAAAGGGAAAAACAAAGAAAAAAAACAAAGCAAAGCACTATTCCAATGAATAGTGTGAGGAGGGGTATAATAAAATTCCCTCATGAGATCACGATAATCAAATGAAAAGTAAACAAAACAAATTATAAAGTTTAATTTTCAATCAAATTGATATTAAAAGATGAAATTAAAAGAAAAAAGCTAATTAAAAAAAAATCTGAATCAACTGGGTTAACCCGTTAAATTTGAAATTCGTGTAATGAGAGTGTAATAACTAAATAAAAATAAATTTAATATTAACAAATTAAATCAAAAAAATTAATAATTCAAAAGAAAAGGCAAAGAAAAAAGACAAAAAAAATTAAAAACATCTACCTTTTTACTATGAACTGCTGCATTATGCGAAACAAAAGAGGTTTGTTGATATTGCACTGAGATTTGGACAAAAGGAAAAACTAACAACTAAAGTTATAAATAAATTTATGAAAGTCAGGTGTTAATTGCCTTGAAATTTAAGTAAATTCACTTTGCATTAACACTGATAAAGTAATTACGTTAATTGGCGTGAGTCATCATATAAAAAAAATGTACTTACTATCATAATACATGAGTTATATATATTATGGTTTAAAATATTGTTACGATAAAATTATAAAATTTATAAACTATCGAATGATTAAAATTGAACCACCTTACAATGGGGTTTAGGTGATTAGATTAACAATTAGATTAACAATTAGATTAAAATATATAATAATCTCTGACAATAATTTTCATAACTGCGAAAAGGACTTTGTTGATTTCTTATATCATTTATATAAAAAAAATAAAAATCATATCCATCTATTTAAAATTATCAATCTTAGAAGTTTATACAGCTTTTTCATTTATGATTTACTGTACATATTTTTTATTGCTTAGTAAATATTGTTCGATGATTTAAATTAGGTATAGAAATTTCAAAAATAAATTAATCATTTTAAATTACATATAAAAAGTCTCTACCAAGTACTCAAACTACTGCTCTAAAATGCAGATTACATTTTCGAATTGTGATATGGTTATCTTTCAAAAATGTTTTTGTTTAGAAATATATTAAAATAATATTTTTTAATTTTTAAAAATTATTTTAAAATTAATACATAAAAATATAAAAAAAAAAATCCCAAGCGGACTCTATATATTTTCTATAATTCTTGCTATGGGCTTCGTATTATGATGAAAACATATTTTTATAAGGTCACAAGGACCGGCAGCAGCCGGAACTTATCCTGTTTTCAGGATAGTTAATGGTTTTTATCAGATAATCTAATTGTTATAGAATAGTTACTATGCCTAGAAAATAACTAGTAGTGTATTATTAGTTATTTTTTAAGATTTATTTTTCAATAAATATAAATATAAATATAAATAGAGAAAGAGAAATTCGATGTAAAAATGTTTCTTCCATAAAACACTGCAAAAGATGAGTAAAATCTATGGGGTCGGTTTTAGAGAGATTACCTGTACAAAGGCTCAGCCATTGCCGTATCTGGAGATAGAATCCATAACACCAAGACAGCAATGTGCACAAGAAAACATGAATTCATCCTCTCCCTCTAACAAATTCTTCAAACCCCGAGTGAGGATTCTCAAAGCTTAAATGGCAGGCACAATTGACCCTAAACAAGCACTTCCAAGATTTCAAGTTCGAGCACTTTTGGAGCAAAATTGAGCACTAGATTGCTTCCTTGAAGATAATACAGAGCAATTACCGAACGAACTGTCTAATCAAAGATATTCCTCATAACTTCTACAGTCCAAGCCAAGCTTAAAAACAATGATATAATGATCAAAGGAGGAAAGTAGATATTCAAAGCTCCAATCACAACTTAAATCCACAAAGACATCCTCAACAATCCAACTGCGAGCACAAGATTAGTGGGCTGGCTCAAATCACGGAATTTCAAAACAGGTTCAAGCAATTTGATCACAATCTAGCAGCAATATCCAATTCTTTGAGTGACCCAACAATCATGTAAGCCATTGCCACTTGCAATAGCAGTGAAATTAAGACAAATTCCAGCACCATCACTGATAGGCCTTTTGGAAGCAAATTAAGAGAATTCCGGCTGATGGAGACAAGGGAAAGGAACTCCACAATATGAAATGAACCATGGATGCCGCCATTTTCCATTCAAGCACAACAGTGAAGCTTAATAGAGATGCAGTTTCAACTCATGGGAGGTACCTCCTCTTTTTTCTTTTTCTTCCTAACACTATCTTACGCTTCTATTAATTCCCTTGAATATAAGAAAAGATACTGGCCAAAAAGAGACAACCTTGATTCCTACAGTTTCATCTTAAGCTTAATAGAGATACAGGCAAGTGGTATATTTTGTCACAAAATGGGATTCTAAAAACAATGTCACGAAGAAAACCACAACAAAAACTCGGAACAAAATGAATGCCGACGGCGAAATAAAACCTGTATTTTTTATTCTAAAAAGTCATTCCAATCTATGCATCAAACCATATCTACAGAAGAACAAACTATGAACCACTAAACAAATTAGAAAATCATTATTCATTGACTATCTTATCAAAGTTAAAAAAGACTAGCGATAAAGGAATCCCCAGAAAAACCCGAAAAGAAAAAAAGTGACTTCCCCTACACTAAATCAATAACCAAAGGAAAAATCTCCTTGATTCCTACAGTACCATCATCAACAAACTAAACACCCATAGACCGCAACTCATCCAATTGTGCTCTAATCTGATCCTGCACCAACTCCAGCCGCTTGGAATAAACCTCCAACTCCAATATATGTTGCTTCCTCCACTTCTCATCCATCATCATTACATCCCCTACTCCAAAACTCAATGGCATCGCATTCATTGCCAATCCCCCAACCCCTCTACCAACACCACCCATCCCTGCTCCCGCCATGATGCTCAACAACTCCTTAAACAAAGGCGACAAACAACTCCTCATTGTCTCCTCGATCACACTCGACAAATTCCCGTTCCCACTCCCACCCCCATTAACATTAGTCTCATTCCCCACGAACCCATCATTCATCAACACACGCTTCTCCTCCGTTCTAACACCAACAACCGGTCGCGACCGCGACCGTTTTCTTGATCTAGGAGTAGACCTTTGATCCTCAATTTTAACAGCAACATCAGCATCCATCATCACATTATGGTTATTGAAGTTAGGGTTAGGGTTAGGGTTTCCTCCATCATCATCATCCAAATTGTGCCCATCTTCATTACCAAAACCCGCGATTTTTCCCGTAGAACTCCAGATCTTCCTCGAAATCTCAAAAGTAGCCTGATCATGTGGGGATTTAAAGCAAAAATCTTTGCCAGAATTTATCTTATTCAGAACATTACGATACTTCTTCTTTAAACGACGTAGTTTCTCAACAAGCTGGTTCTTGTTAAAATCGAGCTGGAGTTTCGACTTGATTTGATCATAGAATAAAGCGGTGTCGTTATGGTGATTATTAACAGTACCTTTTGTCGTTGTGTAATCTAAGAACCCTTGAAGTAGTTCAATTTCATCTTCATCGGTCCATAATCGTTGAAATAACCGCCTGGTGTCATCGAATTGCGGTTTCTTCGAGTCTTGAGAGGGGATGATTGTCGTGTCAGGGGGAACGCGTTGTCGTTTCAATACATCGGGTGTGGAATCAGAGGCCACTGCTGTGGTGGTGGTTGTGACAGCAGGGATGGAAGCGATGGTGACAGCGGGGATGGCAGTGGGGACGGCGGCGGAAGTGGAGGTATCATCGTCTTCGAGTAATTCTTCGGATAAGACGTCATCGTTTTCGGGCAAGGTGTCATCATTTTCGATTTCAAGATCGTCTTCAAGATCGTCGTTTTGAGATTGAGAAGATTGATCATCTTCATCTTCGTCGTCAACCTCGAGATCTTGGTCGAATACGGTGTCATCTTGCTCCGCTGCCATTGGAGCGAGAGAGAGAGCGGGTAGGTTAGGGTTGAAACCTTGCGCGTTGGACTTTCGTTGTTGGAGAGGGGAGGAAGGGAAGTCTGATAACCCGAAAAATGTGGTAATCTTTTTAACAATGGTAAACTTCGCTTTTGACGATATAGATTCATGAAATATTTGATTTGGCCCCTATAATTTAATATGTTCTCCAATTTTATCCTTGTAATTTCCAAAACAATCTCATGTTATCCCTATAATTAAATATTCTACTTTTTTTTCTTTTGAGAAACTTAAGCTTTTTTACGATGTATTAACATCTATAGCAATTTGAGAGTAAAAATAAGAAATAAATTATTAAAAAATAAAATAAAAATATGAGAAAAAATCAAGTCCCGTTAGCTATTTAATAATAAAGGACAAATTGAAACTTTTTAAGAAATATAAAAGTAGTTTTGTGAAGTTCTAAACTATATATAGGTAGAAGTGTAACGTTCATAAATCTAAAAGGACAAGAAATATAATTTGCCTTTTTTAGAGAATCAAAATCGGGTCTGGAGGGGGGGTTCACTGGTCACGACAGGAAATTTAATTTCATACCTGTTCTGCTAGCCCAGCCCAGCCCAGCACATACCAGAAACGTAAAATGGGAAAAAGAGAAAAAAGAAGTTGAAACTTTTATTAACAAAACAAAAATTGGAATAATATTAATTTTTTTATAATTTATATTTATATTTTTAAATTCAATTTTATCCTTCAAATGGTTTATTAAGAATTGAACTTTATAATATTTTTAATTTATTTTTTATAAAATTATCTCAATCTTATTACTCGAACCACAAGTTTAATAGGTTAATTCAATTGACTCAAGTTTATTCACATTTTTCTAATTGATTTAAAAAAAAAATTCATCCTTCTTGAAAATTAAATTTTGTGATTTACTTTGGTTTCTTTCTATAAAGTTATCATCATTTCATTACTCAGATCACAAGGTTGAGGGTTTGACTTAAATTATTTTTTGTGTCCTTTGTTAATAGGTTTTTCAATTTTGTTAGGCTTAAATCTTTAAATTTTGTTAGGCTTTATAATTTTTTTAATTTATTTTTTATGAGGTTATTTCAGTCTTATGACTCAGACCGTGAGTTTGACGGGTTGACTCGAGTTTTTTTTCTCCTTTTCTCATTGACTTTTTTTTTTATCAATTTCATTATTTAACATTACGTTGATTGGGAATTAGACTTTATAATTTGCTTTGGTTTGTTTTTTATGAGGTTATCCTCGTCATATGACTCGGGTTGCGAGTTTGACATCTTAACTCGAGTTGACTTAAGTTATTTTGTGTCCTTTTTTAATCGTTTTTTTTTTCAATTTTATTTTTTAACACTGGGTTGATTAAGAATTTGAATTCATAATTTATTTCAATTTGCTTTCTTCAAGAGAGTTGACTCGGGTCAATTTTTTTCTTTTTTTCTTTTCAATTTCATCCTTCAACATTGGATTTATTGAAAAATAGGCTTTGTAATTTTTTTTAATTTGCTTTTATGAGGTCATCATAGTCTCATGACCAGACATTCCAATATGTTATCGTCTTAATATTTATATAAAAATATCATCTTGAATATTTATTTTGAATCAAACTATTTTTGTTATCAGTCATTAGGTTGTCTTTAAATCTGCCAAGCTAACCGGATCACATTGAAATAATCCTTACATGGTTTAAAAGATTTTTTCTACTTGAAAAAACATTAGCAATGCCAAGATATTTTTTTATATAAAAAAAATCTTAATCCGACTCGTAGTGTAGAGCGAGCTAGTAATATAATTAACGAAAAACTTAAAGAGAAGAAAGTTTTACTGCACCCCTCCTCACAAAATACTATTCATTGGAATAATATTTTCTTTCTCTAATTTGGTGTTTTTTTTAATATATTTTTTTAAATTCAATTACATCATTCAATATTAGGTTTATTAGGGATTGAACTTCATAATTTTTTTAATTTATTTTTTATGGGGTTATTCAAATCTCATGACCTGAACCGCAAATTTAACAAGTTGACTTGATTTTTTTTTTATTTTTTATATTATTATTTTTCTCAAATACATCCTTCAACATTAGTTTAATTGAAAATTAAATTTTGTAATTTGTTTCAGTTTACTTTTTATAAAGTTATTTCTATCTTATAACTCGAGTCACGAGTTTGACTGATTTTTTATATTATTTTTTTAATCAAATAATTTTTAATTTTATTTTTAAATACTGAATTAATTAAAAATTAAATTTTATAATTTATTTAAATTTGTTTTGCTATTCATGCAGCCTCGTAAACTTCCCTTTTCGTCACCTCCTTAGTGAGATCCTGATTACCTTCCATTGAAAGTTTAGGAAAACTATCTATTCCCAAGTCTCGAGGAACCCAATCAGCAGCACCGGAAGAAAACAGAGTCTTGTAATATTTCAGCGCCTCCTCTTGAAGAAGCTTATCGTCAGTACACCACTCCCCGCTATCTAGAAAAAGGCCACGAATGCGATTCCTCTTCCTCTGAACTGCCGTTAAAGTATGAAAGCACCTGTTATTAATTTCGATCCCCATGCTTGACCCAGTTTCCTCGAGACTTTTGGTACCGAAGCAGTTCTTCTTGACGAAGCACGTCATTATATTCTTTCTGCAATTTCCGTTCAAAGGAGGCTAACGCATCAGAAGGGTTACTGTCTAGGCAATTCTGAAAACCACACAACCGCTGCTCCAAATGTCTTTTCCTCTGGAAAATATTTCCAAAGTCTTTTTTGTTGAAACTAATAGAATCCTCCCTCGCTGCTTCTAAACCCCTAAAGACATTATGGTATATCACTTCTAACCCAAGCATCCTGAACCACCGATCGAGAGATAACCTTCATGAGAAGTCCAGGCAGCTTCGAACCTGAAGGTCTGTCACGGAGAAATATGGGATTGTGGTCAAAGTGAAGGCGACAAAGATGTTCTACAAAAGCCTCAGGGAATTGAATCCGCCAGTCAGAGTCATTGAGAGCTCTATCAAGACCCTGCAAACCCAAATCCAACAAGCACCACTCCCTAATAACCTCTTGAAATCTAGCAGCCCTGTTGATCAAGAATTTACCCCCTCTGGATTCTGACGGAAGGATGATCTCATTAAGGTCCCCGATCAACAGCCAAGGTCCTGTTAGCGTAGGCTTCAGCGAGACCAGGCACTCCCATGCACAGAATCATTCTCAAACTAGGAATGAGAGAAGCATATTACACCGCTGAGAAATTCCAAGATTGATTTGCAGAAGTAATCTTAATAGTACAGCATTGAGCCATAAAATCAATATTGTCAACTGAAAAATTTCCTCCAGCCGATAACACCCATATACCTCCAGCATTCTTTTTTATGTTCGGCAGTGTGGTTGCGATTACTTTTTAAATAATTTTTCATGTCAAAATACATGCTAATGATATTTTTTTATTTTTTAAAAATTATTTTTGACATCAGCATATCAAAACGATTCAAAACATATAAAATATATTAAATTAAAAAAAAAACAAATTTGAATTTTTTAAGAGCGGTTCCCAGACGGTTTCGAATCTGTTATGAAACTAAATGGATGATCTAAGGTGCTTTTATAATTAGAAGAAACTAACAGGCTATTTGTATCCATGTTAACATTGAATTTAATTCACATGGTTAAATTAATTTTTATTGATTTTAATTATAAATGGAATTCAATTTATAAAACAAAAATGTGTAAAATTTAAGGGTGAATAAAAAAAAAACAAGAAAACAGAAAAAAAAACAATTAGAAAACCAAAAAAATTCAATCTAGTTCGATTTTGGTTTAAAACTTTTAAAATTGATTGAACCGAATCTTAAAAACAAATATAAAAGATGTTACTTATAATATAGTTTCATAAGAATTAATATAAATATTAATTTTAAAATGGAGCCCCTTGGCGAGTGTTAAATGGAGCCCCTTGGCGTGGTTCACCTCACCCTTCCCCTGGCGTCCCAGCTAATGAATGGCGAACCCGGCCCCTGTTCCATTTTCGTAGCTGCTAAGTTAGATATTTAAGAAAGATTTAAGAATTTTTATTGGAATATTTCTTCTTTTTTTTCTCAACATTTCGAGTGAAAATATTTTGAACGATTTAACAAATAAAATTTTATGTCATTTTACGAGTTTTGTAAAAACAAAAAAAATAATTTTGTAACCAAAATTATTTTTAAATTAAGGATAAAATAAATAAATAATTTAATTTAATTTTATGATATTTCAAATTGGTATAATAAATTTAATTTGTTAGATTATCAATTGAATTTAAATTTATTTTAACAACTACTGTTGGGATTATTCAATGGACTGGTCGATAAATAAATTGAAAGAAGCTCAAAGCCCAAAGCCCAAATCACATTTTGAGATGAAACCCAAAACCAAATAATTAACCAAAGCATCTATTTATGATTTAAGCATCCAATCCATACACTCAAGTCTCTCTCCTCGGCACTGAAACGAGACCTGCAGGCAAAATCACACACACAAAAAAAAACCCTAACCTCTGCATCAAA
>Ga0307510_10012606_pt1 | contig 10023 bp, 5 predicted proteins | sample 12_EM_MG_FD_207224 | JGI IMG/M metagenome (GOLD analysis project Ga0307510, IMG submission 207224) | Populus trichocarpa ectomycorrhiza microbial communities from riparian zone in the Pacific Northwest, United States - 12_EM | ecosystem: Host-associated > Plants > Roots > Unclassified | place... | reverse complement strand
ACCCCTTTTTCCTCCAAAACTATTAAATTTTATCACCATAATTATTATCATTATTATTTTTTTGTAGTTATACTACTTTTGTATTATAAAAATTTAAATTTTTATAAATCCCCTCTTTTTTTTGTATAATTTGTTCTTGCGTTTTACAATTGTCGTGGGGCGGCTTCTACATAGCCACCCCAGGGCATGGTTCCCTCTCTTATCTTTATAATGTTTGCAGGGTATGGTGGGTATAGGTAGTGCCAAGTCTGGGGAGAGAGTGAGCGGGGAAAGAAGATTTTAAAAATCTCCCTCTTCCCTACCTTTGCGCATGATGGGGAAGAAGGAGAACAATGTGGTTTAAAACGACACTATTTCAGTTTTTTTTTTTTAAAAGAAATGAATTTGAGAATAATCCAAAAATGGATTATGACAATAACAATAAACTTACCCAAGTTTGATTGTGTCTAGCTGAACACCAGGCTCAAGAGCTTTGGACCCCTCTTAAATGGCGAACCCAAAAGCCTTGGGTCTGGCTGCATTCCGAACCCATTAGCCTAGAGTCTAACACTTGACCCAATTGTCTTGGGTCAGGTACTGCTGCAAGACCCAGGGGACTTGGGTCTACCCCCTGCTGCTGCAAAACAACGTGGGTCTGGCATGCCCTTCCAGACCTAAGTTAATAATAATAAAAATAATTGATTTTACTCTTCAAATTACATGTATGTTTTTTTTATAATAATAAAATTTATTTTAAATTTAATAATATGAATGAATTTAATAATATTTATGATATTAATAATAAAATAAAACTTATTGTTTTTCTTTGATAATAATAATATTTTTCTTCAAATTTATTAATTTAATAATAATAAGAACAACAACAACAACAACAACAATAATTTTACTCTTGAAATCAAATCTATGTTTGTTTTTCAAAATTATTGATATATTTTTAAAATTTCTTAATTATGATATTAATAATATTAATTATAATAAAAAAAATAAATTTTATAACACATAATAATATTTTTAATATTAACAATATTAATTATAATACAAATAATAATATTTTTAATATTAATAATAACGATAAGTTTAAGTGGATCTGACTGCAATTAAAACTCATTACATTTGGGTGAGGATGCAAGATCCAAGAGCATTGGATTCTGAGACGGACCCATTAGCCTAGGGTCTGACTCCTGACCAAATTGTCTTGGGCCAGGTAGGGCTGCAATACCCGAGGGACTTGGGTGCTTTCCCTTACCACTCCCAAACAACTTAGGTCTGGCGTGTCCTTTCAGATCCAAGTTAATAATAATAAAAATAATTGATTTTCCCCTTGAAATCACATTTATGTCTTTTTCGATAGTAATAAATTTATTTCAAATTTAATAATATTAAACTTATCTGACCTAAATTTTTATAGTTTTTAATCCCCTCAAATAAAACTTATTTTTTTTCTTTGATAAAATAATATTTTTTTTAGATTTGTTAATTAAATAATAATAATAATAATAATAATAATAATAATTTTACTTTTCAAATTAAATCTATTGTGTTTTTAAAAATTATGATATTAGTACTATTAATTATAATAAAAAAAATAAAATTTATAGTACAAATAATAATATTTTTAATATTAACAATATTAATTATAATACAAATCATAATATTTTTAATAATAATAATATTAATCATCATAAAAATAAAAATATTTATAAACTATAATAATAATATTTTAATATTAATAATGTTAAAATTAAAAATATTTTTAATACAAATAATAATATTTTTAATATTAATAACAACAATAAACTTACTCAAGTTTAAATGGATCTAGCTGCAACACCAGGCCCAAGAGCTTTGGGCCCTCTAAAATGAGAGACTAAAAAGCCTTCACCCATCAGAGTTTGGTGAGGACGCAAGATCCAAAAGAATTAGGTCCTGACGCGGACCCATTAGCCTAGGGTCTGACTCTTAACCCAATTGTCTTGGGTCAGGTAGAGCGGCAATACATAAGGGCCTTGGGTCTGCCCACTGCTACTCCCAAGCAACTTGGGTCTCGCATGTCCTTCCAGCCCCAAGTTAATAAAAAAAAAATAATTGATTTTACCCTTCAAATCACATTTATGTTTTTTCTTAGTAATAAAATTTGTTTCAAATTTAATAATATTTATGATATTAATAATAAAATTAAACTTATCTAACCTAAGTTTTTATAGTTTTTAATCCCCTAAAATAAAACTTATTGTGTTTCTTTTTACTTAAAAATTATTAATTTAATAATAATAAGAAGAATTTTACCATTCAAATCAAATCTGTTGTTGTTTTTTGAAAATTAATGATGTATTTTTAAAATTTCTTAATTATGATATTAATAATATTAATTATAATAAAACAATAAAATTTATAATACAAATAATAATATTAACAATATTAGCAATATTAATTATAATAAAAATAATAATATTTATAATACAAATATATTTTTAATATTAATAATAACAATAAACTTACCCAAGTTTAAGAGGCTCCAGCTGCAACACCAGGTCCAAGAGCTTTGAGCCCCTCTTAAATGGCGGATCCAAAAGCCTTGGATCTGACTGCATTACGAACTCATTAGAGTTGGGTGAAGACGCAATACCCATGAGCATTGGGTCTTGACATGGACTCATTGCCCTAGGGTCTGACTATTGACCCAATAATCTTAGGCCAGGCACGACTGCAAGACCTAGGGGACGTGGGTTTGCCCCCTACCCCTCCCATGCGACGTGGGTCTAGCATGCCCTTCCAGACCCAAGTTAATTAAAATAAAAATATTTGATTTTACCCTTCAAATCACATATATATTTTTTATAGTAATAAAATTTATTTAAAATTTATTAATATGAATGAATTTAAAATATTTATGATATTAACAATAATATTAAACTTATCTAACTTAAGTTTTTATAGTTTTTAATCCTCTCAAATAAAACTTATTGTTTTTCTTTGATAATAATTTTTTTTTCAAATTTATTAATTTAATAATATTAAGAATAATGATAATAATAATAATAATTTTACCCTTGAAATCAAATCTATGTTTGTTTTTCCAAATTAATGATATACTTTTAAAATTTCTTAATTATGATATTAATAATATTAATTATAAAAACCAGAAAATTTATAACACAAATAATAATATTTTTAATATTAATAATAACCATAAACTTACCCAAGTTGAAGTGGGTCGGGCTACAACATCAGACTCAAGAGCTTTGGGCACCTCTTAAATGAGGGACCCAAAAGCCTTTGGTTTGGCTGCAATCCGAACCCATTATATTTTAGTAAGGACACAAGACCTAAGAGGATTGGATGTTGAGGCGGACCCATTAACCTAGGGTCTGACTCTTGATGTAAACCCTGGAAATAAATAAATAAAAGTGAAGAAATTCATGCATATGGTTAAATAAAAACAAGAATTCAGAAATGTTTTAATATAAATTTCCGGGTGAAATAATTCGAGACATTATAATAAACCCGGTACGGTTGAGGGTTGGATTTAATTAAAGAGAATAATACACTTAAAGGAAAAGGGGGGCCTAAATGCAAATAAGGAAAATTATAGAGTATAAATACCCTCTCCTCACAAAAAAAAAAAATATGCAGGAACCATAAGGAAAGAAAATAGGGAATTTTGTACCCATTCTTGCAAAATCAAGAGATAAACAATAAAATTTCAAGAACTCATCCAAGATTAAGGGTATATAGATGGGATAAACACTTGTGTGCAATGGATTAACAAAAAAATTGAACAAGAAGAAAAGAAAGGAAGGAGTTGAAAATCTTCAACTGGTTGAAGATCAAAATCTTAATTCGTACCGGGTAAGGTGTTCTAAACATGATCTTAAAAAATTCATTTTTAATTTCGATAATGAATTGATGCTTTGATATTGAATTATAAGTTAGGGTTCTTAGACATGAATTGGGAAAAAAGTATTTGTTGTTAAAATTAAGTTAATTCATGTGTGCTATGTAGTTTATGAAAGTATTGTGTGAAGGGAAGGGGGTGACGACTCCGGACAGACTCGTCTCCTAACTTTCGGTGAGATTTTAGATAGGGGGATGAGGGAATTAGGATCGGGTTCCTTCATAGAAATTGTAGATTTGAGTGTTAGCTAACCAAGGAAACTGGTCTTGCTCAATTTGGAGATGTAGGGCTCCAGTTATGGGTTAACAACCGAGACTAAGTCGTGACCGATTATGTAGGGCAGTAGGACTGATTAGTTGATGAGCAATTTTGACTATCTTGGAGGCAGAACTGGGTTCTCCTTCCCTCAGAGAACTTGTAGCCTCGTGTTTTATCTTTCTAATGAGATCAATCTCACTTACAATGGGGTTTTAGAACTTTAGATATAGTTAACAATCTGATGAGTGTTCAGACAGTAATAGTTGGACAGTAATAGTTCAAATGTCTAGACAGTAACAGTTCAAATATCTAGACAGTAACAGTTCAATGTCTAGACAGTAACGACTAGACAATAACAGTTGGACAGTAACAGTTCAATGTCTAGACAGTAACGGTTGGACAGTAACAGTTGGACAGTAACAGTTCAATGTCTAGACAGTAACAGTTGGATAGTAACAATTGGAAATTAGACAGTAATAGTTCAAAGTTAGACAGTAACAGTAGACTTTCACGTGAATACTATATATAAGAATATAAAAGAATTGAGTCATATGAACACTTGCACATTGAGATACTAACTCTGAAAATATACATGATATATGTATGTATGTTATTATGAGGAAATGAACATACATAGAAAGTAACATATGAGTAATGAATGAATATGAATTCTCTATAATATCGGCTTGAAGGAATCATAACCAAAAACTTCCTTGTGATTTAGGAGGAGCAACCAGGATTGGATCTTCTGTTAAGGAAGGTCGCGAGACAGGCAGAGCAGGTGCGTGATTTTCCCTCTTATTTGCACTTATACAATTTAAAATTCTTCTAGTGAATGCAATTATAATAAATATCGCGTTCAATCTAAATAAAGTCTAGTGTATTTACAAGATTAGCCTTGGCTAATGGCATCCGTAATAGGATTGCTGTGAAATGAATTACAAGATTAACTTCGGCTAATGGCATCTGTGATGAATTGCAAGATTAGCTTCGGCTAATGGCATCCGTGATAGGATCGTCGGGAGATGAATTGCAAGATTAACTTCGGCTAATGGCATCCTTGATAGGATTGCCGGGAGATGAATTGCAAGATTAGACTTTGCAAGGTCACCCAGTTCATGCAAGTAAATAAGAGTATTCAAATTAAGAATATGCAAATGAGTGTTAATTGGGTTTAAAAGATTTACAAGCAAAATATAAGTTCTCTATTAAAATTCTTATGGATCCGATAGAAAATTAATACTTCATTCGTATACATTACATGAGCATATGTATATTCTTTATCAACATAATGGTATGTTTATTTATGTAACAGGTCCATCAAATATCCAGGGAGATCATTAGTTTAGGACTCTACTTTGTCAAGCTTATGTAAATATTTAACTTAAACAAAAGGGAATTAACGCATTTATGTAGTATGCTTTTGTGTAAACCTTGATGTATTTATAAAAGTTCAGCTTAGCATGTAGTATTTTAGTTATCTTGCAATTAACCCTTTTGAAGTGTTTAAGAACACTTATTATGTTGTAAATGCTTTCTTTGCATGTTAGTATTCCTTTTCTTTAAAATTTTATGATATGATATGTGGACCATGTTCATATTGAACTTGTAGGATATATATATTGTGTGGATTGTATGAGGTGTTGAATTATGATGTTTGATATAAGGTCTGGAATTATGGGACCTTGTGATGATGGGTTGATTGAGTAAATTGATAGTAGTCAATAACTTGAGATGTCCTAAATGCAAACGAAACTCTGCCGAATTTTTGGTAAAAAAAAAAACTAAATACCCTCAAATTAAGAGGATATGTTGGGACCTTTTAACAATGATCAAGTCGTACAGTCAGATTGTTACAGTTGGTATCATAGCTCTAGTATGGGTTCTGGGAAGAATTCAAAAGAGGTTGTTGATGTTCATTAATTTATTGCAGGATGGTACATACCCGTCAAGAGATTAGAACAGATCTAACCTCTACAGGGAGGGGGAATAGAGATATAGACTTTTCCGAGGGGCAAGAATAGAGTCCTTTAAAAGATACTGCTTCACATGCACCAGTAGTATCGACTCAAGCAGGGCATGAAGAATTGACGGGGCCTTAAATTAGACAGGAAAATATACACTGAGATTCAAAATTCAGACCAATTGCAATTGTTGAAGGAAAATATACAACACAGTGAAGCTATTAGACCCTGGAAGTATAAAGATGGCTTGCTTTTCTTTAAACAATGAGTTTATTTGCTACACAATTCCCCTCTTGTTCCATCCATAATCTCGACTGTCCATAATAGTACCCAAGAGGGCTATCATAAAACACTTCATCGCATAGCTCAAGACTTTTATTGGCAAGGAATGAAAACTTTTATCCAAGCTTTTACGCGACAATGTCTTATCTGCCAAAAACACAAGGCTAAAAACTTACATCCGGCAGGTCTTCTTCAACCTTTGCCAATTCCACTTCAGACCTGGTCGCATATCTCTATGGATTTCATTGAATGACTGCCTACCTCCCAAGGAAAGTCTGTTTTGCTGGTTATGGTAGACCATTTTTCGATGCATGCACATCTCCTTCCTATTGCTCATCCATATACTGTTGTGAGTGTAGCCCGCTTATTCTTTGATAATATTTTCAAACTTCATGGCTTGCCTGAAACCATTGAGTGATTCTGATGTAACGTTCACAAGTTTTTTTTGGACTAAATTGTTTCGGTTGAGTGGCACTAAATTGTCTTTCAACTCTGCTTATAATCCACAAAGTGATATACAAACAGAGGTTGTCAATCGCACTATCAAGATGTATTTGCGTTGCTTTACAAGTGACCGTCCTCACCGTTGGTTTCAATGGTTACCTTGGGTGGAGTATTGTTACAACACAAGCTACCACTCCTCTCTTAAAGCTACTCCATTCAAAGTGGTGTATGGCCGCTCTCCTCCCACTATGTTGTTTTATTGTCATGGATTAGCTAAACTTGAAGTTGCGGATCAGGAATTAAAATCCAGGGAATTGGTGCTTCAAGACCTTCGAAACCGATTACTTCAGGCTTAAAATTCCATGAAGGCCAGGTATAATGCTAAACATCATCTTGTTCAATATAAACTGGGTGATCGGGTTCTCCTCAAACTTCAGCCTCACCGCCAACTTAGCCTCTCTTCAAAATGGTACACACTAAACTTTCACCCTGTTATTATGGTCCTTTTTCCTATTTTAGCCAAACTGGGTTTTATGGCTTAATAATTAGACCTTCCCTCCTCCTCTAAACTACACCCTGTTTTTCATGTTTCCTACCTTAAACCTTTCCATGGAACTACAGTTCCAATTGAACCCTCTTTGCCTATTCTGACACAAGGCAAAATTCAACCTCTTCCTAAAGTTATTCTTGATTCCCGATCAGTTAACAATTAGCACCGGGTTTTAGTTCATTGGGACGGGTTGTCCCTTGCGGAATCCTCTTGGAAGGATGTTGACTCTCTTCGCAATCGCTTCCCTTCTTTTGCACTTGAGGAAAAGTGTCGTACAAATGGGGACAACGATGTTATCAATGACCACATGGATAATCTCTTTATATTGTAAGCTGGAATGTTGGTTATAGTAAGTGTCGCACCCTCGCGGCGGAGAGCGGCGTCGCAGCGATCCTCGATCGATTTCAGGGTCTTTTGTTTTTTTGTGTAAAAGGGACTCGCCACCTAGTATTATGGTCACTAGGAAACCTAACTGGTCTTTCAGAGATTCTAAAGCAAGGGACTGGTTGCGTAAAGGGAAGGTATTAGCACCCCTAGTACGCCCTACCTAAGGTAAGCTGCTTGGTGTTTGGTTTGTCTTATAATTGCTATGGTGTTGGTATTTTCTAATCCCATCAGTTTTTTCTAGGTTTGATTCTAACTAAATTTATTAAGATAGAAATCCAAGGAGATTCCATGTGCTTTAAAAGCTCATTTTCCCTTGGTATTTCAAGAGTTTGTGACTCATAAATCGCAAAGAGGAGGGACACAAATTTAGAAATCTAGGGCGCTTTAAAAGCCTATTTTTGCCTTAGTGTTTCGTACTCTCACGGCTCGTAAACCGTGGAGTAAAAAAATTGAAATGTCCTCAATTATAATCAAGGCTTCTTTCAATGATGTGTAATGACTTATTATTCCTAGAAAATTATTTTGGATATTTACCGCTTAGGGTTTCTTTATCCAAATATTAACATTGAATAATAACAAATTATTCCCTATAATATTTTGGATATTCATCCGTTAGGGATTTCTTTATCCAAACATTAGCGGTGAATAATAGATGAATTCCCTCAAAATAAGATTTTTTATATTTTTGGAATATTAGCCAATACCCTTTGGAGTTTTACAAACATGTTGTAAAATCCAGAAATGCAAAAAAATAGTATTTGTTGTGTTTAAGAAATCCATGCGAAAACACATTTTCAAAACTTCAAATATTTGTTTTTTTATAAAAAAAAAGACGTTCAAAACATGTTAGGGTGTTGGCCGTATGCAACACACAAGAAAACATTTTTTTTGTTTTTCAGACGTATATATATATATATTTGCAACATTTCGTGGAAAACCGGGTATTTTAATACCAGATTTGTATTTCCACAACAAAAAAAAAATACAAACCATAAACTAAATACACGAGAAAACCAACGATATTACTCGTTTTTTTGGACTGGGTCCAGCTCGGCCCATGTGGCTGGGCTAAACCCAGCAGGCTTGGCCGGGTTGCTGTTTGCCGCTTTGGGAGGAAGGATCCCTGCTACTGTGCTGCTCTTGCTTATTGCTGCTCATAGTGTTGTCGTCTCGTTCACAGGTGGAGGAAAGTCTTCTGCTAGCATGGCAAAAGATCGGCGCCCTTCACTACTAAAAACAGGGGCTATTAGCATCTGAATTTAGCAACGGATAATTCCGTTGCTCAATTCAGCAACAGATTTGCAACGGATTACACATATATTATTTTTTTAATATTAGCAACAGGCTTTAGCAACGGAAAATCCGTTGCAAACTTTACGTTGAATTTAGCAACGGATTTTCCGTTGCTAATTGAAAAAATAAATATTTAAATCTTAATATAAAACCAAAATTATGTAGATCGTTGATTACACTTATTATGATAAAATCTGAACCGTTTATTTTCGCTCACCAGTACTCTCCACCAGTACTCTTCCCCCACACCGAAATACAGAGACCAACAAAACCAATTACAGCTGAAAATTAATTAACTTCCACTCTTCCAGTATATCCTTCGTCCCTAATAACATCGATCCATAACTGTTGAAAAATCACCCTCTCTTCATCGATTTGATTTTCCTTTATCCCAAACTGTTCATCATCTTCACATTCGTCTTCAGCATCTCTAATTTTTTTTCTTCATCTTCTTCTCCTTCATCTTAACAGTTTTAATATTTCTCTGTAAACCACCAAAAACATAGACTCATGGCAACATCACACCAGACCCATCATCGTCACCATCGAACATCCTGATTTACCCCTTCTCCTTGTAAACGGGTTGGGTTTTGCACTCTTTTCTTCAATAGCTCAGGTAATTAATTTAGGGTTTTTATTTTCTTTGTTGCAATTTAAGTTACACTAAACAGTTCTAGCCTAACTTTCCCAATCTCAGGTGTTATTCTGTCGTGTAGATCCATCTCCCTCACCTGTAACTGAAGAACACATGTAACAATTTTTTTTTTCGATACTTTGAATAATAGTTTTAGTCTATTAGTTCGATAATATAAGGTTTATGAATTGTTTTTACCATGATTTATAACCTAATTATGCATGTTTAATTGAAAATTTATCAAAACCCCCAAATTAATTTTTAGGGTTACGGTTCATAAATTGAATGATTTTATGCAACTGGACCAATGCTGGCA
>Ga0307510_10012605_pt1 | contig 10023 bp, 7 predicted proteins | sample 12_EM_MG_FD_207224 | JGI IMG/M metagenome (GOLD analysis project Ga0307510, IMG submission 207224) | Populus trichocarpa ectomycorrhiza microbial communities from riparian zone in the Pacific Northwest, United States - 12_EM | ecosystem: Host-associated > Plants > Roots > Unclassified | place... | reverse complement strand
TAAACTAGCTGAACATGGTGGTTGTGCCTTCAATATTTTGCTGTCTGAAATGAGATTCCAAATTTTACGTTGGTGATGGAAGAGGGCCTTGTCTTTTAGTACTAGGCCTAAATTGGCTTCATGTGATCTTTCTTGTAGGTGTTTGGATAAGTTGGAAAGATTGTATTTTGAAATGTTTTTTTTTTAAATACATGAAAATAATATATATTTTTTATTTTTTAATATTAATATATTAAAACTTTCAAAAATTAATAAAAATATTTTGAAACAAAAAAAATTATTTTTTTAAAAAATAAACATGGTCTAATCGTAGCGCTAAATACTCCTAATATTATGAGAAATCTATTCTCTCATTTAGAATTTTAAATTTATAAATAATACTGTCAATTTTTAGTTGTAAAAGGGGATATTGAAATTCAATAGGGATTATTTGAAACAGCTATTCAATAACACATATAACTAAACACTTTTGTAACCTAATTTTTTCTCCATAAGTTCTTCCTTTCATGGTACAGCCAAGTAAGCCAGCCAAACATGCAATGGATTCTCATCGGGTGAAACTGACAAAATGTGATATATTGATACAAAAAAGTGACGAAAATGAGAGGTTTTTCTTTTTGTTTAGAGAGAGCGAAAACAAAGGGCGGGGGCGCTGGTTTTGAGAGACAGCCATTAAAGTTCGCCAAAAAAGAAGGCTGCTTTGATAAATCCTTCTAATCTAATCAACGCAAAAATTCCATCGATTGCGGCCGTTAATCAACTACACGCATCTTCTCCTTTTTTAGTAAAAAAGAAAAAGGAGCTGTCTCCTCTCCGCCTCTCTCTTTACGCACACATTCGAAAGCTAAAACGACAGAACAAACAAAGAAGAAGAAGAAGAATTTTGAATTATTATTGCAGAAAATTTTCAAAAAAAATAAAAATGCAGTTCTCTAAACTTGACGATTCGCCGATGTTTCGGCAACAGGTTTCTCTCTTCTTTTTGTTTCGTCGCCGATATTCTGAACCGAAACTTCCTGTTTCTGATCCGATTAATCTCCACGAATTCCACATTGCATTGATAGCATTTTGAACGCAGTTTTTTTCTTGAGCATTTTCTTTTTTGCATTAATTTTCGCTGGCGGACAAGAAATTATAATTCCAAATGCTAAGCTACCTTTTTAATTAATAGTTTATAATTACTTAGCATTAAGGATTCTGCTGTATTTTTTTAAAAAATTTTACTTGACATGTGTTTATTGTGAATTTTGCACGTGAACAATATGAATTTATGCACGTTTTTTTTTAAGTGTATGTGTGTGTTTGGATTATGGTTAATTTGTAGCAAATTGGTGTGAAAATAGATGCAATGCATGGAAGAAAGCGCGGAGGCATTACGAGGGAGGTGTTTGAAGTTCTACAAAGGATGTCGAAAGTACACGTAAGTCTAAGTTGTCGTTCGTATAATGTCGAGTTTATTCTGTGATGTCGAAAATGTTGCTTAGTGTTGTGTTTGTTGAAATTTGCAGAGAAGGGCTTGGAGAAGGATATGATGGGGATATTGCTTTTGCGAGTGCGCTTGAAGCTTTTGGAGGAGGACATAATGATCCTATTTGTGTTGCTTTTGGAGGTAATATCCACGTTTACTGTTTTTGCTTATCAAGTGAATTTGTTGTTGCTTTTTATGTTGCTGGATAAGAGCAATACTCTGCCTGTAACTCTGCTCGTGTCGCTATGTAGAGAGTTAGCTATTGCCCCAGTTGAGTGAACTGCTTTGTCTTGTAACTTTGACGGATAGAAAGCATACATGGTTACTTGCTGTGAAGTATTTGGACTGACTTGCATTTGAAATTCAACATCTCTCTCCAACTGAAATCGTCCCTTATTTTTATCCTGATATGATGTGAAGATAATCACTGGTGTAACTAGCTGACTTGCTCCATAGTATGGTCCAAATGTTCGTGCGGCATGTCAAAATTTTCTGTTCATCTGTTGCATGCATGCATTTTTAACTGGTATGGATAATTTTATTATTAGTTTAGAGCATAATTAAGTGATACTTAGCCAAGGTAAGCTGTAATTGGGCGTAGCTTAATATTGAATCACTTTCATGACAGGATCAATGTTAATAAAATCACATTAGCTTTTGAAAAACCAGTCTTGAGTTTAGATTTGGGGTTTTTTCCTCAGAGTGTGAAATATACTCAAATCACATTAGCTCTTGGCCAGTCAAGATGAAGCAACATGTATTGTTGCGCAGCCTGTTACATGTATCTTATTCATGCTTTTATCTTTATCACTTTTTTCTTTCTTTCCAAATGCTGTTATATTTACCATAATTTCTGGTATATGTAAAATTCAAGGGACCTATTCTATCAAAAAAGCAAAAAAAAAATCTAAGGGACCTAATAAACAACTCGATGCATTAGCTGTTCATAACCTAGTACTGCATTTTTTTGGTCGTCCTTAGGTCCTGTTATGAACAAATTCACAATCACGTTGAGAGAAATTGGTACATACAAGGAAGTTCTTCGGTCACAGGTAGACAATTTATAACACGGTTTGCATGCTTCCTGGACTTGCTAGATATGGTTTTCATTTTGTCCATTTAAATACAGAATATGGAAAACTGTTTTAAGTGATTTGCTGTACCGCCATTTGAAATTGGCCTTCTCAGGTGGAGCACATGCTAAATGATAAGTTGCAGCACTTTGTTAATTTTGATCTACAAGACATCAAGGTACTTCGTATTTCCTGTCAAATAGATGCTTTCTTTGTATAAAAAAGTCAATGCCTGCAAGTTTGGACTTCATAATACTGTTGCTTAAGAAGAATTCCATATACACTGACTTCGTTGTTTATTTGTTGAAACTATAGTGTGCTCATAATATATAATCAGAAATATATCCATTTTTCATTGACCATCATCTAAGCTCTGAGAACAATCTTGGACTTCTCTCTAAAAAGACTGTTGCTTAGCTACAGTTAATCTTTTATTGTTGCAGGAAGCACGGAAACGTTTTGACAAGGCTTCCGTGATGTATGATCAGGTGGGTTGTTCATCTAATACTATGATATAACTTTGAAGGTATGCATGTAAATTCCGTGTCTTGTCTGCTGATAATCTCTGTTGCAACCTTATTGTGGTTTTCATTCTCTAAATTCCATGTAATTCAGCTGGCATTGTGATGGCTTTCATTACTCGTGATTACATTTTCATTCCTGATTGGGTCATATCTCAATGTTGTTTTTGCACAAAGGCATTGTAAATGCACACTAACATTTCAAAACATGTTTTTCTGGTTTCCTTTCTAAATGCTGAGGAGAAATTATGTGGTACAACCGTACAAAGGTACTAACAAGTTAACCCAAGAATCATCATATAGAAAAGAAAACTTGAGTAAATTATTTACCAATATCTCTCAATTTTTGGTGGTATTGGTTTCCCAGTAAATGCATATGTTTTGCATGCAGATAGATATTTACATATCCAGATTCTTAGTAAGCCGATAGAAGCAGCAATTGTGAAATTCAAAATTTCCAAGTGTTTTATGTAAAAGTAAGGAAATAATTACAAATATGGTCCAAGTAATAAATGCCCTTCATAATAGATTTCCTCATAGTGTACCTTTCCCATCTGCCTTATGGATTCATTTGCTCTGTTTTTTTCTGGAAGGTGAACTCATATCCCTTGGACTTGAAAGACTAATACAGGGGCAAAATATACTGGTAGTTGCAGGAGAAAGGTACTCGTGGTAGATGCTCCTTATATCCAAAACAAGAATGAAAAAACTCATAGAAAAGGGACATTAGAGTTGATTGATTTATATATGCAACCTGTAATCCAAGTCCACCTTATGTTTAGGTTTTCAATCTCTTGATTATATATTCTTCTTTATCCGATAACAATCATACCTATAAAACTAATAACAATACATCATTATCATCTTCTAGGTCCACACTTGCTAATTTCTTTCAGATTAGTTTCATCTCCTTGTTTTATAGAATGGTTTTTCATTTCCATTCAGAAGTGTTGCTAGGACTTCTTTTCTTTTCTGAAGAGGGTTCTTCTGCATGAGTAATTATTTATGGTTAATATACTTCAATTTTCGAGGATTATGTTGCCCAATATATACTTGATCATGACAAAATTCAGTTCCAATTTGATGTTGTGCTGCAGGCGCGTGATAAGTTTCTTTCACTGAGGAAGAGTACTAGGATGGATGTAACTTCTGCTATACAGGAGGTACAATCCATAGCATCTGACTTCTAATACTAAAGCACCATCTAGTTTTGTGTGTAGGTTGTTCAGGTAGTTAATCATAGGTAACCATCAGTTTAAATCTAATTTGGTAGAGAGACCGTTCCAGGAACTGCACAATGCAAGATCCTCTTTTGAGCAAGCACGCTTTAATTTGGTAAGTTTATTCAACCGAGTAACATGGATCCTATAATTTTTTTAATAAGCAGCCTGGATTAAATATAATACATGATTTTCTATCTCCAGATTAGTGCTCTTTCTGTTGTCGAGGCCAAGAGGAGATTTGAGTTTCTGGAGGCTGTTAGTGGAACAATGGATGCTCATCTTCGATTCTTCAAGCAGGTACCTCAGTGATCATGTGATCATATTAAGGTTGAATTCATTCTCGAATCTGTATGTTGTTGACTTTGAATTCCTGATTGTTTCAGGGATATGAGCTATTGCACCAGATGGAGCCTTTCATTAACCAGGTCCTTTTTAATTTTAATTGTTCCCTCACAAAATTGTACTGTTAAAAAATTAGTTCAGTTTCCCCAAAAAGCACATTTTTCTTTTCAAAAACAATTTCTCAAGTCCTTAATTCTTGTATCGTGGAGTTGTCCATTAGTGACCTTGAAGAAGCTTTCATTTTTTTTCTGTTTTTCTTTTTTATGGGGTTCAAAAGGCATTTTTCGAAGAAAAATACAAGATCCTATAATCATTATTACCATCATTCAACTCTTATTTAAGAAGATCTAATTGACCATGTGAACAAAAGATTGTCTATGCCATCTAGGACACCTTTAGGACTGGTTAAAAAAGGAGAGTATAAAAGTTTCTAGTCAAGCAACATGAACAGAAAGGGTAAAGCCCTCAATGGTTTATGAAGGGTTGCTTGAAATTGAAATGTACCAATTAAGCACTATGTCTTTTGACTCCACTAATAATTGATCAATTTTGCCCCACTTATAGAGGGGATTGACTTTCAATTAATAGAATTTTCCGTAAGGTTAATTTTGTGGCTTGCCTCCTACATGAGGTTCTAAATTCCAGTATCCATTAATCTGATTAAGCCAGAACATTCTTTCTTGTCCTCTTCTTTGATTGTCTCTCGTTGCAGAAGTTGGCTGCTTCATATTTGTAGCCTCACCTTTTAAATTTCTCTTAGTTGAAACAATATATGAGCCATTGGTTGTTATGTATAGGTCTTGGCTTATGCACAACAATGTAGAGAATGTTCCAACTATGATCAAGTATCCCTTCATGAAAGGATGCAAGAGTTCATGAAGCATATTGATCAAGAAAGTAGGCATTCTGTAAATGACATTTTCAGTTCTCCTCGTGAAGATAGCGTGCGACCTGCTGCTAGGAGTTCACAAAAAGTGATAGAGGAGGTTATGCAATCTGCTGCTAAGGGGAAGGTAGTTCACAAGTGCAGCTCACCTTTAACAAGATTTTGTCTATAAGTTGAAAATTGTCTTTAAGTTGAAAATTTTGTCTTTTCCCCACAATTACTTCATCCTCATGGTATCTCTGCTTGCATGACTAGCTAAGACTACAATTATACAGGTTCAAACCATTCGACAAGGATATCTATCAAAGCGTTCCTCAAATTTGAGAGGTGATTGGAAAAGAAGGTTTTTTGTTCTTGATAATCGAGGGATGCTTTACTACTATCGCAAGCCATTCAACTGGTCATCCGTAAGCCATTCACTGGAATATAGCCTATAATGTTGAGAGCTGTCAATTATATACCTCTTTTAGAGTCTGATATCTGTTCACTGGATGTTATGCGCCGCCCTATTTCAGTCAGGTGGGAGTCAATCCGCGGTACAGAGAAATGGTTCTTCTGAAAATGGTCAAGGATTGTTGAGTCGGTGGCTTTCTTCTCACTACCATGGTGGTGTGCATGATGAAAAATCTGTTGCTCGTCACACTGTGAACCTTCTAACATCAACAATAAAGGTTGATGCAGATCAATCAGATTTAAGATTCTGCTTCAGAATTATTTCACCAATTAAAGTCTACACTTTGCAGGTTTGTCATCGAAATGCAGCTCAAACATGTAACTGGATATTGACTGTTGAATATAAAAATAACCAGGAAAAGAAAAAAACTTATTCTCCTTCCTGCTGTAAATTACAATCAGGAATGAGTTTGTAAATTTGAGAAGTAGGTTAAGTTTGTAAAGGTTCTCAATTGTATTGGATTTTAATGCAGGCAGAGAATGCACTAGACCAAATGGACTGGATTGAAAAGATAAATGGGGTGATCACTTCGTTATTGAGTTCCCAGATAACCGAAAGAGTAAATATCTACAGTTTTTCAGTACCCTGTATCTTTTGTGTCGATTTGTATATTAATGAACATGGCCCATTTATCTGTCAGTTTCTTTCTTCTAGTCCGATGGGAAGTGGTGACCATCACTCTGTTAGTGAGAGTGGCTCGTTCATAGATTCTCCTGATCAGACAGAGATTGAGGAGTTCACGTTTGATACTGGAAGTCATTTACATCCAACCAGAAGTTTGCGACGACAAGATTACACCATAAAAATTGAAAAGCCAATTGATGTGTTGAGAAGAGTACCTGGGAATGACAGATGTGCTGATTGTGGTGCACCTGAACCAGACTGGGCATCCTTAAACCTTGGTATTCTTATATGCATTGAATGTTCTGGTGTTCATCGTAATCTTGGGGTACATATATCAAAGGTAATTTATCAATGTTTGATCATGTCTGTTTCATTGTTTCTGAATGGAAGTTTCAGATAAGAATTAGGAAATTTGTGCTTTTCTCTGATGAACCTAAGACATGAACCTTAGAAGCATTGTATTTCAAAGTAATGTTTCACGAGAAGCACAGGCAAACATGAATGAGGGGGGCATGCTTGCGTCCACATGTCTCTACAAGCAAGTATACTAAAAGAAAACTGTGCTTCTGTTTACCAGTTGACCTCACCAATTCTTGAGTTTATGCACAAGCCACCACTGTTAAATACACTTTGATCAAAACTGAACCTAGATCAAATGAATCCTTGCTTTATTCTTCTTACATTGTGTATACACTTGACTCCTTTTCCATACAGTTCTGCTCTCTCTCTCTCTCTCTCTCTAATAGGAGTAAGGTGGTTAGGGCATGTAAGCAAGGTATTATTAACTTTTCTGAGGGTACTAGATCGTAGATTTGTTTAACTGTTACATTTTTGTGGTGCTGAATGTCCAAGTGATCTATAATTGAGGCTGCCAGTGATATTCTCATTTGAAAGTTAGATCAGTACCGAGAAATACTTTATTCCTCTGCCTGTGCAAAAGTCCACTTGCAATTATATTGTGTTCCTGGATATGCCTTTACTGTTTATAGATAGTCTATCTACTTATATCAAAAGTGAAACGAAAATAAAATCAGTCATTGCTTCACTTTTCTTACTGTGTGCGTACACTTGACCACTCCATTCGATACCACTCTCTCTCTTAATAACTTTGAGGGGACTAAACTGCAGATTCATTTAACTGTTACTTTTTACTAGTCCTGAAAGTTGATCTATAATTGAGGCTGCCAGTGATACTTTTGTTGGAAAATTAAGATCATTACTGACGAAATATTTGTATTCTTCTGTGTGAACAATAGTCTACATGTAACTATAATGTGTTCCTGGAGTTGCCTTTACAGTCTTAAATATACTTACATCAAACCTGAACCTAAAACGGATGAGTCTTTGCTCCATTTTATTACTGTGTGTGAACTCAACTCCTATTCCATACAATTCTCTTCTCTCTATCTCTCTCTAATAAGTTTATAGTGAATAAACTTTCACATCATGTAAAGTCTGTCACTGTTACAGTTGTTAATATCTGAATTTGGGTGTGTTGAGAGAGAAAAATCCAGGTCTTTTATAATTGTTTGATGTATTTTTGTTTTATTTGCTCTCTTTTATTTGAGCTTGGCCTCATTGATGTTTGAGTATATTTACACTTATGGTATTTTGCTCTGTTCTTCCTTCTTTTTGCACATTCATGTTGAATTGTGGTAATCCTTCAATGCAGGTAAGATCACTAACACTTGATGTAAAAGTGTGGGATCCATCTATCTTAAACTTGTTTCAGTCACTGGGGAATTATTGTGCAAACACAATTTGGGAGGAGTTGTTGCATCCAACAAGTTCTACTTCTGATGAAGCACTCAGGTCAGTAATGCAGAAATTTGATATGCTTTAAACTGTTGTGTTTTCTATTTTTTTTCTTCTTTTTTTCAAGATTTTTTTTTTCAATACTAATAATTTGGAAGTTTTGGTGGCATAGATTTTCTAAATCTGATAGACACAAGCAGTTCCGCCCAAGGAAACCCAATCAAGATGATCCTATCTCAGTGAAGGAGCAGTTTATTCATGCGAAGGTATTGCTCTGAATAATTCCATTTCTTTTGGACATCTCATGTTTATTTCCCCGGTCTTATTTAAGAACATCCCAACCAATCAGTGGAGATTGTGACAATGTGACATTTTTCTCTTGCTCCCTAGATGACTTTCATTCTGAAAAGAGAACATGTCTAATATATTTTTGAACCAAAGATGGATTTTTTTTTTTGGAGAATGAAAAAGAAATGGAATTTGTTAGCAAACTAATTGGTCATTTATCATAATGCTTCTCGAACCTTAGGATTTAGTAGATATACATACCATTCTCACACTGATAGTTCTGTAATGAATGCCTGTAGTTAGTTTATGGGCTTAACTTGGGAATGGGTGGGGATAGACCCAGTTCTTGGTCAAAAGGTAGATTATGAAGGCTCTTAGATACTTTTCTCGAAGTAAGGAGACGACAAAAAAAATGGTGAAAGATTTGAATGAGATTTGCTCGCAACTAGGATACAGATAAGAAAGGCATAAGTACTGAGCTGTCTCATATGTGGATTCTTTTACAACAGTAGCAGTCTTTTGATGGTCTTTACCTCCTAATCTAACCATCATAATACTCTTTAAGCATTTAACTGGCAGCGTGGGCCCAAGGCTGTATGGTCCCTTTAGGGGATTATGCATCTACATGTCTGTGTTTAGAAGTTTGATTAGAGTGGTAATTTAGGTTTCGGTTTGTTTCTTCCTAGTCAAGACATGCCGGTGCCTTGGGAATAACTATTACCTCGCATAAAGTGACTTGATCATTATTCCATTTGTTGCTTCAGCAGTTGCGAATATATGTCAACTTAAGTATTAAAGAAACAGATACTTTGGCATCCCCATGATTTGTCTTTCTGGCCTCCTTCAAACAATTTGACTTTTCAGCCTCTTCCTAACCCATTCAGATGATTGCTTTTTGTCACCTACATTCATGATGGGGAAACCATGTGCTCACAGAAGGCAAGAATGCATGTAAAAATTCCTAATTTTAAAGTTCAACACATTTTGCAACTTCCTCTGATATCCATCCTGAATTTGCAGTGTTTTACTCTTTACTTTGGCATGTGTGTTCATCCAATTCCTGTTATTAGCCCTGATGTTTACCTTGTCAATTTTTTTTGGCTTATTGATTGAAATGTCTCATTAGGGAGTAAGTGTAGGTTAGCTGTAATAAGCCAGTAGATTATGTCATTTTTGGACTCAATCTGATTGTTTTCCTGTATTGCAGTATGCACAAAAAGTTTTTGTATTCAAGTCAAGGGACGATCAACATCCAGTGGTGCAACAGATGTGGGAAAGCATCCATGCTAATGACAAGAAAGGAGTTTACCGCCATATTGTCTGCTCTGGGATAGATGTCAATGCTATCCATGGACAAGCATCATTTAGTACGTCCTTAACAATGGTCAA
>Ga0307510_10012604_pt1 | contig 10023 bp, 15 predicted proteins | sample 12_EM_MG_FD_207224 | JGI IMG/M metagenome (GOLD analysis project Ga0307510, IMG submission 207224) | Populus trichocarpa ectomycorrhiza microbial communities from riparian zone in the Pacific Northwest, United States - 12_EM | ecosystem: Host-associated > Plants > Roots > Unclassified | place... | reverse complement strand
GAGTTGTCAACTCCGGGAGGAGGGAGGAGGGACGGGTCGATGGGGGGGTAAGACATGGCGGCCGTAGCCTGGGCGGGGGAAAAGAGGAGGGTTGACAAGGTGGGCAAGAATTGTATTCGCTGTGTACGATTTGGACTAAAAGATCGCCAGCACTGGGTCGCAACGCGTTATCCAGATGATGTTCTATGTTCTTTCCTACGTCACAATGTGTATTTCCTACTCTAACTGCCACGTTCTTTGGCGAAAATTTGCCGCGGAGGTGGTGGTTGCCAGAAAAGGAAGGTGTTAGATCTGTTTAATTCAATTTTGTGTTGCCTGGGCAGAACTATGATGTCTCCTGTACCGTTACCCATGTATATTCTCCTTCTTTGCCGCTGACCTCTTTTCTCCTTTTTCATTACTGTACTTGGTGTCGAACCCATCCAAACACGCTGTTTACACACGCACTGCCAATACAACACGTCCCACAACACAACACTCTCTCCACATCGCGTCTCATCCCCAGCATGTCTTCAAGCAAAGCCTCCCAGCTGTCCGCTCAGGGCAACTCTACTCCCGCCCCCAACCCGGGCGGTAGCCCATGGCGCTACAATGCCATGTTGCGACTCGTCTCCCATGACACCCACGCCTGTAGCACTTGCTCAGCGTGGAAAACACACTACATGAAGTCCGCAATGGACGATGAGCCCACCCTGCTGGCGGCTGAAGCCCAGCGTGGAGCCGTCATCCGCAGCGATCTCGCTGTGGAAAATCTCACTTTGCGGCAGCAGACCACCTCGTTGCAACAGCGGAATGGCGCCCTGCAGCAGAACAACGACTCGCTGCAGGACACTGTTGCGTCATTGCTCCGCGAGCTCGACGCCGTTCGCGCCGACCTCGCACGTACGCGCGAGGACCTTGACGATACACGTCGCCGCCTCCCCTCTGCTGACAGACCACAGCCCGCCATGTCTCAACTTCCCGCACAGTCACCGCCACTGCAATCTCCCAAATCCCATCAGTCCCCCCCACTTGAAACGCCCGAGCGCGAGCACAGCCCAGGATCGGACCTTCCCCCCAATTCCTTCCCCTCAAATTCGCCTCCCCCGAATTCAAAAAAAAAGAAAAAGAAGAAAAAGAAGAATTCGCCTGCCCTTCCAGACCCTGCAGAGCGCGAGCGGGGTCTTCAACTCGGTGACAGTTTCACGGTCGCGGCGTACTTTTTCGGCGTCGATGCGGATGAGCCACGAATTGTTCAAGTCACCTGTACGCTGGAAGACGACGAAGACATTGGCTACTTGTGCCATAGCCCCAATTTCGAGGAATATGCCCAATGGGGTTTTGGAAAGTCTATCCCGTTGCAGCGTGCGACGTATTCACCAACTGCGCCTCTGCTCCCCCATTCCCTGTCGTTGTTCTTCGACGATGATGGGCTCATTAATGGCCAACTGCCTAATCGGTGTGTCGAGAAGCTTGTAGGAGGGCCAGGAAAGGCGTACCATTCTTGGGTCGGAGACTTCATTCTTTTGCGTGACAAGGGTCGTGATAGGTTTTGTGATGTTACTGAAGAAGACCTGGCCCCTGCTATCTCGTTTTTCCGGGAATACGGTCGGAAACTATTTTGGTAATAACTTCTTTGGACTCCTCTATGTACATGCATCGACTCTGCTTGGCCCTGTAAGATGACTCTGGTAGTTTCTGACTCTGTTCCTGATGTATGGAAATCCTTGTTCCCTCTGGAACGAGCCTTACACTCGTTCTCTTTGTGCAATACAGGCTTTGGAGATGTTTCCACTTGAGTGTGCGTAAGGCTTAGGCGCCTTAGGCCTTAGGACCGAAGTCGTGTTCACTCACGCTTAAGATGTTCCCGTCGCCCTCGAGTCGATATGGTAAGGAAAGTGTAAGGAAGGGACTCCCTGAATTTCTTAGAACGACGCGACGCGAATTCTCGTCGGCCTGTCATTCCTGCCCGACTCCCGAACGACCTTGGTCCTAGCTCACTTCAAGTTCATTTTGGGCTCAACCTCAGTTGTGACGCTTTGCCTCTTGTCCCCGACTTCAATCTCAGTTGTAAGGCGTTGCCTTCAGCCCCTCTGAATCAGCCTTGCCTGCAAAGACATGCCTTCAGTCTCACCAACCTCGATTCCTGGTCCTCGGAACTGATTTCGGAAAGAGGATATTGTGAGGTCGTATGTCTCCATGCCCCCAATCTACACACTGTGTGGGCGCAAGTAAGCAGTCAGCAAGGGGAAGGCTAAGGACAAGCCCAGGCTCTCTCGTGGAGGGATTGGAGCAGAATCCTCCGTCATGGTCATGGTGTTCTGTGACTTCTGTGAATATCGTGTAGGTACCTCGTTACACGCGAATCTTATCCGGCCTCCCTGGGTTTACAGTATCAGACCAATGTAAAGAAAAGTAATTGCGTGCGACGAAATAAATACAAGCTCAACCACCAAGGACCTCCTGACTCTCCACTCTCAATCACCTGCGCCGCCTCACTCCCCTCCACTGCCCAACTCTCGCTCGCGCTTCCACTTGTCATAACACTCCGGCGTGATGCAAGCCAAAAATCACGGTATACTCTGCTCAATCTCGACCCAATTCCGCCTCAACGGCGGCAACTCCTGCGGTCCTCCCTCATCCCGCGCAACAAGCTGCATCCGCACCGCTCCCGCGCCGGTGCCAGTGCCGCTGTCCTTGACAGGCTGGAAAACGAACGCGGCGCCGAGGTCGTACTGCGACGTCACACGCACCTGTCCGTTATCGTAAAACGCGACTTTGACGCCGAGTATCGCCGAGAGCGCCTCGCGAAACTCGGCCGTTTTCGCGGCGAAGACCTGTCTCATCAGGCGCAGCAGCCGCTTTTCCTTTTGTCGTTCGAGCTGCGCCTTTTCCTCACACATAGCCGCCCAGCTCGCGCGCGGCACGAACTCCGTAGTCGTCGTCGTTGTGCCAATTCCAGTGGCATTGACAACGCCGGGGGTAGGTGTTGGCGCGCTGGGGGCGCCGGACGCCTCGAGGGTTGAGAGGCGCCGTAGGAGTGTCGCGTTCTCTTCCTTGAGCCTGTCGAGCGCGGCCTGGCGTAGGTCTACCCAATCCTGAGCGGGATTCGCGCTCAGCGAGAGGACACGTATCCCGGGCGGTACGTGTCGTCCTGCGCCGATCTCGCCGCGGAGCTCGAAGAGGGTCTGCTCGAGCTCCTCGATCTTTTCCCTGTCCTTCTGCGCAGCTTCCTCCTTCTCGTGCAGCGCTAGTGTAAGAAGAATGGATCAATTTCCCCAGGGTGATGGAGCGAGACGACGGCGTGACGTACCTCGCCGCGCTTCTTGAAGTGCCTTTTTTTCGTTAGCAAGTTCCTCACGCAAAGCTTGCAAGCCATCGCCCTAGCCGAGAGCGGGTCGCTTGACAAGTTCTTGAATGTCTGTTTCGAGCGCATTTATCTGCGCCTTGTACTCGCCCACCAAATTTTCGAGTTCGTTGATGTGTTGCTCCCTAGCAAGGTCCGTGTTACCAGAGCCTTACGCAGCTTCTTCGTTGGCGTAGCTCGCCTATTCGTGGCAGATGGGCCAGCATCCCAGAGGGGAATGAGGCCACAAAACATTCAAGGGGAGGACGTGGACATACGTTGAGGGCCTTGAGAAATTCCACCTCCCGCTCAGCAAGCGCAGCAGTGCGCTCGGCCCTCATCCCACGTTCCTCCGCGGCACGAGTAGCCTGGAGTAGGGCATCGGCAGTAGCGCGCGTCCAGCTCGCGCGCCTGTACTTCAGCGAGCTCTGCCTCGCGCTGGCGCAGCACAGCGCGGTCTGCACCCTGTTATTCGAGAAGATGCGTGTGTCCCAAGCGTCGCACTGACAGGCCCTGCGTGATCGAGATGGGTGTCGCAGCGGCTGTCCCTGGCACCCCGCTCTTCTCCCTAAAATACCTCAATAAGGTTCGCACCAGAGCGTAGAACACAGAGAAAAAAAAAAGTTGGCGCACCATGCTTCGCGCTCCGCACGCGCCGCATTTACCTCCGCATCGAGGCGCACGACGGTCTCGCGCAATTCGTCCGCAGAGGCCGCACGGCGCTCGAGGGCGCGATTATCTTCGCGGAGCACCTCGATGGTCGTGTGGCGTTCGTGAAGGGTGCTCAGCTTATCCGTTGCGCGGGAATGCGCCGCCTTGAGTTGGCGCGTAAGCTCGGCCAGTAGCACGGACTCGCCTCCTCCGCTTCGTGCCGCGAGACGTCAGCCTGCGTAGCAGCATGTGCGTCAAGCTCGGATTTCAGACGCAGAACGTCGGCGCAGTTGAATGCGGCGGCTTCGTGCGCCTCGCGCAGCTCGGCGATGGGGGACTCGACTTGGTGTTCGCGCGTGGCGAGCACCATTTATCATGGAAGTAGAACCTGGCAACGCTGAACTTGAGGTTTTCGGTGATTGTCATAAACTGTTGGAGGGGTGGAACAGGAAAGGTAAGTTGATGGAAGGAGTGAACCTTTTTTTTTTTTTTTTTTGAAAGCGTTTTATTTCTCAATAAGTAGCTACTAGTAACTAAACTATCGAGAAATAAGTGCCGCATGGCAGGAGACGAGCGTCAGCCCCAAGTGGCGCGCTGAAGCCGGGCCGTAAGGCCGGGGGGTGAGGGAGAAAATGCCTTTACGCACATCCCGTCTGGGATAGTGTGGGGCTCAGGGTTATGGTTTAAGGCTGTACCCTACTACCCACTAAAACCTCACACCTGTTAGTCCAGTCGTTTGGGAGGTCACCTTCTCTAGCAAGAACTTTTTCCCAGGTGTTCACTATCAAATTAGTAAACCCTTTGTTTCTTTTAATCATGGTCGCCGTTATTTTGTCCTTGGTGAGTCTTTCATTTATTGTGTGTAACCATCTTGATTTGATTTCCTGGTAGCTGTGGATCTTTTTATGGATTACCCTTTCGCATCGGAGGACCCAAATCAGGAATGCCAATTCAGAGAGGAGGATTTGGAGTAATTGGGATGCGCCCCTGAGGTGAGCATTATTGGGTTGTTGTTCTTGGTCTTGGTTCTGATTCATGTTGTATTGGACAGTGAGGCAACCGCATCCTAGGATCATTCCTAGGTCATTTCCTGGCCATGGTAGGTTACGGTGGGGCCATGTTGTTCTGACAAGGTCCCAGATTATTCTGTTGGGACTACTTCGGCAGTGAGTCAGTATATGGCTCATCGATTTGGTTGTCTCACAGGTCATGCAAATGTGTCTGTTGGCAACTGCTGGTATGTGGGTCTAGTATTCTCCAATTTTGAAGACTTCATGCATTGTTTTATATAGGAATTGATGTATTTTGGGACAGATCGAAGCTTTCCTGATGCTTAGCCATATGGTGGCGTCAGTTTCCTTGTGCCTGGTGTAACGTTTGATTGCTTCTCTAGCTAGCTGGATGTTGCTCAAGGAGGAGGGGCGTAGCAGTGTGCATTTTCTCTCTAGAATGCCTTTGTATGCTATCGACTGGGTGAGGGCGGTTAATTTAGCTCCTTGGACGTCGAAGGTGTTGGGTATGCTCAGGTCAAGATCGCATTGGACAGGGTTGGCTGTGCCTTCCTTTGCTAATTTATCACACTGTTCATTTCCTTCAAGACCGTCATGGCCTTTGACCCATCAGAAGGTTGTGATTGCTGTGCGCCGTCGCAGGAGGTAGGCAGCTCTTCGGAAGAAGATAGCGTTCTTGATGTCAATCCATCCTTGGTCCTCCCACTTTTGTAAGTGTTCGGTGAGGCCTTCGATCATGTATTTTGAGTCCAAGACAATTTCTAGGGGTTGTGATATGGGAACTGAGGCCACTGTGTGGATGACTGCCACAATTTCGCCGATTTGATTTGATTGGGCTGGACCTGGGACTCTTATGGCCGCGTTTAGTGGGCTTCCTTGACTGACCCAGGTTCCGCCGCTGCATCCTGCATTCTTTTTTCCATTGTTTAGGCATGCTCCATCCATGTATATCGTGATTTTAGGGCAGGACAGGATGTGACCTGTTGGGGGGGGGCGCAAGGCGGTAGGGCTGATATGCGGCTTGGGTCTACGAAGACCCGGAATGTTTCTGCCAGGCTCTCGTTGCAGGTGAGTGTTGGGTTGAAGGAGTGAACCTTGATCATCACCAGGAGAGGAGTGGTCATGTGAGAAAGCAGCGCCTCCAAGTATTCGCTGACGCCTGCAAAGGTAAACCAGCAGAGGTTAGGAAGTGTGACGTGGGTTATGATCCACTTGAGCGATACTTCTCTCCTGATATTGCTGTTCGGAGAACAGGAACAGAAGCCAATTTGAAGCGTCTGGAGCTGAGGCAAGAGCGATAGTGTTTGGAGCAAGGATGGTTGAATCCGGACCGTGGCACCCGCATCCGGGTCGTCAAATTTTATTTATTTAACTTAATTTGTGTTGCCTACGAACACACCTCATGAGCGCCGGCATTTTCCCAGCTCGTATGATCACGACATGGCAAACTGGTTCCAGACACCGTCCCACTTATCTGTGAGACGGCCGTAGAAACCATAGGCCTTTCTTTCAATGGGGTACGTCATGCTGCAACCCGTTATTCGCTCACTTCAAAAGAATCAGAACACGCATTTGCCAGTTCTTCAGTTGCATCCTAGATTCCTCGACGACGAGCTCGTTAGCCCTGCACGCTCAATCCAACCACTATGAGGCATCCATCCCGACTTTTTTGTTCTCATTGGCCAATTCGTACGCACATCACGCAACATAAGGAGGTTCCCGGTGTGTGAAATATAAATTTCCCCAGGCGCCAGTGACCACTCCCATTGCCCGTATGGGTAGCATGCATAAACTCACTTGAGGTGAAAAAGGCTTGTGAGATAGGCCGTGGGATTGGTGGTGGGCGTATTGGCGGACAAAGGAAAGTAAGCTCATTATTGTCTCATTCTCGCGCTCGCCGCCATTCAATACATGCGTCCGGGCTCCGCAGACGGACTGGTGCTCCGCACTACCGCTGGGAAGCCAAATACCTTAGTACTAGCCCCAGTACACCAAGTGGCCATGCTGGGGCCACATCCGTCAACATTTCTGAAGGGTTGATGGTTCCCTAGTTGGCAGGGCCATATTCTTGATTGACAAAGGCGTAGAATTTCAATTTGGTACTTTGCCCTGCCTAATCCTCCCCTGCAGTTTCCACCTAACGACATGTACATAGTGATTTCACCTCCCGAAACGCTATCGCTTCCAGTGCCGGATGAGCTCGAACGTTAAGCTTCTGTTCCAGGTGCCCTGTTGGGAGGGCTTGTACAAGAGGTGCGCCGGGATACAGACTTGCTTGATATTAGTGCTAACATGAGCAAAGAAGCACATATCCATGTTTGCTCCAAAGTCTACACCTGATGACTGGTCTTCCTCTCAGATCCGCAGATGGATTGAGAGCGCCCCGATGGGCTGCTGGGCCTAGCATCGTTGGGTTGGCCATGGTGTTGCCACTGATGACAAGAACCCCTGGGCCACGTTTAGAGCCCAGATCGCCACTTTTTGCCATGGATCTCATGCTCTGCTCCCATTGTAGTATCAGTCACGGCACCTTGTTGCTCAGGCTATGCAGTCCTCACGTGTCGAAGCATTCGCCCTCTCCCCGAGTCCGTGTATGACACATGTGGCGTCTCCCACACAGAGCAAGTGCGTAGTGCTACTGCTTTCCTCCCCTCCATCGGTGCTGATCATAGCCAGGATGACGAAAGGAGAGAAGATGGCAGAGCTGACACAGGAATATGGAATGAAAAGAGGTGCGTCAGGCCTCCTTTAACTTTCGCTTGTTCTTTATTTCAACTGTACTCGGCTGGTGATATGGAGTGTGTTAGTCCTTCAGAGAACTGCACGGTTGATAGAGCCGTGGGAAAAGGGGACGATTCGATGATGGACATCGATCGTAGTCCTTTAGAAGCGAAGCATTTTGATGGGGCTCCTCAATTGTGATTTATACCTGTCTGCAAAGCAAGCTGAGACCCTCAGGAAATTCCAAAGGGGGGTGGTGTCGTCGCTAAGTCGGGTGTGAGAAACCAATTCAGTGTACTTTCGTTATCTGGGCCCACTGACCAATACTTGGCCTTGTGTGTTGTCTGAGAGATGCCCTGTAGCTGAGTTGGAAAATGGGTAGTGGTCTGTGGGGTATAGGTGCTCCCACAGCGCTCACTGTAAAAATAAAAACATGGATTTTCCATACATAGAAACAGTGAAAAAATGCTAAATTTTACCCCCTAAAACTACTGAAATTCCACCATGAAAAGCCTGAAATTTCAGCAGATTCTCTGGAAAAATCCCAGATTTAGATGCCATTTCAGCACTTTTTTTCTGCTTTTTAAGTACTTTAACCATGCTTTTTCCACTTTAGTCCTGCTTTTTCAGCACTTTAATAAAGCATTTTCAGTACTTTAACCGTGCTTTTTCCAGCACCTGAAATCATACATTATTCTTTGTTTTTTTTTACTTATTTTCAATGCATTTAATGTGAAAAAAATTGTAATATTCATCAAAATTGTACTAAATTTTGGTACTTATTCACAAGTGTACTACAGTGCGGGTGCGGTCATGTGCACACACACCCAGTAGCGTCTCTGTGTTGGGCTTTTGGGGGCGGTGTTGGCGTTGCTATTGTTGTTGGGGGTCTTGGAACGCTTGCTGTTGCTGATGTCGATGTTGACAGCTTGAGGGGTGCAAGGGGGAATGTTGTTGTCAATATCGGAGTCGTTGCTGGTGGCAGCTGAATGGGGTGGAGGAGCAGTGGCGGCCAGTCAGCAAAAAATATATGCAAATGAAAGAAATATACCGGTGAGTGTGAGGAGATGGCCCATCCAAGCAGATGGGGCCAGGGATTTGAGCAAGTCGAGGCAACGAAATTGTGCTGCTAAAGGGGGGGGGAGGGAAAAAAGAGAGGCACTCACCGGAATGCGGCAACGAAGTAGTGATGCGAGTGCAAGAAATATGGGCCCGCTCCCCACAGTGAGGGAGCGAGCGGTCTCCCACAGAGGCAGAACCAATGGGGACGGGTGCAGGTATAAAGGTAAGATTCGACCTGTGAGGGACCCAACATGTGTTTTCATGGTGACGAAATACTGAGATCGAGCATGAAAGAACACATGAAAGAGGCCCAAGGATGGAGAGGGCGATGCAGGTAGTGCGTGAGAAAATGTCGCAAGGTGAGGTGGAGGGGCAGGACAGCTGGGAATCGAGCAAATTGAGCCAGAGATCATTGATCGTCAGCAATAGGCGGGGACAGGGACGAAAAGAGAGGCACTTACTGGAATGCAGCGACAAAGTACTGACACAACTGCAAGAAATATGGGTCCCCTACCGACAGGGAGGGAGCAATGGGGACGGGCACGGCTACGATGGTCCAGATTTGACATGTGAGGGAGCCGACATCAAGGGAAGGAGTGGCCGTGCACACGGCGAAATTTGATGACGACGTGACAGTGAGAAATAACACGAGACTGTACGGGGATGATCAAGAGAGGGCACTGGGGGAAAGAGTGGGCACGGGGCGACCTGGAGCTGAAAGGGAAAAAAAAACCCCCCTGGGAGGGACGTCAGCACACAGAGACAGAAAGCGAGAACTTGGGTCACTGACTGCAACAGCAAGGACAGGCCTGCAAGAGTGAGAGGCGGTTCTGCACACAGCAGGCAGGGGCGACTGGGAGCTGAAAGGGAAAAAAAAAAATCCCCTGGGAGGGATGTCAGCACACAGAGACAGAAAGCGAGAACTCGGGTCACTGACTGCAACGGCAAGGACAGGCCTGCAAGAGTGAGAGGCGGCTCTGCACACAGCAGGCAGGGGCGACCAGGAGCTGAAAGGGAAAAAAAAAAAATCCCCCAGGAGGGACGTCAGCACACAGAGACAGAAAGCAAGAATTCAGGTCACTGACCACAACGGCAAGGACAGGCCTGCAAAAGTGACATCAGGAAAACCCTCAGTTGATAATCCAAGCTAAGCGATGATAATTTAGACTTGCTTAGCGTTTAGTGTGATTATCATGGATTTGCTTACCCCCCGATAATTTAGACTTGGTTAGACTTGGTTAGACTCGGTTAACT
>Ga0307510_10012601_pt1 | contig 10024 bp, 5 predicted proteins | sample 12_EM_MG_FD_207224 | JGI IMG/M metagenome (GOLD analysis project Ga0307510, IMG submission 207224) | Populus trichocarpa ectomycorrhiza microbial communities from riparian zone in the Pacific Northwest, United States - 12_EM | ecosystem: Host-associated > Plants > Roots > Unclassified | place... | reverse complement strand
GAACAGAGCAGCTTGAATTCATTGCTTTATCTCAAAGAACAAAAGACCCAAAATATCAGGAGAAGGTATTTGCACTCTCATGGTTGTGTATGTCTGGAAGTTTCACTTTTGAATCTTTTTTTTTTTTCGAGTCATGTTTGTTTAGTTGAGACTAGTTTTGGCAATTCCAAATATGATATGTGATTCCCAAAGAAAGCATGGTAATAATAATAGATGTGGAACTAGAGTGTTTTGTTATATGCTTTCTGTAAGTTTTTCTGTGAACTGATATTTCAGGTAGAGAAAGTCGTAAAAGAGCTTCAGAAAACCTTTCCAGCTGATGGTTTACTTCCCATATATATTAATCCTCGCTCTGGAACAGCTGCTTACTCAACAATAACATTTGGTGCCATGGGGGATAGGTATTGATGCGTATTGTTGTATTTAAGATGCAATTAGCTGCAGAAACATTGTAAACTGATTTTACTGAATATGTTCCTTTTTATAACATCTATTGATGCTAAAAAAAAAGTAGTATGTCAAGCTAGCTATATCATTTTTAAGAGGGCAGTGATCAAAAAATCATCTTGTAACCACCATTCTGTCACGTATCATCAGACAATTAAACCTGAGTAACATGAATTTCGAAGAAGATATTGATCTCGTCATGTATGTTAAAGAAGCCATATATTGTGCTACTTGAATCCGCTACTAAGATACCATGATCAAATGATACAGGATTCATTTATGAAATGGTGCTTGTGATCCTTTTTTTTTTTATCTCACATAAAATGTTCTATAGTGTTCATTCCTAGGTTTTATGTTTCTTGCTGGCAACAATCTACTTCAAAAGTTTGATCTCGTAGAAAGTGCTGTAACATTGTACTTGGTATTGCAGGCTATTTGATCAAATGTTTGATTTACTAGGCAGTTTATGAAACCACCCAAATGGTTAATTCCTTATGTTGTGTTGATTATTGGGCTTGATGACCCGCCCTTGAGAGGGATAGTTATGGACATTCTTAAACCTTTCTAACAGCTTAACTTTCTAGATTGAATGGTTCTTTTAGCATAAAACAACTCCACGATGTCATCTATGGCCTCTTAATACAAGCATAAATGACACGATGCTATTTTTTTTGCAGCTTTTATGAGTATTTACTCAAGGTGTGGATACAAGGGAACAAAACAGAAGCTGTGAAGCACTACAGGTAGTCTATATTCCCAATTTTAAATGATACGCATTGATTATGCAATTTCACTTAAAATGCTTGTAATTTTGTGAGCTGTGTGCTAGGATTGGCAAAATTCCAAAAATCATGGTGTAAATATATGATGATAAAAATTCCTAACTGCTAATCTATAACCTGTGGGAGAAATGTTGCATTTCTTAGTGTTATATTTGGTTGCTAAATGATAAAATGATAGGTTACTTGACTAATATATTGTTTGTGCCACCATGAAGACACCTATACCTCTGTCTCTCGCCTCGTAATATTATTTTTGCAAAGCTTGTAGAAGCGAGTAGCACAAAGTTTCAGTTCCCTATAATGTTGATTTCTTTGATGAAAAATTTATGGCATTGGCTTGTGATCTTGGAAAATCAATGTTAAATATTGACATAGGATGCTGTGATCAATTTCTTCAATTGGTCACTGAACCGTTATGATAAAGATGAGCTTTGATTATTATTTCCCTCATCTATTTTGTAAAGATTACATGACATTTTGCATTTTGAGAACTCTCAAATGAATCTCTACATTGACAAAATCTGTGTTAATGAATACTGCAAACAGAGAGATGTGGGAGACATCGATGAAAGGTCTCCAAAGCTTGGTTCGGAAAACAACCCCATCATCCTTCACATACATTTGCGAGAAGAATGGAAATTTTTTATCTGACAAGGTAGTCAAACAATTTGAGGAAATCTCCTAACTATTTGATGACTAAGTTGTTGTGTGGTCTTTCAAGAGCTTAACTTCTTCATCACTGTAGATGGATGAATTGGCATGCTTTGCTCCTGGCATGTTGGCTTTAGGATCTAAAGGTTATGGCTCTGGTGAAGCCGAAAAGGTTTTATCACTTGCAGAAGAGGTATTAATTAAGAAATAGCCTTTATATTTATTGATTTTGTTATCATTGTCATTTGCACTAATGTGCTTGTTTTCTAGTCAATTAGTGTTAGTCTACACTGCAAAACACCAAGCTAATTGTATTAAGACAGAGTATATAAAAAGGAGTTTCTTGGATTCAACTGACTTTGTGGTGTGTTCAAACTCTTAAAAAAATGAATTTAGAATATTGACAGTTTGTGAGATAAGAAGATCTGAATGAGCCAATAATCACTGAATTTTCAAATGAGTTCTGCGTCTTTTGAGAAGTTTATAAGAAGCAGAATTTATGGTGGTACAAAGTTTAAGTTTAATTGATGAGGGATACCTTGATCTTCTGAAATTTAAGGAAATCTCATTGTGTTTGCTCTCTCTTCTTTCTATCATGCCCCAACCCATCAGCCTTTGAAGGCTCCTGACATCTATGGATTTTGTATTGATAGTACAGGAATCTGAATGAAGTTTGTAATGCCACGTGTCAGTAGACTGCTGCTTCTGTCACTGTGCTTGCAATTCTCCGAATGTATTTCCTTGGTTCAAAAAAGATAAAATTTAAATATTTTTTGTTGAATTTAGAGATTTTGTTTTTAAGGAAAAATGGATGCTTATTGTTGCCAACTGGTCTTGAAAACTGCTTTGTTTTCACAAATAGTTGGGATGCTGGGATCAAGAATACTGGCTGTCACATAAGGGAATACTAGAATTATGGTAATTTTACATTTCTTCTACTTCTAGATCAACGATAAGGTGTCAAACATAGAATTGTTGAGATAGATAGAAGATGGCTGAAGGAAGACAGAATTTTGTGCGGCAGAAGTGACATGGGAATTTAGATGAAGTGACTGGGAAATGCTTGGATGTGTGTGGAGTAGGTTATTTGGTAAGTATGAAAGAGTTCAAGTGTTGAAACCACAATGAAAATATGCTTTATTGAGGTAGAGTCATGTTTTTTTCAAGAAAATGCAGTAACAAAGAGAAGCGAGAAAAATAGCACGGTCTCCACCATCATTATCCTTATTGTTACTACGATTGGTATTAGGTAACCTCAAGGATGCATCTGCAGAAAGCTTGCTTGCCTGGCCAAAAGTTGAGGTCCATCATACAAGCAAAAGCATTTAAAGAAGCATATAGGCAAAAAACAATGCGGCTGAGAACTTGAATATGCTGGTCCAGTTTCATGGCTTCCTAATCTACTTAATTGACTGGTGCATAGTTATTTTGTTCGTGGTCCACATGTTTATTAGCTTCAGATTTCGGTGGCTACATCTAATTTAATTTTTGGCTTTGAACTGTAGCTTGCATGGACTTGTTATAATTTCTACCAGTTGACACCTACAAAACTGGCTGGAGAGAACTATTACTTTCACCCTGGACAGGTTTGATACTCTCTTCTAGATTGGAAAAATGGAAGATATTCACTTGTTGTATGCTTGATACTGAAAGATGATGAAATTGCAGGACATGAATGTCGGCACTTCATGGAACATTTTGAGGCCTGAGACAGTTGAATCACTCTTTTACCTGTGGCGTATCACTGGAAACAAGACATACCAAGAATGGGGTTGGAATATTTTTCAATCATTCGAAAAGAACTCCCGCTTGGAGACTGGATATGTTGGTCTTAAGGATGTAAGATTTCTGTAACCCAAAGATTGTAGTGTTAATGTTAGATAACAAACACCTTCATGCATGCACACGCATAATGACCCTAGTCCAGTCCATGTATTCTGTTGTGTCTTTTCAGAAAGGTATGACTTGAATCCTCTACTACTTTATTGCATGTTCGAGAAATAGAATGAACCAGAACCGCAACTCCTAAATACCACTGGTTTTTCCCATGCTTTGTGCTGTTTAGTTGCCTCAGAATTTTGTGGTTTTGTTAAATGTACGAGTCCTATTCATATCCATTTTAAAATCCCATGCATGGATTTATTTTAATGAATAATCCTTAATTAGAACCTAAAAGCAAAGCATCATAAAGTTTTGAACTCAATTATTCTTGTCTATTCGCGCAGGTGAACTCAGGTATCAAAGACAACAAGATGCAGACTTTCTTCCTTGCCGAGACGCTCAAGTATCTGTACCTCCTATTCTCACCTACATCCGTCATCTCTCTGGATGAATGGGTATTCAACACAGAAGCACACCCTCTGAGAATTGTGACTCGAGGTGATCTTCATCAAGAGAATGTTCAAGTTGACAGACAACAAAAGTTACCAATTCATCTTCGTGGTAGAAAGGAGGGTCGACTAGGATACAATTAGCTGCCATCCTCCCCACATTTTCAGTCAGCTCACTTGCCTCCTGTCCTCACATACATCAACCATAAAAAAGGTGACGGTGCAGAACTTTTATAATATTCAAGATTCACAGCAGCATTAGTCCTTGAACCTGGATAAAGAGTGACACTGTCAATCATGTCCATCAATTAAGCAATCAGGGTGGTGCTGGTCAACATTCTGCCCCAGAATTTATATCCTCATCTTGTTTCCAGCTTGGATGGTTGTGTAAAACAGATAGCACATTGTCACTAGAAATTATCATATAAGTCATGATTGAGGGGCAAATGAGCTGTTGTACACATACAATATGGGTTCACAGGTCATAAAGAATTTTATAGATTATTGAAAATAAAAAAAGGGGACCAAAATATATTCATGCAGAATTCTTGGTGTATTTAAACCTTGTCAACTGGATAACATAAGAAAAGAAAAATGAAGTATGCTGTTTCTACGAGTCTGGATTGTGTATTTCTTTCGCAAAAGAAAATCTATCAATTTTATATTATAATTATTTAGCAGTAACAACGTAAGATTTTCCTACTTAGAAATATCTTCACCAACTAAGATTTTAAGAGAAAACTAAGGTTTTGAAGTGAGATATTATACTTGAAAAGGTTAGTTAAGGTTGTGGTTTTTTCCAATTAGGTATTTAATCAAACAACCTTGCAATATAAAGTTGAACAACTCTGAAAATGTTAGTTGTGCTAGCTTTATGATCAATCAAGAGACTGTAATTGTGAAAGACAGCTCAAAGAACATCCTCTTTAATGAAATAAATACCATCCTCAAAATTGCCAACCCATACGTGTATTTTTCCTCCAACATAACGACATCCATAGTTTTTCGGTGGGGCAAGTTTAGGTTAAATCGGTGGGAAAAAAATTAAAACAATTTTAAAACAATGTTTTGAAAAAATAAAAATTAATAAATTGATGTTTTCAACCCAGTTTATTCTAAACTCTAGATCGAACGAGCCTTACATTACTATTAAGCCCGTTGGAGTTTACAATAAAGAATCATTATTGCAAAAATAATTTAATTATTTTTCCTAAATGTAGAAATGGAGATTAGGTCCCATGGCATGTGCTGGCACCTACAAAAAGTCATCCTGGAATCAAGAACAGAACGTGTGGACCACTACAAAAGTCATCCATTGATGAAGGGATCTTTCTGAATTCCCTCTCAACATGCTGTGGTTGCACCTTTGAAGGAATGATTTCCATGTGAAATCACTTTTAAGTTCAAACCATTCTATTTTCCTACAATATAAAGCACACATAACCTTCTTTTTAAAATTGAGTGATTAATTAATTTCAGTTGAAATTACTTATGATTTACTATTATATATGATATTATATGATGATATGATTCGAGATTGAAATATGAAAAAAGTAATGCAAGAGAATTAAAACAAAACATTTATGTAGTCCACAGTGACTACAAATTAGCCGGCACAAAAGCTTAAATGCTCGGAAAGTAGGAATATTATCAGAGCCTGTCATCCAGCTAACATCCAACTCATCAGAGCATGCCCCCACAGTGGCGTCTTTTTTTTCAACTAACCTTGAAGCCTAGTTGACAATAACAGGATCCTAACTCCTTCCATTTGTTTTCACACAGCTTTGAGAATTACTCAAACACGTCAAAAGCTGGCAACAAATATGAGAGAAAATTCCAGGGAAAATGATGAGAGAAAAGGGGTCAAGGTGATCATGGACCTACAGGATGTAAGTGTAATGTAATAGTGAGATGATGAAAACCGAGTGAAGAAATATATTACAGCATCCCCCATTGTCTGGATAACCAAATCAATTGGTTAGCTACAAGGAATTGATCAAAAACGACTAGGCTATTAGTTTGGCTCTGTAACGGATAAGATCATTCAAGGAAAAACAAAAAAATAAAATAAAAAAGAATCGATCAATGTAGCAAAACAGTGGTGGTATCAACTGAGATTTTGCATTGCGGCTCACGGGGTTGAATAGCTTGGCAGCCTATCTCTTTCCCCCATTCATCTTTAAGTGTATGATACCTGTCTCCTCTTAAGGAATATACAGATTGTTTCTTTCTGGTCACCGACAATCGGTTGAAGTAAATGAGTCTGAAAATCCTCCTGGAATACTTGATTGGGATTGGGAGTAAGACATGTTGTTAAACGTTGTCGAAGTACCTTCATCAGCTTGCCATCTTTGGAGAAACTGAGGAAGGCTCATGTGGAGATCAATGCCAGAATTGCCTTCCTCTTCATGGTTGGTAGGTTTCCATTGTTCTACTAGAGGTCCTAAGACGTTGACAGCATGGCCCATATCTGGTCTTTGGTGTGGCTCACGAGCTGTGCAATGCCCTGCTAGCTCGGCCACTTTGAAAATGCTCACAAAGGTCTCCTCGTCAGGATTCAGAGTTTGGTCAATTGCCTTTGGAAGGTTGTCCTTGTTGACTAGGACACGGCGGAACCATGTGACCAAGTGAGCCCTTTCATCTGGCACTGTATCATCTAGAGCTTTTCTCCCTGTCATAATCTCCATCAAAATCACTCCAAAAGCATATACATCCACTTTTGTTGTAACCCTTCCAGTAGCTGTGCAGGACATAGTAGGAGGTTCAGTTCATATTTGAAGAGAACAGTCATCAACAAATCAACATATTCAAGATGAAGCAAATGAATATGAAAACTAAATATACCAACATCTAAAGATCTTACTAACAGGAAACAACTGAAAGATAAAGAGGATCATTCCTCTAGATCAAGAATCACACTTTCTGAAACTTCAGTGTGCATAGAAAAGTACTAAGCTCGTTGAAAAATGAAATGCAAGTGTGTAGGAGGCGTTAGGTTTTCCTATAATTATACAAATGGGTAAAAGTAGGCAGTTTTACTACTTCAAGGTTGCATGCATGGAAAGATAACAAAATTCGAATTGATGTAATATAATAAGCTAAGGAAACTTGCAATCACTTGAATGGAGATAACCAAGTATGGACATTTAAACCTCTACTAACCAGCATATTCGGGTGCAAGATAGCCAAAGGTTCCTGCCAGCCTTGTCTCCATAGAATACTTCCCATCAGGCGCATTTTTAACCAAACCAAAATCAGCAACCTTAGCTCTCATGTCATCTCCAAGAAGTATGTTTGAAGGCTTCAAATCTCTATGAATGAAACTCTGCTGAGCTAAGCTGTGCAGGTATTCCACTCCTCGAGCCACATCCAGTGCAATTGTAACCCTCTGTTTCCAAGTAAGAGGAGGGTAACCAAGTTCTTGCCATTCAAACAAATGTTGAGCGAGAGTCCCCTGTGGCATGTACTCATACACCAAGAGCCTCTCATTTCCATTTATACAGTAACCCAAAAGAGCAACTAAATGCCTGTGCCTCACTTTAGTAAGCACTGCAATCTCTGCCTGAAACTCATTCATTCCTTTTGTCCCCATTGCCCCAGATTCCATCCGCTTCACAGCAATCTTAGTCCCATCATGCAATTCGCCCTTATAAACCACACCAAAACCTCCCTTACCCAGAATGTTATTCTCGCTGAAATTATCAGTTACTTGTCTAAGTACCTCGATTGAAATCACAACGTTCCCACCCTCAAAAAAGTGCCGGCCACTATGGTTGCCACTACTTTGACTTCGTATTTCACTGAGAACCCCGTACCCATTCGTGCAACACGATGAACCATTCTTAACCAATGCATTGATTCCATTCCCATTCTCTTGATCATTCACTCTCCCAGACTTCCCTCTCTTTTTCTTGCGATTAACCTTAAACAACACGAAGAAGCCAATAGCACCAACAATCACAATACCAACAACACCAGCAATCACACCTGGACTCACCTTCTTACCACCATTTCCTCTTCCATTAGGAACACCTCCGGGTGTAGTTGTATTTGAATCTGAACCAGATGATGGTGTCCCTCCACCTCCAGAACCCCCACCACTCCCAAGAAAAGGATTACCTGGTGTAATGGTTAGCTTCACTGAAGATGCGAAAGCTGGGATCTTCCCAGTGAGATTGTTATTGGAGACATCAAGAAGCGAAAGTTGAGACAACTTTATCAAGCTATCGGGAATGGGACCTGATAAATTATTATCATTCAATTTTAAAGTTGTCAAAGCAGTGAGATTAACAAATGCAGGAGAGATTATCCCTCCAAAATGCTGCTTCCCCAAACTCACTGTAATGACAGTCTTTTTTTGTGAATCACAGGTAACAAAAGGCCAACCATTGCAAGCATCATTCCCTTTCCACGAATCAGACAGCATCACAGGATAACCAAAACCACCAGCAATCTCGAGCAAAGTGGTCACTTGTGGATGACAAGCAACGCCAGCAGTATCCACACAAAAATTATTAAGACCACTATTATCAACTTTAACACCTTTTCCAAACTGAGGCACAGGACCTTGTAATTTATTATTATAAAAAGAAATATTCAACAAACCAGCTTGGGAAGACAGAGAAACCGGAAAGATCCCAGTAAACTGATTATCCCTCAACTGCAAATCAAACAAACTCTTGCTCTTTGAAAAATCTGGAATTGGCCCAGTAAACTGATTCTTCTGAAGCCAAACTTGACTCAACTGCTCCATTGAAGGCAACACCTCAATAGTACCAGACAACCCCATTTCCTGATTATTAAGCCACAAATTCTGGATCCCAGAATTAGCAAAAGATGGAGGCAACCCTCCAGTTAAGTTATTATAAGACAATCTAAGATTTTGCAAACTAGGAAAAGAAGCAAACATATTAGGTATAGCACCAAAGATGTTAGCGTGACTAGCCTCAAAAGTATTTAAACTAGAAGACTCAGTTAGATCAGTAGAAAGAACCCAAGGTTCCAAATTTATATTCGCATCCATGCTCAAAGTTTGCAAACTAGTTAACCCTTTAAAGAAATCTGCAGGGATACTGGTAAAATTATTAGTACCAATATAAACTTCTCTCAAAAAAGCTAAATTTGCAAGAGAAGGCAAAGGACCGATCAGCTTGTTGTCTTGAAGAGACAAACTTTGAAGCTGAGAAAGCGTTGAAAGCTCAGATGGGAGAGTCCCTGAAAGACCTTGAGAAGCTAAGTTAATGGAAATCACATTGTTGGAGTTATCACATTTAACACCATTCCACTTGCAGTAACCATTGGTGTTTGTTGTTGACCAGCCTTTTGGTGTTGGGGTTAGGGCAGAGGCTAGTTTTAGCATGGTGCCTGCATCATCCGCGGTGGTTGTTGTGGTGGTGGAGAGGAGGAGAAAGAGGAGGAGAAAGAAAGAGAGAAGAAGGTCAGCCATTGAGAGAGAGAGCGAGAGACAGTTTGGTTTTTTATTTTTATTTTTTCTTTTGTGTGTTATAAAGTTTCTTGTTTTGTTTGTTGTTGTAATTAGGGTTGAGTTTTTTAATATATTAAAATAATATTTTTTTTATTTTTAAAAAATTATTTTTGATATTATCATATTAAAATAATTTTAAAATATTAAAAATTTAATTTAATAAAAAAATAATAATATTAAAAAAAATATTTTTAAAAAACAAAAATTATCAAGTTTTTAATATGGTTTCATGTTTTCTATTTTGTTTTTATTGCTGAGGGATTTGATTTTTTCAAAAGAAATTTTTCTTTTTCAAAAACAGTTTAATGAAACGTCACGTTATGGCGAAT
>Ga0307510_10012600_pt1 | contig 10025 bp, 6 predicted proteins | sample 12_EM_MG_FD_207224 | JGI IMG/M metagenome (GOLD analysis project Ga0307510, IMG submission 207224) | Populus trichocarpa ectomycorrhiza microbial communities from riparian zone in the Pacific Northwest, United States - 12_EM | ecosystem: Host-associated > Plants > Roots > Unclassified | place... | reverse complement strand
AACTGCACTTCTAAAATACTCCCGGAAGCAAGCCTCTCTTACCTAGTTACGGGATCTTCTCTATATAAGACCACCGTTACAGATATCTTAAGCCTTCCTTTTTTTCTTTCCTTATATTGCTCGCTCGTGGAGGACTCTTTCCTCATTTTGCCTCTCCAACCATCTGTCTAAAGTCTAAACACTTGGCTACAAAAAGATTGCCCGGTGTTCCTTTTGCTCGTCTGTGAAGGCACTAAATTATGTTCAGCACAGCCTCACCGGTGTTTTGAAATGCAGTAGTGATTATTTTTTATTTTAAAATATATTAAAATAATTATTTTTAACATTAGCATGTTAAAATAATAAAAAAAATATTAGAAATATATTAATTTTAAATAAAGAATAAAATAAAAAAGTTTTAAACTTTGTAGAAAACACTTTTTGAAACGGAAGTGCCCAACAACATTCCAACAGTAGTTAAGAACTCTTAACAGTATTTTAGCAAGTGGGGAAATTTTCGAAACTGAGATTGGAGGACAGGAAAAGAAAGGCATGTCGTTCCCTACATGCCTAAACCTTTATAATAATATTATTTTTTTTACTTTTTACATTCCCAGGCAGGGCATACAGTCTCTGTGCATAAAGTATTTTAATCTTCTGCGTAAAAAAGCTGATCGCTCATTGATTCTATTTTCTCTGACATGATCTCTTCTTGTCGTTAAAATCTTGGTGCCCTTCTCTTCCTGGATTGGCGTCTCTGTCCTTCAAATTAATATCCCCTCACCGTCATCCTCTCTCTCTCCCGTGCATTATTAGGGTCAAATTTCTTGACGTGACAGGAACTACTAGTTTAATCACCAACCTGAAGAACTGGATACAAGAGGGAAGCCACTGGTTCTGTTCTTAAGATGTTCAAGAACTATGATCCTCAGAGTGCATCAACATGGCTGATAAGAACGAATGGCATGTGCACATCCAGATGTGATTCAAAATGCAAAAATTCTACTTAGAAATAGAAGAAATTATCTTTATTTTCCATACATTTCGATCAGTTTATTTTCAATTCATGGCAATTAATGCTTGAAAATGCTCTTGCAAGGTAAGCTTGCCAAGCCGGGATGATCATATAATTTCTCATATTTTAGTTTTTTTTTGTTTACAATTAAGAATATTCTTAAAGCAATTTGTGTAATTCAAAACTAATATTCTTTTCTTCAATCAATCTTAAAATTGCATCCCCAATATAACTACAGAGCTGCTCTTAATTCAACGAGTAGCAAAATAGAAAAGAAAACATTAGCGACGATCACATATTTTAGCGAATAATTCTAGTGTCTTAGAATTAATATAAAAATAAGGAACGTAACAAAAAATTCTATGTCTTTTGATAAATAAATAAATAGTTGCGGTATCTAATTATATAAATTAATCAAAATATTATTTTTTGCTATATGTTTTTGACAAGTATCATTTCTCTATCAAAATCAACAACTATATTTTTTAAAGTAATAAATGATCCAAAATCATTTGGTAAATTACAAATGATCTCCATATATACAAAGACCATCAAAATTTTTGATAGAAACCCTATTTTGTATTTGAATTGTCCTTAATTATAATTTAACTATACATGATTAAATTATAAATAATCAGCATATAAAAGAAATAATACTAAAATAAAATCAAAATTGACCTAAATTAAATAGTGAGTTTATTATTGTTCATCTATAAAAACAATAACCCTACCCAATTTTGTTTTTTTCCCTAATTTTTCTAAAGTTGTTAATCTAACTATTTTTTTTAATATTAACTAAGGAAATTCTGAAAATAAAAGGGTAATTTTATAATATTTTCTTAAACTTGGAGGGGGATTTTATTATATCTTCTAAAATTTTAAATATCTATGCAATTTCATGACAACTCAAAAACCTTATGGTGATTTCATCATGCTTCAAGTGGATTTTTTTATATATATAATAAGTGAGAAGAGAGAGTTTGTTGTTGTAAACTTCTTTGTTATATACTATTTATAAAAGCATAAAGCAAGATGTTGGCTTATATAACATCAGGAGATGAAGTTGAAACAAACACCCTATGTTTTACATGGTAAATAACTATGGAAATAGTTAGACTTTAATTACTTATATGTCCCATATAATAGGAATTATTAACTAAATGAAGTTTGACAGCTTCAATTATAACTCTAACAACCCCAATAATTCCTTCCCTAAATTGATTGCAGTAATGCTTTCAGTTTACTCTTAGTACCCCACACACATATAGTACTCACGCAACTTTCAAGAACACATCCAGCTTATAATTTTGTTATAATAACTGAAACTTGTTCATGTGCGCCATAATGCTTCAGCCCAACAACTCCATCTCTGGTCAAATCATGCAAGAAATGAACCTTGCGTCAATATGCTTGTTGTATCCGTGCATAACTAGGTTCTTGGATAGCTTAATGGTAGAACCGTTGTCACATAACACAGTGGTACACTTGCCTTGAGAGTGACCAAGCTTCTCCAATACTCTCATCATCCACTCCCTTTGACAAACACAAAAAGTAGCTACCATAAACTCTGCTTCAGTAGTAGACAGAGTAACCATAAGTTGCATTATAGAGGACCATGACACAACTCCTTCACTAAGTAAGAACACATAATCAGAAGTACTTTTCTTGTCATCTATATCTTATGCATAATCATTGTTTGTATATGCCATCAACTCTTCATTGCCCTTCTTTTGGTAAAGGACTCCCAAATCAACAATACATTTCAAGTATCTTAACACCCTTTTTGCAGCTTGTAAATGCAACTCAGTTGGGTTTGTCATTAATCTGTTAATGAGACACACCACATACATCAAGTTCGGCTTTGTTGCAGTTAAATACATAAGACTGCCGACCAATTATTTGAACATGGTAGCATTCACTTTGGCTCATTCTTCATCCTTCATTAGTCTAACACTAGGAACAATGAGATTTTTCACACCATTACTCCTCTCCATCCTAAACCTCTCCAAAACGTTTTTTGCATACTCTTTGTCTAATATAAATGCCTTCAAAATTTTGTAAAACCTCCACATCAAGAAAATATTCCATGTTTTCTAAATCAGTCATATCAAATTCAAGTTTTATAGAATTCTTAAACTTAACAAACATACTCTCATCATTACCAGTAAAAATTAGATCATCAACATAAAAGCTAACAATCAAAATTTTACCTTTATCTCTTGTTTTTATGAATAAGGTATATTCATAGTTGTACCTCTCAAAAGTTTTTTTGACAAAGTATGCTACAATCTAATTGTACCATGCACGAGGGGCTTGTTTAAAGTCATGCAATACCTTTTTTTAATTATGCCCTTCCCCTTTATTCTCATAACCTTGTGGTTGCTCGACAAACACTGCTTCATTTAACTCTCCATGCAATAAAGCACTTTTGACATCAAGTTGAAACACACTCCACCTGTTTTGAATTGCTAAAAAAATTACCATTCAAATCTAATCTCACCTAGCCACAGGTGCAAACACTTTAGTATAATCTATTTCACGCTGTCGTGCATACCCTTTTGCCACCAACCAATCCTTACACTTATCAACCTCACCATTTTCATTGAATTTAGTTTTGAAAACCCATTTTACTATAATCTTTTTCATTCTTTCGGGCAAATCTATCATCTCCCAAGTCCTATTCCTTTTTATCGCTTCTATCTCTAAGTCCATTGCAGCTCTCCATTTGAAACTCTGAACAGTTTCGTAAAATGTAGTCGAATCTGCAGTTGAGGTAAACATAACCAAATTATGCTCAATTTCTTTTTAGAATTCCCCCCATTCATATAATCTTCCATCCAAAATGATACTCTTTTGTTCCTCCCTTCTAGTGAGCTTTCTTCAAATGTTTGAGAATTGTCTTCAGGTGACTCATTTGAAGGTAAGCTAAACTTTCATCATTTTTCTTCTATTGTCACCTTCTCTTTAGTTCTTTTTCACTTTGATCATTTTCACTTCCTTCTTCATTACAATCTCCCCCACTCGAGGACATCAAATCTTGCATCTTTATTACTCCTTCCTCAATTCCAGCATATGTTTTCTTCAAAAACTACATCTCTGCTTACAACTATCTTCTCGGACGCTGGACGATAAAGTCTATATGCTTTAGACTCTTCACTCACTCCTAGCAACACACACTGAAAACTCTTATCATCTAACATTTTTTTTACTACCTGACACATGAACATGGCCAATGCATCCAAAAACCTGAAAATAATCAATATTAGGTTTAACACCACTCTAAGCCTCTTAAGGAGTCATGTTTTTCACTACCAATGTAGGATTTTTATTGAGCACATGTGTTGTCCATTTTACTGCTTCTGTCCAGGAATTCTTTGGAACTTGCTTCTCCGATAACATGTTTCTAACCATGTTCATGATTTTCCTGTTTTTGTGCTCAGCTACTCCATTTTATTAGGGAGTGTAGGGTGCAGTGAGCTACATGATAATACCATTAGCTTTGCAAAAGGCATTGAACTCGAGAGATATGAACTCTTCACCCATATTTATGCGCGGACAATGAATAAAAACTCATGTCTCTTTCTTAACAAGGTTTTTATAATTCTTGAAGATAGTAAAAGCTTTAGATTTCTTAGCAAAAAAATATATCCACACCTTAGGACTGTAATCATTAATAGAACTTATAAAATACCCCTTCTTACTACTGGAAACATGTTTGATGGGCCCGCAGATGTCAACATGTACCAACTGCAGTCTTTGTGATACTTTTTATAAACTCCTCTTTAGAATTTCATCAATGTGTTGCTTTTCCACCATGCAATCAGTGCATACTTTGGATGGTGCCTTCAACTGTGATAACCTTCTCACCATTTGCTTATACTACAATGTTCTCAGACTTTTGAGACTTTGGAGCCTATATTTGCAGTGTCATAGGTGAATGTTGTCTTCAAGAGTTGTTTGGAAAGAAGTGGGAGCTTCGATAGAAATCTTGCAAGGAATATGAACATCTTATTTGCAGACATTATTGTTTGCACAATAAGCCCTTTCTTGGGATAATAGACTACATACTCCATGTTGTGTTAAAATAGCTACACCTTTTTCTTGCATTTGTCTAATACTAAATAAATTATTTCTTAACTCAAGTATATAGAAAACATCAGTGATTACCTGAGTAACTCCAGCAATTTGCAACTTAATGTTACTTTTTCCCAACACAGCCATCTTCGAATTTTTCTTGAGCTTAAAAGATTATGGGAATTCCTTATCAAGATTTGAGAATCACTACTTATTTGCTCATATATGATTGCTACACTTTGAGTCAAGGAACCAAACATCTTTTCTCATTGATTGATTGAGCTCTACATATGACATCAACAACATCTTTTTTTTCTCTTTAAGCTCAACATAATTTGCTTCCTTCTCCTATTTAGGACAATCATATTGAAAATGTCGTGATTGATGACACTTGTAACACTCAATTATAGCTTTGTTGAATGCTTATTTGCCTCTTCCCCTAAAACTTTCATGACCTCGACCGCCTCTTCTTCCACAAAGTTTATCATCGTAGGTAACCTCTAATGTCTGCTCATCTTTTTCATACCCGTTCATCCTCTGCTAATGTACCAAAAAGTTGCTCTGCAACTCATTAATGATTAAAGTGTCTAAGTTATTAGACTTTTCAACTGAACATACAATATAATCGAACATTGAGGTCATTGATCTTAATATCTTTTCAATAATCACCACTTATTTGCTATGATGAGTGTTCAAACGAATTACTCATCAACACTCTTCCATTTTTAGAACCTCAAACTCCCTCCGAAGAACCTAGAGTTGTGCTCTTTTAACTCTCATGGAACCCTGATACTTCTGCTTCATAGAGTTCCATATATGCTTGACAATGTCTCTATTGAGAATGGTCTCTATAATGGTTCGATCAATGGTTTGAAACAGATAATTCTTGACCTTCAAGTCTTTCAGCTTTTGGTCTGGAATTGATTTTTGTTGTACTTCAGTATGTTCCACTCCTTTTTTGTTGTAGAAAGGATTTCATTCTCCACCAAACTCTAATGCTTTTTTGAATGAAGAAAACTTTCTATAAACACGGACCAATGATGGTAATGACCATCAAACCTAGGAATTGTTGGTTGAACAAAATTATTTTCATCCTTCATACTTCAATTCTCTCTCTTCTTTTCTGATCTTTCTCTCTTTTCACCCTTTTTCTTCTTAAGAAACTATTGTTTCTTTTCTCTCACAATCAAGCCTCGTGAAGGTGCTCTGATACATGATTGTTGTAAGCTTTTTTGTTATATACTATTTATAAAAGCATAAAGCAAGCTATTGGTTTATATAAGCCTTACAAAGAGATAAAATTGAAACAAACAACCCATGTTTTACATGGTAAATGGCTAGGGAAATAGTTAGATTCTAACTACACGTCTTAAATAATAGAAATTATTAACTAAATGAAGTTTGACAACTTTAACTATAACTCTAACAACCCCCAACAATTGCATGTTATATCTATATATGAGATAGACATTAATGTGATAGTATATTCAATAAAATATATTTTATTAAATATGAAATATATATAAAAAGAGTGGTGCTAATCTTAATAATAGTCTTTTATAATTCAATAAAAAAAATAACAACTCTCGGATAGGTATTTTATACATTAAATAAGTGAATTTCATTACTAATCTCATGAATTTAATGGTTGATATTTTTCGACAACTATATAAGACTACTATGTACTATTGGCATTAAGAAAATAAATTCAGCTAAGAGAAAATCATCTAATAAAATCTTAAACCTTCATTTAATTTAAAGAATTAAGATTAACACTATAATATGACATTGTGAAGACTTGTTACGTGTATTCTTTTTCTTTTTTAAAAAATACAGTTCTAGTGTTTAAATTTTTTTGCATGAGGTATTAATTGAGATGAAATGGAAGTGTATTGATTAAGTTTTTTCAAGAGATTTGAGGTCAAACTCGTTATCATCTCAAATGAAAGAAAAACCATAACAACAACCATAAAATATTTAGAAAAACAAAAAAACTATATCCGATCTCATAATGTCAGAGAAATTTTAAAAAAAACGCTTGATGGATTGAGATTGACAATTGATAAAGAGTAATTCGTTTTTTTTTTATTAAGAAATGTAAGAAGAACATTATAAATACGTATATTCCTCACTCAATAAAGAGAAGATCCATCAATGTTTTTTTTTTTTTTAAAAAAAAAAGTAATTCTCATCAACTGGCTACCATCCCATCTTCATGATCGTAAATGCATGAAGCATTAAGGATGTGGCCTGGATATATATATATACATATGCATGCATGCAGTGTTGTACACTCTCTCCTTGTTCAGAAAGGTTTTAACTTTTGTTGCTAGTCTTTGAGTTGATGATTAATCTGCTGAATTTGTGAGGTTACAAAAAGACGAGAGAATTTGATAGTTGCGATTGAACTTTGAAGGGTAAGTTAGAGGAGCGACGGAGGTAAGTAGTGGAGGAGGTTAACTTTTTGTTAATTAGGAGACATCGCCACCACTTTTTCTGACTTGAGGTACAACCCCACAACAACTTTAGTCTCCATCTGCCAACAGAACCCTAAAACTCATCCCTTAAATACCCTATTAAACACGCCTACACAAGACAGACAAGTCCATGTGACCATAAATCCTTGGTTTTTGAAACCCTAATGGCAGCGCAAAACCACCATGAAAATTGCAAACATATGCCAGCAAATATTAAATTTAAGGAGAGAACAAAGAAACAAAAACCAAAGTGGGAGAAACAACTTCTGAGCGCCGCCAGTGTAATCATTCAAAATGATAATTACAAGGGCCAGAGCGTGTTTCTTCAACTTCCTAGAAAAGTTTCGAGATCACATAAGTAGCAGCTTTACCTCCCTTGCCTGAAAACACCAGACTCCTTTATCCCTACCATGGTAGATGGAGAAACACACACACACACACACACAGACATACGTGCGTGTGTTTTTTCCTCTTCAAAATTCCCAAAGCACACCAATTCCATACAAGGTGATAGAGATTAAAAAGAAAAGAAAAAACCCTTGCAATGACACTCAAATCATTACTCCTAATAGTTATCTTCAAACTGAATCAATTACTGTCTATTATCAGTTTCTCACGAACCCAAAAAGACAATCAAAATTTTCACTGTTTTCGATCACACTCTGCTCTTTATTGCTCTTGGAAATAGTCGAAGACAATTACTTTGCATCAGAGTTTATAGCTGGCATAGGTGCAGAGTTGACAATTTGGCACATTGCCAACATCTAATGCATTTGCTAATTAAAGTCTTAACTTACTAAAGTAAATTAGGACTCTAATACATTTTCCAAAACAAAAGGTGACGTTTATATCTAGTGCAGGTAAATTCTCCCATCAGCTAGATCCAAAGAAGAGATTATCGCATTTACTTTTTTTTTTTTATTAGAATATATTGTTTTTATTAATTACACTAGCTAACTCTGGCTACTTAACTTTCAATGTTAACAAATTACTTTTCTGAAAATAAATATGATCAAGCAATGGCAACACCACTCATCTTTAAAAGTGTCCTTTCACGGGGGAGGGTGGTCCAGAGTACAAAGATAGGGGGGTACAAAATTTAATGGTCACATCCCGGGAAGAAAAAGGAATAATAAATGGTAAAATGAGAATAATAAATTTTATCTCCAACAGTTTAGCTTTAATTGTAGAGCCTGTTTAAATTTTTTTTAAAAAATTTTTTTTTTTTGTTTTTTTAGATTATTTTAATTTCTAATATAAAAAATAATTTTTAAAATAAAAAAATATTATTTTAATAAATTTTTAAATACAAAATACTATAAAAAATTATTATTATTATCCCAACACCAAAACTGTCTTTTTGATATTATGAAACTATATTTTGTCTTTTACAACTTCGATAGTTTTCATGTTTAAATTAGGTTTGGTAATTATTGTCTTACAATAGTCTTTAGTTTTCATGTTGCTTGTAGTATTCATTTTCAAATTAGGTTTGAGAATTTTATTTAATCTTGATAATCCATAGCTATGTTAGTTTAGCTTCTAATCTACGTCCTGTTTGTTTGCTGTCAAGTAGTTTTTTTTGAAAAGTGAATTATTTTTTGATATTTGATAGTGTAATGAAAAATAAATTGGAAAACATTTTTCAGTGTTTTGTTATGTTATAAAAAATGAGCTGGAAAATAACTTATTAATGTCACCAAACTATCTTTTTGATATTATGAAACCATATTTTATCTTTTACAACTTCGATAGTTTTCATGTTTAAATTAGGTTTCGTAATTATTGTCTTACAATAGTCTTTAATTTTCATATTGCTTGTCGTATTCATTTTCAAATTAGGTTTGAGAATTTTATTTAATCTTGATAATTCATAGCTATGTTATTGTTTGCTGTAAAGTAATTTTTTTTAAGTGAATTTTTTTTATATATTTGATAGTGTAATGAAAAATAAGTTGGAAAACACTTTCCAATGTTTGGTTATGTTATGGAAAATAAGCTGGAAAATAACTTATTAATGTTTTATTTTTTTCAAGTTTATTAAAATAATAAGGAACAAATCTTACAAATTAAAAAGTTGAATAAGAATGAAATTGAAAAAAAATATAATTTCATAAATTATCTCAAATAAAATAAATAATAATCAAAATAATAGAGATCAAATCTAAAAAACTAAAAAAAATTGAAAGATGAAGAAATTAAAATAATAATAATTAACATTTCATAAATTATTTCAAATAAAATAAGTAACAAACAAAAGAATGAAAACCAAATTTGATAGATAAAAAATTTCAATTAAAAAATGATAAGAGAAAAGCAAATAACAATTATAAAAATGAGGACCAAAATTAATATAAAAATTAAATTGTAAGGGATGAAATTGAAAAACAAATATTCAAAACAAAATATATATAACAATCAAAAGTTTGAGGATCAAATTTGATATAATCAGCAAATAATATAACATTTCTAAATTTTTC
>Ga0307510_10012599_pt1 | contig 10025 bp, 12 predicted proteins | sample 12_EM_MG_FD_207224 | JGI IMG/M metagenome (GOLD analysis project Ga0307510, IMG submission 207224) | Populus trichocarpa ectomycorrhiza microbial communities from riparian zone in the Pacific Northwest, United States - 12_EM | ecosystem: Host-associated > Plants > Roots > Unclassified | place... | reverse complement strand
ATTGCACCCATCTCAATTGTAATGCTGGCCCTAAAGGGCTGCGCACAGACCACCCTGTATTAGTATATAAGACTCGCGAAATATAGCGAACAGTCCTTAGACTGTTCTCTTGTCAACCCCCACTTGACAAACATTGAGCTGTCTAATTTGCCCCTTGCCTTTGCCCTTCTCTGCCTACTCCTGTCCCACCTCTGCCTCTACTACAGTCACCTTCAACTCCAAGCCCTCGTCGCTGCCCACCTACTTATATAAAGTAGTAAGTTCATGACAATGACCTTCAGCATGAATCACTGAATCTCCTATCCGACATCGCCACCCACACCACCCTTTTTGACTGGTTCATCAAAGAAATCCCATTCATCAAGGAAATCAAGAACATCCCACCACCCATCTCTGCTGTCCTACCAGCCCGCTCCCCATCGCCCGAATACATTGTTCGGAGCCCAACCCCACCTCTCTGTTACCTGTCCCCCGTCGCCACCGCCGCTGTACAGCCTCCTCCCGTCAACAACGAAACCTACCTCATTGACTTCAACCTCTTCCCCCACCTCTTCGCCGCCCCTCCATGCACCCAAGGTGCAGACACTCACCTGCATTTGTACACAGTTGTTTACAAACGTGGTGAGAAGATTTGGTGTCCTCAAGACAAGTACATCTACTGCAACCCCCTCAGCATCATCCCTCGGGTCCAAGACCTAGACGAGGTCTCCCCCCTCTTTGTCACACCTTTTCATGCCCTCACCTACCACGAGGTCCTCATCTGGGCCATCCACACCCTTCTGTCCATCACTCTCTGCACCAAAGTCGGCCATCACCCTTCCTCCCTTCACTTCCCATTCAGGTACCTTGAGTCTTCCTTTGTAGACTCACTTAAATTTCTTTTTGGACAGTTTCCCCCGGACTGGCTATATTACTTTGAAGGAGTCCTCATACCTGTCATTGTGTACGACTTTTTAGACGGACGTTTGGCTACCTTAATTGGTTGCCTTCATTTTACTGACGAAGGACTTTTCATTGTAGAAAGACAAGTACGTACAGAGGACATCTTACGTACCAAGCCTGGTCTCTTTGCTTTTATACCTACCCCTCGCATCCCTGCTAAACCCCTCTCTTACGTTACACCCCCTGACGACAACAAACCTTTGTGATTACTTAGTAAGTATTTACAAAGGCCTCAAAAACAAAGTGTAATAAACGGGGTTTAATCCAATTTAGTGGAAGCCACTTTAGAACAACTCCAAGAACAATTATTAAGGGAGCAATTTCCTCAAATCGCTGATTTGAGAAATCAAGTTCATATATCCTATTGGAGCGATTATCACCTCATTTCCCAATCCCTCCTCAATCATCTCCCCTTTGGTCGGTCACTAGGACCTACCACCTTCTATCAGTATATAGATTATCAACTTGATAATCTATTAATTGAAGCTCGAAGAAATCTTTTATTTTGGTCCCTTTCGGGCACTAATCATTTTAACCAAACTCCTATCACCCAAACCACCCTCTTCTTTGATGAAACCTTCTTTTGGCACTACTACATTCCAGTCCGAACAAGGGAAATCACAGAAGCCTTACTCCAAGGGAATAGAATTAGATTTCTATCCCGATTTTGTCTGTTGCAAGCCCAAGTTGAAGTGGAATTTAACGAAATTCGACTTTGCACAACAGATAGTGGAACCCAATTAGTCTACTGCCATAGCAAGGAATATACCTATAAGTGGACTACTTCTTTGTGGGAAGTTAACATTGTTAACGACGAACAAACTCTGGTTAATTCCACAAACTTTTCCTGTCCTATCACAGAACCAAATACTTTTGGACGAGAAACTGAGTACCAGGACCGCTTAGATCAAATCCTCCATCAACCCGACAATTTCAATATTGAAGCTCAGTACTGGAACTTGTTAGATACTACAGAAATCGCTTCAGATCTCCCTAGCTCGTCTCCCAGTCTCCCCAGCCTGTCTTCCAGAGCCCACACCCCGGAATTGCAAACTTGTTGGTGCAGAATAGACCTCTGTCTTTGCAACAACCCCCGTCCAGACACCCCACCAACTCCTCCCTACATCATCCTCTGGAAACCAACAGCATTGAACACCCAACCAGAGATAGGACTTCACTATCAGCGCAACAGTACCTCTATTCAATCTGGCTCACCGATATAGCTCGACACCAGCAAACGAACATGGAAGAGGATCCAATACTAGATGCACTCAGCCTTTCATTCATAGAAGGCCTCGTAACCAGTCCGCAGCACCGGTCATCCCAATCCAATCATCGCCATCAACCCAGCACTGATCTGCACATCACATTCACACGCCTGTTCCAACTCCTGTGCTCCAACCTTTCATTCCTCCCCGCATCGAGAGCGGTTCTAGTTCCAGAACCCTTGAATTAACTGGACAGATTCACCAGCCTTTTCTCCCAGAAGCACTCTACCTTGGACCAGGAATTCCTACTCATAATTCAGCTGAACTCCAGGCTTTTGTTAACCATTGTCAATATATCTTGGGCCAACGTCAAAACAGAGTAATAAACCATTCTATTACAGATCTCCATGAAATCACCCCTGCTCCTGCCATATTCGCTGGACATCTGTGGAGATATAGAATTGTTATTAATACAGAAGGGGTATTGGAAGATTATCGCATCATAGCCCGAACAACCAATCTTCCAATCGTCGCCGCATTGCAACACGCCTTTACAGTGTACTACGACTGGAATACCTCTGGGTATACCATCTCCATTGACGAATGAGCAAGTGGGAAAAGTGTCAATTACGATTCCCATCCCATTTCACACTAAACGACTCAGAACAAAACCACCTTTCCATCCTCTTTAAAGACTACTTTGGAGCCACAGAAACTGGGCAACGGTTCCTATTCACCCAATTAGGAGAAGATATCCTTTGGAGCACTGGACCATCCCATCCTTGGCGATATCTAGATGATAATAGCCAAGTCACAGACAAAGTTCTCACAGCTAGATTCCTCAATAAGGAATATATCAACAACCTACAGATCCTTAAAGGAACTGGGACATACCAAGGAAAAGAAGTTAAATATTCAACAAAACAATTTGGTTGGGTATATCTTAACAATCGGACAGTCCACTTCCATGGTACCAGCACCTCGGAGACCCCAGACAGCCCAACAGACGACAACACGGCTTGAGTCGAAGAAATATTGGAAAGAACAGAAACTACTATTTCTTCGGCTATTCAGAAACTCCAAACAATCACCCGGCCTGCTAGCCCAGCCATACGAGCGAATCCAAGACACACCCAAGCCCCAGTACAAGCAAGTTCGCTTCCTACTCCACCTGTGTCCAAAGGAAAACAACCAGCCCCAGTACCACCCCGAGCTAGAACTCCTACCTCCCATTCCATGGCACCTAAAGCCAGCACATCCCAGGGACCCATTCAGGCTCCACCACCACAGCCAGTAGCACCACAACCGCCTCCAGGTCCTCCACCACCTAACCCACCAGCAGCCAGAGCCATGGCTCAACAGAACCAACCCCGCATTCTGGGAACAGCCCCAGACCCATACGACGGTTCCCCCGAGAAGGCCAGTGCCTTTTGGAATACCCTTGCCAATTATTATACCATCAATGATGCAGTCTATGCCACCGACACCCAGAAAGTCTCATCAGCCCTTACCTACTTTAAGATAGGCACCCCAGGCGGAAATTGGGCAAGCGACCAAATGAAAGCAGCCCTAGATGCCAACCCAATCAACTATGGAACCTGGAATGATTTCAAAACCGCTTTTGAACAACAGTTCATCCCACCAGCTGCCCAAATGGAGGCCATCCAGAAAATGCACGATACACAGATGGGTACAAGCAACTTCGCCACCTGGTTCCAGGACTGGAGCACCCAAGCTAGATGCACTGGAGTGGATGAAATCACCAAGATGTGGACCTTTTGACACAACTTACCAGCAGGATTACAACAGAAACTCCTGACGCTTTCCCTGCAGCCCACCACACTCGACCAATTAGTCGAAAAGACCCGGGAATTTGACCGCAACTGGCAGATCTTTGGAGGATCCGCAGGAAACCCCACTAGAGGACAAGGTCCCTCTTGGGGAAATTGGCGTGGAAACCGAAACCCACGCATTCAGGAAATCAAAGACGACGCCGAAATCGAGATTGCCGCAATGCAACCACGATGTGGCTCACCAAGGAAATGGGGTAAACTTACCCAACAAGAACGACAGCACTGCAGGGCAAATAACTTGTACCTCTATTGTGGCACGGCAGGACATATTGCTGCCAATTGCCCAGTCTCTCAATGCCCTTACACGGGCAGTTCAGTTCGCCAACTTGGAACGACCCCTGAAGGCGAAACCTCAATTGAAAGCCAACTTGAGGATCTCAATATCAACTCCGTAACCCCTTTCAATATGATCGACAAAATGATAGTCGACACCAAGACTGAAGACAAGTCTTTTTGATTCCCTCTCCTGTCGCATTGTCAGAGAGAGATGTATTTGTACCCCATTGTATTCAAAGGACCACCGAATTGGGCCAGGTGGTACCTATCTCTGTTGTAACAATACAAATGATTCGGAATAAACGAGTTCCTTCTATTCGAATCCCAGTCCGAATCTTATACAATGGAAGAAAAATCGATGCTTGAGCCCTCCTCGACAGCAGCGCAGAAGGAATCTACTGCAATGCTATCTTTGTCAAGAACCATGGCTTCCCCCTACTGCCTCTACAAAGCCCCATTTACCCACGAAACATTGACAGAACAATCAACACCCAGGGAGCAATTAGCCATGCTATAAATCTCCACATGGAAATGGGCACTCGACATACCGAACTTGCTAATCTTTTCGTCACCAACACTGGAGATCATGACGTACTTCTTGGGACAGATTGGCTCAGCAAACATAACCCAAATATCGATTGGGCAACCAACACTATTACCTTGAATAGATGCCCTCCAACGTGCTTTAAAGAAGAAGCCAAACCAATAGTGCCCCTCTTAGCGCAACTGCTGCCAGTCTGTGATTGGGACCCACTGACTGATGAATACTTCGAAATTGACGAAACACACACCGACCATGCATTATGTATTGAAACTCACATGGAGAAACATTTTGATGGACCACTCCATGGACCTCTTCTTGCATGCACCACAGTATCCACCACTCTAGCCATGAAAAAGGAGGCCTCATAAACAGACATCCCTCCTGAATTTCGACAATATTCTCAAGTCTTCTTAGATGAAGAAGCACAGCGACTACCAAAGCACCAACCATGGGATCATAAGATTGATCTACTTCCCGATAAATCAATGAGGAAAACCTCAATCTATCGTCTCATGCCTCCTGAGAAAGTTGCCCTTGAGAAGTATATTACCGACGGCCTTGCACAAGGCTCTCTCCGTTGGTCCAAAGCCCTGGACGCCTGCTCTTTCTTCTTTATAGATAAGAAAGATGGCAAACTCCGTCTGGTCCAAGATTATCGCCCACTGAATGACATTACTAGGAAGAACGTGGTGCCAATACCTCTCATTCCAGAGCTTGTGGATAAGCTGCTGGGCACGCGGTTCTTTACCAAGTTGGATGTAAGATGGGGATACAATAACATCCATATACAAGAAGGCGATGAATGGAAGGCTGCTTTCAAGACACCGCTTGGGCTGTTTGAGCCAACGGTCATGACCTTCGGGCTATGCAATGCACTGGCCACTTTTCAGACATTCATGGACACCCAGTTCGCAGACCTCATCGCCACAGGTCACATCGTCATCTATCTTGATGACATCTTGATATTTGCCACTACATTGGACAAATTAGTCTTCTATATGCACAAAGTCCTGAAACACCTTCAGGAACTCGATCTCTTCCTACACCCAGCCAAATGCTCCTTTAACCAAACTTCGGTCGAATACCTGGGCCTCATTATTTTGGAAGGCGAACTCCGTATGGATCCCATCAAATTACAAGCTGTCAAAGATTGGCCTCGCCCCAAATCTGTCAAAGATATTCAGAAGTTTTTAGGTTTTTGTAACTTCTATCGATGCTTCGTCCGTGCATATTCAACTTTAGCGTGCCCCTTATTTGACCTCACAAAGAAGACTACTACATGGACCTGGACCCCGGCGTGTGAAGCCACTTTCACCAGCTTACAGTGCACCTTGACAACCTTACCAGTCCTCATTCTTCCTGATTATGATAAGGCTTTCATGCTTATCACGGACGCCAGCGATTATGCTACTGGCACTATCCTCGAACAAGAAGACGCACTGGGACATTCCCACCCAGTGGCATACTATTCAAAGTCCCTACAGCCTGCGGAGCAAAATTATGAAATCCATGATAAAGAATTACTGGCTATTATCCATGTGCTCTGCCACTTTCGCCATTACCTACAGGGTAATCTCCATCTGACTAAGATCTTCTCGGATCACGCCAACCTCTGGTACTTCACTACCAAACAGTCTCTCATGTATCGCCAAGCCCAATGGGCCCTCTTTCTGGCCACTTTTGACTACGAAATTATCCCGAAACCTGGCAAAATTAACAAAGCTGATGCTCTGTCCCAGCAGCCAGACTATAAAGAGGGGATAGCATTCGATAATGCGGAAAGAATTTTGCTTACACCCAATAAATTTCACATACAAGCACTATAGACTACAGCAATTCCGATACCAACAAACACAGAACTAAAAGCAGCAATACAAGAAGCCATTCAATCTGATAGATTAGCAGGCCAACTCTTGAAAGAAATCCTCCTTAGTGGACCATGCAGCATAACTAAGGGCCTACAAGAATGGAACTACAAGAATGGACTTATCCTTCACAAAGGACTTGTCTACGTACCAAAGAATGACAACCTAAAGCGAAGGGTTGTACAACAATTTCACAATAACATCATGGGCCACCCCAGAGAGTGAAAAACACTCGAACTTATCACTAGGGAATACTGGTGGCCAGGCATCAAAGGATGTGCCACTTGCCAAACAACCAAGATATGCCCTCCAGTCAAAGTACCACTCAAGCCAAATGAAGTACCCAACGGAGTTTGGGAAACAATCACAATGGACTTCATCATGGGCCTCCCAGTATCACAAGGATATGATAGTATCCTCACCGTCGTAGATTGCCACAGCAAAGTGATCATCCTGTCCCCTTGCAAAGCAACCATCACAGCAGAACAAACCAGCCAACTCCTCATGGATAATGTATGGAAACGCACAGGTTTCCCCTTGACAATCATATCCGATTGTGGACCACAATTTGCAGCACAAGTCACCCAGAAACTCTGGAGAAAGCTAGGAATTAAACAGAAACTTTCAACAGCCTTTCACCCACAAACAGATGGAGAATCAGAACGAGTAAACCAGGAAATCGAACAATACCTTCGCATATGTGGAAACTTCCAGCAAGACAACTGGGCTGCCTTACTTCCTATCATTGAATTCGCGCACAATGTTTGACCTCATCGCAGAACACATAAATCTCCCTTTGAAGTCTGGTACGGGTTCCAACCCACGTTTAAACCACCACTGTACCTTCAAACCAGACTACAAAGCGTGGACGAACGAATCAAATACCTTGAGCAAGTGCGAAAAGAAATTACAGCAGCACTACTACTGGCGGCACAGGAAATGCAAAAAAGTGGACCCACAATGGAATCACACATCTTCCACAAAGACAACCTTGTCCTACTTGAAGCCACGAATCTCCAAACCACACACCCAAAGGCTAAACTAGCACCTCGACGTTACGGACCTTTTAAAGTCCTCTGGGCATCCCCTACTAACTGTAAATTGGAACTCCCAACCCAAATGTGGATACACCCTGTTTTCCATAACTCCCTCCTAAAGCCCTATAAGGAAACTATAGCACACGGACCGAACTTCGTGCAACCTCCACCAGAAATAGTTGGAGGCGAAGAAGGGCATTATGAAATTGAACGAATCCTCACCTCTCGACCAACAAGAAACCGAAAGAGTACTCAGTACTTGGTCAAATGGAAGGGCTATCCAGACTCGGAGAACTCCTGGCTACCAGCCAAAGAACTACAATTGGCCCACGAATTACTGAAACAATTTCATGATCACCAAGTTCGAATTGTCACTACAAATCAAGCATTGCAGGCACAATGGAAGCCTAAAGAGGGGATACTGTTGCGGGCTTCGACCGCGCCACCCTACCTCAAGAGGGGATCGCATGTGAAAGCCCCAAGTCCACCTAGTCCACCCCTAAAGCCAAGTTACAGCCAAGTGGTGAAGACGAAGATTCCCCCACGTGATCCTGAGAAGAAGGCATGTGATCTTGGGAAGGTAGCACATGATCTATCATGTGATCCCTCACCAGTCTTAGTATCACATGATCCTACATGTGATCATACACGAACATGTGACCCTACACGACCATGTGACCCCACACGATTTGGACATGCCACACGTCCATTGATTAACATGTGGAAGACCGTGGGAATCAACCAACTATCAACAGGATCTAAGAGATCTCGAGGGATTCCCCAGGGGATTCCCCAGGGGATTCCCCATAGCCTCTCCCCAATGGATACTGGAACCGGTAATGCCATTACCAGTCTGAGGGCCTAATGCCATTGGTTGAAGAGAGATGACTAAGTGCGCAGTAATGCACAGCACTGCGGTGCAGTCTATTAAGACTCCGCCATACAGCTGACTCATTCCCCTTGTACCATATATGTATAGATTGCACCCGTCTCTATTGTAATGCTGGCCCTAAAGGGCTGCGCACAGACCACCCTGTATTAGTATATAAGACCTCTGAATTATAGCGAACAGTCCTCAGACTGTTCTCTTGTCAACCCCCACTTGACCACCATTGAGCTGTCTACCTTACCTCTTGCCCTTGCCTTCCTCTGCCTACTATTGTCCCACCTCGTCCTCTACTACAGTCACCTTCAACTCCAAGCCCTTGTCGCTGCCCACCTACTTCCATAAAGTAGTAAGTTCACGACAGAAAGGGTATTCCAGCAGGATAATGACCCAAAACATACCTCCAAGAAGGCTTCCCAGTGGTGTAATGGTGGGATACGCACTGGCATCAGAACAGGCCAATTCCGACCACATGACATCTGCCTGAGCATCACCACACACCATCGCTGCGTTGAATGCAATGCCACCTTCCCTTCTATCGTCCTTGGCTGCCGCTCATCACTTTTCATTGATCTCTCATATTTTCAGTACCTCAGCCTTACCCTCACCATGCCTCAAACCCCCTGACAACACAAGCTGGACCACTCAAAACTCAATGGCAGATGCCACAAGAGTGTGCCTCATCAAATTGCCTGTCAGTAGTGACACACATGTCGCATGCAACACCTTGCCATTTGGAGAGCCAGGCTGAAACACCTTGTTGGATATGGACAAAGATTGGTTATGGGTTAAATTCACCTGTTTGCGTATGCTCCCTTATTCTCGCTTTCATTTTAGACCTGCCACCTTTTACCAGACTACCTTTTCCCCTACGACACTGCGCGGACTGTTGCCAGCAGTACTTCTGATTTGCCAACCTGTTTCTCTCCGCTTTTCAATCTCGTAGCATACCTTGTAACTGAAGTCTGAACATCAATAATAACCCGGACCCAGCCTCGCGGAAACAGAGGCAATCATTAGGCCCACTTTTCCCCTTTATTTTCGTGTTTCTCGACCCCACATGACAACAATAACCACTCAAGCCGACAAGCCATAATCGTTGTCTGTTCTGCGCACTTGGATGCACTCATTTCTATCTCTCTTCAGTAGCAGGCAGTGCCTAAACCCGATTGTATTGTTATCGCCCGCACTGTCACTCGCACTCCACCTCTTGTTTGCACGTTCTCATCTTGGGAATGCAGCCTCAGATCACCATCACACATACACACACACACACTCTCTCTCTCTCTGATCTCAGACCTCTTGTTATATCGAACTCACCCGTGGACTTCCCGTCCTCGCTATAGTGGTTTGAAGACAATGACATCCAAGTGCTTGTCTGGCCTTCCCAATCTCCTGACATTAACCCTATTGA
>Ga0307510_10012598_pt1 | contig 10026 bp, 15 predicted proteins | sample 12_EM_MG_FD_207224 | JGI IMG/M metagenome (GOLD analysis project Ga0307510, IMG submission 207224) | Populus trichocarpa ectomycorrhiza microbial communities from riparian zone in the Pacific Northwest, United States - 12_EM | ecosystem: Host-associated > Plants > Roots > Unclassified | place... | reverse complement strand
TAAGGTATTAGTATCACCTCCCTTGTACTTTAGAGCACTCTTTCTGACAACATTACCTTGACAGGATCCCTATATTTCTTACACCTCATGAGAGCTCCCAGTAAGCCTCCCTAGTTTCGTTTTCCCCCCCAGTTAGGTAATCGGAGGGGTAGCCAGACTCCACAAAGACCTTGACAAATTTGTGGAATCTCTGGCAATATTCCTCCGCGGGAACCTTATTTTTGGAGGCTACCACCTCAGCGTGGGTGTTGAGAGCGTCGATCGTCTCCCGGTGAGCTAAAAAAAAAAGTCAACCCCAATACTTGAGATGCCCGAAAACAGGTATTAACGAAAACAGGTATTAACGAAATACTCGGGCATGGACATGGGTGATCGGACAGGGAGGGACTGAAAGTCTATGTATCCTGACAAAACATTTGTCCCAGGCCATTAGTACAGTATCATGAAGGATCGCGAGATCCTCGAGTCGCGAGAGTGGCCTCCTTAGCCTCTTGGCATGGATTTTCCCAAATTTATACTTGGTCAACCATGCTTTCAAATCTTCTGCGATACTTTTCTTTGCTCTCGGCATTGAAGTCCCTCTTTGGGCTACAGTCTCCCGAAGGATTGCGAGAGTCATACGGTAGCATAAAAACGGGTACATGCTTGCACTTAAGTCAAGGCTTAGCCCAAAGAGGAACCCCAATACCAGAGCAAACAAGAGAAAGTATCAAGGGGGATTTAAAAGCAGGGTCGAGCATGGGAAAATCCAAGAGCACCGCGACTCTCGCAACTCGAGAATCTCGCGACCCTTCGGGATACTGTACCCGAAAACAACGGATTAACGAAATACTCGGGCATGGATGTAGGCGATCGGACGGACAGGAATTAAAAGTCTATGAGGATACATAGACTTTTAATCCCTATCTGTCCGATCACCCACATCCATACCCGAGCACGGTAGATAGCGAGGATTACTTACTAATTAATCTGGCAGTTGTCGGGTGCATTCCGTAGAGTGCCTCGAATGCATAGAAGTCTTGCCTTCCTCCGATGCCGTCAAATAGCAGGGCGTCCACCACAACATCCCCCCCCATGCATCGCCACATTCCCCCCTCTGATAATCTTGGTGTCGACAGGGTCCTCTTTGTTTAACTTGTCACGTTTGAACGTGCTCACGAATCTGCTCCGAATCATCTTGTAGTCCTTGCCGCTTTCTCTGAGCGTCGTCACACATTCATTTAATTTGGCGACTTGCTCCTCGAGCACAGTGATCCTTGAGTTGCCCTGAACCATTCCCTCTTGAAGCAACGGATTTCCCCCAGAGCACCCGGCAGGCCAAGATCGCGAGGGTTACCGACATATGTTTCTCCCCTGACTTCCTCGATCCCCAAATTCTCCGAGTCAAGTACTCGTGTGAGTGCCTCCCCGGCCTCATCCCTAGTGTCTTCCTCGTCGCCGGCAATCCTTGATCTGGTAACCAGGATGGCCTCGCATTCCAAATCATCTACGGCCTCCCAGCTCCTCTCATGGAATTCCCGTAGACGTTGCACTAGCTCATCCTCCCTACCAGTCTGGGAGAGGCCGAGGTCCTTGCATTGTTGGCGGAGGTCTGGGACGTAGGGCTTCGACGGCATAATGGATGATAATGACGATGGTGATGGTGGTTATGGTGATGGTGATGATGGTGATGGTGGTGATGATGGTGATGTTTGGTTGTTGGTTCTTTTCACAATCAAACGTCTCTTTATCCCCTGAACGCCGAGACTTTCTATTCAATACTAGTCTATTCAAGTAATCGTGACCTCATCTACTACAGTGGCCACATACCACTAAAACTAAACCCCGGGCACCACGGAACGAGTGACAGCCCATGATATATCTACCCTCCGCGCAGGACCGCACTGTAAATTAATTATAATACCTTCAACCAAGACAAAGGTGGAGAAGACAGGGGAAAGGAAAGAAGAGAGAGAAAAGTAAATCCCAAGTAATAATAATACACCGAGACCAACTCTGGCTACCGTAGACTACAGAAGGCGGAAGTGCAGGATTTTTTTATCGCAAACACCGTACTTAATACGGTTGGGAAGAGGTGATGAGAAGGACTATCTAAAGCTCCAACAGTAAAAGTGAGAACGAGGGAAAAGAAAGAAAGGGCTCAGGGGACAGTAGTAGAGAGGAAGGAAACGTCAAAGACGCAAACTTTTATATACAGCGTACCCAATCTACCGGTAATAAAAAAGGTGCCATCACGTTATGCTATGATATGTTCGTGTAATGAGGTGAGATTTCTGAACCCAAACCTGGCCTTCCCCCCCCCCAACACCAACCACCTACAACAAAGCCTTCAACCCAACCGCCCAAACCCCAGCCGCAGCGCCGATAATCCCGCTGCTGACAAGCACAGGCTTAACCCCCCTCGTGCTCTTGAAAATTGCGCCGGCCACGACACCGCTAACAATACTATTCGCCGCGTCGTGTTTACCACGTGCGCTCCCGACTAGGTAATTCACCCCATTATAAACGAGAGCTAGTACGCCAGCGCTATTCCCCAGGAAGGGTCCCCGCCGGGTCATTGCGTTGAGCACCGCGTTTAGACGTAGTCGTGGTGGAGCGTTAGGCGGGGATCTGCTCAAACCTTCGGCAAAGCCCCATGCCCCACCGAGGGATAGCGCGAGAAGGTACGTGGTACCGGTGCCGTAGCAGAGATCATCGCCGAAGCCGCGGGACGGGAGTGCTGTTTGTGAGCCCGGGAGGGTTGATAAGGCAGTTTCTTCCAGGTCCAGGTATGAGAGGCCTTTGTCTAGTCCTGCAAGTGGATGCAGGGCTGCTGCGTCGGCAACGGCGGGAGCGAGGAAGGAGCTGACGGAGGAGATGTCTGTCGGGTCGAAGGTGTTTTTTTGTCGCGTGAAGCTTGTGGTCGGAGCTATGTCACCGCTGTCTGATGGGTGATCGGAGATGGCGGTAGTACTTGTAGTACCTAATGGGCGGGTGGTTTTTCTACCGGTAAAGTTGTCCCAGAAAGACATCTTGGTTGATTTCCTGTATTTTATCTTTTCTTTGCTGACAATTCGACTATCACTCCTCTTCTGGTGAATTGGACTGTTTCGATTATTTTTCTTTTTTTCCGGTTTCGTCAATGTAATTCCTCCCGTGCACTTCGTAGAAGGTGTATGTGAGTGAATATGTGGGAGAGTTGGGAAGCCTTTGATGGGTGGAGGGGTTGATAGGTGGCGGAGAGGAGCGGCGGGATGGGATTGGGAGGAAGGAGATTAAAGCTCGTGGGAAATTTTCTGGACGTCGGAGATCACGTGCGGGCTGTTACCCGGTTTACCGTATTTGTCCAAGCATTTTTTCCAACCCTACTACCGTACTCGAGTACCGCAAAAACTGGAATAATTGGCCCTCGCGCTAGTATGTTGACTTAAGGTATGTCTCGCCAAGGTTCATACATTTGTTTGGGTTTTTCCTCTTTCTACTTCGCCACTCGAATCACCGCAGTCATATCAAGCGCTAGCGTTATAATCTCATAATATTCGTATCATACAGGAAGTATCCCTATCCAGGTCCCCTATCCTACGGCATTACTTTCCCGGGGCAAGCCAACCAACCCATCCCTCATACCAAAACGTTGAGACTCAGAGAAGTGAACCCCAGTTTTCAGTGTTGGGACACTCATTTCCTTTTCAAATAGGGAGTTTCCGTGCGCCCAACCTTATGTCAACATACTAGCGCGAGGGCCAATTATTCCAGTTTTTGCGGTAGACTACCAAACTACTAATACACCAATACATACTTTTTGTAAAAAAATTTCCCCTCAACCCAGTGTATCATTTTGTTTGCCATGTCAGCACTCGCCACCATCATCCCTGCGCTCGCTGAAGTAGCAAGCGCGACTATAAAACTACACATAATCGAGAAAGACATAAAACAATCAAGATCCTCCCAGAGTCAACAAGTGGGTGACTGGAGAGAACGACCTAAATACAGCCGAAAGGATCAAGAGACCTGACCCAAATGAAAGAAAAACGGGGCAACGCAACAGTAAAGAAACAATGGCGCCGGGTTGGCTACGGAACTACAATTTAGAGTTAGGGTGAGTTATGGGGTCAGAAACAGCATTACGAAGGAAAGGAATCCTAAAAGGCTCCGACTTCGTAGTTTTCCTATGGCGCGGTGGTCAGCACAAAATATGCTGGGGTAAAGATGAGATAAGCACCTCTGAGAAGTAAGTACAGACGACAGTTCTATCAGCGAACTTTCTTCCGGCAAGAGAACATAGAGCGCTAGACGCAGATTCCTGAGATTCGAAACGAACAAAGATCTAGTGATATTGAACAGTCAGTTTGTCGCTTCCTGTCCGAGGCTAAACATATTGTCACAAACCTTGCCGACACCAGCTGCTTGTCTGCTACCCCCGCTAGGACGGGGAACTTTCATGTCAACAAGTGATCCAAATTTCTGACACTCATCACGGATATCTTCGCATATTTCTACTCCTCTTGTCAGCACCTATCGGCCAGAGCGTTAAAAAAAAACTAAATAAAGCTTACCATCATATTCCTCGGGATCAAGCAACTCATCAGCAGTCACCATATTAAGCAATTGCAACACGCGACTAGCTTCAAGATCCACACTAGTTGTGCCAGCCATCATAGCCATTGCGTTGACGCCCATCTCGACACCGGCTGCCTGTTTCATGCCAATGGAAGCACGTCGTACTCGGAGGGTATTATCGGCGATTTCCATAGCGTTAAGGCCCTCCACAGCTATTTCTGTGGTCCCAGGATCAAGGTATTCACAAAAGGCGATTCCCTAAATCCGAAAGAGATAACATATTAAGGTTAATAGCTGTACTTTCTGATAAATAGTGGTTTGATTAATTAGTAGCCAATCGGAATTGGGGTTTGTTCCTCTTGCTTTTGAGATTAAAGGCGGGAGCGGGAATGCGGTTAGTTTCTATCTACCTTAGATGTCTCGTCAGTCACATCTTTGACGAGAACGAACGCTTTCAGATCCCCGAAACTCTTCAATAGCTCGATAACCTGTTCATCCTGCAAATATTCGGGTATCTCCGAAATCAATATCTTGTTAGGCGTGTCAGGGACGTCACTTGATATTACTCCAGGTTCTTGGTGGCGATGGTCTTCAGATACAATGGGAACGATATAATCTCTTGGTCTCTTGATCTCAATATTACCCCCATTAAATTCAACTCCAGAGAGTGCCAAACAAACTGTAGCATCATTGGTATTTTTGAATTCAAGAAGGCCCAAGGTCTTATTCCCCGAGAGCTGCACTGAAGTTATTGGATCAGGACCGCCTGTTGTGACATTAAGGGATGAAAGGGTCTGGTTGAAAAATTGCAATAACGATTCTTCATCAGTGCCAGGAGGGATGTCGCTCATAAGGAGGCGTTTCGCTTGGCGAGAATTGGTGGGCTTTAGAGTAGATGCTGTTGCTACATTACTAGGTTGAGTCATGAATGCGTGAAGCCTAGTTGGGTCCATGGGTGCCTGTCTGGGAGCACCGGGCAGCGGGAACATTCCTGTCAAGTCAAGTCAGTCCTGAAGGTTAGGCTCCAATGGCATGAGCAACGAATAACTAACCAGAAAGCTTAGCTTGTTCAGCTGTGACGTTTTCGTACCCTTGAGGCTTGATATCCCACATGGTCATCCTGCGCTTCCTCTCATTGATGGGAGTAACATCAGTCAAATCCGGTGTCGGCTCTCTCTTCTTGACTGGGGGAGTTGCGGATCGTTTCCTAACGGGATAAGCATCTGCTGCCGCTGCGCTTCTTCCCCCACGAGGTTCATCGTATCTCGGATTCCGTTCGCCGCGTCTGTCTCCGCCGCCACCTCTCCTTCTCTCTCTCTCATAATCACGGTCACGTCCCGCATATCTATCGGTATCGCGATCGCGCTCTCTGTAGCGATCAGCTCTATCAGTCTCGAAGTAATCATCCCTACGGGATCTACCACGATGTGGTGAGCGGGAACGGTCACGGCGTCCCGCACGTTCTCTATCCCTCTCCCCGCGATCCCGATCACCTCTGCTGTCCCTGTCCCTTTCCCGACGATGATCAGTCCCCTATAACTAAAAGTTAGCTATTCCGGGCAATCCGGGGTTGGACGACTAAGGATATGGCAAATACATACATGATAATCACGGCCATAGCCATGCCGGTCTGCGAATTCAAGAGAAGCCAAATATTAGCAAACGTTCAAAAGCGGGAAACGCGCTAAATAAATGCGAAAGGTCGGGAATCATCAAGCATACCACCGCCACGGGAAGAATAGGAGTCACCGTTCATATTTAAGATAAGCTTGTTTGTTTGCTGATATCGTTGTTAGAAGACCCGTTTTTTTTTCTTCCTTCTCAAGCTGGAGGTGACAGTGCTAAGGCTGGCTTCTGTTAGAAAGAAAAGAAGGAGAGCTGGGCACTGTTAAGAGTTGGAATGCTTTCAGCCAATGACAGGAAAAGTGACGAAGAAGGCTGGGCTGTTTGGTCTCTAGAACCTTTAGGGTGAGTGGACGATGATGGTAGGACGCGGAGGAGAAAAGGGAGATGGCGTTAGTCAAGTGGCCACAATGGGAGCCTCGCCAAGATCCACCAAGACACCCAAAAATACTCTCAGGGTAACATGCAGAGGGCAACAATTGCTCGAGTTTTAGACAACGAATTTCATTCGCCATTCCAGGCAAGTCGAAGCTTAAAGTTAAGCCTATTTTCCCGGTCGACTTCCCTCGCCCCTCAGCCAACTCGATCACTCTCTTCAAAAATGCTTGCTCGCCCTCTTTCTCGTGGCCTGCTCTTCGCTGCTTCCAGCAAACATCTTCGTTCTATGGCCCCTCGCATTGCAGCTTTCCATTCGACTCCACTGAAGAATGATCAGTCGAGCTCCGACCCAGTAACCCATTTCGGTTTTCAGGCCGTGAAAGCGTCACTCAAGGCTACGAAAGGTATAACATCCTAATGGAAATGTATTCTATGGAAATTTGTAGTTGACAAATTAAACCGACAGTGGCCGAGGTTTTTTCTTCTGTCGCTTCCTCATACGACACAATGAACGATGTCATGTCTTTCGGAATCCATCGACTTTGGAAGGACCATCTTGTCCGCTCTCTCAATCCTGGCCGTAGGCCAGGTGGCCAACCTATGAGTATTCTTGACGTGGCCGGGGGAACAGGAGATATTGCTTTCAGAATGCTGGACCATTCCGAGAAGGTTAACAGCGATCGGGAAACCACTGTCCTCTGTGCCGATATCAACGCAGACATGTTAAGAGAGGGAGAGAAACGCGCAATTCAGGGTGGATACGATTGTACGAGTCCAGGCATGTGAAACCCGTCCAATGGATGAAAGCTAACCTCAGCCACCATACAATGCTCTAGCCAACCGAATATCCTTTCGCGTTGAAAATGCCGAGACTCTTGAGAGCATCCCCGACAATTCGGTAGATCTCTACACCATCTCATTCGGCATCCGCAACGTTACCTCCATTCCCATGGCTTTAAAATCTGCTCACCGTGTTCTCAAGCCTGGCGGTATCTTTGCTTGCCTTGAATTCTCCAAGGTTTCACCGGCGCCCCTTGATGCGATTTACCAGCAATATTCATTTTCCATCATTCCCCTCATGGGACAATTAGTAGCGGGAGATAGGGACAGCTACCAATACCTTGTTGAGTCCATCAAGCGTTTTCCTTCACAATCGGAGTTTGCGAGAATGATAAAGGATGCTGGATTAGTCAATGTTGGTAAGGGATACGAGGAACTCACATTTGGAGTTGCGAGTATCTGGAAAGGCGTAAAACCCCTGGAATAGACGACTCATACTTATGCCTTTATTCTCTCTAGCCCCTCTGTGTACCGTCAGGCGTGTAGACATAGCTTTCCTCTAGGGATTTTGCCTTGGATAATTCCCCCAGCCCGAGTGATCTAATGTGACTGTCAACGATCAGATAAAAAGTACTTGGGTATACCCTACTACTTTAGAACGGTTCTACTAAGGGAATACAGCTCTACCAGATTTCCTATCTATTTTAGATGCAATGACTATACGCAAATACGTACTGGCTCAGATCCAGCACAAAACCAATCCATTGATGAATGGTGGCGAGTGACCCTCGAGTACTAGCGCAGTACAGCGTAGAGGCGATAGCGGGCAATCGGTTGCTCCATATCAGCCCCCCCACATACAGCAGCGGTATTACCGGTAACTTGCCCTCAAAACATGTTCCAGCACTCGCTCGCTTACTAGTCACTGCTCAAAGCGGGGGGAGCCTGCCGCCATCACACCCAGATTAATAGGATCACTAAAATTAGGGTAGGAAAATCGGCTCGTTTCGTTTCCTCTTCTCTTACAATCCTCTTTTAGCATTGCTATTCAAGATAAAGCCAAACGGTGGGGGGATTATGTTTATGTTTGGGTTTAGTCAGAGGAGTTGGTCGACTAGTATCTTGGCAACAAGGTAGGGGGAGAATTTCAGGTGGTGATCAAACTAGGAAAAAAAACATTTCTACGGGAGGGCACCCTCATACCTTTGGCACGGTATCAAACGGTAGGCTAGCAAGCTACTAGAACGACAGATGCTGTGACCGCGAGGAGAAATCCCCGGCCTAATGGTTAGAGACCCATGAGGGGGGGAAGAGGCACAGCGTAGCTTCTAGACTTATTGTAGATCAGACCAGCAGAATTCCAAGGAAAAAAGGAGGGAATTGCAAGCATGCAGCCGCGCCTCACTATAGGGCGCCAAGGGTTCAGGATTTTTCGTTTCACTATCGAGGTCTTGAAAGAAATTCCTTCATTGCGAAGACCCTTTTCATGGGAGCAGCGGGGTATATTCCCGGAGGATTCATTTGTAATAGCGAGGTTTTCCTGCATGAAGAGCTCCATTATACAGGAGTGGGGTGCGGCTATCATAGTATAGTATCGGCAGCGAACAAGAGAGGAGAAGAGGAGTGGATTAAAAGAAAATAATGTAGTCAAACAAAATTTAATTGTAAAGTGTATTCGAGTATGTGCGGGTAGACCACTCGATAAACCCCTCCCCTCCCCCACCTATGACACTGGCCAAACGGGTAGTCTCTTACACGGGGCCCGCCGCTCGCCCCACCAAGTTCGAGCTATCATAGTGCAAATGTGGCCGCCGTCTACGGGGGGTCGGGTACTCGAGTAGATATCAAGTCCAAAAAAAAAACTTAGGCCCTGTTTGGTGCAAACCCCATAAAATAAAATTTAAAAAAGCTGTTTTTTTCCCAAAATGGAATAGGCCGAAATAATAATATATGATAGAAGAATGCCATTTTTAAGAAATTTTGGTGTTTGGCAGGGCCTTTCTCTTGCTTTATTCTTTTAGGGCTGAAAATTATACCCGACATGACTGTCACTTCCTAGATGTATTAGTCACGTGGGTCTGATAAGAAAAATTTGGTGAACATGATGGCAGCAGTGCGCATAGATAAGGCACGTGATTAACCATCTATGGGCCGCCCTCGTAATATAAAAAAACATATCCCAACCGCTCTAGGAAGAAATTCCCCTTGACCCTTACATCTAATACATTTCCAATACATTTCTAATACATTCCAAACCCCGGGGAGAAAGAAAGAATCGCTCGAAATAAAAATATCTCCATTTTAACTGGCATGCTATGCACATTTACTTAAAGTCGGGTGATAAAAAACTCGGGCCGTTGGCTATATTACGAATTCATAGCTCAACGCCCCCCTAGGTAACAAATATCGCGAAGTTGCAAGAAGCATGAGAACAGCCATTTCGCTCTATCCTCGAAATTTTAGGCCTGTAAATTAATAACTCATGATTTGCTGTGCGATAGTGTGGTAAGATTGGAAAGTGACTTGAGATTTTGTTTGAGGCTGCCATACAAAAGATACATGACAACCGCCCTTTTGCTGCAGGTTATCTCTGATTTCTCAATTCCATAAACCTTCTACCTAATTTTCTTGCTTGAAAACCACGCTCTGCAGTACCTGTTCCCTGATTTGATTTGGCCTAAAGTGGAACCACTGGATGTGCTGGGG
>Ga0307510_10012597_pt1 | contig 10026 bp, 3 predicted proteins | sample 12_EM_MG_FD_207224 | JGI IMG/M metagenome (GOLD analysis project Ga0307510, IMG submission 207224) | Populus trichocarpa ectomycorrhiza microbial communities from riparian zone in the Pacific Northwest, United States - 12_EM | ecosystem: Host-associated > Plants > Roots > Unclassified | place... | reverse complement strand
GCCACGGCTAACGCAAACTTCCGGAAGCTCAATATCAGAGGTCAAGGCGCCAAGGCGAGGGGTGGAGGGAAGTTTCGGAGGCGCAGGTAGTGGGCTTTGCTCTTATGCTTTGGGGTTTATGGGCCAAGGCAGTCATGTATCAGAGGCCAATGGATCCAATGCTATGTCATCCGTGAACCTTACAACATTTAGAACAGCAAGGCATTAATGGTTCAACGTGAATATAAAGTGCTTGGATGGATATAGAGAATTTAATAGAAGATAGATAAGGTATGATATGACAAACCGGGACCAGCAGGATTGTATCTATTTGGGCGCCTACCCCATCGTGCCAAGCGGTCCTTAATTCGGGAAACCCTAGCTAGCAATTCTAAGAGGAGTGAGGCCTACGGAATTATTTGAGTATAATACATTGGCCATCAGCAGATCTCCGTCCCCTGTATCGCCCTCGATTAAAAGTTCCACGACATCGATCGACCCAACACACTGCGCCCCCCGACTGATCTAGCATATCCCACTACTTCTAGGCCTTATGTCACAACGCCCCTTCTCCAATCCTCCAAATAAAAGTGCCTGGTTCACAGACCTGGAGACTTGCGATGCAGTTTCGTACCGTGGTACTCGAGTATCCCAGGTTCGAGCCACACGGCCTGAAGTCCCGCAAACTACTGGCAATATCAGAGAGGAATGACGCTGGGGTGAGTTGCTTCTTGAGTTAATAATAGCGAGGGGCATAGCGCCTCTCTTTACGCCGGCGTATGCCAAAATCTGGAATTCATATAAAACAAGAACTGTCTTGGTTCATCATACTTGTGGAAATCCGGGGTGGAATAAGCACTCGCCATCTCTTCTCTTTTTGTAGCCACTTCAATTGGTTGTGGAATACCGCACAGTACTACTGTCGGTCCGAGTTTCGGGCTTTACTTCTATGGCCATTGAAACATCTAACTATGTCCCGCTTGATAAGAGAGGTGTAGATCTAGGTGTCGAAATAGTCGGATGTCTTTGAAGTCCGGAATGATATGTTTTTGCTACTTTTCAGGCGCCGGGGCTCATATGGTCCCTTGAAGAAACCTGGAATCGTATAGAATAGTCACGTTTGGTTATAGAAAATCTTACAAGGCACTGACTTAACAGTTGTGGTGGGAGCGGGGCGGTGAGCCCCCCTATACGCTGGAGCAGCAGAAGACCCGGAAACTGTATTGGGCTCCAAATAAAATTTACTGTATGATACCGAACCGGACAGCTGTTCTGGTTCGGTTTTGGTTGGCTGGGGGTAACCCCAGGGCTCAGCAATTCTCTCCAGGAACCTTTCCGGGGGGGTTACAAGATATTATGCCATGTGATATAGACTAATTACGGTAAAAGCTCGTTAAATCCGCCGCCTCGATCTCCCAAAGACTCCAGACTCCGAAACTGGGGACGAAAGGCACCCAGAAGGAATTGTATTTTCGAGACACCATACGTCATAGGCAAGATGAGGTTTCTGGATCTCATCAACTAGCACTCGTTATTTTGTTGCCCTACTCTGCCGGGCCTCTTGTAGCTTGGCATGGTGGGTTGGGTTACGTAAGCGATAGAGGATTTAATAGATTTTTACGGGATAGCGGGTCTGAAGTTAAGTTATAGAGCACGGGGTGGGGGGTATTCATGGGGTCCTCCGGAGGGTGGGCGTTAGCTAGGCGGCTCCTAGCAAGGATGCGGGGGGAGAAATGATCGTTCTCGCCCTTTATTAACGGCCGATCACGAAGCCAGAATCCCCGTAACTAGCCGGGATGAATTTAATAATAATATTATGATAAATTTATGATATCATACCAGAAAAACTCTTCGCCAATTTCTGCCAGTGGCTTGAGAGTTTTCTGAACTTCCAGCCCCGCCCAACGCCACTAGAGCAAACATCAAAGTTGAATTAGCTAAACATTTGGGATGAGGGGAGAGGTAGGACGACACCGTAGATTCTGAAAGAACACCGAATACTGAAGGCATGATTCATGGGGAAGAGGGGTCCGAACAACACAATTTTCAAGCACTGCCATGCTTGTGCGTGAATCCGCAGCAAACAGCCGTGCTACAGTCCAGCTTCATTGCTCTACCTATCCGGCACGTGCGAAGGAGAGCTGAGGATTGGCGGGCTCCTTTCGCTCACACGCTGAGACCACCGCGATCGAAATACCAGTACTGGTACAACATAGCACGATGATGAGCACTCCTGCTCGTTGAAGCACATTCTCTCGAAAAGCCTGGTGCAAGCGTTCAGCAGGTGGGACGATCAACAAAAGCGCACTCACTTGTCAGGCCGGGAGAACCCAGGAACATGGGTTCGCAAAATATATAGGGTGAACTTTTCCAATACCATGCACTTGGCAACAAACCTTCCTGCCGGGAAATATACCATTGAAAAATGAAACCTTTGGAAGAATTACAAGTGCAAGGGATAAAGTTTTCGTACAGGACAGGGTTCATTTTGCGGGATGACTTGGATTAACTGTTCGGAAACTTTTATCCTTATACTTGTACTAGTACTTCACCTTTGGCCCATTATAAAATGGCAAAGTTTAAAAAAATAAATCGAAAGAAGGGAGGATAGTCTTTATTGATTTTTAGATTTTTAGATTTTTCTCATATATCATAATATTATTATCATACGATAGTTAGAAAGGATTTCTATGGATTGGTCTCCCCTCACTAGAGGTGGTGTGTTTGAGGTACCGTAGTGCGTGACCTATGCCAAGAATTCTAAGAAAATCGCTAAAACCCTTCACTCTACTGGCAATACCGTAAAAACTCGTGAAATCCACTATCTCCGTGCTGTCACGAATATCCCTGTAAATCGCGACATCAGCCCAAGATAGGTTTAGCTAGCCAAAGTAGAGTAACAAGATCCTGCACGGCGAGATGACTCAGGCTATACCGTGTCAGGAAAGCACTAATCCTTCTTAAGAATTTTTGACTTAGAATCTGGAGATTAGGGGCAGACGGAGATAGTGGATTTCACGAGTTTTTACGGTAAGTCTCAGTCCATCTTTAGAGATTGTGAAAAATATCAAAAATTATTCGGGTGGGTTGTTTGAAGAATAAAGAAACTACTAACACTCTATGTCTGAGCCAAGGATGGTATCGGAAAGGTATGTGCAAGAATGCATGGTATTGGAAAGGGGTTTTTTTAAAAGTTTCTTAAGGGCGGTTTTTTAAAAAGTCTTAAGGAAGGGTTTTAAAAGGTTGCCTAAGAAGAATTTTGTTTTGTTTTTAAAAAAAGCCTCGGACAGCCTCTTAGGGAGTTTCATATGGTGGGTCTTTTTCTTTTTTGGCGGGAGAAGAGATCTTGAGGGAGGGGTTATTCCGTTTTTGTTTTTTCGAGAACGGTTTCCAAAGGAGGGCTTTTAAAAAAGTTTTAATGTCAATTTTTCAAAAAAAAGTCTCCTAAAAAGGGATTTTTAACAAGCTTTTCCCCCAAAAAACGAACCAAAAAGTCCTCAACAACTCCAGGTCAACTTTATCAAGACTCCAGGGCTAGTCTACTTTTGGGATGTATGGTCGTTGGCAGCGTCGTACAACGCTAATCGTATTCCGCACCTGATTTTGCGCAGTGAGACTGACCAATCGTGTTCCGCACCTGGTTTTGCGCAGTGAGATTGACCAACCATATCTTCTGTCTCAACCGTTAATCGTGCTATGGCAAGTGGATGACATTGCCAGGGCAAGCGGAGGGGATTTTGATCATAGGTATATATTTAGGGGTATTCTTTCATCCTGCCCCTTCCTTCCTCCTCCTCTCTGTCCTCTCCGTCTTTCCCTTTCTTTCCTCATAAGCCCCAAACATCCGAAATCACCCAATCCTACAAACTTTCAACTGTACTTGAGTATACAACATTAGGTTTGTTTCAAGTTTTCCCTCCATCCATTCAGCCAAGGTCTTCCATTCCTTCTAGTCATATATCTAATGTCTAACTTAGCTTAGTTCAGCCACTATCCGCAGCTGCCTTCATGTCTTTTCCAAGTCTGTTTGGCTTCCAATGCAATGCCGTCAACCTTTTTTGCTGCACATGGAACATCACTCGTACCTCGGGGCGCAACGAGGTTCGACCTGGAGAGGCCCCAATTACTACGCAACCAAGGCCGCAGGAGCCTATGAATGCAAATCCTAAAGGTTGTACCTCTCCGTTAAGCTTACTCTTGATTCTTAAGTAGCCCTATTAACCTATATTCAGATTAAGTTTGTGCGTTTATCGCTAAGGGGGATCTTGGAAAAGGGCTTTTCGTTCTACGCTATTTTTCTGTTCATCTTCGGAGCTATGGGGGGGCGAAGGGTGGGAGATTAGCCAAAGTCTCTCTATTGACCGAATATATCTAAGATTATGTCAAGTTCTGTGAACGCGAATGATCCTGATACCGAGGATTGTTTCTTCTATAGTTCCTTTTTTTTTTGTATCACAAGCAACAACCACTTTACCGGTACCGCATCCCGCCAACGTCCTGATCTTCGAGATCACCCCATCCGTCCTCAGGGTGTGCATAAGTGATCGGACAGATAAGGGCTAGAAGATGCATGTATCACCATACATTTTCTAGCTGCTGTCTGCCCGGTCACCCACGCACATCCCCGAGTAGAGCCGGGATTTGGGGACGGTATAATAACGTACTCTACGGACACCCAAAAATAGGCGCAATGAAAAATTTGGTGAGTGTGGGAAACATCTTAGAGAAGTAACCATGCAGGAAGATTTTGAGGTAACTCTTTTAACTATTTGATAGTTAGTTCACCTAGTAGCCGGTTCCCCTCCTATTTCGCTTTCGCTCATAGTCGGGGAGAGCAAGTGTGATGCGAAAGCAAGTGTGACGGGCCGGCTTTTTTTTTGTTGCCCCATCAAATGGAACCCTTCCATCAACCAACTGAGCCTCCCAGGAATAAAATCTACCACTTTAAAAGCACCCCTTGTGAATAATTGTATGGTAGCACCAATCCCCGGCCACCCTCTCCCTGTTCCCACTTTGTACTAGTCTAGTAGCCTACAGGTATATAGAAACAAATATATCTTATTATTTGACAAATAAATAATGGGTTTGGGCTTGACATGCATGAGATCTATGAGATTTGAGTAGTTAATTTCAATGGCTTAACACAATCAGGTTACACCTGAATAGGCAGATGGGGTTCTTGGGTTAAGTACCACACATATCTCATTGTTCTCATACACTGAGCCTAGCCGCATTCATTATTTGCGAAATAATACACTTCCTGGTTGCAAAGTTGTATTATATAAGCCTCTCTTGGCATTTCTTGGCTAAGAAAAAAAGAAAGCCGGAGAGTCACACTTGCTTTCCCCGACTACAATATGAGCGACAGCGAAATAGGAGGGGAACCGGCTATTAAATCATTATTTTTTACCGCCATTTTATTGTAAAGTTGTGTTCAATAATTTCATTTAAACTATAAAGTTAGGGAACGAAGTTGTAGTGTTGCTCACCAAACCTCTCGTTCCCCCGAATTTTTCGGTGGATTCCTAGTATTAATATCATACTGTCGGACGCTTGGATAGCCTTTCTATAATTTTCAGTAATTGTCGTGAGCCGGGTAGCTAGTTTCATAGCGGCACAAAATGGCAGTCACGGTGGATAAGGGTTTGTCAGTTAGTGGGGAAGACTTCGTGGGAGGACAGAGCTTGATCGTCGATTTTCCTTTGTCGTTGGGAACAGTTTGTTTTTCGTCATCGCCGTCGTCTTTCCGCAAGCTGAACATTGCGGTTTATCGAAACCGCCTGTGTTCGTCTTTCGTCTTCAATTATCAGTTTTAGTTTCTTTTCTTTTCTCTTGCTGGTGATCTTCGCCAGTTCTATCGATAGTCAAGATTGCCAATACCCACAAAAGAACGCCTCTCGTGGAAGAGCCACGACAATACTAGTATGCTTGTTCGGCGCAAATCAAATACTCGAAATGCTAATGACAGCGGCCTGCGTCAACAATAGTCCTCATCATCAATCATCAACAAGTGGAAAGTAGCACAACTCAGTACTAGAATAAATAAAACAAATATTTAACCTTAGGGCAAAACAAATATGGGAAAAAATACAAAGGGAGGTTGGTGTTGCACTGTAGTTGTTGTAGCAGTAGGCAGCGGTGAGGTTAACAAAGTGGTATCATAGTATGATGGTTGATCAGGAACAATTGTTGTCGCCCCCGCATGTTCGAGTATTTGATTTGCGCCCGAGTACACTATGCCGTGTTTAGAGAAAGTGATTAGCATGATGTAGTAACTAACTCTAGACTTATCAACTTTTCTGGAAAAAGAGGTAACCTTCTAGAAAATCTAGAGATTTATTGTAGAGAGCTCCTATGGATACTCGAACTATGATACCAGGGTATGATAGGTTAGGGAATGCATCATGCCCCCCAAACGCCTTAGGTGTGAAATACGTAGTATTTCATCGCCATCATTTGCAGTTGAGCAATGCACTCTGATAGGGTCAGGGGTACATGGGGCGGGATACAGTCGCCAAACCTTTCGCTTCATTTTAAAACTTAAAAGGGAATTGCTTCTGTAGTATCACTCGATTTATTGGATCTAGCTTCTAGAAGCTATGTGGGAAAATGACTTCCCAAAAAAATAACCCGTAGCGGTTGTTGGACATAGCGACTCGGCCAAATACGAGTCCTTCCCAACTACCCGGGGCTACGCCCCTACCAAGCACCCTATCCAGGGACAACAACGAGGGGCAATGATCAAGAGGGAGCAGATTTGATAATTGCCGCTAGGCCTCTGGCATATCACCCCCTCTCTGTTCGTTCTCCTAACTGTTACGCCCACATTACCCGCGCAGCAGTGTGATTGGACGGGGGTCAGCAAAAACCGGAGACTATTTCTGCCGATCCCATATAAGGGCCATGCTTTCCGATTGCTAATGACCCCCCCTCCCCGATTACAGCCTCCGGTTAAAGATCAGAAAGAAAGATGAAGGATTTCGGAGTTTTGATTGGAGGGTTCGGTGGCTCGAGCTCATCGATATCTTTTCTCTGACACCTTCTTTCATTTTCTTTCTCCTATCTCTTTCCGCAAGCACCCCAAGATCTCGTGAAATCCATTATGAGGTTATCACTAAGATTCAACCTATGAGCCTGGGGTAGTTCTAGTTTAGCAAGTTAACAGAATGGCGAATACCAGTTAATGGGATCTAACTCGCCCTAAGGACTGATCTTATGCTCTTAGGAAAGTATCAATCCTTCTCAAGAGCTTTTGTCCCTAAATCCAGAGATTACAAGGCTGGCGGGGGATAGTGTATTTCACTAGATTTTATGATACTGGGGCTGCTGAGGTAATTTCTGGTACGAACGCTATCATAAGCGCCAGTGCTTCACACGCGGGCTTGTGTGTTGACACCGGGGTAAGCCGGTGCAGTAATTTGTGACCTAGGCAGCTAGAAACGAGTGCCAATGGTGGTAGTGCAAGATTGGTGGGATGATAATGATTATTATGATGATAATGATGATAATGAGTAGAGCAGTAGTGGATGAGGAGTAAGTCCAGAGGTAAAATTCCCAAAGGCGGCGCAAGGAACGGTGGTGGTGGTGTAAGAGGGATGTAGAAAAGAAGAGGGAGAGGGAGAGGGAGAGGAAGCTTCGCCAGGGCTGTGAGGTCTTCCCAAACGAGGTTTGGCGGGCTCCTTTCGCTCACACGCTGAGACCACCGCGGATGAAATACAGGTACTGGTACAATATAGCACTTGTCCCAGGCAAGAAGAAGGATCCAGGAACAGGGGTTCGCAAAATATATGGGGCGAACTTTGCTAATACCATGCACTTGGCGACAAACCTTTCGGCCGGGAAATATGTCATTGAAAAGTGAAACTTTTGGAAGAATTACTTCACCTTTGGCCCATTGTGAAATGGCAAGGAAAATTTTAAAAAAGGTAAATCGAAAAAAGGGAAAATAGCCTTTATTGATTGTAAGATTTTTATTTTTCTCATAATAATAATATTATGATATTATTATGATGGAAAGGATTTCTATGGACGGATAATGGAGAGACCTCAACATACTTTACGAAAAGATTGGCGCTAGCCCAGGCAGCCTTCCTTCGAATACAAAGACTATCGATGTCCGGAAAGGGCCGGACCCCCTATGGGGCCAGGCGATTGGCGAAAGGCAAAATCCTACCAAGACTGCTGTACAGGGCCGTGATCTTCAACCCAACAGTAACCATGATTGACAAAATGCAGAAGTTTGGAATAGAGTCCTTCGGTGAATCACTAACTCCTTCTATGCAACCAATATTAGTGTGATATTGGCTGAAGTGTGCTTAGCACCCATCAGGCTATATATGAGACAGACTAGAGAAATAACGGCGGTCAGGGCCACCACGGCGAGCCCAAGCAATACAATAGCAACAGCCATTGTACCTGGAGGCTACCCCATGGTTGATGACTAAAGGTACTTGATGTATATGAGACAGGAATTTGACAACAATAAAGGGGGCATGCGTCTGAAGGTCTGGAACTCAACTTCCATGATATCGACACAGGTCCGACTTCCAATTCACGAAGTGGGAGTGATTGCGGCATCTCTTTATACCACAAGACCTTTCCTGATAAAACTCAACAGGTGTAACAATCCTATTGTTGGTCCTAGCTGCAACAGGCAACGACAGTCGTCTCCTGCATAAGCGAGTCTCATTTTCTTGTACTAAGGGATGAGGGAATACTATCTCTTCAGATAGTACTACTGAACCTGCTTGCTTGTCTTGTAGGATACTATCTTGCCAGATGATAAGAAGGGTGGATCATCGTGTCCTGATAGAACTATAACAATAGTTCTATGTGGGGCAACCCATCGCTGAAACTATCACAATGGTTTTTGGGTTCTTCAGGCGTAGGCTCTCGTAGAGGAGGAGTGCATGTAAAGAGAGAAAGACTAATAATATTGCAACTTCCAGTATAGAAAAGTACTTAGATGGTTGCGTGAAGATTCTATCTCTTGCCAGTGGCCGATTTTTTTTTTTAATTCATGTATTACTTGTTAAGGTACAAGAACTCGCATGCATCGTGAGATATGGCGTAAAGAAAACCTTAATTCCGACGACCGCCTGCTTCACCTCTTCATGGGAAAAATCAAACATCCCGAATCCATAGGAAAAATCCCCCTCGCCTAGCACCTAAGACAATAATACCTCAAACACGTAAGGAAACAATTCATAGAGACGTACAGGAGAGAGACCCAAACCCTTCCGCAGGCTCCCCTAAAAACAAAAGAAAGGATTGGCTCGCTAAGGCCCAACAGGGCCCGAGGGGGAGGATGAGTGATCGCCGTTATGTGAGAAAACCACTGGACTTGTGGGCCGACATTTGTAACCATAAACGTACGGTCGCACCGGTAATTACATCCATCCAAGGTGTTGGACACCAGGCCCGGAGGTAGTGCAATACCACGACTGGGCGTAACCGAGGAGTGGACGAACGATCGGGGAGGATGAGGAGGCAGTAAGGTGCCAGCTGCTGTAGCAGTAACGGTGCAAGCGGACAGAACCAGGAGAAGGGAGAAGGAAGGATTGCGAACGGGCTAGCCACAACCAACAAACAGGCCATAGCAAGGGCTTTTGGGACGACGACGAACCGAGGCGGGACCGAGATGTTACTAACCGTGGCTTTCCCCATCAGAGGTACAAGCCCAGCAAGCTGAGGCCTACTTCGACCGAGAGTCTGGACACCGTGACGCCGACCGTGAACGAAGCGAGAAGCTTTCCGACCGTGCAAACGCTAAGTGAGATGCAAAACGCGTGTGGGGTAAGGGGGAGAACTGAACTTCATGAGTGCATCAACGATGAACGGGAACGAGAACCCCAAGGAGGGGAGGCCGACAGGCCTCAGAAGAGGAGGGAAGGTGGCTTAACGTCAACTCCTAGGCAATAGCCATCGTGGGAGAAGAGAGGTGAGTGGGGAAATGTGACGATAATTTCTCGTGGTGTTGAGATTTCAATCGCCGGAGGTGGAGGAGAGATGGTTCGTGTCTATCTCTTGGCCGTTTCTTTTTTTTTT
>Ga0307510_10012595_pt1 | contig 10026 bp, 10 predicted proteins | sample 12_EM_MG_FD_207224 | JGI IMG/M metagenome (GOLD analysis project Ga0307510, IMG submission 207224) | Populus trichocarpa ectomycorrhiza microbial communities from riparian zone in the Pacific Northwest, United States - 12_EM | ecosystem: Host-associated > Plants > Roots > Unclassified | place... | reverse complement strand
AGACCCAACTGCGTGCCGATGGCGTGATACAGATTTATTTCCAGGACCCGGACGGGTATTGGATAGAGGTGAATAATGCAAAGTAAGCCTCAATTTATACCCTATAAAGCTTTTTCGCCATAAACAATATTAACACCAAAATCAAGCAATGCACGGCCGTTTATGCTGTTTGCATTGATAGCAGCATAAATATCGTTTTTAATAGCTGTAAGTGTAGCATCATCAGCTTTAGCCAGTAAAGCGATCAATGTTTCTGACAGTTCCAACCTGTTTTGCCAGAAAGTATCGGCATCTACAAAGTCGACCTTGCCGCTTAGCTCCTGTTCGCCGATATGTTTAAAACCTGCCCGTGCAAAAATATCCATCATAAGCCCGGGTTTGGAACAACGGAACATACCCGGAGCATCCGGCGGCAGTACCGGTACTTCAATATATTTATTGATGACTGCAGTAGCTGCAGTTGACCAAAAGTTTTTTTCTGCAGCACCCCAAACTGAAATGGCAAAACGACCACCTGGTTTTAACACACGATACATTTCATTAGCAGCCAATTGCATATCCGGAAAAAACATAAAGCCCATACGACAACTGATTTTGGTAAATGTATTGGCATCAAAGGGCAGGTCGCAAACATCACTTGCTTTGGTACTATAGTTTTTTAGCCCTTTGGCAACCGCATTTGCTTCAGCTATTTGCAGCATTTCGTCCGACAGGTCGGTCCCGGTTACCTTCCCTTTTTTGACAATCGCGGCAATCGTAAGCCCGGGTTCGCCGGTACCGGCGGCAATATCCAAAACAATATCGTTTTCTTTTATTTCGAGCCGGTCAATAATTGCGTCGCCCATCGGACGCAAAAATTCCATAATAAACTGATCCCATTTTTTCCATCCCGGCGAAACTTTGTTCCACAACTGTTTTTGCTGTTCGCGAATTTGTTCTTGTTGAAGTTCCATGATCGATATATTAATACTATAAAGTTATTGTAAACCTGGTTAGTCTTGATTTAATTAATCCCCTAAAAGATCATTCTCACTAAAAATAAAATCGCTGACTACTTTATTATTTTCAGTTGAAAAGTAACAGTCCTTTTCGCCTTTATAAAGGCCAAATGATGAATTATCAAACCACTTGCAGTGTTGGGCTAACTTATAAATTCGGTCATACCAATAATGATTTTCCTTTTCGAAGAGGACTTCCTTTTTTATTGATCCATCACCCGTTACTAATACACTTAATATAGATCTCCTTTCAGTCTTCGCCAAGATTATTTGTCCAACATATTTTCTGTTTTTGGATTTTTTTTCGGGATAGATCCTTTCGAACTTAAAATCACTTTCAATGATGTGTTTGTAAGCCTGGTCAAAAACTGTTTGGTCCCAACTGTATATACTTGCGATTTCGGAAACCGTCGAATGAAGCAAATCGAGAATGTATTTATATTTGCCCTCCTTAGACAAACTAAGATACTTCTGCTCGTCGATAATACATTCATAAAGGCAAATCGATCCATGATATATTGGTTGATCCCAATTCTTTACCGAATCAAATTGGATGCATATTCTCGCTGTTTTTGGGGGCTTGTAGCCATTAAGGCTATTGTGATAAAAATCTGCGATATAATTAAAGCCCCAGTCACCTGGGCGTTCCCCGTTGTAATAAATTGTTATGTCTTGTAAAGGTGCTCCCATTTTTGGATGATTTCTTTAAGTTTACCTACGCCCTTCTTCTTAGTGACAGCACCAACAAAGGCGTAAGAAAGATTTCGGCGTTCGACATTCAAAATTCGGTGTTCAATATTAATAATTTCTTCCTTCCATATTACCTATACCCCATTGCCTGCAAATCGAACAACTCGGCATAGCGGCCACCCTTTATCAATAGTTCCTCGTGGCTGCCTATTTCTATCAGTTCGCCTTTTTCCAAAACAAGTATGCGGTCGGCCATACGTACCGTACTGAACCTGTGCGAGATCAGTACTGCTGATTTGCCTTTGGTTAAGTCGGCAAAACGTTTAAATACTTCATATTCCGCCCGGGCATCCAGTGCAGAAGTCGGTTCATCCAGTATCAGCAATTGGGCATTGCGCATGTAAGCACGGGCCAAAGCTACCTTTTGCCACTCCCCACCCGATAGCTCAACACCATCGGCAAAACGTTTACCCAGCATCTGGTCATAGGTTCCGGGTAATTTGGCTGCAAGCAGATCTGCCATGCTACGCTGTGCCGAAGACTCAATAAGCGGGCGGTTCTCTTTCTGATTGATATTGCCGACTGCTATATTTTGAGCAAAGGTCATTTGGTAACGCAAATAATCCTGGAAGATGATACCAACATTAAGACGAAGATCAGCCAGGTCATACTCCTTCAGGTCTACTCCTTCCAATAAAATACGCCCTTCGGTTGGATCATACAAACGGGAGAGCAACTTTACAAGAGTGGTTTTACCCGCACCATTCTCCCCTACCAAAGCCAGTTTTTCTCCCGGCTGAAGTGTAAAGTTTAAATGCCGGTTAGCCCAGCGTTCTGAATTGACGTAGCGAAAACCTACATCCTCAAAGGTAAAGCCCTGTTCCATATTCTTAGGGAATGGCAATGGATTGGGGGATAATTTAATTTTAGGTACTATCTCGAAAAATTCAAAAAAGTCGCGCAGGTAAATGGCGCCTTGTGATACTGATGTAAATCGGGTTAGTATTCCCTCAAGCAAGGTACGCAACTGCCTGAATGAACCCGCCAGGAAAACCAGTTGGCCTATACTCACGCTGCCTTCAACCGTTTTTATGATGATCACTACATATGCTGCATAATATCCCAGGCTGCCCAATATGGCAAAGAAAGTGCCCCAAACAGACCGGCGTATGGAAAGTCGGCGGTTATCACCATAAAACTTACCCGACAGTTGCCTGAAGCGCTCGATGATAAAGCCTGACAGATCGAATATCTTAACTTCCTTAGCAGTCTCGTCACTGGCGCCCAGGTAACGTACATAATCCAGTTCGCGGCGTTCGGGCGTTTGTCCGCGGGTTAGCGCATAACTCCTGTCGTTAAAATAAGACTCACCTAAAAATGCAGGAATGATGGCTATGAGCAGCAAAACAATAAGCCATGGATTAAAGGCCATCAGGCCTACAGCAAGAAACCCCATCGTGATCAGGTCCTGTACCTGGCTCATTACCTGCGATAGTAATATTGTGCGGCCAACCGTTTGCTGGCGTGCGCGTTCCAGCTTGTCATAAAAAATGGAATCTTCAAACTGGTCAAGGTCAAGCGTAGCTGCATGCTCCATTATCTTTACCGAAGTATGATTACTGAATAAATCGCCAAGCAAGCTATCCATCAAGGTAATAGCCCTGCTGAGCGCATCGGTTAGTATAGCAAGGCCCAACTCGATTGCCACCAACATCCATAAATGGTGTGTATTAGTTAAATGCGAATGATTTAATTTTACTACTTCGTCAATAATGAGCTTGCCTACAAGCAGTAAAGCCAATGGCATAGCTGAACGCAGTATGCGAAGCACCGAAGTAACTATAGTCATCCAGTGGTTGGTTTGCCAAACCAATTTAAAAAATGCCGGCAAGTTGCGCAATGCGGCCAGGCGTTCTTTTAAAGTGAGGGGTTCAATACTTGTTTTCTTGGGCGGGCGGGTGTTCAATTGTAATCTTTCTCTTAATAACCATGTAAATTTAGTCAATTTGATACACCGGATTTTAGCCCCAAATAGTTTTGTGAGTCACAAATGACATAGAAATGTTATATTAAAAATCCCACTTGACAAAGACTATGTATTATATAGAATAATTTTTACATTTAGCAGACTCTTTCGAAATAAATGTTTAAACATATAACTATACATTTGTCACGTATTTTAAAACAACCCATTAAAGAAATTAAAAAATGAAAAAGATCATTCTAGTAGCTGCAGTTGCCCTGATGAATACTGCAGTATTTGCACAAACGTGGAAAGTAAATAAAGCACACTCGCACTTTACTTTTACAATCACCCACTTAGCCGTTTCTGACGTTGACGGTGGCTTTAAAGATTTTGATGCTACCATTACTGCATCTAAGCCTGATTTCAGCGATGCTAAAGTAGAATTTGTTGCACAAACAGCTTCTGTAAATACAGGTGTTGATCAACGCGACGGCCACCTAAAAAGCCCGGATTTTTTTGATGTAGCAAAATATCCAACTGTTACTTTCACCAGCACAGCAATCAAAGCAACTTCAACAAACCATTACAAACTGACCGGTAACTTAACTTTAAATGGTGTTACCAAACCAGTTATTCTTGACCTTGTATACCGCGGTACTATTACCAACCCAATGACCAAGGCACCTGATGCAGGTTTCTCAGTTTCCGGTTCAATTAACCGTTCTGATTTTACTTTCGGCAGCAAATTTGGTTCACCAATGTTGAGCGACGAAGTTACTTTCAAAGCCTCAGGCGAGTTTGACAAAGTAAACTAAGAAGAATTTTATATTCTGATTTAAATTATACAAAGCGTCCCGGAAAACCGGGGCGCTTTTTTATACCCTTTTGAACACCATGGTACGGCCGATTATCTTAATATGCCAGTATCCCTTTACTTTAAGCGAGCCGTCTTTGTCAATATAACCGGCAGCATCCCATTGCTTGCCGTGCTGAGCATCATAAATCTTGCCACCTTCCCAGGTGTGGCTGTCCGTATCGTACTTGAGACCGCTCAATATCTCCAGGCCAACTATTCTGCGGTTACGCAAGGCGGGGTCAGGATTATGCTTATCGCGCCACTCTTCCATCGGTTTGCTTGGGTCGTCATTGAACCAAACAATTTTAGCCTTAAACTTACCCTGGTCTTTATAAACTTCTACAATCAGCTTTTTATCAGAGGATATCCATTTGCCGCAAATCCTGTCACTTTCAGGAACAGCTGCATGAGATTGAAAATTCAAGCCAACAAAAAAGAGGAGAGATAGAAATTTAAACATAGCCAATAAACGAATATCCGGTTGATCTGTTTGGTACAAATATCAGATATAAAACGGGCATCTCAACGTTTAATTATAATACCTGCGTGGCCATAAATGCAGGAACACGCTTAAATAAATTAGATTACTTAATAATTGTACGGAATAATTACGTACATTTGAATAATGGAAAAGGAATCAAAAATCAAAGAACGTAAGACCCGCTTCGATGCAAGGATATCTGAAGCTCAGAAAGTGCTTTTTGAAAAAGCAGCTGGTTTAGGTGGTTATCGTACGCTTACAGATTTTTTAATATCATCTGCCCAGGAAAAAGCCAATAAAATAATTGAGCACCACCAGGCTGTACTCACTTCATTACGCGATCAGGCAACTTTTTTCGACGCTATTATTAGTCCTCCTAAGCCTAATGAGAATTTAAAGAAAGCATTTAAACGCTATCAGCAGTTTACGGATGGCAAATAGTTATGCTACTATCTTACTGAATAGCGATTTTGACAAGCAAAAATTTAACTGCGGCAATGAATGGCTGAACAATTACCTGCATCACCAGGCTGGTCAGGATGTAAAACGGAAATTAGCTGCTGTTTTTATATTGCCCGGCGATTCACAAAATATAAAAGGATATTATACCCTATCAAATGATGGCTTACCGCGGACAGGCATACCAGAGGAAATATTAAAAAAGCTGTCACGTGCATATGCCCATCTTCCAGTAACGCTTTTGGGCAGATTAGCAGTGGATGTTTCCTGTCACAGGCAGGGAATAGGTGAGCTTTTATTGATCGATGCGCTGAAAAGAAGTTATGATACGGCTATAAGCAGTGTCGGTTCAATGGCAGTAGTGGTAGATCCTATTGATGACGGAGCAGCAAAATTTTATCTGAAATATGGATTTGTAGCTCTTCAGGATAGCAAGCGAATGTTTATCCCGATGGCAACTATTGCGCAGTTGTTTAATGTTTGATTTATCCGGTAACAAACCAATGCAGGAGGATTATTTTTGCCTGTTTATTACCCCCTCGCATATTTCTATCCACTGCTGTGGCGTCAGTTTCCCTGATAATTCTCCGATCAGTTGGTAGGGTATATCATCCATTTTTTTGAAACGGATGCAGCCTTTACCCATATCCAGCTTGGTTTTACAATACTTGGGATATTCGCTCACAAACCAGTCTTTGAGCCTGGAGCTGGCATAAACACACGTGGCATATAACGCGATAAAATTCTTTTGTGAAGCCAGGTTGATGTATGGCAGGGGCACTTTTGGATTACAATGATAACCCTTGGGATAAATAGAATGCGGCACTACATATCCCAGCATTCCATAGCCAATGGTTTCCGCAAAACCTGCCGGCAGGTTTTTCAATATCACTTCTCTTATTTTGCTGATCGCTTCTTTCCTGTCGGGAGGTAGCGAATCAATGTATTCCTGTGGGGTTTTGGCTGTGGATTGCATAGGGATTGATTATTAATAGGTAAATATAATTATTCTTACTTGTGCTATTCGGCTAAAGCCATTCTTCTTCTTTGCCATTGCATCCGTTGGCTGAAGCCAACGGCAATGAATAAATAGCTCATGAAGGCTTATTCATTGCCGTCCCATTTATGGGACGGGATAAAAAAGTATTAAAAGGGCTTTAGCCAAACAATCTGTGCCTGAGTTTCTGATTGTAAAACTGTGGATATACTTCTGATAAGCGTAAGAAACTCCCACACTTCTTATATATTTGAAACAAACCTATATTTCATCTACCATGAAAAAACTGCTATTGCCACTACTACTGCTACTTGCTTTAAGCACATTCGCACAGCAAAAAAATATTTATCACAAAGGCTGGGTCGATTTTAACAAGAACGGCAAAATGGATGTTTTTGAAGACCCTTCGCAACCTATTGATAAACGCATTAATGATCTGCTCAGCCAGATGACCGTGGATGAAAAGACCTGCCAGTTAGCTACGCTTTACGGCTATAAAAGAGTTTTGAAAGAGGAAATGCCGGCAGAATCATGGAAGAATGAAATATGGAAAGATGGCATCGCAAATATTGATGAGGAACTGAATAACCTCACCTCGCATACGGATGCTGCCCCCACACAATACTCCTACCCTTACAGCAAACATGCCGCAGCCATAAATACCGTACAACGCTGGTTTGTTGAAGAAACACGCATGGGCATCCCGGTTGATTTTACCAATGAAGGCATCCACGGCCTAAATCATGACCGTGCTACCTCTCTGCCCGCCCCTATCGGCATCGGCAGTACATGGGATAAGAATTTGGTGCGTGAGGCAGGCCAAACCGTTGGCCGTGAAGCAAGGGCTTTAGGCTATACCAATGTGTATGCCCCCATTCTTGACCCCGCCCGCGACCAGCGCTGGGGCCGCGTCGTTGAATGTTATGGTGAAGACCCTTTCCTGATAGCCGAACTCGGCAAGCAAATGACCCTGGGCATACAGGAAGAAGGCGTAGCATCCACTTTAAAGCATTTTGCAGTGTACAGTGTGCCCAAAGGCGGCCGCGACGGTGCTGCACGCACCGATCCGCACGTGGCGCCGCGCGAAATGTACCAGATATATCTCTACCCTTTCCGCCGTGTAATACAAGAGGCACATCCTATGGGCGTGATGAGCAGCTATAACGATTGGGATGGTGTGCCGATTACAGGAAGTTATTACTTCCTGACAGAACTGCTCAGGCAAAAATTTGGCTTCAATGGCTATGTCGTATCCGACAGCGAAGCAGTAGAATATCTTTATTCCAAGCATCATGTCGCCGGAGATATCAAAGAAGCCGTGCGCCAGGCTATTGAGGCAGGATTGAACGTACGGACCAACTTCACTATGCCTCAAACTTACATTATGCCTTTGCGTGCTTTAGTGAGTGAAGGAAAAGTGTCCATGAAAACGCTTGATTCCCGCGTAGCAGACGTTTTGCGGGTAAAATTTAAATTGGGCTTATTTGATTATCCTTATGTAAAAGATCCAAAAGCAGCTGATAAAATTGTGCATACTCCCGAAGCCCAGGCAATGGGTTTGAAAATGAACCGCGAAAGCATGGTATTACTAAAAAATGCCGATAACCTTTTGCCACTGAATAAATCTTCCATTAAAAAAATATTGGTGACCGGCCCGCTGGCTATGGAGACCAGCTATGCTATCAGCCGTTACGGGCCATCGCATCACCCTGTCACTAATGTAGTGGATGGCATCAAAAATTATGTGGGAAGTGGTTCTCAAGTTGTTTATGTCAAAGGCTGTAATATTGTAGATGCCACCTGGCCCGAAAGCGAAATCATCGAAACACCGCTTACCGCACAGGAGCAGGCCGGCATTGACTCAGCTGTTAACCAGGCCAAACAATCCGATGTGGTAATAGCTGTAGTTGGTGAAGATGTGGATCGTGTAGGTGAAAGCTTATCCCGCACTGGGCTCAATCTTCCGGGTCGCCAGTTAAAATTGATACAAGCTTTGCAAGCTACAGGTAAACCGGTGGTAATGGTCATGATCAACGGGCAGCCCCTCACTGTCAACTGGGAGAACAAATACGTACCCGCTATCCTGGAAGCCTGGTTCCCCGGCCCTGAAAGCGGCAAAGTTATTGCCGAAACCTTATTTGGCGATAATAATCCCGGCGGAAAACTATCCATTACCTTTCCCAAAACTACCGGGCAGATTGAGTTTAACTTTCCGTTTAAACCCGGTTCACAAGCCGGCCAGACTGGGAAAAACAGCTGGGGAAAAACCAGTGTAAACGGCGCACTTTATCCTTTTGGCTTTGGTTTAAGCTATACCACTTTTGATTTCAGCAACCTGCAGGTATCACCCGAAAAAGAACGCCAGCAGGGAGATATCAAAGTAACTGTTGATGTAAGCAATACCGGTAAAGTAAAAGGCGATGAAGTGGTTCAGCTTTACCTGAAGCAGGAGATCAGCGATGTAACCACCTACGAATATGACCTGCGCGGCTTTGAACGTGTAACCCTCAACCCGAACGAAAAGAAAACGGTGGAGTTTACCCTCCATCCCGATGACCTGGCCATATTGGATAAAAATATGAACTGGACTGTGGAGCCTGGTAAGTTCCAGGTGATGATCGGTAACTCATCTGAAGATATTAAATTGAAGAAAGAGTTTGAGGTAGAAAAGTAATTAATGTTCAGACTTACGAAGTTTTTGAAGCTTCGTAAGTCTGAAAACATATCTTAGCGAAACCTTAATTACATATATCTCAATGAAACTCCACCACGCAATTCCCGTGTTAGTCCTAATAATCTTTATCTATGCCTGTCATCAAGATAAACATCATCATAAAAATCACAAACAAAAATCTTTGAGTAACGACACCCTGTTTGTTACCAAACGTTCAGCCATATCCATATGGCTGGATACAGCAACACTGGAAAAGCGAAGAAAACAATATGGTGACGAGGCTTTTGAAATTGGCTCTGATGATAATGTGTATTATAGCAGCATAGCCGATTCTGTGTTGAAATCTCACCAGCTATCTATTGTAGATGTAAAAGGATACAGATACGTCAAGTTCGTTCAAAATAACAAAGCATCTAAAACTATTAAGATCGATACTTTACCGCAGGTTTATACCTTGTATTTTTTCGATCCCTCAAAGACTTCGCAAAATGTGGATGTAACTGATATTGATAACGAATACAAAAACTTTTATCACTAAAACAGTCTCAAAAACGTCTCCCCATACGCTAAAAATCCACAACTAAAAAATTATTAGTGTATAATGTACGCTTGACACTTGCACTTTATCTTTTATTTACATACTTTTATAAATATTTTAAGAAGTTTCCCTGCTTTATAAAGCAAAAACCTGAATTATTTCATGGACATTAAGCCTAAGACCGTTAAAAGCGCTCAGTTAAAAAACCTGATCGTAAAGCAACTATATTTTGATACAGCACTTTCGTGTGCAGAATTAAGTGAACTTTTTGATAAAAGTATCCCTTCAATAACAAAAGCGGTAAATGAATTGATCGCAGAGGGTTTTGTAGTAGAACATGGTTACGCACCATCTAGCGGAGGACGCC
>Ga0307510_10012594_pt1 | contig 10026 bp, 9 predicted proteins | sample 12_EM_MG_FD_207224 | JGI IMG/M metagenome (GOLD analysis project Ga0307510, IMG submission 207224) | Populus trichocarpa ectomycorrhiza microbial communities from riparian zone in the Pacific Northwest, United States - 12_EM | ecosystem: Host-associated > Plants > Roots > Unclassified | place... | reverse complement strand
GGGGGGGGGGAGCGTTGACAGCAACGGGTATACACAGTAAATAATCATTGGAGGGAGCCTGACTGACCGCGACACGATGATAGCCTTTGTCATCTTTTTCGGGAAAGGGCGCATACAAACGGCCTTGAAACGTCTGTCGCAGTTTGGAACGCAATTTAACAATACCTTACCAAGAATGGTTGGGGGTGACTCGTGTGGTACCTAGCCACCTGTCGTGCGCATATCCCCACACGTGGAGATTCCACTGGAGGGGTTACTGACCGCATTGCGCCCGAAATCATGGAGAAGGTGCTGTGCGGACACATGGGCACACTTGCAGGCATCAGCTAATTTTACGTACTCTTATTTGACGCCCTAGGACGTCTCCATATCGTCCAGGATACGAGATGGCCCATATCGGCGGAAAAGTTCGCCATTATCACTCGCGACAAGTGCGCCCCCTGTATACGATCAACGGCGGGAGAAGATAGTGGATTGACACCGACCCTGGACATGTTAAAACAGGCTAACAAGTTTGTTTCTCGTACCTGGTTCATATCATCAAATATTCAAGTATTCAAGGAGAAAATTTTCCTCAAAGGCTTTGCTTCTTCACTGGCCACGCACCTGACACAGTCATAGGCCGACTGTGGCGGGAGTGTGACGTCCGATCGGTCGGGCGGAACTTGGCCTGCGCGAAATTGGCATCATGATGGGATGTCCCTCGTGGGTATTCTGGTTTACGGGAAAGAAAAAAAAACCCGCAAGGGCCAAAAAAAAAACCAATCCTGATTCGACGAGAGTATAGTGGAGACGAATGGGTTTAGTAAAGTAAATTGTTGCGGGGCAACGGAGCAGCCGTAGATGGTAGCCAAATATCATCCACTGGCATGGGACTTGGCTAGAAAAAAAAGTTATTTAAAGGGAAGATAAAAATTCCCCGAAATTACCATGAGTAGCGCGCGCAGTATCCATCCACTTGTGCGGTGAAAAAAAAAGGGAGGGGTGCATGGTTGCATAGGCATAGCGGTGGGATCAATAACAGGACTTGAGGCACTGTATTACAATTGGACAATTGGAAGCGTGTCGGCGTCGGAACTTGAGCCTTGCGTGTGGTCAGCGCCCCTGGTTGGTTGGGATGATAGGCTAGGGCTAGAACAGGCTCAGAGACCACCTGAGATGTCTGAGTCGAATCGCTTTTTGAATTACATAAGACAAGACCAAGACCAGGTTTTGTTGTACAACCAGTCGGCACGTATAAGCTGATGGGTCCACCGCACCAGAGGGATTAAAGCGGTACCTTCCTATGGCTAGGCCCAAGCCCCAAGGACCTGGGATATTGGTCAAATGATCAAGACTCGGTCGTGGTCCTATTAGTACCGTACCAGTGAATTCGATTTCCCGAGGTTGTTGCCCTGGTGTAAGGAGCTGGGGGGTGGTGGTGAGCCTACAATCACACTGCAAGTGCGTTAGAACCTGTTCTATAGCAGGTGAAACACAGACGTAGCAGTAACAAGTAGAGGTAGACTACTGTACCAGTAACACCGGTCGGACTTTTGGATGTCTAACCCTAACCCTAATTTCATCGGTGTTACACCTGAACCTGGGTGAGATGGACCCAGGCTACTAGTCTGCTTTCGGCTTTCGTGGGATTGCACCCTGGCTTGCACCCATAATGAGTCCTAGGCACGCTCAAGGTCCGAGGAGATAGGGGGGAGGAAAAATATCGGAAATGTTTGAGAGCCAGCTCGGTGAACAATATAGCATGCGAGATTTGATGTTGAAATGGTTTGGGAGTAACTCGTGAGCAAGACAATTCCCACTGCTGTCACGCCTGTCAAATTAGCCAATGAAGGAAGGGCATCACATCGCCGTGAAGTCATTTGATCCCGGTATTCTAAGCTTTGGGGAGATAGGGAACCACGCGTATACGGCGATCTAAGAGAGCCCGTGGACAAAGGAAATAACTGACTAAAGTTCGATAGGAGTCATAGATAGAACGTCGCCGTAAAGAAGGACATTGACAGTTCTAGTGTCAGACAAATGCAAAGGGGCGAGAGCCTGTCTTTGTTTTGTTTCATCGCAGAAAGGATGCCTCGAATGGCCTAGATGTTCGAATGGATTCCCGTACTCTGGTGAACAGACCAAGATGAGATGAACGCGTCAGGTTTCCGAACAGGGGGTCGTAGGTGGCCGATAACCAAGAACAGGGGCGCAAGCTTCCCTAGTCCTAAGAGTGTTTCACCGCTAATATCGACGGCGCACGCTTTGAAAATTTCACGACGACATGCGCGCTTTCGAAAAGAATCGAAAGAAAGTGAGCGCAAGATGTGTGTTGAAGCGTTGACGGAGTCGAATGCGTCCTGGAGGTCACGTGTAGGTGGTGTCGCTTGTTTGTTTTTCTGTCACCTCTCAAAGTCTCAATTGTCCCAGTCCCACTAACGAGCATAATTGTGTTGTTCTGACGGCGCACATCCAAGAGCGAAAAAGAGACAGCTCGATGAGAAAAGGAAGGAGGAGCAACTCCGTGGGCTTCAACAACTCCTTTCGTAACTAGAGCGTATATTGATTTCTTTTATTATATACAACAGGTCTAAGGCCGTGGCAAAGCAGGCGCAGTCACGGTAATCCGATTCAATATTCAACTCCAAATGCCAATCAAATTTCAGGATTTTTGATAAGTGAGAAAATTCTCGTGGTTGTGATTGGGCCACTGTACGTGTGTTCCGTGCACTCCACCAGTTGGCTTAGATACCCATAAGCAACGCACTAGCTTGAGACAGACGAGTGCAAAATCATCACAAGTCGGTAGTAGCATTGGACAGTGGATATATGATTAGTAACAAAAATGACTGCTATATAATATAATATCCTACACGTTTCATCGTGGATCGTGGCCATTCATCAGAATCAACGTAAGGTAGCCCAGAACGAAATGAGAATCTCACGGCCAATTGTCCAATCACCCAATCATAAACGGAGTCATAAATGCAAAGAGAGGAAGATAGAGCAGGCATGCACAATACATGAAGAGAGATCATGAAGCGTGACCACCGCGGTCGCCATCGTCGGAGAAAGAGTCCGTAACGAGACGGATAGGATGCGAATGCTGATGGACGAGTAGCGGGGAAGTAAACTGATTTGGAGGTGCAAGAAACGTCGTTATAAAGTCCTGCAAAGCGAAACACTCCTCTCAACACAACGTCCATCAATAGCATAAAGCGAGCGATTAACGCACCCGAATTTGTAGGCGGCTCATACCGAACTGGCCCACCGTGATGTCCGGATTCGGTTGCACTTCTCCCTCATAGTCGAGCGTGCTCATTCCGTTGGCCAACGGCTCAGAGCGCAACATGGATGGTAACGAGGCACCAGGGGGAAGGGAGCGCAGAATACCCTCACCGATTGAAAATTGGCGGATCGACAGCTGACCCCTAACAGCCATTATGATTTGACGCAGTATATACACGCGCACCGTCGGCGGCGCGGTAGTTTCGGTGGCGATGCTCTTCGATCGCTTCAGCTTCATATGAGTCGGTATGGTGGGATACAAGAACGCCTGCAGTGACTTGGACGGTGCAATGAGCTGCAGATAGAACGGGATCGTATCGGTCAACGCGAATGTTTGAACAACAGGGATAAACAACTAGTGATCAAAATCAGGCACCGTTCCTTTGAGCTTGGGGCAACATACTTGTCCTACTTACATGACAATCAATAGGCTCGATGTCCGCGTTGGCCTTTGGAGCTATCGTGCTTGTTACTTGGGACCACTCTTCGGGTGACGACTTGACGGTGGAAAGGAAAGGAAACGGCGTCGAAATGATCGGCTGTGGTGGCCGCGTTCGAGGATGATAGACAAATGGGACCACCAACCTGTAGGCGCCCGTCAAAAGTGGGTCAGATGGTCGTCCCCTCAAAAAAAAGTGGGGGGAGTAGGAGGGCAGGTTGCGGGAAGTGTGAAACAGGGTGAAAATGCCCACTCACTTCTTGGAAAGCTTCCAAATTGGCAGCTTTGTCCCTTTGCGCCTGACAACGACCCGTAAGAGATAGTAGCATTTCGCACGAATGTCCGGAGCGTGGGGGTACACGGTATCGTGCGTGGGAGGGAGGGCACGGGTCCCAACTTTATCCGTGAACGTCTCCGGAAGCACGATATCGAACGGGAACATGCTGGGGCACGGTCTACGGCCGTCGGTATCGTCTTTAGACCGTTTCCATAGGTCATACGAGGCACTGAAGAACGGTGTCTCGGAGCTTGCGCCCTCTGGGCTGGCCAGGTGTAATCGGCCCTCCAACTAAAAGCGCATAATCAGCGGACGTCAGAAATGCAGAGGACAGAGAGGAAGGGGGATAGAGAGAGGGGGGGATGGTATGTAGGGAGAGGCAGCGGTGCATACTTTGATGAAGACGGCTTGCACTCCTTGGGTACAGCTGAGCCCGACATCCCCGGATATTGTCCCACCACGACCATAAGCGGGCGACGAAGCATCCTCGTCCTGACCACGCAAGGCGATAGTAATGAGGTCATTACTCCGCAGAAACACACCCGTATGCGTCATCCTGCGCGCACGCGCGGTCGCGGCGAGCGTGCGCTCGGATGACCCAGGCGCAACAGAGTAAGGGGGGACGTCTGCAGATGGGGAGTAAGTAGGTGGCTCTTCCACCACCGACAGGGAGGGAGACGTCGCCATTTTGTCCAGGTATGACGACGGTGGGGCGGTGGATGACAGTTGTTGGGACGGAGCTGGTGGTGGTAATGATGAAAGTTGTTGAGACGTCATTGTGGTTGTGGGGAAAGGGGGAGCGCGGGCATTTGATTTTGTCACGTTCAGGGCCCATTATGAGAGGAAAGGCGTAACTCAAGCCATAGCCAAGCCATGTGTGCCAAGCAGGTGGTTTGGCGGCGCCCGTTAAACCAAAAAAGTCCTGTGAGGCTGTGCCACAGCTTCCGAAGTTGGCATGCGAGAACGAGACCCGTCGAGTCATGGATTCTAGGTTCTCGGGACTTAGCCAGGAACGCGGAAGAGGACCCTATCAATTAATACCGTGACCCTATCCTGTCTGCTTCCAGTAAATCCGGCGCGCTCAACTGAGACTGAGAGGATATGATGTAAGCAGTAAGCAAAAAGGCGTTTTGCCTCCTTTAGGACAGTCTAAACGGTACGAAGATACAGAGGTACAAATGAATCAACATCGTACAAACGATACAGTAAATGGAAGACAACAGTGGCATGTAAGTTTCAATGTCCATGTCCCAATCCCAATGACCCGGATTAGACGCCGCCATGAGTCACATTGGGAATCCAGCTTCGAGTTCGCCCCTGCCCCTCCGAAATCGGTTCAGCGGTGCCCCCCAAAACAGGCCGCGAATCTTCCAACGCAGCAAGCGCTTCCTCAATTCTACGCGCACGATCCGCATCCCGCCGCTCTTCCCATTCTTCGTCTCGGCTGACAAAGCTGATCGGTCGATCGATGCGCTCGTTCGTGTTACTCGCTCGATCCGCCTCGTGTTCGCGGGCTTGCAAGCGAAGACTGTCTCGTAGGTAACCAGAAAGCACCAGCGTGCTTCCGCGTGTTTTGCCGTATGCTGGAGGGGGAGGCTGCGCGATCACCACATCCTCTACGTCCCCGGTGCCGACGCCGCTCGCTGCCAGCGCGGCCGCATACGTTGGCAAAGGAGGTCGACTCCACGGTGCGATCGCCATCGAGATTGAGGGGTTGGAGCCCGAATACCCGCGTTGTAGCGAACCAGGAAGCATTTCGCCCGGATGCTTGAAAACGTAGCGTTCGGCACGGGCGCGAAAGACGCGGCGCTCGATAAGGACGAGCTGCGCGAGCACAACGAGAACGAACGCCACATGGACGAAGATGATGTCGGAAGAGCCTGAAGCGGGTTGCGACACATTCGGATCGCTCCCTGGGCCCGGTGGGGGCGCGCTGTTTTTTGCAGAAGAAATGGCCATGGCCGCGAACGCCCATCCAACGATGGTTCCAGCGAATACCCAAAGTTGCGTACATAGCCATAATAGCGTCGTAAAATGGATCCCCATGAATTTTGGTAGTCTCCTGTGCCCAAGGAAAGAGCGTTTGCTGACGAAGATTATAGAGGAGGTGTCCGTTGGAGTTTGAGTCCCTGAATGCGAGGGGGCTACGTTTCCGGGGACTGCATTGGTAGGGACTTGCGACGGGGTAGGAGGGCGACGGTCTGCAGGGTGCCGTGCTGGCAGAGGATCAGAGAGGACAGCTGTTTGGGGCTGCACCTGCTCTTGTTCGTGGACACCTTCAATGAAACCTAATTCTCCACGCTTCGCTGGCAAAGGGCCCGCCTGTGGCCTCGATTCCTGCGTCAGGGTGGTAGAGGAGGTCGATGCCATCGCAGCAGTTGACGCCATCATTGGCTCGCCGGGGAAGTCAGGGAAAGGGAAACCCGTGGAAACGTAAAAAAGAGAATGGGATAGGTTTGGGGCGACTAGTAGCTTGCACCTGGCAAGGATTAGAGGGACGCCAGCATCAAATGGAGGGAAGGAAGGGAGGGGAAGAGAGGAAGGAAGAAGAATAAAGGCGGCTCTGGTTAGAAACAATCATTCACCCTTTGTTGCGGCTGTACGACTGCTGTACGGCGACACACGGGGGTTAGGGTTACTGTAAATGATCTGTTGCCGAGTGCCGACGACATCGACTTACGTGAGTGGGAGACAACAAGGTACATTTTCTAATTATCGACTTCAGTCGTCGTCCGAGGAACGATCATCCCAAGATCGACAACAGTATAGAATGTAAACGTCTTCATCTCTGGCACCTTTTCCTTGCGTGATGGCGTCACCCGAATATCGTCCTCGACCAGCGGGTCATCAGACCTATACGTGTAAGAAACGAGCATGTTGAACTGCAAAAACAACCAACCACAGCACGTCAGATTCAATTCGCGTGGCAACGTATCGATCTGTCAAATCGCAACGCCCACCTTGACTGGTCCCTTAGCGTCTCTGCCAACCACGACTTCCCCACCAACGACGGTGATGTTAGCGCGTCGCTCCAAAACGCCCACCGTCTTCACCTTCCCGCTGGCGCTTCCACCTCCGCGGTCACGATCAACCCCACCACCAAACTCGTCGTCCTCGCCTCCGAACATATCTTCGTCATCTTCATATTCCCACGCCTCCGCAAACGCTGCGACCGGGAACGCCGACTGCGGCAACGACACAGCGAACGGTGGCCGTCGTGCCTTCTCCGGACTCCCAGCTGGCGCAGAAGAGGAAGACGAGGGCGGAGGCACCTGCCGTTGCACTGCCAGTCGCACCTGAATCGGGTCGTACAGCGGATTCGTCAGTGCGAGATGGAATGGGTATGTGCCACCCGCATGTAGACCACTCGCCCCGCTCGCGTCTTCGACCGGCGCCTGCCTACCGCTGCCTGCTCCTCGTTGCCGGACCGAGTCCTGGTTGGGAGGAAACATGGCCATCATGGCCGGTAGGTAATTGGCCGCGACGAGCTTGATCTTGAAACGGACAGATTGTGCTTTCTGTTCAGGCTTGATGAGGATATGACGACACGTCGGGCAGCGTTTCGTCTTTTTGGAGTGGAGGGGTATTCGCAGGGGCTTCAGTTCGCTAGCGCTCTGCGATGAAAATGGCGCACATTTCGCGACGTCGAAAACGGTAACCGTACCTAGCACGTAGCGTTGACGTCCAGCTGTTCACCCATCGTTGATTTAGTGCCGCGACCTGCGAAACTTCCTCTAGCCGCCGCATGAAATCTACGTTGGTCGCGTCCTTTGTGCCGCCGGCCTCGACCCGGCTGCGGTACTCGGAAAGCTCGTCCCGCGCGCCTTTGTCGCGCCGACTGCGTGGAGCAGGGGTGTACTTTCCGACGCCTGGAATGTCGCGCGCCAATGCAGACGAGGCCGCAGCTGTGATTGGGTTGATCGGCGTGGCATGCGAGTGTGTCGCGTGTGAGTGGCCAGCGAGGCCGGAGGAGGAAGAGGATGCACGTAGGAATGGCTCAAAGTGCTCTTTAAGGCGTTCGAATTCGAGCGATTCCGGCGCGGAATCCTCGAACTTTTGTAATTGAGCTGCGACCGAGACACGTCAAATTTATGGAAGGGACCCTGAAAAGAAAGAGAAAAGAAAGTGAGAATGACTCACCAGCGAGGCCCGTCGGCTTTTCGAACGTGATGTCGACCTCTGCGGAGTCCCATCTGCAGTAATTACAATAAAGGAAGAAGGGGGGCTCGCCGACTGAGCTGGCGACAAGAGATCTGCCGTCGTCCGCATCCGGTGGGTCTGAGGGCACGACGGAAAGCGTGTTTCGACAATTGGGGCACATGAAGCAGTTCCGCGCGCATCTGCAAAGGATATCATATGTGAGACACCTGGTTCTTGACCACCAGAGGTCATTCACGGACCTGTTTTTCTCTGCGCGTACGCTCGCGCTTGGGACCTCGAATAGGCAGTTTGGGCAGTAGTAGCCGCTGACTTCGACTGAGACACAACGATTACAGCGGACCGCGTCGCACTCTTCGCAGAAAAAGAGTTCGTGGAGGGGATGAAAACAGTACGAGGAGGAAGGTGTATTCGGGGGCGGAGGGACTGGATCGGTGGAAAGACAAGGGCAGTGGTAGGATACGCTTGGTGTCATGGTACCGCTATGCGTGTACAAGGAGCCGTGTGCGTGTGAGCGTGTGAGTTTGTGAGTGTGATGTCCGTGTCAACCTACGGCCTCCAACCTGGACAATGAGATTCACGAGTGGCGAGTGGCACTACTCCTACTCCGGGACTAGACCTTGTTTTCAGACATGCTGAGCTGAGAGTCGAGTCGATGCGGATCGCGGATCACTGACTTTGGTCACGTGGCACGACATCAGATGTAATTTGGAATTTGGTGTCCCAGAAACCTGAAGAATTCCTGTCCTGACATTTTTCATCTTGTGGACGTTCTCGTCGTATCGGAAAGCTTCAGCTTTCATTGCGCTTGTGCTCGGCTAAATGCTTTACTACGTTTTTTTACCGGGATGAAGGCGGGGGTCTCGGTTTCGGATGTGAACAGCACTCCTAAACTCCTTAAAGTTAAAGTTGCATGATGCCTCGTTAAGATCTACTTTTTACTCCTCGCCGCTGCGCGGCGCGACTTTCCTGGCCTGGTTTGGCCCTTCCCACCTCGGCCCCGAGCACCCCCACTCATACCTCTCCGCACAACGGACCGGTCAAAGTCATCTGTGGATGTGCGCGTGTTTTGCTTATCCCTCTTCCCGCCGCCGCCAAATCCGAATTTTTTGTCGCGCACATGTCGCGGCAAACTGCCGCCAGCCTTGCCTGTGCGCGCCCGCTTCGCAGGTCGGTCCATGATGGCATCTTCCACCGCCACGTCAAACGCGTCGTCGTCGCCATCCGCTTGCGCGTTCTCCAGTGCACCCTTGTGTTCTATTCGCCGTGGCATCGTTGAATAAAGGTCACATCAAAATCAAATCAAAGTGCGCAGAGGAAAGAGGAGGAGAAACGTACTGCGTTTGAGACCCTTGAGCCGCTCCTCCATGTCCTTTTTGCTGCGCTGGCGCTCCTTGAGCTTTTCGATCTGTACTTGCTTGCCAACCTTCTTGCCTTCGCGCTCGCGCCGCCGCGCGTCACTCTTCGCGATGCTTGCGCTCTCGTCGAGCAGACGCTGTCGGATGCGTTCCATGTGCGCATCCGTCTTAACCATTTCTGCGAAAAAGTCGTCCGGTCGCGTGAAGGGGAAGCGATGTTCCGCGGCGAGGGCGCGAGCAGTCTTCGCGCCATGCAGAGCCTGTTTGTAGCTACGTGAGTAAGAACGGTCAGTCAGTTGACGTAGAGAGTTGGGGAGTTATAAAATAATAATGCCAATGGAAAAAGGATGTTGCTCACAATGCGAGCTCGCGATTCAAGTCGTCATTAATGTCGGCATCAATTGTCTCGGGGAATGAGACCGTCAGCGTTTCGGTCCATGGAAGTGATGAGTCTAACTTGATGGTGTCCCGTATGCGTTCGAGCGCGATCTGTTCATGGAATTAAGACAAGTTATCGAGCGAGC
>Ga0307510_10012593_pt1 | contig 10026 bp, 11 predicted proteins | sample 12_EM_MG_FD_207224 | JGI IMG/M metagenome (GOLD analysis project Ga0307510, IMG submission 207224) | Populus trichocarpa ectomycorrhiza microbial communities from riparian zone in the Pacific Northwest, United States - 12_EM | ecosystem: Host-associated > Plants > Roots > Unclassified | place... | reverse complement strand
CGTGACCTGGATTTTAGTCCTTTCTATTTGCAAATGAAGGGGGTCATGGAAAAGTATCGATGGTTACTTGTGTGTGTGAAACGAGTGGGCAAACTTGGTTAATCACCAGAATCAATTCAATTACCAGCACGTTGTGTCATTTTTTCCTCACACCGACCATGCCAGGGGGTGGCACAGGATCGGTTGCCATACTCGTACAGCACCATGACTTGAGGAGAAAAGGAGAAACTCAAAAACTAATTCGGGACCTGGAACGGCACCTAACCCGAAATCCGAATATGCCGGTCCTATAGCGCAGCAACACCGCCTCTTCAGCGTCCGAGCCGTTTAACAAAAGTTTTCACATCCAGCGCGTTTCTTGCTCACTTCGTTCTGGACCCAGGCCTTTCAACGAAGGGCTCCACCCGTTGGTAGTTCGTCATGCCGCCATTCCAACTCCCCGTGGCCGCGACCCTCGCAAGTAGTGCCTTCCTTAGTTTGGCCATTCGCAGATTCTCCGCTACGAAGCGCGGTAAAATCGCCCTTCCCCTCACTTCAGATAGTCCATTAGGGCCTCGACATGACCCTTTTGACGTCACCTCGCCGGAAGATATCATTGACGGGGAACCAGTTGACGAGAGTAGCTTCTGGGCAAACGTACGTCCTCTTCTCAGAATATGAAATGTATTTTCACTGCCAGTCTTATCCTTTCCCAGATAAAGCTACGCGGCGCGATTCTTGTAATCGCTTTTGTTGTTATCGTGGCTATACAGGCCATCTCTTTGGGTTATGTCGTTTATTTTCCGTCTTCGACGACCACAGCGACGTACCTGCTCCATCTCCTGTTTGCCATTTATCTCTTGGTTCTCGCGGTTCAGTCCGTTGGCAAAAATACGGTCTACTCGCACACCAGGAACATTATCCACCTCTCTGCCCTCACAACACTCGCGTTTGTACTGCTGGGATCCGCCGCGCTCCTCCCTCTTGACCGTACTTCCGTTTCGGCACCAGCTGAGGACTCTCAGCCTTTCCTTTTGAAAGTGGCCTGGTATGTTGTACTCGGTCTGTACACACTCTCCACTGTCGTTGCGATCACCACACCACTGGGTCCCGCTTTGCATTTTCCAATCTCCCGCATATATTCCGAGAAAACTGTTACTGCAGTAACAAATCATGCTGTGGATAACGTTTCCGGTGTTACAGGTCTGTATATATCGCGTTGCTGGACCTTAATAACTAACCCGCACACAGGTGCTTCAGTTTGGGATACTCTCCTCTTCTCGTATACAACCAAAGTTGTCCTCCTTGGTAACACCGTCGAGTCGTTGGATATAGGTGACCTACCTATCGTCCCTGGGTCAATGCGTGCCACCTACCTCTTCCGCTCCATGCGCTCTGCGTTGTCTACGATACGGCTGAGACGACTCATATTCTGGAATATTCGCCCTGGCAGTGGCTGGGAACTCGCATACAGACTCGCGTATGTGAACAGAATAGGCTTCATCACACAGATGGCGCTTGCTTCATTGGGAGCGGTGCTCTACTATGCCCCACCCTTCTTTTTGCAAAAGTTAGTGAGGTACCTCGAAACGGATCCCGAAAGGCACGATCGAAGCTGGGGATGGTTTTTCTCTTTCTGCATGTTCGCCTCAAGCGCGTCTCTTCATCTGAGTGGGACTTCCTCTGTTTTCTCCGTATCTTGTGTCTAATAATAGCTTGTGATAGTTAATGGTCAGATGTGGTCCATCTCAACAACGACGCTGCAGGTCAGCATACGCGTGCAGTTGAACTCAATTCTGTTTGCCAAGACACTTGTTAGAAAAGACATCGCCTCATCCTCCAGTCTATCGGATAATAAAGCCAAGGATAAGATCGACACCGATACGGCATCAGAGAGCTCCGAGGACGAACAAGGGGAATTCTCCAGTAAGGCACAGATCATGACACTTATGACGACAGACGTGGACAGGGTCAGCGAATTCAGTTGGCACATGTTTACACTCGTCGGTACGTCTCGTGCCGTTGTCATTCTAGCAACTGCCTTCTTAAGCTGCTACCGAAGACTCCCCGATTGAGACCATCATTGGGACGATTTTCCTGTACAAGTTGCTGGGCTCATCTGCTTTTGTTGGACTCGCTGTGACATGCCTGTTCCTCCCCTTGAATCACCTTGCGGGAAAGATCGTTATTGGTGCACAGGAAAATCTCATGAAGGCCAGGGATGAACGTGTCGCTCTGATGAATGAGATTTTAGGAGCCATCCGGATGTTGAAGGTATTAATCTACTTCGCTTCACAGACCTGGACTGATCGGTGATCTTGTCAGTTCATGGCATGGGAGCGTAATTTCGAGAAGCGTGTATTGCAAATTAGGGAGAAAGAGCTGAAGTTCCAGAGGCTTAACTATATCATTGAGGTATGTTCTCCTTTTCCTCGAAGATTGAAGGAGGAAATGAACCAAACGCGTCCTTCCGTAAAGGTCCTCTGGAATGGAATCTGGTTAGTAATCCTTCCTTCCTTGCAGCTCTACCTAACCCGGGGTAACAGGAACGCTTCACCTATGGTTGTAACTATTGTAGCCTTCTTCCACTTTGCCGTGATTAGGAATCAAACCCTGACGCCCTCGGTGGCGTTTACTTCGGTAAGTCTTCTCTCCTTCGGCATATTTAAGGAACACCTTCAATGGATTATATCGCTACTGTAGGTCGCTGGTAAGTCTTGGATACCATTCCCAATGAATTCAGGGCCAACCTAATTTTGGTAGTCTTCTCCGAAATGAAGTTCGCACTGAATGCCCTCCCCGAAACATTGATCAATATGCTTCAGGTATGTTCCAGCGAAGTTATGCTCGTGAGTCTGCTCATTTCCTTGCAGTCTTTCGTCTCCCTCCGACGCATCGAAAAATATCTCCAATCCGCTGAAGTTGCTGCTGTCCCACCGCTTGGCGAGAATCCTCCTCCAATTGCATTCCATAGCGCTACTGTGACCTGGCCACAGGACCGTGCGCGCGGCACTGCTAGCGCGAGTGCCGTGTCTAGTGTTTCAGCTACGCCGAAAACAAAGTTCATGTTAACAGATCTGAATATCGTTTTTCCCAAAGGCGAGTTGAGTCTCGTCTGCGGTAAGTTAGGTAGCGGTAAAACCCTCCTACTTCTCGGTAGGTATCCAACTCTGTCCTTGATGTAGTCAACCGGACTGATGAGAGGACAGCACTTCTTGGGGAGGCAGATTTCCTTGCCGGTCAGGTCCTATGCCCCAAGACTCCTCCGGATGCGATAGCGTCCTTTGCAGGTATCGTTCCGCCATCGGATGAATGGGTCACCGACGGTGTCTGTGCCTATGTTCCTCAGGTATGTAGGAACTTTCTTTGAGAGCGATCGTATTTTCATCTGTGTCTCAGAGCGCATGGTTGCGAAATGCTTCGATCAAAGGTAAATTGCCTTATACTTCTCTCCTCTCACAGATGCCGAAGACCTACTTTGTCTAGAGAATATCCTATTTAATCTTCCATACGTTGAGGAGCGTTACCGGAGAACCCTCGAAGTTTGCGCACTTGTGAATGACCTAAAAATTCTTGAGGATGGCGACGAATCAGAGATTGGGGAGCGCGGGGTGTGTGAAAATTCTCACTCACCTTAGTTACGGTAAGAACAGCACGCTAAAGCATTCTGCAGGTCAATCTGTCTGGGGGACAAAAAGCCCGTGGTGAGTCGGCCCTATAGTACAAGCACTATATCATTAAATACGAGTCTGCGCCAGTCTCCCTCGCTCGAGCCGTCTATTCTCGTGCCTCTATTCTCCTTCTAGATGACGTCCTCTCGGCTGGTAAGTACCGTGGTGCACACAATCAATCTTTGGCCATCTGTTGATTTCCGAGTTTTTAGTTGACGCACACACGGCCCACATTCTGTACTACGAATGTCTAAAGGGTGACCTTATGCGTGGAAGGACTGTCATTCTTGTCTCTCACCACGTACAGCTGTGCGCTCCCGGTGCCAGCTATATCGTGGCTTTGGAAAACGGCCGTGTCCTGTATAAAGGCGATCGCCATGGCTTTCAATCTTCCGGCGTGATAAACAGTCTTGCACATTCTGGTGCTATTGAGTCCACAGGAAAGGAAGAAACCGAGGCTGTGGTCCGCGATGCAAAGGAAGAATTCTTTCTGGTCGAAAAGGATGACGGGGGTAAATCCAGTACCCCGACCACTGAGGTTCCATCAGAAGACAATTCCATCAGTGGTGTTAGCCCTGTCAATGCAAGCATTGGAAGTACGAAAAAAGGGCCTCGCAAGTTGGTTGAAGAGGAGACGAGGGCAGTGGGCAGGGTTGATCGCTCAGTGTGGGAGACTTACATCAAGGCATGTGGCGGAGTTCCGTTTTGGCTTCTCTTCGCGGCCTCGTTTCTATTCGCAGCTGTGAGCCCAGTCGCAGAAAATGGCTGGCTGAGGTATGCCTATCACCCGAGACAGCAGTGCAAGGGTTTAAGAACTTGTGTAGTTACTGGTCAGGAGCCTCCCTGGGTACTTACGAACCACGGAGTCCGATGTACTACATTGGAATTTACGCAGCGGTGAGCATCTGTGAGCTTTCTCAGGCAAAATCCCCAATCTCATCTCGTCACTCGTCACAGATCACCGGCGTTGGTTCGTGCCTATATTACGGGTTCTGCTAGATTGTTCCTTATCCCCTCTTGAAAAGGTCTTATCATCACGACTGTCCGCTGGTATATCCTCTGTTCGTATCTTAACAGCATCCCCGATGTGCATTATGCTTACCTCATACTAGACAACGGTTCAATTCACGCGTCAACCGTATTGTATAAGAGTAAGCTGCATCTCTGCGCTTCACATGTCCGGCGTGGATGACTGTTCTGTCGTAGAGCTCTTGGAAAGCGTCTTGTTTGCGAACATCCGGTTCCACGATACTGTCTCTCGCGGAAGGCTTCTCAACCGCTTTGGGAAAGATTTTGAAGGTCATATCTCCTCTGTCATCCACACCGCAAGTATCTCACGTCGGGTTAGGTATCGATAGTAGCCTTTCGGATAACTTTGGTCGTACCGCAGTCGGTGCTCTCTCTGTCATTACGACATTCCTCACTATCAGCATTGTTGGTGGTCCCCAATTCGTCCTGTTCATTGTCGTCATCGGCTCGCTGTACTGGAATGGTGAGTGCTTCTCGGCCTCACCATCACTGACGTTCTGAAACTTTCCCCAACAAAGTCTCAAAGGTGGGTTACAGTAGCACGCGCCTATGCTAGGGGAGTATATAATACATTCCAAACAGATTTATGGCCAAACCTCTCGGGACCTACGACGGTTGGGCATGTCATCCGTTCTCTTACACCCTATTTATCGATCCTGACCCAACATTCAGACTCTGTCACGCGATCACCCTTGTACTCGATGTACGGGGAAACAATTTCTGGAGTCACCGTCCTACGCGCTTTTGGGGCGTCCTCGAAATTCCTGCGTGATATGTTGAAGAGTGTCGATACGGTAAGATCGTACCGATCATCCGAGAAGAGTTCCTAACTGTGAATGATAGAATATAAGCCCATTTTATTGGATGTGGGGAGGTGAGCATGAAAAGCTTGCGACATTTTTGGCTTGTATTATGACGCTTTATACAGTTAACAGATGGTTATCCGTCCGTTTTAACCTCTATTCAGCTGGTATCATTGGTCTGGCGTCCTTTGCAACGATCCTCACGCCAACCATCGATGCCGCACTTGCTGGTTTTATTCTCGCGTTTGCATCTACTGTTACCATTGATGTAAGTGCTACGTTTGCGTGACACTAGATGACTTACTGATCTCATTTACAGATTTTGTTCATGGTAACGTCGTGTTTACAACCTTTCTGTTAGATGTTGACCGAAGTGTATTAGGTTCGGCGGTTCGTTGGCTTGGAACAGTCGATGGTGCGATATTCCTAGGTTCATAGGAGCTAACAAAGCTAACTTCATATGAAGGTCGCACTTGAACGAATCAAAGAGTACTCTGAACTTCAAACAGAGCCACCTGAGTTCGTAGAGCCTCGCCCGCCAGCATCATGGCCATCCAAGGGAGAGGTAGTCTGCGAAGGCCTCGTAATTAGATATGCAGTAAGGTGTTATATCTTTCTGATGCTCGTTTCCGTCTCATTACCGTCTCATTAGCCTGACCTTCCTGATGTGCTGCATAACTTGAGTTTCTCGATTAAACCGGGAGAGAAGGTTAGTGTAAGCGACCAACAAGCTACCGCGAGTTAACCATCTCCGTAGATTGGCATTTTAGGTCGTACCGGTTCGGGAAAGAGTACTTTGGCTTTGTCGTTCTTCCGTTTCGTCGAAGCCACCGCCGGACGGATTGTTGTTGATGGCATCGACATATCCAAAATCGGTTTGACTGACCTGCGGAGTAAACTAACGATCATTCCTCGTAAGTAATATGCCTAACATGAGGTGCCTGAGGAAGGACTCACTCGCATTTCAGAGGATCCAACTATCCTGAGCGGCACTCTGCGTTCCACTCTGGACGTGTTCGATGAATACCAAGAGGCCGAGATTGTGAGCATAGTCGATGCTGCCTATTCTTGCTACACTCACTTGTCGTTTTTAGTATGAAGCACTACGTCGTGTGCACCTGATTCCGTCTGGAGACGATGAACCGGAGGAGGACAGTGTCAATATCAACGTGTTCCGCGACCTAGACTCGCCCGTGTCTGAGGGTGGCGAGAACTTCTCTACCGGGTAAAATAATCATTTTTTGTGTCACCGACAACACGCCCTCAATCCTCTTCAGCGAGAAGCAGTTGCTCTGCATGGCTAGGGCCATTTTAAAACGATCGAAAGTTCTCGTTATGGATGAGGTCAGTGAACTTACCATCCGTGTTGTCACCGACTGAGCCACCGACACGCTTGGATCAGGCAACCGCTAGGTAAATCGTGTAGTTTATCGTCTGAGTTGTCGATTCAAATCATCCATCAGTGTTGACTACGCCACCGACGAGCTCATAAGCCAAACAATCCGACAGTAAGTGCCCCTAATCCATAATTTCAAGCCACTGCTTTGGATGTTTCTGACATATTCTCGTCAGTGAATTCGCTGAAAGCACAATTCTGACCATCGCACACCGTCTTCGCACTGTAATTGATTATAATAGGGTTAGTCATGAAAGGATCATTAACCGTTGTCTCTCAAGCGATGACCTCTGCCAGGTGATGCTCCTCGAAGAAGGACGTATAGTGGAATTCGATAGCCCTGCTGTGCTCCTTTCCAACCCAAACTCAAAGTTCCATTCGCTCTGCAGAGCTACTGGCAAGAGCGAATTTGCCGTGCTCAAAAGAATGGCTGGAGCCAGGTAAGGCAGGTCCAAATATGGCGGGTTAGACTGGGTTGGCACGTAACAACCGATGTGACGGCGTTGGTTCTTTCTTGCCTATACATACTCGTGGTAGACCATGCAAAAGAGCACTAGAGCACTGTCTGTTTATTGTCTTTTATACAAAATTCACCTCGAAATATATCATTTTCAACGCGAAGGACGCGGAGCTACCAAATAAGTAAAGTGGGTCTCACGCACGACGCGCCACTCATTGGTGGACCTCGGCAGCTAACAGCAAACGAAACGGCCTTGCAGGGATCCAAATTTGCTTGCCTCTCAGATTTATCCTACGCGTATACCCCACCTTCAATAATAACGGTTACGCCGTCTCCATCATGCTCTCACGACGACCAACAAGTGTGCTTCTCACACTACTCGCAGTCCTCTTCCTCACACATCCGTCAAGTGCCCTCAAATTCACCCTCCCGGCACAACGCTTCCCACCAGCAAAATGCATTTGGAATACGGCCCACGTGAATGCGCTCGTAATTGTCACCGCGAACGTTGGACCCGGGGCCAACCAACGCATCGACATTGAGATTATCGACTCGAGTCCCGAAAAGAACGTGTACCTGCACAAGAGGGGTATCAACGGAGAAACCAGGCTGGCTATCACGTCCCATGCGGAAGGGGAGGTTGGCGTGTGCTTTAAGAATCACTTAGACTCTGGTGTGTTTTTCTGTTCTGTATACTACCAAAGGGTTACGGAGAACTGACTTGTCTGTCGGTGTGGGTAGGTGTCTCCTTACGAGACGGGGAAAGGTCGCGTATTGTTGATCTGGACGTTGATATAGGTGCGGATGCTGTGGACTACAAGTGCGTTTCTCCCACTGCGTGTGTAGCGTTGAGTTTTCTCTGACATGTGACCACGGTTAGTGCCATTGCCAACCAGGAGTCATTATCGGGTCTCGAAACGGAGATGCGCAAGCTTGAGGGCATCGTGAAGGAAATCGTAGACGAGATGGACCACCTCAAAGGAAGAGAGGAGCGATTTCAAAGTACTAACAGTATGTCTTTGTGCCACGTTGCCCTTTACGTTGACTGACGCGGACCCTTAGTATCGACAAACCTTCGCGTGCAAAATTTCGCCTGGTTCACAATCGTGGCGCTGCTCGCGCTTGGCGTATGGCAGATAATGCATCTGCGTTCGTTCTTCAAGCGCAAGTACTTGATTGATTAATTTAATTGGATACTACTGGTACTTGTATCCCTCCTGTCTTCCCATATGTACGGGACACAACTCGATCTAGCCCAGAGTTGTCGGGTGGTTAACTTTTTATTACGAGTGTGCTCTAACCGTCAGAACACACGCCCTCGTCCAGAAAGCCTCTCAGATTGAGATCATGCGCGTGCATACTAGAATCGTCGTCTATGCCCTCTCTATCTTCCTTCCCGCCTTGGGAAACAGAAGGGTCTTCCAGCCCACGCCACCGCCGTACTTTGACGTTCAAAAGCGCCTCGATTTCGTCCAGCGACGTGGTCTGTCCAAGCTTCGTGCGAAACTGGGGGAACCACGGATGACGCTGGCTGCATAGCGTTACTGAAAAAACGTCAGACCCACGTGGCTAATACCCACCACTGGTGTTCCACGAAATGTCGGATATGAGTTTGAATCGTCTTCAGTGTCGCAGAGCCGGAGTACATTCTGCATAGATCCAGATACTCCAGAGAAACAGATACAGGATCAGGAAGTGTGCCCTCGAACAGGCTGTGCTGCACGTCAGCACCGCATATATCTCGACCTAACTGGCACTCACTGGGGATTGCCCAGGAGAGTTTCCCCTACCATGACGCCGCGTGCGCCAGTATAATTCTTGTTGTGCAGCACATCATCCCAAGTGCGTACATTCCCATTGCTGATGACCGGAATGTCAAGACCCTCTACGACTGTTTTCACCACGGAGAGGTCGGCTGGGCCTTGCCGTCGTCGACGGGCAGAAGGGTGGCGAGCGTGCAACGCGAGGAAAGCTGCGCCTGATGCTTGGAGGTTGGTTGCAAGAGTAAGTGTCGAAGACACCGGACTGCAGAGACGTAATTTGGCGGAGAAAGGGACACATAACGCGTGCGAGAGAGACGAAACTGCATGGCGTATCATCAACTCTGAGAGACATGGAAATTTTGCAGGGGGGGAGGGTGCTCACCGATGCCTTGGACGAGGGGCCAGTCTTTCTTTCCGAGTAAATACGCCCCAAAATGTTCCTCTCGAGCGATGTCTTGAGGACAACCGAGGTTCAGATCTGCGCCGCTTCGCACGGAAATGCGTCAGAGAGAGAGACAAACTGGTAGTCTGTGTTTTTCACAGGCCTACACATACCAACGCCGTCACAGAGATCCACGACCGTCTTTGCGCCGCGAAGGATCACATCTTGATCGTTCCCGCATACTTGGACTATTACAGGTCCCGTGGACGGACGCCCTAATTCCAACGAGCGGCGGTGGAAGGCGAGATAGTCGGGATCGGAGAGAAGACGAGCTGGCCTGAGCATCTCGGTGTATGTGAGTGTGGCGCCGTGATTGTGGACGAGGGCGCGAAATGGCGTGTCTGATTGATCCACCATCGGCGCTGCGATGTAATCGAGGTCCAAATTGGCCGTCATTTTGGAGCAAATGGACGAGTACGCGCGACTGACGGCAGGGGGAATGCAGGGCGTCACTGAGCGGTGATGAATTGTTGGTAGTGCACA
>Ga0307510_10012592_pt1 | contig 10028 bp, 4 predicted proteins | sample 12_EM_MG_FD_207224 | JGI IMG/M metagenome (GOLD analysis project Ga0307510, IMG submission 207224) | Populus trichocarpa ectomycorrhiza microbial communities from riparian zone in the Pacific Northwest, United States - 12_EM | ecosystem: Host-associated > Plants > Roots > Unclassified | place... | reverse complement strand
GTGTCTTTTTCTTCCCCCAAGCCTTTTTCCTATTTAAGACCGATACTCCAAAATTACTGGCTAGATTCCAAAATATTTGCGATAAGATGCGCACTTGTTTCCTCGACACAAGGAGCATACACGTGTCGGATTATTATCGGTATCATCTCAAGCATAAAAATGGAATCGACAATATTCCTCCAAGCAACTGATGCTTTCCTATTCTCTTTCATGTACCAATACTTTTTTGGACAGCCTCGAGGATTCTACTTCTAGCGTTTTGTTACTGTATTGGAATAAAAAAAGAAAAAGAAATAGTAGAGACAAGATGTAAAAGGAAATGGGAATAAAATTATATTTGATAGTAATATATAAAATAAAATAATTATATTTGTATCATATTTGGTTAAGATGGATAAAGTAAAATAAAATATAAAAAAATTATTTTACTCTTAATATGTATTATTATCAAACTTACATGTTTTAAAAAATAATTAAATATTAATTTGTTATTACTGTAGATTATATTAAGTGTTGAAATTAATAATATTATAATAACTTTGGTTATATAAAACCAGAACTGGCCTGACGGGTTGACTTGAAACATGGATTGGTCCGAGTTTAAAAAAAATAGAGGAATGATTAATTTGATCTGACCCAATAAAAAACTTAGGTCAACTCGGGATAAAATATGTGTCAAAAACCTGTTGATATTTTTGAAAAAATTAGTCAAAACAAGGTTGTTTTGATTATATTTTTTGAAAAAAAAAAGTTTGTGTCAACTAGGTTAACCTTTCTAGCTTGTGATTCGAACCTTGTCTAAAATCAATTCTCAAGTCAGATTTTAAATATACGATAATAATTTTTTTTATCTATACGTTGAATCGGGTCAACCTGTGTTGACCCCCCGACCTGTGACTTAGGTTTTGCTCTAATCGACCATCGAGTTTAGTTTTAAGACCATGATAATAATAACTTTTACTTTTATATTGACTCAAGTCAGCCTGGGTTGACTCTCCTGATCTATGACCCAGACCTTGCTCCGAGTTGACTTTTGAATCGAGTTTTAAAATTATGATAATAATTACTTTTATTTTTATGTTTCTCTCCTAACATGTAACCCGGGTCTTAAAACTATATGATAATAATCATTTTTATTTTTACGTTGACTTAGATCGATCCATGACCCAAGTCTCAACCAGTGACTCGAGCTTTGCCCTAAATCGACCCTCGAATTGGATTTGAAAACTATTACAACAACTATTTTCATCCTTACATGTCTTAATTAGACAATTTTATAAGTGATAATTCTTTACAATGATATATTAAAAATAAAAAATAATAGATATTGTATCTAGAGATACGTATTCTTTGTACTTTATGTTTTGAAAATATATAAATTTATTTTAGAATTGTCACATAAACATTTATTTTTATGTTTTTATCTTTTCAATAAAATATATTTTTATATCTATTATGTCTTTCTCTTATGTATTATATCAATAATCAAATACTACCTTGATGTATCAATATCATTAATGGACACATGTCATCAGTATTTGAAATGCAAATTGACAATGACTCTGTTATGTATTTAGTTGTTATATAATGACCAATGCAGTCACGACCGTCATTGATAATGAATATTCCTACTAAATCATTTCCTGGTTGGAGGAATATCTTGTATGTATTTTATTATTTTTTTTCATCAGTAGGTTAACAGGATTACATGTCCCTCTCAATCATAACGCGGGGATTGATTTTCCAAGGTTTAAGGCCTACCCAGGATAATTGGGGTTACGTCTCAGTCATTATGATCCAAAACAATTAACGTGGGGATTGATTTCCAGCTTTAAGTTCTCATTCTTGATAATAATGTTGGAGATTTATTTTAATTAATTAAATAAATTATAAAGAAATGATAAATTATCAATTTATATTACTGATAAATATGTATCCTTATTGTTTTAATTGAAGTAGTTGATTTAAGCATGTTTATCTTGAGTTTATAAATTTAAATATATATAAACTCTAATTTTTTTAAAGATATTTTTTTATTTAACATGTTTTTATGATGATAAATTAACTACTAATTCATACTAATTATTTTTTAACTGATAAACTAGACATATTTAAACAATAATCTAATATATTTATAAATCTTGACCTAAAAGAAATGCTATTGATGGACGCAACGGTTGAAAATGACATTTCTCAATGGTGCTGTAGTGAGCTGTAGTAAAAGGACATGGTGAGTCTTCGTCTTTGTGCATATCACTGGAGAATTTTGGAAGCTTAATAATGCCGAGCTTGGTCTTCTGTACTACCGTGTTTGAACCGTATGGAACTACTTCAAGAGCCTAAATAATATATAGTAATGTTGAGCTTTGCATCTTTTACACATACGGTGTTTGAAACGTATGGAACAGTGTTTTTTTCCCTTCTCTCTCCCTAATCATCTCCTCTTGTGCTTTATTCTTCTCTTCTTCAGCTGCCATATGGAAGGGAGGAGAAAAAAGAAAAAAAAATCTTTGCTTCATCTACGTAAAGCATTGCCGCAACATACCTCTTAATATTCCAAATAACATGAGCAATAGGAATACAAATATGCTAAAAGATATCAGAGTCCAGCCACCGCCTTAACTTTCATGAAGTCATCCCAGATTTCAGACTTCTTTTAGAAGCAGAGATAGATAGAGCCCACACCTTTTCAAGAATTGCTCACAATTGAGTCAGAAAGATTCTGAGTGAAGAATTATTATGAGACGTTAAATTCATCCAGAATATTCCACCAATAACTCTCCCATTAATAGCGTTATTGGACGACCCATTTTTTTTTTTATAAAAAAAATTAGCATTATTCTCCGACATATACACCCATTACAAGATAATAGATGAAATTCGATTTTTTTTCATAAGCTTAAGCTTGAATGACAAGTTTAGGTATGAAATAAGAGTGTTAATTTTCTGATTTTAATAATATGATCTATTTTTTCTTGATAAAATAGTTGATAGGTTATGCTTATTACCTATTATAGATCCTTTCCTTCGTTTCCTAGTAGAGAAAAACCGAACATGGCGAGTGGAGGTTACATTAATTTCTTTTATATCTTTTGAGATATTTTCTTTCTTGAAAAGGATAAAAGTTTATATATATCTCAAATATCTCTGTCTTGTTACAATAAAATATTTCTAATTTATCATAATAAAATATTTTTAATTATAAATCTAGTAATTTATCTAGACTTAATAGTTAACTGAGTTAAAAAATGATAGATTATTACCTTACACTTTGTTCGTTTGTTTAGAATGAAATTAAGAAAAAACAAAAAGAATATTAATCCAACAAGTAACAATCAATGTATCTTTGCACTCGGGTTCATTTATAGAAACGGAATCTCTCTTCTATCATTTTAGATTAAATCTCTCATAAAATTGCATCATCAATGCTAAAGTTCATAAAAATCGAGGGAGATATTTTAGGTAAAAATTAATAGAATACCAAGGAAACATAATCAGGGAAGAGGCTGTAAGTAAATGGAAAGTAGCTACAACATATTAACCGTTAGATTCACATCAATCACCGGTGCATAAAATATGTAAACCTAATTTTTTACGTGGATCCCCGCCTCCCCCCTCTCCGAAGCTTTGAGGAAAAAATGACTCAAGCAATTAAAAAAGCTTTCTCGTCTCCACTCCATATAAGTAAATATTATGTGAAATGTGGAACTGAGTCTTTTATACACGCGGGATTATCTCCATTGCTGGAGTTAAGAAAAAACTACGTGATTTATGATTGTTTTTTTAAATATATTTTATGCTGAAATATATTAAAATAATATTTTTTTATTTTTTTAAAATTATTTTTAAAATCAACGCATTAAAACGATTCAAAACATTAAAAAAATAATTTTTAATAAAAAATAAAAATTTGAATTTTTTAAAATCACGGGTTGCCCTATATTTTCAAACACTCTTAAGTGATATTCTAGTTTTTAAAGAAAAACGAGAAAATAAAAAGAAAAATAGGATTTTTTTTAATTGGAAATCTGAAAACGTGTATTTTCTAGTTTTCTTTAGTAGGTGCAGTATTATTTTTCCTTGTGTTTTCCAAGTGAAAACACGCATTTCCCGATTCTTTTTAACACTGTTATTTTTAAAATTTGATTTTTTTAATATTTTAAAATTGTTTTAATATATTAGTATTAAAAATAAATTTAAAAAATAAAAATAAAAATAAAAATAAAATATTATTCAATATCATAGTAACCGTAGTCATGCAAAACAATTCCTGGTTACTTTTGATAGATTAACCGTAACAATGGCTTTTGATGAGAAATACCCGTTGTGATAGTGAAGCTAGTGAAAGAAATACTGAAGTGGGTCATCTGTTAAAGCTCTTACGATGGTTTGCAATGGCTTTTGTTGGTGTGTTTTGAGTTTGGAGAAGAGGATGGTTTGTTTTTGAAGTGAGGGATAAGTTTTGATTTGGTCTCCAAGAGCTTCTCTCATAATCTCGAGATTCTGATGCTATTTGATGTCCATTTTACAGATCGTAGTTCAAAACCCATTTTGACCCACTTTCCTTCTGTTTAAGGTTCGATTTTCTTTTATTTTTGGCGTGACATATGCTGGGTTTTTAGAAATAATGATATGAATTATGTTTTATTCATCTTATTGTATCAAGATTTGATGGAAATGAAGGGTAAATTTGGGTGGCAAAAGGGTTCACCATTACCCAGATTTCTCCCATGAGGTACTGTTAAGCAAGTTGACGGAGGTGGAAGATGGTCGGTAGGTTTTTTGTTTAGTCCTTAAAGTTTCGATTTTGTTTAATTTAATCTTTTTTTGTAAGATAGAAAGCAACTACATTGAACATGCTTTCCAATTTTCTTGTTTATAAAAATATTCTTAAATTATAAAATATTAACAATTTCTCTAGTTTTTCAATAAAGAATTAAAATAAAAAATAGAAATGTGAAGTTAGAAGATAGAAAACAAATTCCATAACAGTCCTAGAATTGTAATAGCCATGTTAAATTTTGATGGTTCTAAAGTTTATAGAGGTTAAATTTGGTGCAAATCTTAGCAGAGAATATATAAAATATGGAAATTCGACTTGAGGGAGAAAGAGATTCTCGATGATGATTGACGAGGAATAAATAAGGAAACATAATTAAATAAAATAAACTATGAATAATAGGAGAAAAAAATCAATGAAAAAAAAAACAAATTACTATTCAAATAAATAATACTTGGTGAGAAGGAGTACAATAGAATCTTCTCTCTTTTAGTTTATAATTAATAATAATATGTTTTTTTTATCTTTACCATGACATGCCATGAATACTATTAAGAGAATCCCATCATGATCGTGGCAAGGAGACTAAAATTACAAAAAATACACTTGAAACCTAGTCAAGAACTCTTCTACTTATATTTTTCAATTTATTTTTTATAACACTATCAAATATAAAAAAAAATTTATTTTTCAATAATCTATTTTCTATAGAAATCACTTAAAAAAATATTTTCTAATAAACAAATAGAGTTCAAAATTATTTTAGAAATAAATTGATCTTATGTTTCTGTCTCTATCTTTTTAACAAAATATATTTTTATTCTTTTTATATTTGTTCCTTCTATTTTGAAATATTAACTAAAAGTCTAATACAAAAAAAAAAATATATCGACAATAAATAGTTTCTTATTGTGTCTCAAGTTATTTATAATTACATTATCATATTTATGTTTTTTGTTAGTTACCATTCGAATAAATCATTTCCTTTTAATACATATGTTTAATATATCCATCATGCAATGAGTTTAGCATTGATATTGAGTAGTTAGTAAAACATAGAAAAAATCGTATTGAAAATCAAAGTGGCCATCACTGTAAAGCTGACAAAATAATATGGCATTCTCTTACAATAAAGCATTAAACCTTGGCAAGACATGTTTGTTCTAGCCAAATCTTATGTATGAAATTTAAATTTAAAATACTTAAAAATAGAAACTTAAAAAGTTAGTATAGTGGTTAAGAAGAATGAATTAAAATCATGTTTCTATGTATTTAGAATTATTAATTTGTTATACCTAAAATATCATGTAAATTAGAGGAGAATTTGTACGTATATCGATACATTTAAGTGTGGATGTAATTAATAGTGGTGGACGGATACTATCATCTTCAAGAAGTCGAGACTTCCCTGAATATTATTTGCTCACCTTTGAAACGTTTTTTTTGGTTATCAATCTATAAAGAAACAAAAAAGGGAAAACGTCGCCTTCCGTTTTAAGGCGTCAAATGCTCAAACTGGAAAGTGTAACCTCTAAAAATCTAACAGCATACCTTTACTTGCCGCGTTTTGGAATCTAAATGAACATTTATGAAAATAGATACACAAAATATCATCTTACCCTAAATTAGCTCCTTGCCATTTTCACCACACGACCATTCGATGCTTATATATATAAATATAGGCACACTCCATGCCCTAAAACTCACACCAAACTTCCATTAGTCTTTCTTTGTTTTCTTTGCTTTCTTTGTTACTGGTCATCTTTCTTGATCACCTTATTTAAAAAAATGTCTCCCAATTCCATAATCGAGCCTACGACGGACTTGCAGAAGAGAGCATATGTTACGTTCTTGGCCGGAAACGGTGATTATGTGAAAGGTGTGGTGGGTTTAGCCAAGGGTTTAAGAAAAGTGAAATCTGCATACCCTCTTGTGGTGGCTATTTTGCCTGATGTGCCCGAGGAGCACCGCGAGATTCTAGAATCTCAGGGCTGTATCATCCGTGAGATTGAGCCCCTGTATCCACCAGAGAACCAGACTCAGTTTTCCATGGCTTATTATGTGATTAACTACTCAAAACTTCGTATTTGGGAGGTAATTAGTTAATCAACCCTAATCATCTTCTTTTCTTGACATGTTACTATTATTGTTGGCCATCAGGCATTAGCCATGCAATTGTCTAAACGTGGGCTGTTATCAAGTCTCTCAACGTCTTGTGTTCTAGAGAAGCACGCATGACATATCCCTAATCAAAATTACTAAAGTTTTTTTTTTTTTTTTGCATGATGGATTTATATGTTGATGTGATGGCCTCTAATTCACTATCTAATGTGGTTCCCTTGTGGTTTGTAGTTTGTGGACTATGGGAAGATGATATACTTGGATGGTGATATTCAAGTCTTTGACAATATTGATCATCTTTTCGAGAAGCCAACTGGATATTTTTATGCTGTGATGGACTGTTTTTGTGAGAAGACATGGAGTACCACTCCTCAGTATCAGATCAAATACTGCCAGCAATGCCCTGAAAAAGTTCAGTGGCCTTTGGAGATGGGCTCTCCCCCTCCTCTATACTTTAATGCTGGCATGTGTCTCTTCGAACCTAAGCTCGAGACTTACTTTGATCTCTTGGAGACCCTCAAAGTCACCACCCCTACCTCATTTGCTGAGCAGGTAATTAATCCGGCCTGTTTAGGATATTTATTATTATTATTTTTTGGAAGGCTTTCTTATATAATATATTCACCCTTATTTTTCGGATATTCCAGAAAAGAAGTGGTAGATCTTTCATTTTTTAATTAATGTATCATCACCCTTATTTTTTGTACTTGTGATTTGCAGGATTTTCTGAACATGTTCTTCAGGGATGTATACCAGCCTATCCCTCCTGTCTACAACCTTGTTTCGGCTATGCTGTGGCGCCATCCCGATAAATTCGACCTTGACAAAGTGAAGGTTGTCCACTATTGTGCTGCGGTAAGAGAATTCACTGTTATAAGTAAAGTTCTTTCAACATATTGATCTATACAGATATTTTCATTGATTTTCATTTTTGTTCAAACTTCTAGGGTGCAAAGCCATGGAGGTATACTGGAAAAGAAGAAAACATGGATCGAGAGGACATCAAGGTTTTGGTGAAAAAATGGTGGGAAATATATGAGGATGAGTCCCTGGATTTCAAGAATGCCACTGTGCCTGTTGCTCAAGAAAAACTTGGACCCCTAATAGCGGCATTGACTGAGGATGGGGTGGGTAACCACATGAATCTACCATCTGCAGCTTAATCTTAATTTCTAGCTAGCTAGTGTGTTTGGAGCATTAGTTTTTAGCCAATATATAAATACTATAAATTATTAAGTACAGGGATTAGGGCATTTATTTACTAGCCCTATATGCTTTTTTAGTTTGATTGTGATCACTGAAGAAAGTGGAATATATGTATGAAACCTTCGACATCTATAAAGTTGGAAAACTAAGAATAAACAGAATATTATGATAAATTATGATCTTTACTTGTTTTTCCCCTTAATTCTACCTTTCATTGTTCTTAAACATTCTGTTCTTTTGTTCGTATATCCTTCTACATTCTCTCTCTCTCTCTCTCTATCTCTCTATCTTTTTGAATAAGCCAGAGAAATTCATTAAAATTCCAAAGGAGCAAAAGGCCAGATTCCACTCGATTCGTTTTTGCCGAAGAGACCCGTGTCTCCCTCTTCCAAGAGTTGTAAAGAATAAAAAACAAAGCTATCAGGAAAAGAAATATGTTGGGCCTATTAAATGAATAATATTAAAACATGGGCCAAATATCCAGGCTGGTGACCCAAATGGTGAATTTCCATGTATGGAAGCCCAAGCTCTAGAAACAAGTGATGAAATCTCTCTCTTTTTTTTAATACATCAATTCTAACGTGAACGTACCTCACATTATGACCACATAAACGAGTAATAAGAGTTCAACTCCTGAATCTCAAAACGAGTTTTGCAATTCTTTTATACTAATTTAATGTTGTTTTTTTCAAAGAAAAATACAATAATCATTTAAGCTTGCGATTGTGAATTATCCCAATCCTCAAGGAACACGAATTCAAAACTGTATATTGAAAGTTATTCTCAAAAACAAAAAAAAAAAAGGAAGAAGAAGAAAAGGAAAGGAACTTAATACTGAGAGTGAAAATTAGGCTTGTTCTAGAAAAGGTACGCCCATGGATTAACCGGTTTACTTGTAAATTAGTTTAGAGCTAGATATGTTGCTCATGCTTTGCTTTTTTGTCGTGAACAAATTTTTTTTTTATATATATAAAATGATTGGTTAATTTTTTTTTTAATTTTCAAGTCATTGGTTCATGTGGTAATTTAAATAATAAAAACAACAACAATAATAAATAAACTATAAAAAAACAATGAAAAAAAGATAAATAAAAACATACTGAATATATTTGGATTATCAAACAACCCAATCCTAACCTAATTGAAGAAAAACTTAAAAAAAAAAAAACTAAAAAAAAAAGTATATGGCATCAGCTTAAAAAAAAGAAAAAAAACTAAGCAAACTTAGATGAACTTTCTAAACTTAGTTTAATATAAAAAACTTGCAACTTGTTAAATCATGAACCCAAGTTTAATCAAGAAACTTAAATATCATCTAATTTAATTTTAAAGGATAAAATTATTGAAAAAATATTAATAAAAAAACTTATAAAAGAAAATGAACAACAAAAAAAAGAAAGAAATGAGCTAAAATCTAACAGGAAAAAACCCAATGAGGATAAAATTTGAAAAAAAAAAAGATCGCGGACAAAAGAAATTGCAATTAAAAGAATGAGAACTGATTTTGAAAGATTAAAAAATCACAGGTGGTGAAATTAAAAATCATTTGTAATATGATAGATTATTTATAGATTAAAAAATGATATGGGGTGAAATAAAAAAAAAATATTGAGGGTTAATCCAATAGAATCAAACAAAAAAAAATAACAAAATAAAAGTTAAAAATAGAGTATAAAAGAAAAAATAAAACATTAATTTAAGAAAAAAGAAACAAGACAAGCTCGACAAATCTCTTAAATATGATTTAATCTCTAAAAATCATATCCCGTGAAATCTTTACCTGCATTGTCACAATGTCTTGTTATAGACTATGTACTTTCTCTACTAAATTTTCATGGGATAATAAATCCTGCCTGACCATTTCACAGGAATAAGTCATGTAGAGCGTGTTTGAAAGTATGATTGTGGTTGCTTTTTAAAG
>Ga0307510_10012591_pt1 | contig 10028 bp, 5 predicted proteins | sample 12_EM_MG_FD_207224 | JGI IMG/M metagenome (GOLD analysis project Ga0307510, IMG submission 207224) | Populus trichocarpa ectomycorrhiza microbial communities from riparian zone in the Pacific Northwest, United States - 12_EM | ecosystem: Host-associated > Plants > Roots > Unclassified | place... | reverse complement strand
AATGGATTTAGGACGAATATAAACAAGAATGTCTAGTATATTTTATGGAGAAAAAAGACTTATTCATATTCAATAGAATACTAGAGAATTTTCTTTAGTTTTCTTTACAGTTTGGCATGTAATCTTAGGGCTTCAGAACCTTAGTTTTTTCTTCGCTATACACTGCTTCAAATAGTGAGGTTGCATGGTGTTCCAAAATCCATCACGTCTTATAGATATATTAGGTTCCTTAGTCACTTATGACTACCTTTGTGAAAGATGTTTAATTCCTCTTTAAAATTTAGTTGTACTACTCATCCACAAACTAATGGCCAAACAAAGTCTCTAAGCAGAACTTTAGGCAATCTAATTCATAGTGTTTGTAGAGACAAGCCTAAAAAGTGGGATGTTGCATTGACTCATGCAAAGTTTGCTTATAACAATTCCAAGCATAGTGCTACTAGCAAGACACAATTTCAGATTGTGTACATGAAACCTCCAAATTATGTACTTGATCTACATCCACTGTCCAAAGTTGTTGGGTTTAGCAAGTCACCAGAGAATTTAGTTGAACAAGTACAAGCTGTGGATCAAGAGATCACAAGGAAACTGGAAGAATTAGCTTCCAAAAATAAGCACACATTAGACAAGCATAAACGAGTTAAATTGTTTCAAAGAGGAGATGTGGTCATGATTTTCTTACGCAAGGAGAGGTTTTCAGTAGGCACCTATAATAAGCTGACGATGAAGAAATATGGTATCTACAAGATACTGAACTTAACTCAGAGGACGAGTTTTTCTCAAGTGGAGGAAACTGATATAAAACAATTATCTCAAGAGTTCGTGGATCAGATTGACAAGGCCAAGCCTAAAAAGAAGTCCACAAAGAAACTCGAAAGCATCTGATATGAAGCCTAAGTTTTTTCTATTTTAATTATTTTCCTAATTAATTTTGGATTTTACTCATTTGTTTCCTACTTAGCTTAGAAATTTTAATTTAATTAGTATTTTACTATTTAAAAATCTTAATGCTAGATTAAGTCTATTAATTAGGCAAGTTTTAATTATGAATCTTTTTCTATAAAGAATTTTAGGACTAATATAAATAAGAATTTCTAGTTTATTTTATGGAGATTTATACTATTATTCAAATTTAATAAAAATACTAGAGAATTCTCTACAGTTAGGTCTGTAAGCTTAAGGTTTGAGAACCCTAATTTGATCTTCGCTATACGCTGCATCAAATGATATTTGTAATCCAAAATCAGTACTTACACACAGCAGGATAAAAAAAAAAGGAAGAAAGAAAGAAATGAAAAGAAACGGAAAGGACCACCCTTAAAACTTAAAAGGTCCCTCCAAGATGCATTAGAAACATATGATTGTTGTGAGATACAACATGAATATAATGATAACTATAGGGAGTCATAAAAAACAAAGAACCAGTATCCAGTTTTCCAATTATCAATTGCAAAAAATAAGAGCCCAGGTGAAAGACAGAAAATTAATTATTGACAACCACTAACATAATATTTTTTTGAAAAGGTGATGATTATCTATTCTAATGGATTTCCTCCTACAAATAAATATAGGTAAGCAAGTAGGAAGATAAGTGCGTAAAATGCAATTCTTAGTGCTCTCCTTGTTCCACAAATAGTTTTGGTAGGACCTAGCAGAAGTAAGGTCCCTAATTTAAGACACATGCTGAGTGTCACTTCCGTTACTGAAAGAATAAGAATACAAATAACAAAGTAGCAGCAGCAACAATTATAACAATATTGTCTACGAGAATAATCCAAATAATTACAGTACAACTATAATAATACAAGTCATGATAAAACTTCAGAACTGAATGCAGGTTCCAGATTCATAAATTGCAAAATACACATCCTCTATAAATGGGTTGAATTTGTCACAAGAACATTATGTCAAGGTGCCAGATGCATAATGTTATTATCCAAAAGATTGTAATCCATAGCATGAAGCATTGAAATAACTCATAGCAGTTGCTGATTAAAATGGAAAAGAACTACACACCTCAACCTTTTGAGATTCACCCAGATGAGAATCAGCATGCTTTTCATTTTCTGAAATCTGCAAGTTGTAAGCAACTTGCAGATTGGTAAACTCATGAAGTATAAAAATCTAGCAAGTAAAGTAAAAACAAGAAAAATAGCATCAGCCATGGTTACAAAGATCCTTACTTTAGATGGCGAGGGCTTTTGTCTTCTTTTCCGCATCACAGGACTGATCTGATAGGGTGCTTCCTTTACTTCTGGAATAGAAGTAACGTTATGAGTGAATACTTTTCCGTGTTTAGTGTTCTTGAAGGAGATAGGTTTTACACCAGGAGAAGAACGATTCCCTTTCAGCTTAGACTTGGCAACGATCCCGGTCTTTTCTTCCTCAACAAGAGCAGACAGCCCTGACACATGATAACAAAAAGTTGGATTGGAAATTCACCGAAAACAGAGATATAACATAGAATGTAATCCTGTGCATTTAACCATTCAACAAGGAAAATAAAGAAAGATTTCAAAGAGCTTGAGAATTGTAAGAATATTTGTTTTCACGTTAAAACAGTCTGAGAGATATTATTCATTGCATGTAATATAATGATCCCTCTCTCACATTCATGTGGAGCCAAATGAGTTACTACATGAGGGCCCCACATGAATGCGAGAGGAGGAGCATCTTACTGAAGAGATTGCAAAATAATTAACAAGTTTTGTTATTGGCAGGTTCGAATAGTTGATTTTTAATGCATAAAATTTTTATCTATGATCAAGAGAATCACGTTTGTATTGTTGCCTGCCTTGCATTTACTAATGCCAGCAAGGAAGAAACAAAGAAGGAAATGCATGATAACTATCTATGCAAAAAAGCATTGTCAAAATCACCACAAAGTTGTGTCTGACGATTGGTCAGTTCGTTTTTGATGAAGAAAACATCACAAAGCATAAAAAGGAACACCTAAAAAGCATTTGTAAATTTGAATAAAAATGTAGAAATCAATGGCGAACATTTTTATTTTCAGATTGTGAAATTAGCTGCTGTATCAGCATACAAGCTTATAAGCATATATTACAGATATATATGGGTAGATAATGCATGAGTAAACCAGTAAATTACCCTGATCTCTTGGATGGTAAATCAGTGTTGTTTGCCAGAGTGTTGTGACTATTGCTTTGGGCTTATACTAAAATATCACAAACCCATAAATTTTCCAAGCAATCTGAAAAGTGATATCATTCTGGACCATTATAACTGTAACTCAACAATAGGGATACACCATCCAATTAAACTCCTTGTCCTAACTTCAACAAAATAGTATTAGCTAGCTACAATATGTCAGTATGTAATATTTGCATGTAGCAACATCAAACTAACTTCAAAATACATCCATGTTTCAGTTGTAGCAAAGAATATGCACCTTAAAAGAAAAAAAAATGAAAATAAAAGGGGCAGCCTAGCAAGAACATGGAGCATCTGTTTCAGTCAGACTTCACGTGAAGAAACTTAAATATCTTATACAAAACATGTTTGAGTCTTACCCGTGTCAACAGATGTTTCTGGCAACCTCAAGGATAAATCAGCAAGTGCTTCTAAGGCATCGAAGTCGGTGTCTTCAACTACACAGAGAATTCAAGAAAAATGAAGCCAGATATAGCATGATTCAACAGAAAGGAGGGTAGTAGGTCAACATTGAAGCTCGATCAAAGTAGAGAAAGAAAGAAAAATAGATCATCACGAACTTAAGCAATGGCCTAGAACAGAGATAGGGTGACCATGCCCCCCCCCACCCACTAAATTTCTTTTATTTGTCTCTTTTCAAGGATTATCACTGTTTGATGTATATGTTTCCTTCAAGTTTTCCTATTATTCTGAACATATGGCACCACTCAGTATTTTAAGTGTTCCAAATTTGCATTTCCTCGTTAAGATGCCATTGATTATATGCGTAAGGGTGAAATGATAAGTTTTATAGGAATGGGATTTAATGGTATTATCATAAAGGTCATTTTGATTCAGTTTTGCATTCCCAAATAAACATTAAGTATCTCCCAGTACACCCTGGAAATAACATGCCAAACATAACGGTTTAGCTTAAAAAATTGATGCATTTGCTATAATACTCAGGAAGATAATCAAAATCATATCCAATAAGAGTGGATATTATACACGTAACGAGGAAATATGAAAAGGATGCAAGTGCAGAACATCTCATTGACTTCTATAGAAAAGTAATTAAAGCCTGAGATTTATTTATTTTTCCTATTTTTCTGCAGTGGGAGGATGCGACAAGGCTTAATTTTTTTGGTAGTAATTGATGCAAAACTTGGTTGGTCAAAGACAGTTATAGTTAGAAACAATTACACTCTCATAGATATCTGCTGAAGTAAACCAGAATCTGTGATTGAAATAGAATTATAATTAAGCGGATATCTGCTAAAGCATGCATGATTTGAGACCAGATGCCTTGAGATTCATTATCATCTTAAGACACCGTATTGCTTTCCATATGAGATCACACAAAATGATATATTTTCTAATTTCTTTCTTTCTTTGGCATCATCTCTGGCTTGAACCCATATAATGTTACAGCCAAAAGCAGAAATTTTCTTCTTAGTTCCGTTTCCAGTAGCTTCCAGAATATAAAGACTATATTTTTACACAATCTTCAAAAAAAGTAATTATGTACAATGACATATGTTATTGCAGATTAACATCTTCCAGATAATAATACAGCTTCTATCTGCTCAACCAAATGAAGACTACAAAAAATCATACAGCTGATGTTAATGGAAGTTAATGAATAAACAGCTAAACTGCACAATTATGAGATATTCCAAAGAAAGGAAAGATTAAAAACTGCCAGAATGGGCATTTTCAAGGAAATTAAAGCTTTCCTAGATATCAGAGTGAAAGAAGAACAGATAGCAGACAGAGGAACTTGGTTTAGATAAAATCACTACCATACCTTCCCCAAACAGAACCTTCTTACTTCTCTTTCTTGAACCCTTGGAGGACCTCACAAGTTTTGAATACGCAACCTCCATTTCAAATTTTTCTTCAACAGCTTCCAGTTTCTGCCCTTCCTCTGTCCCACTGCAGGCTTCTCTTACATCATCCAAATGATTGTCTAAATTTTCTTCTACTTCTAGTGACCTCCTTCCATGGTATCTCCTTCCCTTCCAAAAGATTCTATCTCTTGCATAATCTCCACCGTAAGCATCTGTGCTGCCTAAACTTAATTCACAACCCACCTCGTCCATTTCACTGCCACGAAGCTTGGCACTCATCATCTCTGATTCAGGATGCTGAATACCACAATCGATTAATTAACAAATTCTATAGCAATCAGAAAACATAATAGAAGCCACCAAATAAATGAAATACCATTAGTTCATCATGCTGAGCAGGTGAGGGTGTCTTTGTTTTTCTCTTAGGAGTTTGAGAAACTTGGGGAGATCCACCTCTTTGTGAAGCCTCAGTCAAGGCCAATGCTATCTCATGAGCAACATCATCATCAACAGCATCAGCCTTTACTTTCATACCTTGCCAAATTGGTGAAACATACTTCTCATTATCTTTATCATGGGAATATGTAACAGGTACACGAGGAGTCCTTTTCCCAACAGCCCAAGGCTTGCTTCCTAAAAGAAATCCAAATAAGTGGACAAAATGAACTCTAAACAACACATTCATAATGGAATGCTTTTCTCATTGCACTTGTATGTGTCTCAAGGAGAAGCAGTTTATGAGCAAGCATACAAAAGAATAAGCCAAAGTGCGAAGAAAAGGAACACATAAATTTGCCACCAATTTCAAGCATGGAAAAACGATGATACAATGTCATAAGCACTACCCATTAAAAGAAAAGAAAGAGCGGTGTATACATATGTAGTAAGCTACTATATCCATGCAAGCATACAAAGACAGGGATTCTGGGGGGGAGATCTTTCTACCAGAGCGTCTTTTCTTTAACAATGATAAGCAGCCATAATTTGATGCAGCTGGCTGGGACTGTAAAAGATCTAGAACTGGCGGTGCCTCTGATCCTTTGGTTACCCGAGCCCGCTTCTGAGGCTTTTGAGAGGGTCCTGTGCCCCCATTGCTTTCTAGCTCACTGTCACTCTCTCCCTGTCCATAAGCATGAGAGTTAAAATCATAATAGATAAAAATAGCACATGTAGAAAGAAATTTACCTCATTGTCTCACTATACATATCAATGAACTTAAACAAAGAGACAATCACCAATATCCAAAAAACAAACTTAAAAGCATCCTTATTATGAATCATGTAATCATATAAATGAGACTAAATAAAGAACTTCAATATTTTTATGCTCTAAAATCCGCCCTAACTCCATTTTGTATGTATATGCATTAACAAATGAATGCCTCTACCTCTATTCAATTATTATTTTACATTTATTATCTATCCGTCAATAGTTTGCCTCATTTAACTAGGGGTTCTAATTTATTTTAGCCGAGTGATTGACCAGTGAAAAGAATCAGCACGTTTAAAGAAACAGATAGGGAAGGAGCGGAATCGTTGTTGTGTTATAATGCTCATGGATTGCAACAAGCTAGACTGGCTTCCAATCACCAATTTGCTCTCCCAGAACTTTGGATAGAATAATGTGGCATCCATTTTGAGCATTACTCAAAAGCGCACTCCAGAATTAAGATACATATGGAATTCTACAAAACCTTCCCAACCTTACCAGATTAGAGTAGTGATCTGTCATCATTGCAATTAGTCCAGCACCAGAAGCAAAGCCCTTTGGAAGAGATAAGTAAGCCTGAAAATACAGCACATATCTATTACCAACTTCAACAAACGAGAGCCACACAGTAACAAGACAAAAATCACAGTTATAAAGATGGTAAAAATATCACTTCAATGTAACAAGACAGAAATGATCAAGCAAATTTCATGCAGTAAAAAATCTAGAAGGTTTTCAAATCAAGATCAAATATTTGTTGGATATTGAATTCAACACTTACCTTATTCATAGTGTAAAGGGCTTCTACCATTCCCACAGATCGGTTCCGCACCACAGCAGCTACCTATCAGCCCCAATGTGGGGAAACAAAAGGGGGAAAGAAAAGAAGAACATGGTAAGGTAATGATGCAATGATCAATGTCAGCAGTAGGCTTGATTCCAAATACATTATGTCAGATCACTTGCTCCCACAAAACTTTACTTTTCATACGATATAGGCCCATTTACCCCTTGCAAACTGAATCTAGTAAAATGAACATGCCACCATAACTGAAAAGCAAACAAAGTTGGCAAGCAGGCGCTGGTATGCACTAACTAACCTTCTCCCAATCTTTCCCATGTTTCCGATACGCCTTATAGAACTGCTCTAGTTCTTCCTTACCCCATTGTGGCCCTAACATTTTAGATAACTTCCTCTTCTGCACATAATTTAAAAAAAAAAGAGAGAGAGAGAAAAGAAAAGAGATCACTATCTGGTCACTGATTCAAATCAAGTACCTTAACTTATACATCACTTAATTAAATCATAGATAAGATAATAATCCACCAACAAACATCACAATAATAATTTAAATCGTCTACAAAATAAACAAAAAAGAAGAAGCAAAAAACTCACCCGCGGCCTGCTTTTATTAGCAATCTCTGCAGCATTTTTGTTAGGTGAGACTTCATCAATGTTTGAATACCGCTTATTTACACTTCTTTTTCTCGACGGAGCCATCACTCACTTCTTCAATTACCTTAAAAAAAACAAAAAAAAAGAGAGAGAATTCAACGCAGCGATTCTCAATTTCACGAAATTCTCGAAGAAGAAAAGGGTGAAATTAAGTAAACGAAAGGGTGAAATTTGAACAACTGACCGATTTAATTGTAAGTTCATCGTGATGAAATCCTTCACTGGCTGTGAAGAGAGGAAGAAGAAGAAGAGCAGAAATCGATCGATCAAGCGGCTACCAAGACGAAGAAGTTGATTTTTTTTTTTCTCTCGCGATAATGGGAGATGGAAAAATTGGGGGTTATAACCGCGAAACTTTAAAAAAAAAAACTTTTTTTTTCTTTACTTTTGAGCATAGATGGCCGCATTAGTAGTTAAGTTTCGATTACTATAGCCAATTTCAATTTTTTAAAATAATAATTTAATACTCCATAATCAAAATATATATATATAAAAAAAAATTATCTTTAAAACATCATTACAAAAAACTCTTAATTTAAGAATTATCACACGTGTTTTCTAAGTGAACAGCCATCTGCTTCTCTTCTCAAACACCTGATATCTCACTGAATATCACTGTTGCCAGATCAAAACGCAGAATCGAGCCAAACAACTTCTCATCTTTTATCTTTAAATCGCCAGTCTTGCCAGTAAAGGCCACCATCCAAGTGAACTGCTGGCTGAGATTCATCGCCAATCATGAAACCAGCAGATTTGTTGTTTATTCTCCATACACTGGTTCTTAGAGAGAAAACTTGAATGGTATTTACTAGTTTTGTGGCAACAAGGGATCTTACATTCTTGTATTCATCATTCAAGGAATTATAACCAAACCCTAAAGTTTCCCAGCCATTTATTCTCATGCATAGCCTTTACTGCATAAGATTTTCTATTATCATCAGGACGAATTTTTTTATCAATAGATGTAGAAAACAAATTTTAAGGAGTTAAGCGATTAAAACGATATATAATTTCTAAAGAAAAATAATTAGTAATAGAATGGACGCTATTATTATAAGTAAATTTAATAAATGAATGAACAATATTTCTAGTTTTTTAATTTTTTTTTAATGATAATTTTTAATAGATAAAATTCTATTAATTAATTCAATTTAATTATCTTGTTTGTGGATAACAAATAAAAAAAATAATAATTTTATTTTGAATTTTTCTCACAAAATCTTTTAAAAATATCTAAGAATTTAACATTACAGTGAGACACAATACTCTTAATCAAAGGTAGAACTTCAATCCTTCCAAGAATTTACAAATTCAATTAAAAATTTAATTTGGGAATTATTCAACCTCGTAAAAGATAACAATAATGTTGATTTTTTTTATTAAAAAAATCTCTATAAAAAATATTTATATTAGATAGAATTCTAAATCTAATAGGATATCCCTAATAAATATGGATAAACTTAATAAATAATAATAATTCAAAGAACCTAAATTTAAATAAATGTCTTAATATCTCTAAAATACATAATACTAACTAAAAAATAAATGAAACAATAGTCCAACTAATTTAAATAAGAATAAATTTGTTTTTATAATCTGTTGGCAAAATTGAAATTCAACTTTAAATGCACAGTTCTCTCTTACATTGATGAATTATAAGGCGTGTCATCTATCATTAGAAAGATATGAATGTCTAATTTCCAATACAACTGACATCACATTAAAATTTCTTTTGTAGTTATAGTTATGAGCAAAATAGTAGTAAAATATCAAAATTGACAGATTCAAATCTTCTCATTTCAATCCTTTTGTAATATTTAAATGATCACCTATAATTCCTTTTTTAACATGAATTAAATTAATGAAGCCTTTTACTTTATTATTTAATATTTTTTTAAATTTCACCAATTTCCATGTATTTTAAAGAAGTCTATTGAGAATCTCTTTGAACCTCTTAATTTCAAGTCTTGTTATTGGACCGACTAGAATTTTTAATGATGTTATTTGTATCCCACCATAATAATTACTTATTTGTCAAAAGGCTTAATACCAATCAAGGCATACGCACTTTAAATATTTTTTTTTTTAGTTTAATGTGGGTGTCCGGGCCAGTTTACGCGTATTTCGACTAATCTCACGGGCCCTGAAGTTAACGACCATGTAAGTTTCCAGTGACCATCATATGAGCAATCACAAAGCTCGAACCACCTGATTGTGAAAGTTATGGATTCTTGAAATGATGAGTAATAATATATTTTATATTTAACTTGAGATTTGCTTACAAATAACTCACGTCTTACTTAGGGTTCATTAAGAGAAATGATTTTTGTCGTTGCCTTTCTGCCGATAGCTATAGCCGA
>Ga0307510_10012589_pt1 | contig 10029 bp, 6 predicted proteins | sample 12_EM_MG_FD_207224 | JGI IMG/M metagenome (GOLD analysis project Ga0307510, IMG submission 207224) | Populus trichocarpa ectomycorrhiza microbial communities from riparian zone in the Pacific Northwest, United States - 12_EM | ecosystem: Host-associated > Plants > Roots > Unclassified | place... | reverse complement strand
GGGTCAGCGCCCCATCCCGGATCGCCGTTTTGGGATCCACCCCCTCGACTATCAGCCGCCTGATCTGTGTCAGCATGACCAGACCATTCAGCACGGCCACGCCGGACAGCGCGATGAAGCCGACGGCTGCCGAGATGGAGAACGGCATACCGCGAAGCCAGAGCGCAGCTATTCCGCCGGTTAGCGCGAGTGGAACCGCACTGAAGACGAGCGCCGCGTGGCGTGCCGAGCCTAGCGCCCCGAACAGCAGCATGAAGATCAGTGCGAAGACGCCGGGCACGACGAAGACGAGGCGCTGGCGCGCGACCGCGAAGTTTTCGAACTGGCCGCCCCAGGCGAGATAGCTGCCAGGCGGCAGCTTCACCTGTTCGGCGACCTTCGCTTGCGCCTCCGTCACCAGCGAGCCGATGTCCCGGTCTCGGATCTCGGCCGTTGCCACCACGCGGCGCTTACCGTTCTCGCGACTGATCTGGTTGTACCCGACGGTCTGCTCGAACGAAGCAACGTTCCGGAGCGGGATGGACGCTGCGGGCGCGTTCGGATTCACTTGTGGGAGCGGGACCGGCAGCTCCTCGAGCGCCGGGATGCTGTCCCGCAGTTCGTCCGGAAGTCGCACGACGATCTTGAAGCGTCGGTCGCCCTCGAAGACGAGACCGGCGTCGGTGCCACCGATCGCGGTAGCGATCAGGTCCTGCACCGAGGCCAGGCTCAGGCCTCGCCGCGCGATCTCCCCCTTGTCGATGTTGATATCGAGGAACGGGAGACCGGTCGTCTCCTCTGTCTTGACGCTCTCGGCGCCGTTGATCTTGCGAAGGACGTCGGCGATCTGGCCGGCGGTCTTCTGCATCCGCTCGAAGTCGTCGCCAAAGACCTTGACGGCGAGATCCTCGCGCACGCCGGCGATGAGCTCGTTGAACCGCATTTCGATCGGCTGCGAGAAGCCGATCTTGTTGCCGGGAAGCTTTGCGGTCACCTCCTCGATCTTCTTGATCAGATCTTCCTTCGTCATCGAAGGATCGGGCCATTCGTCCTGTGGCTTAACGATGATGTAGGTGTCGGACGAGGACGGCGGCATCGGGTCGGCGGCGAGATCGGGCGTGCCGGTGCGCGAGAAGACGAACGAGACCTCCTCCAAGGTGCTGATCTGCTGCTCGATGAGAAGCTGCATCCGCTGCGACTGCGCGAGCGCGGTCGACGGCACGCGCTTCACCTCCATGACGATGTTCTTCTCGTCGAGGGTCGGGGTGAATTCCTGGCCGAGACGCGTGAACAGGAGCGCGGCGCCGATGAAGAGAACCCCGGCGGCGACGACGACGGGCAACGGCCTTGCGATCGCTCCCGCGAGGAGCGGGGCGTACCAGCGCTTCAGTGCCCGGACGATGACGTTCTCGCGCTCGGTGACGCGTCCGCGGACCGCGATGGCGACGGCCGCGGGGACGAACGTCAGCGACACGACGAAGGCTACGGCAAGCGCGATCATCACGGTGAGCGCCATCGGTTCGAAGGTCTTGCCCTCGACGCCGGAAAAGGCGAGCAGGGGCGTGTAGACAAGTATGATGATGATCTGGCCAAATACGGAGGGGCGGATCATCTCGACGGTGGATGCCGTCACGGTGTCCAGGCGCTCCTGCAGCGAAAGGGCGCGGCCGAATTCGCGCTGGCGCTCCGCGAGGTGCCGGAGGCTGTTCTCCGCGATGATGACGGCGCCGTCGACGATGAGGCCGAAGTCTAGCGCACCGAGGCTCATGAGATTGGCGCTGATCCGACCCTGCAGCATTCCGCTCGCGGTGACGAGCATCGTGACCGGGATGACGAGGGCGGTGACGAGGGCGGCGCGGGAGTTTCCGAGCAGGACGAAGAGCACAGCGATCACCAGGAGCGCGCCTTCCGCGAGATTCTTGGCGACCGTGTGGATGGTGGCGTCGACCAGTTGGGTGCGGTTGAGAACCGTGTGGGCGTAGATTCCCGGCGGTAGCGTTTTCCCGATCCCCTTGATCTTGGCGTCCGCCGCGGCCGCTACCGTCCGGCTGTTGCCGCCGATCAGCATCAGCGCGGTGCCGAGCACGACCTCGCGTCCGTCGACGCTGGCGCTGCCGGTCCGGAGCTCTTTCCCGATCGCGACCTCGGCGAGGTCCCTGACGCGGACCGGCACGCCGCCACGCGTGGCAACGACGATATTCTCGATGTCTCCGATGTTCTCGACGCGGCCGGCGGCGCGTACAACGTATCCTTCGCCGTTCTGCTCGATGTAGTTCGCGCCGCGGCTGGCGTTGTTGGCCTCGATCGCCTCGATGACCTGCTTCAAGGACAACCCGTAGCCGACGAGCTTCGCCGGATCCGGCTGCACTTGGTATTGCTTTACGAATCCAGTCCTGCACCGTCCGGAGGTAGACGGTGCGCTGGAAGTCATCGGTCAACCGCTCGCCTTCCGGAGTGAGATAGCTCCCGTCGGCCTGCCAGCCTGGTTTGCCGTCGCGGATTGGTGCGGAGACGCCGGGCTTTTCGTACTCCACGGCCCACCAGTAGATCTCGCCGAGGCCCGTCGAGACCGGTCCCATCCGGACGTCGACGCCGGGCGGCATGTTGGCCTTGGCTTCGTTGAGGCGCTCGGAGACGAGCTGCCGCGCGAAATAGATGTTGGTCCGGTCGGCGAAGACAGCGGTGATCTGCGCGAAGCCGTTGCGCGAGAAGGAGCGTGTCGATTCCAGACCGGGCATGCCGGCGAGCGCCGTCTCCAGCGTGACCGTGACCTGCTTCTCGATCTCGACCGGCGTCAGCGCTGGCGCCACCGCGTTGACCTGCACTTGGACGTTCGTGACGTCGGGCACGGCGTCGATGGGAAGCTTCGACAACGACCAGAAGCCGGACGCAGCCGCAGCCAAGGTGATCAGCACGACCAGCCATCTCCGGCGGACTGAGAACTCTACGATGCGTTCGATCATCGCTCAGTCCTCGTCGCCGGGCTTTGATACCTCAGCCTTGAGCGGGAACGTGTTCGAGGCCGCGACGGTCTCGCCGGCAGCGAGGCCGGAGACAATCTCGACGACGGATCCGTCCCGTCCTCCGAGCACGACGTTGCGCGCTTCGAAACCATCCTTGGTCCGGACGAAGACGGCCTTGCGGCCATCGACGGTCTGGACTGCGGCGAAGGGGACCGTGACCGCCGCATCATGCCTTTCGAGGGCAATGTTCGCTGTGACGAAGGAGCCGGGGCGCCATCGGCCTGCGGCGTTATCGAGCGAGACCACGACGCGGGCGGTGCGCGTGTCCTTGTCGAGTAGCGGGCTGACGAAAATGATCTTGCCCGAGCCGGTCTCGGCGATCCCCCGTACAGCCACGGCGACATCCTGCCCTTCCCTGACCAGGGGCAGGTCGATCGACGATACCGCCAGTTCCACCCAGACGCGGCTGAGGTCGACGATGACGAAGAGCTCGGTCTCCAGACTGTCTCGTCCGACCGCGGTGCCGAGCTCCACCTTTCGCTCGACGATGCGTCCGGCGATGGGGGCGCGAACGTTCTGGCTGCGCAGCGTCCCGTCCGGCGCCAGCGGTAGACCGGCGATCTCCGCATCGCTGACGCCGAGCGCCATCAGCTTCTGGCGCGCGATGCCGAAGCGCATTTCGGTCTGCGCCGCTGCGTTGCGCGACTTGATGTACTGCTGTTCGGGAACGGCGCGGCCTTCCCATAGCGATTTGTCGCGCGCGGTGAGGTCCTGCTGCAGTTCGTTCGAGAGTTTGGTGGAGAGGAACTCGCTTTTAGCGTCGGCGACCTCGCGGCTCTCCAGAACGCCCAGGATTTCGCCTTTCGCGACGTCGTCGCCGATGTTCTTTCGCAAATCCGCGACCGTGCCCGAAACTTTGATGGAGACGTGCGCGACCCGGCCTGCATCGGGAACGATCGTGCCCGGGACCGTCAGCCGCCTGGCGATCGAAGCAGGCCCCGCCTGACCGAGTTCGATGCCTGCGAGCTTGATGCGTTCGTCGTCCGTGACGACGACTGCCGGCTTCGCGGAGTTCGACTGCGCGGTTGCCGGCACGACGGCGCCCGCCATCGCCGTGAGCGTCGCGACGAGGATTATGGATGCCGTCCGTATACGCGGGACCATCTTTTGCTCCGCTACAGGTAGCGCGAGATCGCCTTGAATTCGGCGAGGACGCTTTTGGTCGACTTACCCGACCCGCCGTTGGCGGCAGCGTCCAGGCAGTTGTCGACGTGATCGTGGATCAGGGTCTTCTTCGCCTCGGAGATCGCCTTCTCGACGGCGTGCAGTTGCTGCGCCAGGTCGAGACACGGTCGGCCTTCGGCGAGCATCGCGATGACCTTTTGGAGATGCCCGTCGGCCCGCTTCAGCCGCTTGACGATCTCCGGGTGACTTTCGTGGACGTGGTTCTTGCTCATGATGCCAATATCCTATCCTCGGGGAGGGGATATCTGAGATCGAGGGTTCCGGCAACAGCCCGCGGGCCGCTTAGGCACGGCAAATCGACGCGGCCGATGTTCAGATCATCAATTCGTGCAGGCCCGACCAGCCCGTGTAGAGGCCAACCAGGACGATCAACGCGGCGGAAACATAGGGTGCGCGATGCGCGAAGCGGCTGAAACCGCTCCAGTGGCGTTCGACGTGCCGGATGCTAAGGGCCGCGACGACGCCCGCGGACACCATAGTAATGGCGAGGCCGACACCGAAGCAGAACACCAGTACGAAGCCGAGGCTGAACTGCTTCAACTGGATGCAGAGCAGAAGCACGGTGATCGCGGCCGGGCACGGGATCAGACCACCGGTGAGACCGAACAGCACGATCTGCGGCGTCGTGACGGTGCGTCCCGCGAAGCGTTTGCGGATATCGGCGGCGTGAGCGCGGGCGTGCGCGTCGTCCTGTTCGCCGAGATCCATATGGTCGTGATCGTGCTCCTCGAACAGCAGCTCGGCGACGTCGCTGGCGAGTGCCAGGCGCACCTTGAAGGCGTGCGGTTCCGGAATCTCCTCGGTGCTCTCCAAGTACCCATCGCGGCCGGCGAACGCGAACGTCTGTTCGGTGCCGTCGGCGCGGACGGTCGTCACGCGGACGTCGGAAGCGGAGGGTAGGCCGCTTGCTTCGCTCCGGATCCGCCAGCGTGGCGGAACGCCGGTCTCGAAGACCTCGACCGCAAGAGTCCGGCCCGCGAGCGTGACGATCTGCGGGTCGTCGTGGAGATGGTGATCGTGTTCCTCGTTCTGCTCGCGCCAGGTGCGCCAGACCATCCAGGCGGCGACCCCGAGGATGATGAGTGCAGATGCCATCTGGAGATAGGCTTCGCTGCGTTCTCCGGAGAGATCTTGGCCGAAGTAGAGACCGAGAAGGGCGATAGCCCACACGACCGCGGTGTGCGAGATCGTCGCCGACAGTCCGAGAAACACGGCCTGGAAAACCGTGCCGCGGATCGCGACGATGAAAGCGGCCATCATGGTCTTGGAGTGACCGGGCTCAAGTCCGTGCAGCGCGCCGAGAAGGATGGCGCTGGGGACGAATAGCCATGCGTGTGCGCTGCTCTGCTGGAGCAGTTGCGACAGATCAGTCATGCGATTCACTTCAAGTAGGTTCTGACGACGTCGATCAAGTCCGCGGCGCCCTTGGCCTTCTCGGGATCCTTCTCTCGATCTGGATCCACGACATGATGACGGATGTGGTCCTCGAGCAGTTCGGTGGTCAGACCGCCGACGGCGCCCCGGACCGACGCGACCAGCATCAGGACGTCCGTGCAGCCGAGTTCGGCCTCCAGCGCACGCTCGACGGCCTCCAATTGTCCCTTGATGCGTTTCACCCGCGCCAGGAGCTTCGATTTGTGCTTGATCGTATGTGACATGATGATAGTATAGGGGGGTATCCTATATGCGTCAAGTTGGGGCGATCCATGGCGACCGGATCGAGGTCTAGGAAGTTGAGTCTGGGACTACGGCATATTTCGATACTTCGGTCGGCGGCATGCGGTGCTTTGCTGTGTTGCGCCCTTCTGACGTGTTCGACACTCGAGGCCAGCTCCAGGGGCAGCGGCGTTGGCAAAGACGATCCATGGAATGCCAATCACATCGACGGGCTGCCCGCCGAGGTCAGGCAATACATCGCCGCGATTTGCAGGGGGCCGGCCGCCGCCCAGCATGATTTCGCCACCTACCTTCCTCAAGAGAAGCGGTGGCGCATCAACCTCGAGTATCTCCACTGCGATGGTTTGGAGGGCAGCTATCGTCAGGGTGGTCAATGCCTGGACGTCGATTTCGTCGAGGTCGGGTCACACTTTCGCCTCGCCCGCAAGCAGTACAGAGGCTGCGGGTTCTGAGTAGGCGCCTTACGGTCTTCGTAGGTCCAACCACGCCAGCGTTCTCTTACTCTGCACCACGTTGCCTTGCGAAACCGCGCTATGGCTCCTTCGTGGCGTCGACCGCCGGCGGAAATTTAAGGGTTGGGCCGGAACTCGAATGAGTCACTAGATTCGGCGACCGACGGTGATCAGGCCGTGCGGTGCTAAGGCGAAATTGCTTCTCGCTAGTCTCTCCGCAGAGCCTGCACCGAACCAAAGCTGCCACGGCTTTTTTCGACCTTCCTCTCTCGTTTGGCAATCTTCTCCACGGCGTCCGAAAGATAATCGGGGTGATGATGGCCGTAGGTATTGAGCAGAACGTCAAGCGACATGCCCAGATAGCCCGCTGCCTGCCACGGGTCGGCGCCGCGCTCATGATGGACGAACTGAAGAAGAGCATGAAGATCGCCAACGGCATCAAGCAGTGCACGGAGCCGGCCGGTTTCAGATATGAACCGATCGCATGTTCGGCGCCGCCGTCGCGCCAGACGGGAAACTGAACTGGGCTGCTGTGTTTTGCCCGGGCGTGACTTATGAAAGTCAGCAGAAGCCGCCCGTCGGGCGGCTTCTGCTTTGAATTGTCGGTCGCCGGGCCTAAGGCGTGCAGTGGATGCACGAAAGGCACCCCGTTTCGTGACGCGCGTCGTCTTGCGGCGACGCATCCGCTGCATCGGAGCCGACTCGCTAGGTCGTGGATGGACGTGGTCGGCGGGTGCCGCAGCGTGGCCAGATCGACGTCGCGCTTCGACTTGCAGCGGGAGCACTCGATCTCAAGCTATGGGTAGCCGCCGTTGGCGGCCTGGTCGATCGCGGGCGACGGATCGATCGGCCCGCGCCGTCGGCCCACATGCGCTCGTTCCAAGACTCGCAGAGTAGCTTGTCGGCCTGCCTTATCAGGGCCTCGCCCTTCGCTCGGGTCTCGGTGGCTTGAGCCGCGAGAATCGTAGTCATCGCGCGCGCCTGGCCGAGCTCCTTGGCGAGCGCTTTGCGATCGCCGCCGCTAAGGGGCGTCGGGTAGTGCTTCGGTGCCATGGTCGCATCCAGCTCCGGGCGCCGGCGACTATTCGAACGCAGGCCAGCAGCCGTCTTCTTCATGACGATGGGGTAAAAATGGGACAGGTCGGACACGAGGCTTTTTCGCAAAGGCTTGCGCGCTCTTGCTAGTTCTCGATCCAAACGGTCATGCCCGGCTCAAGGCCGGCCACCTCTCCCTTCGGGTCGAGGCGCAGGCGCAGCGTGTTGCGGTCATGATCGCCAATCACCCGCTCGGCCTGCCAGGTGGCGAACACGCCGAGTGGCCGCAGCTCGGTGATGACTGCCTCGGTTGCGGCATCGGCGCCGTGACGCATCACGTTCGCCGTTGCTCCCATCGCGAGACGATCGAGATGATCCTCGCGCACATTGAACGAGAGCCATTGCCGGCCCGTGGCCTCGACCATCAGAATCGGCTGGCCCGCGCGAACGTTTTCGCCGATCTCGGCGGCGATGACGCTGACCACGCCGTCGGTCGGCGCGCGCAGTACCATCTTGTCGAGGCGGCGTTCGAGCACAGTGACCGCGGCGGCCGCGGCCTGCACCTGCGTGTCGGCGATCGCGCGCTCTTCCCGGGTTGGTCCCGCCACGGCCGCGTCGTAATTGGCCTGGGCCTCAGCGACGCCCGCCCGCGCGCTGGCAACGTCGTTCTCGGCCTGGTCGAGCGACTGCTGGGATTCGAAGCTCTGGCGCGCCAGCGTGCTGGTCCTGGTGAGCTGGGCCTGCACATAGTCGAGGCGGGCACTGGCCTTGGCGATCGCAGCCTTCAGCGAGTCGACCTGTTCGCGACGGACGCCGGCATAGACGTTGTTGCGGCTCGCGGTTGCCGACGCCAGTGCAGCGCGCGCCTGGTCCGCCTGGGCCGTCAGCTCCACCGCGTCGAGCCGCGCCAGAATATCGCCCGCGCGCACCCTGGAGCCCTTCTCGACCGCAATCGACTGGAGTTGGCCGGCCACCTCCGGCTCCACTCTCACCTCGGTGGTGCGTACGACACCGATCAGTGCAGGCGGCGATCCGGAACGACGCACGGAATAGATCACGCCCGCGACGAGCGCGAGCGGGATCGCTACGATGGCAGCAAGCCTAGCCTTGTGCATGTCGCTGCCCTCTCTTGACGACGAATGCCGAGATCACCGCGAGCGCGAAATAGACCAGCGCCAGCAACCAGAGTCCGAGCCAGTCATGCGCGACCTCCCAGATGCCGGCGCCCAGCTGGTTGATGCGGACCAGGCCGTCGATGGCCGAGTCGGCGGGAAAAATCCGGCCGAACGCAAGTGCTACGTCGGGAATCGCCTCGCGCGGCCAAGCAAAGCCGGCCATGAAGAACTGCGGCAGACTGGTCGCCAACAGCAGGATGGTCGCGTTCTCCGGCCGCGTGAACCAAGCTCCGACCGCCTGTCCCATAAAACTCGTCGCCAGCAGGAAGACGGTCGCGAGCGCGAAAATCTGGGGTAGATGGCCGAGCGTCGAAAAGCCGTAGATCCGCGGCAGCACGATGAGATAGAGCGCGACCGCCGGCAGGTAGATGGTCAGATGCGCGACGCCGCGGCCGAGCACGCCCGCGAACGCGCCGCCGGCGCCCGCCAGCGCCGAGCCGGTCAACATCGCTGCGCCGATCAGCAGGGTCTGCTGGAGGATCAGCACGAACGCCGCCGGAACGACGTAGCTTGCGTAGCCGCCCACCGGGTTGAAGATCGGTTGCAGCAGAACGTCGGCCGGGCTCGAGCCTGCCAGCTTCGCCTTGACGAGGCTTCCGTCCGAGCGTCCGCCGCGCGACACCAGCTCGGACGTCAGGGCGCCGAGGGCGGTGGCCACGCCGCTTGCGGTCGACCTGAAGATGAAGAGGTAGGTGGCGTCCGCATAGACCGGGATGTGCGCGGTGATGCCCTTGATCACGTCGCGCTCGGTGCCTGCCGGGATGTCGACGGCGGCAAAGGCCTCTCCGCGATCGATCGCGGTGTGCGCCTCGGCAAGCGTGCGGGCGCGAACCGCGACGCTCAATGCGCCGCTCGCATCCAGCGTCTCGACCATCCGACGGCTGAGATCGCTGAGATCATTGTCGACGACCGCGATCGGAAGCTTGCGCAGGATCTGGTTCAGATAGGGCTGCGGGTAATAGATGCCGTAGACCAGCGGTGCCAGGAACAGCACGCTGAAGGCGCTCCGCGTTCCCAGCACGCGCCGCCACTCGGCCGTGAAGGCGCCGCCGATGCCGCGCGGCGGGGGCTCGATCGCGGATGGTTCGGCAGGTGGCGTCGTCTCGAACCAGCCGCTGCGCGTCAGGTTCGCCATGCGCAGCCAGGCCAGGCCGGCAAACAGCAGCGCGAGGCCCGCGAGCGCCGCAAAGGGGATGGCGGATTCCGTCACGGGCAATCCACGCGCCGCCTGTCCGAGCAGAACGGCCATGTACCAGCGCAGCGGCAGGATCGCGCTCCACACATGTGCAAACGCATTCATGCCGACCGTGGGAAAGCCGACGCCGGCATAGCCGAATGCGGGAGAGGCAAACAGGCCCGCAAGTCCGAGCCCGGTCGCGAGGTCGCGGACCAGGAGCTGGAGCAGGGCGCCCAGCGACAGATAGGCAATGATCAGGAGCGAGCCGGCGGCGATCATCAGCGGCAGGTCTCCTCTAAAGGGGACTTCCAGCTCGCCCTCCAGCA
>Ga0307510_10012588_pt1 | contig 10029 bp, 8 predicted proteins | sample 12_EM_MG_FD_207224 | JGI IMG/M metagenome (GOLD analysis project Ga0307510, IMG submission 207224) | Populus trichocarpa ectomycorrhiza microbial communities from riparian zone in the Pacific Northwest, United States - 12_EM | ecosystem: Host-associated > Plants > Roots > Unclassified | place... | reverse complement strand
CTTCACCACTCAGAATTTCCCACTGCCCTTCCCCGTTCTCGTAACTGTTGCTCCAACCTTGTGGTTCCTGTTGTCGCCCTCAACCACTCCGGGCTGTAATATTTTCACTACTGCCCACCCTCAGCTTCCCACCGCAGCAACAACAACAGGTTGCTGCCGCTGCTCTCTCCCCTCGTTTCTGTTACCTACCTATCCCAAGTACGCCGTACTGTTACTCCCTCTCTTCCAGTATACTTTATCCTTTACCATTTTCCCCTCTTTGAAATAATATTTCAATACTGTACACCTCAGTCGAGGCGTGTCACTATGGCGGGCAGCCCTCAGTCGCCTCCCCCCGCTCCTGCAATCAGTGTATCTTCACCTTCATCTGCTATCCCCGCAAAACGCCCCCTCTCCGACGGGAATAGCAACGCCAACAATCATGGAAATGGCAACGGTGTGAATAACCACAACTCTTCCTCTCCTCCTTCCAATTCTGCTTTTTCAACGCCCGCTCACGCGTCCATCTCAGCTCCTCCAACAAAAAAGGTCTTAGAGAGGAATCAAGCTTGTTTGTCTTGTCGCTCGCGCAAGAGGAAATGCGATGTTAGTCCCTCTCCCTCCTCCTCTTGCTCCTGTTTTTTTCTCTATTGGATCGTGTTCTTATCGGCTAGCCATGATTTATTTACTCTCTCCCAAATTGAAATATAAATATAAAAACAAGCGATGAATATTCTTTGTAGGAGGGGAGCTTAGGAGTGCTGACTATTTGTTGTGCGTAGGGTGGGAAACCGACTTGCGGCGCTTGTGAGCGCCTGGAAAGAAGATGTCAGTACTCACAGAATAGTCCTGCCGCTGTGACAAAGATCCATTCGTCATCTTCGGCATCTCATCAAACTCAAAGTAAGTTTCCTATTCTGGTGGGCTTGGAATATTTCGGTTGCGACTGGGCTTCTGCTCGTGCTGCAATATAATCGGGGGTGCGTATATGTGATAGATGATATTTGCATGTACTAAGTTCTGGTTCCTCAGAAGCCAGCCAACCTTTACAACAATGGACTCCAAGTGCGACAAACGAGGATCCCCATGCGCTTCAGATCGGAGCTCCTCCTCCGCGTGCCGACCGCTCTGAACATGTGCCCGCCAGTACTATGGCCACTTCTACCGTCGCCTCGGGTGTCGCGGTTTCAAACCACAATACTTTCACCCCAATCAACCTCGACCCGACATCGCAGTCCCCCACAGCTAATGGGAATTCCGGTCCGCGCCATGAGGTTATTCAGCCTTGTAACTTGAGCAAAAATTCCAAGAGACCTTATGACAGTACCGCCTCGAATCGTGAGGCTGGTGTCTTTGCGTGTCAATTCTTACAAGCTTCTCCGTTTGTGGGATTAGATGCTATTGACATTGTGCCCTGGACGGATTCACCGGCTGGAGTTGGCGTTTGGGATGATAGACCTAAAAAGAATAAAAGTCTTTCACCTCAAGAGACAGAGACTCCCGAGAGCACTAATAGCGCAGTTACATTGGTCAACAATGATTTAGGTGTGCTTGAGGAATTACCGTCACACGATACCATCGTGGAGTTGGTTGAATTGTTTTTCGACCAAATTCACCCAATCATTCCATGTCTTTACCGAAAACAAATTCTCGCCGATATTCAGCCAGGCGGTGGTTTGTCCAAACCGCAGCCTCTAGTGTTTGCGGTTTTGGCATTAGCTTCCCTGGTCCACCCTACACAAGCTGTACAGGATAGATCAGCTCATTGGCATGCCGCAGCCAAGCGCGGTTTCGATACTGCAGTTACCCGTGGCAATTATTCCCTTAACAATGTTCAAGCTTCGATCTACATCTGCATGTACTGTTTTGTCACAGCCGAGTTGTCTGAGCTGTGGATATTCCTTGGCAAAGGTTATCGCATGTCAAATCCACTTGGCTTGCATCAGATTGATTCCCCGCGAAGGGGAAGGTTTCCGGGCTTCCTGCCACATCCAAAATCGGAACAGGATCTCGAGGAGAGGAGAAGGGCTGCTTGGGGGCTTTATGTCTTGGATAGTTTTTTTTCGTGCTCCTGTGGTTGGCCTTTGGCTATCAACGATCGTGACTTTTGTGTGAATTTCCCTGTGGATGAGGATGTATTTCAGAGTGGGGAGATTGAGGTATGTTCTTTTTGCAAGCTTCGTTTGTGGCGCCCATTATATTAACCTGAGGATTCTAGAAAATGTCGCATATCGTCGTGGAACCATTTGCACACAATTTGACTGACCTGATCGGCCCTACGAGCGCCTCGTCTCCGCCGAGAGGACCCTTTCATTATCTCTGCAAACTTGCAGTTCTAATCGGGCGTATTGTTTCGTATAACAACTCTCCCATTGCTCCGACCGATAATACAGAATTTGAATCTCTTGAGACAACTCTCGCACGTTTCCGGCTTTCCCTACCTAGAAAATATCGGAGCATTGTAGGACTCAGTGCCTCAGAGATGACACACGTTACTCAACTTCAAATCCTCCTTCACGTCTGCACAATCCTCCTCCATCACCCAACCGTCCCAGTACCAACTTCACCCGTATCGTCCTCCTCAGACGGCCCGCTTCACCAAAACCAAGGCCAATCACCGGGCTCCTCAATCCACGACCACCCACCCGCTGAACCAGCCTTCGCCCGCTGCGTCTCGGCAGTGAACAACATTCTCTTTATCCTTAAAACCCACATCAACAGCCCGCCGCCATGCCCACCAACAGGGTCCCCAGTCGTCATAGACGTCCTGCAAAATCCCTTCATCACCCCATCGCTCTTCCTATCTGCGCGCATCCTTGCCGTGCGCTGGCTAGAAACCGGTCGGGATAAGGGCGTTCGCGCAGAGATCGAGCTGATACTCGGAGTCTTTGATCGGATCAAGGAGGTTTGGCCGGATGTTGCGTCAAAATATAGGTGTTTGGTACTGGCTGATATGGCGAGGGATGGGAATGGCTTGGGGAGTATTAAGAGTGGTGCTTCTGGGTATATGAGTAAGGAGTGTGCAGTGGCGTATGTCAGCACGGATAGGTGATTTTGTTGATGTATTGGTTCGTTTTCAAGTGCGGAGTGGGGGATGTAGTATTACTTTTTACTTGCTGAACTTGTTCTCGCTCCCTGTTGCGGGCTGGCATATTTTCTCCGTTTTTCCTTTGCCTTTTCTTATCTCATTTGTCCGGGGTTTCCGGGGTTAGCACGGTGGTCTCCTTTCCTTTTTTCTCTTGTTTCCTTGTATCGCGTTTTTGTCATCACACTCCTCTCTTTCCCTTTTTCTGGTGTCACTTCTTTGCTTCGGGGTTTGCGCGGATTGTCGCCGATAGAGGATAATGAAAATTTCACTTTTTCACTTTTTCATTTTTTCCTTCCCTTTTTTCCCCTCTCTCCCTACTTGTTGTCAAAACGGAGTATGAATCGGTCGTGTCTTATCACTCGAATTTGGTATTTTGCGCTTTTGTTTGGACGTTGGTTACTTGGTCGTTTGGTCGGTCGGTCGGTTGCTTGTTTTGGGATGGTCGGGGTGTGTTTTTAGTTGGGTTGACAATGAAGTCTTTGTTCTCCTCGAGTGAGTTGGGGTACTGTACCGTTAATGTGATTTATTTATTGAAAAGTTTCCTGGAGTAAGTATTTATCGTGGGAGATTAATTGCGTGGGGTATGGCTGAATAACCACTTGGTGTAAATGAGTCGCTGAAAACATAACCTATCTTCGTCTTTTCCCGGCGTAAGGCTCATTCACTTGCATTGCAGTCATGGCGCATCATTCGCTAAAACATAACTTTTCCAATTTTCACTGTTTCTTTTTTCCCCTTCTTTTCTTTCTTTTTCTCCTGTATCTGCTGATCTGCTGTGTCGTTGTGCGGGGAGTGGGTCTGGGAGGGAGGGGGAAGGAAGGACTTGTTTGGAGTGTATTTTCTGGGTTGGATCGGGGGGGGCGAGATTGGGGTTTTTCCTTTGTGTGTGTAAGTGGGTATGATAGGTAGGTAGGTAGGTAGGGTAGGAGGAAGGGAGTAGGGAAGGGAGCAGGGAAGGAAGAAAATACACTAGGGCAGTTTTGAGATCCATGATGTTCTGTAGTGTCCGTTTCTTCGGGCGGGAGGTTTACCCGTTGGGTGGCAGCAGTGGTCGTACCGGCCAACAGAACGGAATACAGAGTTCCCGAACAAAAGTGTGAAACACGGGGTTAGAAGAAAGACTTCTTAATGTCATACCGGATATGTGATACCACTGCTCAAGGTGATCGATAAGAACCGCCAGGGTCAAGAAACAGCAGATCGCGTATAATAGTCGACGAGTCTACTGATTAGTATAGAGATGGTATGGTATGAGTGTAAGATAATCTGAGTATTAACCCCCCGAATCACCACAATATAAAAGAGAGCAAACGCCTCCACACCCCCACCCCCGGGGGGCTCGCAACATGACAAAACGCCCGCACGCGCTGAACGTCACCAACTGCACTGGTGATCCTGACTTAGTCCAAGATCTAGCGCACATGCCGTTACTGCCAATGCCCGGATCCGGAATCATGCCTTCGGTATGATACCTGTCCTTCCGCTGGGACTTCCAGGGCAGGTGGTGCTGATAGGCCCTGCTGGGGTTAGCAGCGGTAGACCAGCTATGAATAATGGGGCCGTATGCTAGAACGATGCAAGTTGGGAATGCGATTTGGTAGTGGTATATTTGGTATGTATAAGGGGGGTATTATTATAAGAGTGGGTTTATGGGGGTGAGGAAATTGATGGGGGCTGTCAGGTAGTGATGTGGTTTAGCGTACGTGGGTGTGGTGGTGGTGGTGGTGGTGGCGGCGTATGGGTTATACGGAGGTAAAGAGGGGGTTTGTGAAGTAAATCGAAGCTATCTGTGCAACTGGAAGATTGATATCGGGGGAGGATGTCTTGACCTTAATTCCATCTTCGCACTTAGGAGGGAAATGAGTATCCTTAAATGCACAACTCAGAAAAACTTCCATATTCCAACGTCTTCCTTTGTCCGCCTCTCTTTCCTCACGATAGCATTCACCGCACCCCTTATCTCCCCATATAACCTCACCTAATCTCTTCTCTTCTCTTCCATTACCTACGCTTCTCTTTCTCTCCAGTTCTCTTTCACCCTAACATCTTTGCTTCGCTCCCAGCTCCTATTTTGTTCTCCAACTTCTAGATTATTCTCGTTTGTCCTTTGTGTGAGAGATTCTGGATTCAAGATATGTGGTCGTTGTTCTTGATGCGCCAGGGTCATGCTAAAAATCACATCACCAAGTGCCGGTGGTTCGCAATAGTTTGAAGTTATGCTATTGCATCATAGTGCTGGATTAATAAAGTAGCGTTGGGTTCTCATTTTATTTTATTTTTCCGGTAGGGGAGAGAGGCATGTACTAGTACAGTACAGTACAGGTTCCCCACCGTTTGATGCCTGGGACTTGGGACTTAGGTATTTGTATTGATCCTGTGTAGCGGAGGGTTGAAGAGTCGGATCGCACTGTGTGCTGAGTGGAAAGCTTGCGCGCTAAGATAGATTCCTGCTTAACTTTGAGTTTTTATCGGCACCTCAATTTTCAAATGTTGGTAGATAATTTGGTAGTCTGAGATAACAGGAGTATAGTTTTAAGAATCTTTCGTGTGCAAGCCCCCTGGTGTGGTCTACTAGTATCGCTCGGGCTGTGTGGTTCCGTATTCTACTGTATTGCGGTAATGAGCGAGTGCACGTCTGTTTGAAATTACACAGAATCTCACACACTAAAGAGATCTAGGGAGCAAACAAGACCTCCGCTTACCAAGAACTTATGAAGAGATAGACTCTCCTTCCCGTCACGTTCTCAAAATCTAGCTTTCAGTGGGTTAACTATCTGTTCCAAAGTCGATATTCGATGAAATACCTAGCTGGCGCAGCGGCCAAGATGCCGAGAGCCAATTAGTCCTTGTTGCAATTAGTAAGACCCCAGGAGCTCAATTCGCGCTTGTTATACAATGAGTTAATATTGGGCGGTCTGTCTTGTGGGGTAAAGAGACTTAAGAGATCCTGGCCTATGGGAGCTGGGGGATTGGAGGACCTTACCTTCATCAATAGGGCGACCAGGCTCGTCAAATCCTCAGGTGGTGGAGCCGGGCTCTAGACATTTAGGTTGGCAATCGGCGGGATAGCAGAAAAGAGTGAAAACATGTCTTTTGCTTCCTTTGTCTTAGAGCAGTTATATATCCTAATAGCTATAGATGTTTTAGCTATTTCCACTCACGCAAGTTACACTCTCCCTATTTGTCGACATGCAAAAACCTTTTTTTTTTCTTCAGCAAAGCGAGGTATGGACAGTGCCAAGTGGAAGACATGATATTGAGTGATGTTGGACAGGCACTGCCGGGATAAACGCATGTTGAAATAACATTCACGCGATACGATATTCACTTGACACCTCAGTATCTGAGTACATTTGCCAAATTGTCAAATCGCACATCTGGAACTTGCCGTACAGTACGTTTGTAAGATTTAATGCATTTCTCATAGTCTTTTCTTTCACAAACGTATGATACAGCACTCTACAACCGGGTGCCTTGAAATAAAAACGTCAACTATCAGCCCGGGAAAGGTGCCTCCACCCACGAATAACACCCACACGCTATACACACCCCGTACGTTTATTTACCCATTCACCTATCCATCCATACACCATCCACAAACAAAGAAAGCAAGCAAATTTTTTCAGTCAGTCAACACTCGGAAAGCCACAGCCATAACATAAACACTAGCTAACTCTACCCCTCATTCCTCCATCATGCCCCTGCTCTCCTCATCCTTCTAAGACCTGTGCGCTAAATACGCAATCCTCGCCTCCTGCGATGCAGTCTTATTATGTTCCTCTGGATTCGACGCCGTCGGCGTTGTGCCCGAATTCTGCCCCGACGGGGAGGACTTCTTCGGCAGGAGTCTTTGAAAAGCGGATTTTATGGTTGATGTTGTGGATGTAGAGGTAGTGCTGGCGGCGCTGGAGGTATATTCTTCTGACATTGTGTTTTGTACTCTAGGAGTAGTAGTAGGGTTTTTTTTGTATTTATTGTTTGGTCGAGGAGATGAAGAGGGATTGAGTGCCTTGAAGTAGAGGTAGATGTTGGTTGGTAATGTTCGAAATGTCGGTAGATTTGGATTGCTCTGATAGTGGGGACGGGTAGAATAAGGTGGAGGTGGGAAAGTGGGGAGGGGGTTTATTATATATTGTTTTCCTACCGGTACTATTATACCATGAAAACTTGTTAAACCCACTATTCACGGAGGGGGGCAGGACATGGTTTAGAAAATTGGCGTTTGATCCAACCTTCGACTCATAGTTTTTTGGGGATACGATAGAGCTATCCAAATCTGCATCCTGAACGATTGAGCGATAACCGCGGAATGGCGGAATGGCGGAGAGACTGGAGACGTACAGCACTAGCAAGGTGTGTAGTACCCACCTGCGCAATTAATCAATTACCAGTCATTCTGAGCCAATGAGATATATCAACCTTCCTCTTCTGGTCGATAAGGATCTAGAATTTTGGTAGCGTGCGGCGGTAAGCGTTGCAATACCGTTACTCCCCTGCCTGTAGTGGAACAGACTATCAATTGATGCTGTTGGGGATGCGGTGGAATGGTGTGTTCGATCGAGCGCATTCAGGAAGTAAGACAAGAGGTGGCTCACTCAAGACTCGATATTAGGAAGCCCGAGCACGAGTTACAGTTTCTATTATCCAAGTAGCAGTAGTGTTGAAGAAACGTTCACTCTGCTGTGGTGACGACTTGGGATACTCGTACATTTTATTCTATCCTCCGGTTCGATTCCTCCTGTTTTGCCTCCACGTCCATACGCGGGGGTTAAATTTCACAAGTACGGTATATTATGTGGATCTCTAGAGTCGGCCAGTGAGCCAGCGAAATGTCCATGGTCCATCCTCAATGCTCTATCCTCGACCGCTGGTCGTGGCTCGTATTCCGCCCATCTTCCGGTTGAGTCATGGTCATATGCATGGCTGCCAAGCTGTCATATCTCGGCTTTCGCGTTGTCTCGGATCGGGTTGGGGCGCACTTTTTGGGATGGTGAGGGCTACCGAGGGAGTAGATGCATCCGCGTGCGATGAGGGGAGAGGAGGAAGAATCGGAAAAACTAGGTGGTGGCGGAGCATTGTGGGCAAAGCCTCTTGGAGAGGGAGATAGTCTTGCTCCCAATTCTGTGATGTTTGTGAAAGCGACCTGGTCTGCATGCGCCTGCATTTGATGGATGAGTAAAAAGCATCAGAGCACTAGGGAATAAATGTCCAAAATGCGACCGAGATATGCGTCGGCCACAAGCTCCCCTTGCCAAAGCGCTTTATGAACTCCCAGCCAGTGATAACCGGAAGGGATGCTCCTGTAGGCTTGAGGAACCAGGGGAAAGAGCTAAGTTATCCGGTAATCCAATTGTGGTGTTCCGTAGCCTTTGAGGTCGAATCCAACCGACCAACCAACCAACCAACCCGCTCGGTCGGAGTCCTTGGTATCACACCTGGCTGCAATGTTCAGTTTACCGCTTGGTCCCCAGTTCGACTCTGGGCGAAGGGACTTCTTTTTGATCTCTTTTTTTCCCCCCTCCTAATACTCCGAATCCCGCATCTCTATGTCCCTCTCGAGGGCCTATGTTGTGGGAACTTGAGTAGTCTAACTTTATATTAGGACATTAGAGTTTCCTCCCTTAATAGGGGCTGGGGGGTTGTTTGTCTCGCCGGCAGTGTTGTTGGCACTTGAGGGGCCTTGTGCCATACTAATATATCCGGCATGACACGAAGGTGTGGTGAGATTGGCCGATGGCACAACCTGGCACAATGCAATTGCCGTTGGTCGGTTTCCTCAATTGAGGAAGCAAGTACCATTCAGGTTCTTCAGCGCGGCAATAACTCACACGAATGTGACATGGGGGATATTTGATGTGAACTCAGCTTCTTTAGTTTCCTCGACAGTTATCGACTTCTTTATCTCCCGGCTCTTTTATCATCATCGACGGTGCCTTTGATACTATGATACCTTTTGTGTGAGCGACGATTTCCCACTTTCGGCACAGTTCGGTTTCCGGCTTCTGATATCATTTCCCCTTTTTCCTCCGGGTTGTTCTTCTGTTTTCTTTTGTCTAGTATTCCACTCTGGAGAATACTACTTCCCCGGACGAAAGTCATTGTTTCAGTATCACCCAATTTTTGCTCTACTATGGAAAAACTGGAACGAATAGATTCCTCCGCAGCATTGCTTAACTGGCGCACTACCCTGTTCAATGACGGATCAGTGCTATCAGCACCCGATGCGTAAAGTTTCTGCTCCTCTAGATACTTGATGTATTCACGGGAAATCTTTCTTGCCAGTCTCCCCTAGGAACGTTTTTGTAACGCCGTAGCCGAGACTGATGGATGTACTGTATAATCTGGCAGAAGTCGGACTGACGCTAGTAAGGATTTTCTTGAACCTGTCCAACCACTGCGGCCCTTATGTTTAAACTGTGGCGAATTCGCCTTCTTCGAGCTCTCCTGTTGGTTCGGTTGCCTTAGTTTCGCTTTAGCCCCAATCCGACATTTGCTAGATTATACTGTAGGATCCAAGCGGCGAGAAGAGCTGTCTTGCTTTCCCCTGAAGACGAAGTAGACCAGAGCCACCAGGTGGAGCAGGTCGAGTTTGTTAGCCATAGTGCCTGAATTCAGCAGCAAAACGGGACGCGGCGGGCGTCTGCTGAGAAAATAAGATAGCCTATTAAAAAAGACAAGTGTAAATTATAGACGCCAAGCACGATTCATCAAATGGCATCTACCCTCAATAAAATTGACAATTTTTGTATAAGCGGAGCATATGTTCCTTTATCCTCTGCTGCCAATATCTGTATGATAGAAGGCATTCAGTGCCTAACTCCAGCTTAGCCCGAAACCTAAAGGGAACCTACAGCTTCGGCTTTCCCAGTGTTCCCAACGGGCCAGGCCGGCCAGGCTTCGGTAAAGCCGGGCCCGGCCTGTCGAAATTCTCTCGGATCTAGCCTGGCCCGAGCCTGCAGGCC
>Ga0307510_10012587_pt1 | contig 10029 bp, 12 predicted proteins | sample 12_EM_MG_FD_207224 | JGI IMG/M metagenome (GOLD analysis project Ga0307510, IMG submission 207224) | Populus trichocarpa ectomycorrhiza microbial communities from riparian zone in the Pacific Northwest, United States - 12_EM | ecosystem: Host-associated > Plants > Roots > Unclassified | place... | reverse complement strand
AGGAAAATGGGGGTTTTGAATCGGAGTTGTAATGTTAACAGAGGCTCAGCCCGCTTGAATGGTGGGGCAACGTCCATGGCCCATGGCGGTTCATAAGGCTCGCTGTGAATGTAGCGCAAATTTTGTCACCGTAAAAAAATAGTCTAGCGAACGTGAGGCTGCACAGCCGCAACCAACGATGCAGCTGGCAGTAAAAAAACGTGCATCACCAAGGCACATGTCGGACCGAAACTACTGTATCATGTGACCAGACTTGTACTGTGTGCTTACCTGAGCTGTATTACATCAGTGTAGTTGGCCCTCGCCGTTCCCTTAGGTTTGTTCTGCTTACCTGAGCTGTATTACATTACATAGCGTAGTTGGCCATATTTATCACTGCTCACTCTCCTTTGGTCTTCGCTGTTGTCACCAATGAGGCAGACTCCCAGCAGTTTACCAATGTCTATGGTCTGCCTGTCATGGCCATGAACCACATGGTGCTCAGAGTAAAGAAGTAATACCCTCAGGCTCTATTCACGTGCGCTGGTCTTTGGACAACCATGAGTCCAGTCACAAAGACTTGGCGAGACACATGCTTCAGAAGCCACCAGCCACTAAAGAGGCATTAACTCCAATAAGCCCATGTATGTATTGTACGCAGAGTGTGTACGGCTGTGAAGGGGGGCGGGGTTGGAAACCATTCACGATCGCCCTCAAGCCTCACGCGGAATACAGGCCAAGGAATAGAGAAGACCTGAAACGAACTCCACCAACTGTCACAATGATCACATCGTGTACAGTAGCAAGGCCATGCATGGCCCATGAGGCAGGGAAACAGCTTGCCACTATGCAAAAAATGAGTCCGCGGTTCGGTAGTGGCTCGGTGTACTCCGAGGCTCCCTTCCGCCATGCCCTGAGTTGTCAACGTCAACACACTCTGAGCGCCGTGTGGCCCATACCAAATCTGGTGCAACGCCGTGTGGCCCATACCAAATCTAGTGCAACTTCTATTCCTTCAGACGTTGGTAAACAGATGAAAGTCTGCCTTGTTGATGACGTCAGCGAAGATCAAACGAGGAACGAGAGGGAGCAACGATTTAGTGATCCTTTGAAGAAGCTCTGACTGGTCTTGACCAGCTTGACCTGCCAATTATCAAAGTTCAAATAGCCCTGAGGGAACGAACGCCGTAAGCCAGTGAAAGGCACATGGCTCCTGTATCATGTGACCAGTCTTGAATTGCATCGTTGGTTGTGCGAGTGCGCAGCCTCACGTTCGCTAAACTACTTTGTTGCAATGACCAAATCGGCGCTATATTCACAAGGGAGCCTTATAAAACCGCCATGGGCCATGGACGTTGCCCCACCATTCAAGCGGGCTGAGCCTCTGTTAACATTACAACTCCGATTCAAAACCCCCATTTTCCTTATTTCCGATGTCTTTACCTCACACCACTGGTAACACCAATGCCTACAGCGAACCACCTAACAGAAGAGCAGGGACCCTCTCTATGATAGAGCGGTGGTGGCAACGCCATTGCGTTGAAATTGCAAGTCATGGCTATGAGCTTCGTCCTCGATACGATCCTCGCTGGCAACCCTCTTGGCTCAAGTCGGGCAAGGATTTCAACGTCGTAGAAGATGGTCAACCAACAATAGTACGCGTCGTTTTGCTTATTTTTCATTCCCCAGCTCACGGCGACAGTCGGGGGCAGCAATGGACGCAGCCTGCACGCGAGATAACCTTCAGGTCATGCTCAAGAAAGTCCTCCCTGAAAAGGGATCTCACGAATTGGGTATCAACCAACTCTTTTCGTCACCAGAGCTCAAAACGATGTCCAACAATCATTGTGCGCCGCTGTTGGAGGTCATCGAGCTTCAGCGCCCCGAGCCGCAGAAGTTGATGGTGTTCCCTCTCCTGCGCCCTTTCGATCAACCCAAGATCCAAACATTTGGGGAATTCGTCGACTTCTTCACTCAGATATGTGAGGTACGTTAAATTTCCGCCTATCTCACTGTCATCCGTTAATTGGCCACATAGGGCCTCCAATTTATGCATGCGCGAAATGTCGCCCATCGGTAGGTCATAGCGCCTTCAAAATTGGGTAGACTTCATTTCTGAATGGTCTTGCAGCGATTGCACGGCCGGCCATATCATGTTCAGCGCATCTAGAATGTATCCGAATGGGTTCCATCCAATCAAGCTTGATCGCGATAGGAGTTTCAAGGGCGCTGCGAAAGCTTATACCAGGACTCAGCGTCCTCCTATTTACTACTTCATCGACTTTGGTTTGTCCCGGCAGTACACCTCTCGGAATGTCACGGATGAGCCTTTACGCGGCGGAGACAAGACTGCACCAGAGCACCGATCAAAAAGGCGCTGTAACCCGTTTCCAACCGACATATATTACATCGGAAACCTTGTACGGCGAGAGTTTATGGATGTACGTCCTGGTTTTCGAGATATGCATTCACGCGATTCAGCTCATCTTTCCTATAAGAAATTTTATGGTTTTGAATTCATAGAGGATTTGATCAACTCAATGACTCTCGAAGATCCGGCCAGGCGCCCTCGAATCGAAGAGGTACTCCAGAGATTCCTCAAAATTCGAGAGTCTCTGAGCAAGAGCAAGCTACGCTCTCCCATTGTGTCGAGAAAATCACCCAAGGTTTTGGGGCTCGTTCAATGGGCAAGACAATCCATCCGTACTGTTCAATACATAGTGTCCGGCTGCCCCTCGATTCCTGATCCTCATGTCCAATATGCGCAACGCCTCGCTTAGCTGTACCATCAGGAAGCAATTATCCCCATATTTCTTGACTAACTATAATCTATTTCGTCTATTTACGGCTGACCCAAATATTCATATTTTCATCAAATTTGTCTTCCTTTTTATCGTCCGTAGTACTTCACCATTTCCCCATGTCTTTCATTTAGAACTGTAGAATGTCTTTATTGCTGCACTCTGGCTACCAAACACACTACATTAGACGAGCGGCAACTGTATACACGTTCTGATCCTTTGACCATGCTGGAGGGCAACACAACAGCGCCTATGCAATAATCTACGCCACGTGATTGTCCAAATCCTACAACGATGTCCGTCGGTGACGCGCACTAGGGGTGACATGGGGGCAATCACCATAGGTCCTACATAAAGTCACCTTTATTCGACCGCGGAGAACATCGAGACCTCACACTTCACAGGGCCTAGGCGAGTACAGTACTTGTGTGGATTTGTCTTGTCACTGACGTACTTTGAAAATGGACATTCAGACACACTAAACTCGCGTCTTATTGATAAGGTCGTCGCCACCTGTTATCTGGTGAACACCATGATGGCCACGATATGCATCACATATAAAGATGGAACGTAGAGAGTAAGGTGATTCCAAAACAACAGTTCCTCCTTTCAACTTTTCGACCCCCTGTCCCTCTCCCAATAGTAGGAATGTAGGGTACTCAGGCTGTCAATGTACTGGGTATATCTTATCAATCCACTCTGGGTGCTTAACAAGCCTACACTGACCATCTAAATCATTTCCCCACGTCTATCTGTTATGGAGATGCGCCAGAAGTCTAAGGCGGACCACCAACTTCAGGTCGCAGGCTATACTCAGCTACATCAGGGGAAGATCCTGTGAATGACTGGGATACAACGCGGGGATTCGGATCTAGGGTGTCATCAGGTGTATCGAGAGGTCCAAGTTCCGTAGTAGCATTCGAATCGAAACCGGAGATTACTTGAGTGAGGTGGGAAGGTGTGAAAATTTGGGATGAAGAGAGCGGTATGGGTCCATAATCCAGTGGGCGGCCAGATTGGTTCACAGTGGGATCAGTAGATATGTGGGGCGCTGCAGGATCCGGACTGACGGTCAGTAGAGGGATCGGGGAAGGTACAATGTCAGGAACGAAGGAAGGAGTGGCGGCTGTCATATTCCTGGTGGGTCGCGACGCAGTGCCATGGCTTGAAGTATAAGTGTTGACCGTAGACGAACTGGAGGAGGGGTCTGTGGTTCCTTGTATTGGACTGGCGGCAGTGCCGTCAGAGATTCGATCGTTGTCAAGAGAGGCAAGATGAGACGACGAAGCGACTGGGATGTTATCGGGTAACCCATTGTATGACTGCTCATCCACCAAGTGTAGGATGGCATGGTCCAGATTTGGCGTAGGTGAAGGAGGGGCATCAGATTCAATGACAGGTGGGACCACGGATGGAACTGCGTCATGGTGATGAAGAGTAGAAGTAGTGATAGGAGTACTAACTGTCTCTGCTGTTCCGCCACCATCAACCCCATACAAGTTAGATGCAGAGTCCGTGCCGTGGCTGGGGATGTTGCACAGCTGATACTGATCGTACGAGGTGGGTCCTTCATGTAAAGCAACGTAGATAGGGTGGATTTCTTCAAGAATATTCAAAAGAAGGTGGTGATCTTTGTCACGTCTTCGTAGAACAACTTCGTTCCACAAGCCACAGAAGGCATGTTGTAACCCAGGTAGAGTATTTTCAACATTGTAGTTTGATGCTAGCGGCCAAAGTATATGTGATAGAGGAAATTCTTCCCAGTTGGCCTCGAGAAAGTTGCGAACAAACTGGCGAGTAAAGTGGACCAGGTTGGCAAGTAACACGCTGTCGCCATGGCTGAGATAGCCTTGAAGGATGTGTTCCGATATGCCCAAATGATGCATGGTGAGTGAAAACCAACGCCCATTGCGTTGCGTTACATTTGCGATGATACAGGCAATTATGGCTTGTGCAAACAAAGTAGTTTTTCGGTTGTCGTTATTGCCCCAGCTTATCAGAGAGTGTCCTAATTCGACGGATCGAAACAACGCGGGCCGACCTTTAAAAAATACATCAAGGATTTGATATGCTGCATAGTAAAGGTGGGCCGCATCAATAGCCCTGACGCAGATTGCGACCCGCCGAATCTTCGTTGTTTCGGGGACCAGATCCGATGACCAAGTGCGCTCCAAGAATCCGTCCAAAGCTTCAGCCTCCGTCCAATCTCTCAGGCTGTCTAGATTGGATTGAGGATTACCAACCGCCTTTGAGCTACAGAACCCAGGAATTCCAGCAAAAAACTGCTCTAGTTCGTGATCCTCGTCCAAAGACTTGTACGCCCACGTCAAGGCCCGGCCATCAATTTCCGATGGTGCTTTCAGAGCAGCTTCTTCGAATTCTTTTTCCATACCCCGCAAAATCCGTTGCCAATGAGTAGACCGTAAGTTGTATGCGCGTTGCCGGATTGAAGGTCCAAGGTTGCATCGATTTGCGATCCACGTGAGAATTCGGAACAATGTAAACCGTATTCCAGTGTAAAGATACCATGCCGATGAAGAAAGCGGAGCGTAGTATGGACTGTCATGTCGAAACATCGGCATCAATGTGATCCACATGTACATCCCTGTACAAAATCCGACCCACGATATCGTCACCTTGAAAACTGTATGATTGATATTGAAAAGGAACACAGCGAGGCCCGCAAAGAAGAGGAAGAGAGAGAGGTGTAACAATGAGGGCAACGCTTCGACTGCCCACGGAAGGTGAAGCTTGTCGACGCCCTCCGCAAAGAACGCCCGGATTCGTGCTCGTTTGTGTGGACTGTGTCGTGTCTGAGTGAACTTCATGTATCGACGGGCCCATTGCTGCAGTAATGTTGCCAAAAGTGCGCATGTGAGACTGATGACCAGGCTGAGAAACCAGAGCGAGTTGACCCATACGGCAGAGGTTGGTGGAGAAAATGTGGACGGATCGGAAAGTGAGGGGGGCATGACGATCTGGGAGCCATTGAGGATCTGATAGATGTTCGCGAGGTAGAACGCCGAGATGTCCTGGGAACTTGGCTTGAGGTCCTGGACGGACACAGCGACTAATGCTGCGACGGCGGCAGAGAATAAACCAGTCTTCGACCTCGGGGTGAATGTGCGTAGAGGCATGACAGAATGACGACTCACAAAGATCAGAATACCATCTGCGTCTCCTGTCCAGTTCTCCGTTATCCTCTTGTCCTCTTCTCCAGCCAGCTGCAAGTACATCGAAAAGAGTGGTCCGGATCCATCGACAAATCCCGATTCTCCCCAAGGTGGATGGTTTTGTCCTAGCTGAAGTGGGTGACCTATACATTGAACCCGTTAAGCAAATGCGGCTCCCATGGGAGAGTGTAGGGAATTATTGGCACCGGTCCTGATCTCCACATCCCGAAGTTCGGCCATGTCAATCGCTTCCTCAACAGGCCGGGACATTGTGAGGTCAGACATCGTGCGGGTATCGCGTAGTAAAAAGATGACCAATGTCCGCGGTGGCGGTGGCTGACAAGCGCTGACGCGCTGACAGTCAAGCGCCGACTACTCAGGCTAGATCGCTTTTTGTAGGCGCCCTCTGGTAGCTCGCGTCTTTCCATTTCTCCAGTCCTGGCACAGATTTAAACGCGTAATGAAACGATATGGTACATTACTTCGATGCGGAACAAGGAAGGCTGCCGAAGATTACGCCCTAGGACTATTATCCGAAATTGATCGTCGCGCTTTGGCAGTGATGCCAACTTTTGAGTCATTGGACGAAGATCACCAATCTGAGGCATCTCCGGCTTCTTCCTCTCAGTGTTATCCAGAACACCCGTGACACTTGGTTCGAACCGAATGGTGAGATCTTCATGCATCATGCCTTGCCATGACAGGAGCACACCAGTTAAGCTCAGTACCCCAGAACTTGTTCATTCATATACCGTAGAGTAGTTGGTTTTGTTCCCTTGGTTCCCGTGTTGGTTGGCCCATGCATTATGAGGCCCAACGCGTGCCCGGAACATAGCTGTCTCACTTTCTGGGGTGTCATCATCGCCAGAGTACATATTAGTTATCCAGTCCAAGATGCTCAGGTCAATCCCCAATAACTCTTTCGAAGCGGACGCCTCAGCGACGTTCTCTTACCCCTTCGAGGATCTGGTCGTGAAAGGCATTTTTTACTTGAGCAAGGAAACCGGAGATCGGAACACCCCAACATGAAGCAGCCAAAGACGCTGGGAGCGGGAGCGAACGAACGAGCGCGAGAGAGGAGCAGGCTATGGAAAGCACGCAGAGATGATAGTCCGTTGGGACACAAGAACGCGCACACAAAATTGAGGGAGCGGCACTGATAACGACTAGGTATAAAAGAGTGCGGGTCACCGGCACTGGCATCCGTCTGTGGATTTAAAGGTACGCGAAAAGAGGGTAGACTACGCAAGTCTATTAACTACTGAGCTGTCTACGGGTACGTGTGAGCGCGGCGCGTGCTGTCCTGTATGTCCATATGGTACTAAGGTGACGATTTGTCCATACAGTATCTAATCTACGCGATGAAGCCTGCCGCCGCTTTCGCGACACAGTAACCAGGTCTGGTATAGACGCGGGCTGCAAGGAGAGCAAATCGTAAAGGCGTGTAAACGAAGCAAAATATCAAGGACAGTGGCGCGTAGTCCTGTCGAAAAGTTGGCATCAACGTGGTCCACTGATCCCTTACTATTTCCGAACGGCCCGCGGCAGGCGCCAATATAGATGAATAGGCTGGGCTTCGTTCCCGGACAACTTGGCTTGAAGTCCTACTCCCGCTCTATGCCGCGAGTTAGACGTATCCGCGATATCCATGTGTCGATCTGCATCTCTTGTGCAATGTCCATCCATGACCACTACAACATCTCGGAATATCTCTCCTCTCCGCCGGGGTGACAGCATGTACCCCTATCGACCAGCTCCGGTCCGTGTTGCCGATTGTCCATTCTCTCACCACCGTCTCTGGTTCTTGGTACTGTGGAAATCAACACGAAGAAAAAAGGGTGTAAGGGAGAAGGGAGACAAGGGTGTGTTGAACGGGGCCCAGGCAGCATCCACAAAAACGGAAATCAAAACGAACAGAGTTCGTAGCGGAGAGTGTCCTTGTCCAGTCCTTGTCCGCGCCAAGATTTTAGCTGCGTCCACTGCCACAAATTCCAGAGCATATCGACAGCATCGAACCGACCGACGGTACCCAGTCGGTACCCTCACCCACTTCACCTGCTACACCACAGTCGTGATCCCCAAAGGCGAACGACCCGGGCATACGGGGCTCTACCCTTTCCTCCTCTTCGTCGATGTCCCCCTCCGTTCCGCGTGGCTGGGGCACCGTACTTGTCTGTGCGCAGGGCGCATCCCCCTCTCGTGCCTTTTCGGCCTTAACAGCAGCCTTGGCTTTATTGACAGCATCAGAAAATGACATGGGAGGCGACGTTGTTGACTTTGGAGTCCCCTTCGCCACGAGCCCCGTCAACCCGCTCCAAGAGGTGCGATCTTCCGGCGATGGAGGAGACAAGTGCTGGTGTTGTCTCTCGGTGTACGGTTCTGGAGTCGTGCCCCACGACGGCGACCTGCTCCTGCTCCTGCCTTCGTCTTCATCGTCTGAGCTGAGTGCCAGCTGGTCCTTTTCGTCGTTGTTCGTACCATTACTCTTTGCGAACCGCAGCACCCGCGCCGGGCTATCGCGTTAGGTCAGCGAGCCTGGGGATCAAAGTTTCTCGCTCTGGCCGGAGAAGTCGTGTTTGGTCGGAGTTGCGAGGATCGCGAGCCATGTATGTTACATTGCTCGTTCGGCGGCGAGGCGGCGTGCGGGGTCAGGGTGGGGAAGGGCACAGATGAAGTTCTGGGCTGTGATGCAGAGCGCGAAAGTCAGATAAGCGCATTCCCACAAGCTACGATTGCTCCTAGGCGTACCTTCGTCGGAATCATTCTTCCACTATCTCTTGTAGAAGTTCGCCCTCGTTCTGCCGTGCCGTATCACCTCCTTCATGAAATCTTCCCCGAGGGGCGTGTATCTGCAGAGGAAGACGTAAGTGATAAGTCTGCAACAGGTAATCAGCATTCGATCGCATTATAACTTGAAATGATTGGTAAGGAGAGGAAGTAACCGTACCCAATTGTCCAAAGATCGACAGGCTTCCCGTGCCCCCTTTGATCCAGTACTTTTGGGGCGAAATAACCCAACCTTCCTGCGACGGTGAGCAGTTCCACAGAGAAATTGAGGTGCTTGGCAATGCAAGGTCAAGTAACACGCATGCAAGACATGTTTCTGGCGAGAAGGTCCAGGGGACGTACACGCCAAAGTGGGCGATAGCGATATCCGACGATGGATCCTTGGTACGGAGTACGGAAAATAATGTTCTCCCGTTTGTTCACATGTCATGTGTAAGATACGAAGATCTCGCCGAAGATTGAGAGGTGGGAGGTAAAGATAAAGGGGGGGGTGACATACTTGAGATCCCGGTGGACGATCCCGTGGTCACGCAGGTACTTCATGGTGGACAACACGGATTTGGACATAAAAGCAAACGCATCAGTCTCTCATTGCTATCCACCGAGTGAAGAACGATCAAAACGTATTGAAGCACTGTTACGGCATCTCGTTCCAAAAATTGGTCGTGCTGACTGAGATGCTCAAAAGGGAAAAACAGCCAAACAGAGGGGGCTCCTTGAACCGCGACCACCACCAGGCGCGTTTTTCCCACGGTTGAAACCGGGGCGAGGAGAGGCTTAGGCCACATGGACCAATGCCCCCACGGAATCCACAGAACGAACCGTAATAACTCACCATAATAGCAACCATCATATGTAAAATGTACAACTGAACTGTTGAAATCACATTGGACCACCTGACCACCTGCTCAACTGAAATGACACTGTATGAACCAATGATCCACATGGGCCCACACACCCACACCAACCACGTGCCCACCACGACCCTGATATCTCACGAACAGAAGGTCTGCGAGCAGCAGAGCAACCAACGAACAGAAAATAATAAGCAAACAACCCCCCCTCTCCGAAGTGCACAGGCAAGGTACAACTGCCGTACACACCCACCAAATAAAATCACAATCACCTGCCCCCTGTTGGCAAAACAATAATATAAACCAACCCAACAGTGGATGTAGTGCTTTTGTAATGTACCCCACAAATTCCAGGAAGTCGCGTAACAATGTCCCACTCAAATTTCAAGGAACTCCTAGGCCTCGGTCCCATTATAATGCACCCTCCCCTTCTCC
>Ga0307510_10012586_pt1 | contig 10030 bp, 9 predicted proteins | sample 12_EM_MG_FD_207224 | JGI IMG/M metagenome (GOLD analysis project Ga0307510, IMG submission 207224) | Populus trichocarpa ectomycorrhiza microbial communities from riparian zone in the Pacific Northwest, United States - 12_EM | ecosystem: Host-associated > Plants > Roots > Unclassified | place... | reverse complement strand
CCCGACCATGAAGAACGCGCCGTGCGCGAAGTTCACGACCGTCAGCATGCCGAAGATCAGCGACAGGCCGAGCGCGAGCAACGCATACACCGCGCCGAGTGCGATGCCGGTCATGAGCTGCAGCATCAGCAGCGATGGCGTGATTCCTTCCATGGGATCAGGTCGCGGTGACCTTGTGGCCGAGTTCGTCGCAACTGCGCAGGTTGGCCTCGTTGGCGTTCTCGATCGCGAGCACGTTGAACACGTCGTACTTGTCCTTCATCGCCTTTGACTTGGACTCGACGATGACGACCGACTGCACCGACTGGTGATCGCACTTGCGATAGAACTGCTCGCCCTTGTACCAGTTGTACTTGAGCTGGCGCAGCGCGATGCTGACCGGCACGGAGTCGGTGCTCTTGGCGTTGAGCACCGCCTGCAGCACGCTGCGGATGCCGGCGTAGCCGAGCGCGCCGTAGTCGGACGGCACGGCGCCGCCGTTGGCCTTGCGGAACTTGTCGTTGAAGGCCTTGGCGGCGGGGATCTTGTCTTCCATGCCCCAGTAGTACGAGGTGCCGCCGAGGATGCCGTCGAAGGCGTCCGCACCGCCGGCCTGGCGGGCCGTGTACAGCAGCACCGGCGCGATCACCTTGGTGTTGGCCTTGAGACCGAAATCGGTGACCTGCTTGGCCGAGTTCACGAGGTCGCGGCCGAAGTTGCACAGCACCAGCACGTCGGGCTTGAGCGCCTGGATGCGCGGCAGGAAGGCCGAATAGTCGGCCACGCCCAGCGGGTGGCGGATGTCGGCCAGCGTGACCGCGCCGAGCGGCTGGCCCGCGCGCTGGAAGCCGCGCACCATCTCGTGGCCGTAGGCGTAGTCGGCCGTGAGGTAGACGATCTTCTTGCCGAACTTCGGGAACGCGTAGCGCGCGACGGCGCCGGCCGTGAGGTGCGGGTTCAGCGCCTCGTGGAAGGTGTACAGGCTCCAATCCTTCGCTTCGTTGATCGCGTCGGACTGGCTGATGGAGTTGAAGATGATCTTGCGGTCGCGCGACACCGCGTTGATCGACAGCTGCGTCGCCGCCGACAACGAACCGACGATGAAGTTGACCTTGTCCTTCTCGATCAGCTCCAGCGTGCGTGTCGCGGCCTCGCCGGGGTTGAGCTTGTCGTCGCGCACCAGCAGCTCGGCCTTGCGCCCGTTGAAGCCGCCGGCCTCGTTGAAGTCCTTGATCGCGATCTCGGCCGCGCGCACCTGGTCCTGCGCCTCGGCCGAAAACGCGCCGGTGAGCGGTACCGGGAAGCCGACCTTGATCGGCGCGCCTTGCGCCCGCGCGATGTTGAACAAAAACGGCGACGCGGCCACCGCGGTGCCCGCGCTCAGGAGGCGGCGGCGGCGTGGGTTGATCAGGGTTGGGTTCATGCTTGTCTCCAGGGATGGAAGAGGACGGCGTTGTGATGGTTCACCGAATGCCGAGAGCGGGTTGGGGCGGGGCGGTGGTGCGTGGCGCAGGCGGATCGGATGGGCCGCCGGTGGCGATCGACAGGTCGACGGCGGTGTCGCGCAGGACGGCGTCGGCATCGCGGAACGCGGGCGCCACGCCGGCCCCCGCGCCCTGCGCCTGCAGGTAGGCGCCGAGGTCGCGGGCGCGTTGCACCACCGCCTGCCCGGGCGCGAGGCGCAGCTGCTCGTAGGCTTGCAACGCGGCCGCGGTCGCACCGTGTTCACGGATGCAGTCAGCCAGTGCCATCGCGTCTTCGGCGGCCTTGGTCACGCCCATGCCGACGTGGGGCCGCGCGACGAAGGCGGCGTCGCCCATCAGCGCGACGCGGTCGAAGGCGATGCGCTGCGAGGCCACATCGAAGATGGGCTGCAGGAATGGCTGGGCGGTCTTCTCGAGCATCTCGGCGAACTGCGGCGCGAGCAGCCGTCGCCCCGCCTCGCGCATCGCCGCCACCTGGCGCCACGACACCTTGTGCGGCGCGATGCCGAGCGGGTGGTGTTCGCCGTCGGCGTCGGTCAGCAAGTCGCGCAGCGCGCCGTGCTCGTCCGCCGGGCGGTACCAGACGAAGTTGTAGCGGCGCTTGCCGCGCCGCGTGGTGTTGCCCGGCCCCGCGACCGGGTAGCCGATGAGTTGCTCGCCCGCGGGCAGGCCGAAACCGAAGTGATCGAACACGCTGGACAGCGTCGCGTTCGACAACACGGCTTCATCGCACACGCCGCGCCAGGCGATGTAGCCCGCGTACTGCGGCACGGCGTGCGCGGCGAACTGGGCACGCACGGCGGAGCGGATGCCGTCGGAAGCGATCAGCAGGTCGCCGTCGAACACGCCGCCCGATTCGGCGTGCACGCGCACGCCGTCGGCGCCCGGTTCGACCTGTTTGACGACCACGCCCTGGTGGCAGCGCTCCGCCGGAAAGGCCTCGAACAGCAGCGCGTAGAGCCGGCTCCACGAGGTCAGCACCTGGGGCATGGCGAGGCGTGCGACGACCTCGCCACTGGCGGCCAGTGCCACGCGGCCGTCGACCGGCACGCCGAGCGTGTCGTTCACCGTGACGCCGGCGCGGGCCAGGCCGCGGCCCAGGGCCGCGTGCGTCACGATGCCGGCGCCGCGGCCGTCCAGCGAGCCGGTGGCTTTCTCGAGCACGTGCACGTCGTGGCCGTCGCGCAGCAGCATGTTGGCGGCCAGCAGGCCGCCGAGCGAACCACCGGCGATCAGGATGCGGGCCATGGGGTGGGTCAGGTGCCGAGCGCGCTCTTCTCGGCCGCGGCGTAATTGAGTTCGATCACCACGCCACAGGGGTCTTCGAGAAAGAGCTGGTGCAGCCCAATCGACGGCACGGTGCGCTCGCGGTACGCCACGCGCTGGCGCTCCAGGTGCACGAGCATGGCGGCGAGTCCGTCGGCGAAGAACGCGATGTGGTCCACGGCACCCGAGCCCGCGAGCGCGGCCTCGTCGCGGTCGCCGAGGTACTTCTTCAGACCCTCCGGATCGTTGCGGTCGATGCCGATGAGGTGCACCACGGCGTTGACCACGTCGGCGTGGTCGCCGCGGTACATCCACAGGCCCGGGAACGGAAAGTCGGGCCGCGGGCCGACGCTCAAGCCCAGCACGTCGGCATAGAAGCGCCGGCTCGCGTCGAGGTCGGTGGTGCGGATCGAGAAGTGGTTCAGCGTCAGTGCCATGTCATGCCCTCCGGCGTGTGGGTGCGCGCGACCTGCCCGATGGGGTTGCCTCGGGCGGACCGTAGAGTACCGCCTGCACGGACAGCAGGTAGCCCTTGATGCGGTCGCAGATGTAGGTCTCGTCGTGTTCGGCGGCCTCGGCGCCGTGCACCGCCTGTTCGTACACCGAGCGCCGCAGCCCGATGTAGAAGATGCCGCCGTGCAGCCCCATCATCAGCTCCAGCTCGCGTGCGCTGGGCTTGGCGCGGCTCGTCACACCGCAGTGGCGGCGCGTTTCGCGGATCAGGCGCGGGAACAGCCGCTTGCGCAGCAGCTCGAAGAAGCGGTCGGGGATGTAGTGGTCGCTCAGGCCCGAGAACACGAGGATGCGCACGAACTCGCGCGCGCCGATGGCACGCGCGTAGTCGCAGTAGAAGCGCTCGAACTTGGTCTGCACGTCGAGCGTCGGGTCGTCGAGGATCTGCTCCCACTCGGCCTTCCACAGGCCCTCGAACAGCTCGAGGTAGACGCGGTCGATCAGCGCCTGCTTGGTCGGAAAGTAGTGGTACAGCAGCGTGTGGGTGACGCCGATGTTGCGGGCCAGGTCGCGCAGTTGCCCGTCGAGCCCGCGGTCGGAGAAGAAGCGGATCGCACCCGCCACGATCTGCCGCTCGCGATCGGCCGTGGCCAGGCGCGTGCGCCGCGGCGCGGCCGCCGCGTCGGCAGGCGCAGCCGCCGCACGCTGGCGCCGCGCGGCCTTGTGCACAGCGTGATCGACGGGAACGGCGCGCAAGGTCATCGTGGCTGGGCTCGGGTAACTACGCTCTTCAGATCATTTACCAGCTGGTCAATGTTGAGTAGCATTGTTGAACAACTGGTAAATAGCATGACCCGTGAAAACCCGAAGCGACTCGGCGACTTCTTTCGGAGCGGCGCATGGAACTGAACGGCGACATCTTCATCGAGGCCCCGCGAGAGCGGGTCTGGCGTGCGCTCAACAATCCGGACGTGCTGGTGCGCAGCATCCCGGGCGGCGAAGAGGTGCGGCAGATCTCCGCCACCGAGACACACGTGCGCGTGGCCATCAAGCTGGGGCCGGTGCGGGCGCGCTTCGTCGGCAAGATCCTGATGAGCGAGGTGCGCGTCGATGAAGGCTGCGTGCTCGATTTCGAAGGCTCGGGCGGTGCGGCGGGCTTTGCGAAGGGCCGCTCGACGGTGAGCCTGGCGACCGAAGGCGCGGGCACACGGTTGCGCTACACCGCACAGGCCTCCGTCGGCGGCAAGCTCGGGCAGATCGGCGGCCGCATGATCGACGCGACGGCCAAGCAGACGGCCGACCAGTTCTTCCTGGCGTTCAGTGAGCAGCTCGGCGCCGGCAGCGGCGCGACGGCGAGCGAGACTGCGGTTCTCGCCGACGCCGCATCGCCTGCGCCGCTCGCGACGGCCACGCGGCCCGCTGCGGTGGTCACACCCTGGGCCGCATCCGGCGAAGGCGTGCGGGTGCTGTGGTTCGCACTCGGTGCCATCGCCACGGCATTCGGTTTCTGGGTCGCCTCGGCCCTGATGCATGCCGCGCGCTGAGGAGAGACCGCATGAAAGCGCCCCTCTTCGACTACGCCAAGCCGCGCTCGCTGAGCGAGGTGTTCGACCTGCTCGCGACCTGGGGCGACGAGGCCCGCCTGCTGGCCGGTGGGCAGACGCTGCTGGCCACGCTGAACATGCGGCTGTCCGAGCCGGCGATGCTGATCGACATCAACGGCATCGATGAGCTCAAGGGCATCTCGGTGCAGCGCGCGGACGGCGCCGAGGTGCTGCGCATCGGCGCGCTCGCCACGCACAGCGAGATCGAGGCGTCCACACTCGTCGCGCGCCACGCGCCGCTGCTCGCGCTCGCAGTGCCCCACATCGCGCACCGCGCGATCCGCAACCTCGGCACCTGGGGCGGTTCGATCGCCTATGCCGACCCGGCCGCCGAGTGGCCGACCTGCCTGGCCGCGCTGGAAGGAGTGGTCGTGCTGCGCAGCGCGCGCGGCGAGCGCCGCGTGGCGGCACGCGACTTCTTCCTCGACCTGTACACCACGGCCCTCGCCGAGGGCGAGATCGTCGCCGCCTGCGAACTGCCGTTGTGCCAGCCTGACGACCGCTTCGTGTTCGACGAGCTGGCGCGCCGGCATGGCGACTACGCGATCGTCGGCCTGGCCGTGGCCGCCCGGCCCGGCCGCGTGCGGCTGGCCTTCCTCGGCATCGGCACGACGCCGGTTCGCGCGCGCCGCGCCGAGGCCGTGCTCGACGGGCAGCCGCTGACCCCGGCGTTGATCGACGCGGCGATCGCGGCGCTCCAGGCCGAGCTGAACCCGCTGGCCGACCTGACGAATTCGTCGGCCACCAAACGCCACCTTGCGTGCGTGCTGGCACGCCGCGCGCTGACGGCCACCCTGCCTGCCGCGCTGGCTGCCTGAGACGCTCACCGGAGACTCTCCCCATGGACGACACCCGAACGATCCACGTCACCGTCAACGGTCAGACCCACCAGTGCGCGGTGGCGCCGCGCCAGCACCTGGTGGACTTCGTGCGCGAAGACCTCGGCCTGACCGGCTCGCACCTCGGCTGTGAGCACGGCGTGTGCGGGGCCTGCACCGTGCGGCTCGACGGCCAGGTCGTGCGCGGTTGCCTCGTGCTGGCGGTGCAGGCCGATGGCCGATCCGTCGAGACCGTCGAGGGCCTGACCGAGGGCGGCAGCGTGCGCGACCTGCAGGACGCGTTCGTCGCGCGCAACGCGCTGCAATGCGGCTATTGCACCTCGGGCATGCTGATGGCAGCGGCCGAGCTGATAGAGGTGCAACCCGACGCGACGCGCGAAGAGGTTCGCGCCTGGATGTCGGGCAACTACTGCCGTTGCACCGGCTACCAGGCGATCGTCGATGCGGTGTGCGATGTGCTCGCGAAACGCCGGGCGACAGGCGCCTCCGCAGCGATCCACGGAGCCCGCGCATGAACGCACCCGAAAAGCATCCGCCCGCGTTGCACGCGGTCACCGACGACCCGCGCTACATCGGCGCGGCCGTGCCGCGGGCCGGTGCGCGCCGCCTGGCCGAAGGGCGCGGCACCTACGTCGACGACATCAAGCTGCCACGCATGGCGCACGTGGTGTACTGGCGCTCGCCGGTCGCGCATTGCCGCATCAAGGGCATCGTGCGCGAGTACGCGCGGCTGATGCCGGGTGTGATCGCCGTCGTCGACGGCGCCGAGGTGGCCACGGTCTGCAAACCGTGGGTGGCGACGCTCGGCCACCTGACCGGCATGAAGTCGGCGCCGCAGCACCCGCTCGCCATCGACCGTGCCTGCTGGCAGGGCGACCCGGTGGTGGCGGTGGTGGCCGAGACCCGCGCACAGGCCGAAGACGCGCTGCAGTACCTGCAGGTCGACTGGGAGGCCTTGCCGGCCGCCACCGAGATGGAGACGGCGCTGGACACCGCCACGCCGGTGATCCACCCCGAGCTCGGCGACAACCTGTGCTTCAACCGCAGCCTCGACACCGGCGGCGTCGATGCCGCGTTCGAGGCGGCCGACGTGGTCTGCGAGGCGACCTTCCACTTCGGTCGCCACACCGGTGTGACGCTGGAGCCGCGCTGCCAGATCGCCGACTGGAACCCCGCCGAGCGGCGCCTCACCGTGCACCACTCGCAGCAGGCGCCGCACATGATGCAGGACCTGTACGCGCGCCAGTTCGACTTGCCCGAAAACTCGGTGCGGGTGATCTGCAAGGACGTCGGCGGCTCCTTCGGCATCAAGGTGCACGCGTACCCGGACGACTTCGCGACCGTCGCATTGGCCATCCTGCTGAAGCGCCCGGTGAAGTTCATCGCCGATCGGCTGGAGTCGTTCACCAGCGACATCCACGCGCGTGAGCACCGCATCAAGGGCCGCATCGCGGCGAGCCGCGACGGCGACATCCTGGCCTTCGAGATCGACGACCTCACCGGCATCGGCCCGTACTCGATGTTCCCGCGCACCAGCGCGATCGAGGGCAACCAGGTCGTGAACCTGACCGGCGGGCCGTATCGGCACCTGCAGTACCGCGCGAACCTGAACGTGGTGTTCCTGAACAAGCCGCCGACCTGCCAGTACCGCGGCGTCGGGCACCCGATCGCGTGCGCGGTGACCGAAGGCCTGGTCGATATGGCGGCGCACCGGCTCGGCATGGACCCGCTCGCGTTTCGCAAGCGCAACGTGATCCGCGACGACGCCTACCCGACCGCCGGCGCCTCGGGCATCAAGCTCGAGGTGTTGTCGCATGAAGAGTGCCTGCGCAAGATCGAGGCGCTGATGGACTACCCCGCGTTGCGCGCCGAACAGGCGGCCCTGCGCGAACGCGGCGTGCACCGCGGCATCGGCTTCGCGGTGCTGATCGAGCTGACCAACCCGGGCGCGGCCTTCTACGGCGTGGGCGGTGCGCGCATCGCGGCGCAAGACGGCGCGACGATCCGGCTGGAGCCGACCGGCGCGATCACGGTGATGGTCAGCGTGGGCGAGCAGGGGCAGGGCGCCGAAGGCATCTTTGCGCAGATCGCGGCCGACGCGGTGGGCGTCGACATCGCCAAGGTGCGCGTGGTCACCGGCGACACCGACGTGACGCCGTATGGCGGCGGCACCTGGGCGTCGCGCGGCGCGGGCATCGGCGGCGAGGCGGTGTTCCAGGCCGGCCTCGCGCTGCGGCAGAACATCCTGAAGATCGCTGCCGTGGTGTTGAATCGCCCCGCTGATGCGGCGGCGCTCGCGATTCGCCGCGACGAGGTCATCGACGCGGCGACCGGCGCCGTGCTGCTGCCGCTCGCCGAGATCGGCCGGGTTGCGTACTTCCGCCCCGACACGCTGCCGCCCGGCTTCACGCCCGAGCTGATGGTGACGCGCCACTACGCCCAGCGCGACTACCCGTTCATCTTCACCAACGGCGTGCAGGCCTCGTATGTCGAGGTCGATCTCGACACCGGTTTCGTCAAGCTGCTCAAGCACTGGGCGGTGGAAGACTGCGGCCGCGTCATCAACCCGATGTTGGTCGACGAGCAGATTCGCGGCGCCATCGTGCAGGGCATCGGTGGCGCGCTGTTCGAGGAGTGCCTGTATGACGGCGCGGGGCAGTTGCTCAACGGCAGCATGGCCGACTACCTGGTGCCGATGGCCGGCGAGATGCCCGACATCGTCGTGGCGCACGTGCAAACGCCCACCGCCAGTTCCACGCTGGGCGCCAAGGGCGCCGGCGAGGCGGGGACCGCGGGCGCGCCCGGGGCGGTGATGAACGCCATCAACGACGCGCTGCAGCCGCACGGCGCCGCGGTGTTCTCGCAGCCGTTCACGCCGGAGAAGATCCTGCGGGCGCTGGGTCGGGTGGCGGGGTGACACCCGGCTGACGACTCAGCCGAGCGCCGGGCCGCCCCAAGCCGGCTGAGCACCCGCTTGGCGGGTGGCGCCGGTACCCCGCGCCGGGTGCTCCATTCAGCGCGTGACGACACCCTGGGAGTTGATCACGTCGACCTCGACGAAGAGACTCCCGGTGTGCGCTTCGGGCTTGTAGCTGACGTAGTAGCCGCCCAGGTCGAAGTCGTGCATCGTTTCGAGCGCGCTCACGAGCGCGGCGGGCGACGCGCGCGCGCCGGCCCGCTTCAGGCCTTCGACCAGCACCTTCGCCTCGATGAAGGCCTCGAGCCCGTAGAAGCTTGGCGTGCCGCGGCCCAGGGCCTTCAGCGCGTCGATGTACTCGGCCACCACCTTCACGCGCACGCCGTTCGGGATCGGCACCACCTGGCTGATCGCCAGGCCGTGCGCCTTTTCGCCGAGTTGCTTCGTGACGGTGGAGGTGTCCACCGGCGAGAAGGTGTAGAGCGCGCCGTGGAACGAGGTCTTCGTCAGTTCGATGAGCACCGGCACGGCGGCCTGCGAGAGCATGGTCAGGAAGATGGCCTGCGGCTCACCGGCGGTGGCAAGCCGCGCGGCGGCGTCGGCGTCCTTGGCGGTGGGGTCGACCTTGAACACGTTCGCGGTCAGGCCGGCATCCTTGAGCGCCGCGAGCAGCGAGTCCTTGACGCTCTGGCCGAACGGGTTGTCGGAATAGATCACGCTGATCTTGGAGATGCTGACGGTCTTCACGTGGCTGACCAGCTTGCGCGCCTCGTCGGCATAACTGGCCCGAACCGGAAACGCATACCGGTTCAATGGCGCACGCAAGGCATCGGTGCCCGACGTCAGGCCGACCGCAGGAATCTTCAGTTGCGTGAGAACGGGCAGGGCCGCCGCAACCGTGGGCACGCCGAACAAGCCGAGGAAGGCGGTCGGACTGCGGTCCGCGGCGATCTTCTTCAGGTTCTCGACCGTCTTGGCGGGCGCGTAGGCGTCGTCGAGGGTGACGAGCTCGACGGGTCGGCCGCCCACGCCGCCCGCTGCATTGACCTTGGCGATGTACGCATCCCCGCCATCGCGCTTGGCTTCCCCATAGCTCTGGAGTGGCCCGCTGAGCACGAGAGAGCGCCCGACGACGATGGAATCGGCGGCGTTCGCGGGCAAGGACATCGATTGCAGCGTCACCAGCAATGGCATCGCCATGAGAAACAGTTTGTTCATGCGAGTCTCCAACTTCCCTTTAATTGTTAACAGCTTTGGTTTGTCGTCTCTCTCTTTTCAACAGGGCGAACCTTGCCAGGCCGCATCGAGGAGCCGGGACGACGCCTGATCATGGCGACGTTCGACTTGTGGCGCAAGGCAAGCGGCGTCGCGCGCCGTCGCGCGTTGGGTATTCGCTGCATCCAGCGGTTCGGGACCGGGCTTGGCCGTCGGCTCGTGTCGTCGGCGCGCCGCGGCAAGGTGCCGCCATTGACCTCTTGTGCAGTCCGC
>Ga0307510_10012585_pt1 | contig 10030 bp, 10 predicted proteins | sample 12_EM_MG_FD_207224 | JGI IMG/M metagenome (GOLD analysis project Ga0307510, IMG submission 207224) | Populus trichocarpa ectomycorrhiza microbial communities from riparian zone in the Pacific Northwest, United States - 12_EM | ecosystem: Host-associated > Plants > Roots > Unclassified | place... | reverse complement strand
GTGGAAGCGCTTGCCGGTGGGACGCGGGTTGCGGGGACTGTAGGGAATAGTTTGAGGTCTGCTGCGGGGGGAGTATTACAGCGGCTCACGAGGGTGGTGTCCGGGCCTGGTAGAGAGTGAATATATGGTTGTCATAGCACCACAATTAGGTCCTAACGATAGGACATGGTTGTACGCGAGGGACTGCGTTCAGAAGAGAGTACTGCACATGCATTGATGAAGTTCCGACACGAACGGGTAGGTCCTAGATCATTCTTCTAAGAAATCTCAATCCAAAACCGTGAGCTTCGTAATGGTACCCGTGCGATAGTCGTCAGTATGTCAACTTGGGTACTTCAAATTCATCTGATGGGCAGGGAGCATGAATCACGCCCGTTCCATCCATCCAGGGTGAGATTTTGCAATCACGCCGGGAGACGACAATTTCCTGCCGAAGTTGCTCTCGCACCGATAATCAACAGAACGCCATTGATTTCCATGATGTGGTCATGAGGTATCGATTTAAGGGGATGGATCAGTGAAAACATACCTAAAAGGGCGTGAAGAGATGGCGGCGGAAAGAGAATACAAGGGCTGGAGAAGGTCAATTTCATGGAGTGGGGGTGTCGTTGGCACCTCTAACCGCTATTAATACTGACGGGTGGTTCTCGTGCAGCAAACGGCCATGTTAGGTCCGATTTACGAATGGCGGCTCGCGCTATATTAACGGAAGTTGGGGTAGTAATAACATGAGTGGGCCGCCATATGTACTACGTTTTGGGGGGGCGTCAGCCTATCGCCCACTCAGTACTTCATGACATTCATTGTACGTTCAACATGGCAATCTGTCGATAGCAACACATAGACGCGGTTGGGAGACGTAACGCGGCGGGACAAGCGACGTAGAGCTGACCGTGGCCAAATGCCAGATAGCGTAAACCGACGCCCACAAACAAACTTGACATTGACAGTGATGCGGAGAGGGGCGACGGATGGGAACCACGATGCTCCTGGGAACGGCAGACCTTGTCACTTCTGGCACTTGCTAGGATAGTCGGATCGCGCTGGCTGTGGTATCATCCGCCATGTTGGCTGGTGGTGGCAGTAGCCTGTATACTAAGAAAGCAATCGCCTGCGTCATCTCGACGGGTCTGTGCACTTGCTTGTGCTCGTTTACCGATCCTAACCCTAACACATTCCCTTGTGACTCTCGTCTTTCTTCCTTCCAAAGTCATCATCTGAGAATCTATGGATCATCCTATGATTGATCGAGCGTTGAGCGATGACCAATTGCGTAAGTTTGGGATCCAAACCCTACGTCTTCCAGTTGTCCGTTAATCGGTAGTTGTCTTAATTATCTACCATCTCTTCAGGCGATCTGCACGAACTTGACAAAGAGATTTCTTATTATCAAAATGCCATGTCGTCATTATCACCCAGACCGGGTCCCGGCCGCGCACACTGTGTCCAACACCTAGGATGTGCACGACTTTCTCGCTTCACGTTGTTACGGCAACAGGAAGATATCAATCAATCAATCCTCCACTTCACAGACGCAATATTCCGGCCACTTCCTTGGGATACATGCCCCCCATTCCTAAGCGTTGTCCAGATATTCTTTTTCCTTACGATCGCCATTTGTTTCCGCGTCGCGACCTCCAGGCAACCCGAACTTGAAGATGTCAGGTGCTGCATGATGTACCTTCGCTATCTGCGTGGACAATGGCATGAAGTCCCTATTGACGGGCCCTATTCTGTCAAAGGAATTCTAGTCCGCGCGTTGAGGGTTCATGTTACATTGGAGCCCGGCGATGTGTACCAGGACATCGAAGAGATGGCAGACCTCTGCAATGAACTTCTCAGTTCTGACATCGCGACAAAGTTTATATCCGAACCTATCACGGACTTTGCAAGAACTGTTCGTGCTCACCTTTTCAGGAACACCGCACACATTCCCCCCGAGAAAGTCTTTTGTTGCCTACGAAAGGGGATCCAGCGCCTACCCAATGGCCTCGATTTGCACGACGTCTCCATTCCACTTGCAGAATCTCTCCACAAGCGTTTCATGATGACCCATTCTGAAGATGACTACAAAGAGGGAATGGCTCTCATGAACAAAATCATTGCATTTGGTGGCCCTAGAGCTAGGAGTCCATATTTTGGCGATGCACTGTCTCTAATCCTCAGGTTTTCCTCAATTGAAATGGTGGCGCATGGGAAGCCAGAGCATCTGGGGCAAGCGATCTACTGCACTCGTAATTGTCTTGATGAGACTCCTCTTGAAGACCCTGATCGTCCTCTGATCATCGAATGTCTCTCTTCCCTCAATAAATTACGCTTCTCCTCCAATTCCATAATTAATCAATCAACCGTACTGTCCAATCGTCCCAAGTCTGCCGCGCTTTCATCACTCCCGGATCTGATCGCTTCTCTCCCTGATTTGAACAATATCCAGTCTCTTCCGGCAAAGATAATGTTTGACATCATTCGGGCACTTAACCCTAGCCCTGACACCGTCCGACTTACCGACATAGGGGGCATTGAAGACGGTATCAAATCTTGTCAACAATTGCTTATTTCTCACCCCGATATCTGGATTACTTCCTTCGTCAGGATCCTTTTGGGCCGCCTCTTTTTTTGCGCCTTTCAGTGCACGGACGAAATCGAGTACCTCCACAAGGCAATTTCGACCTGTCATGACGATATCAACGCCGACATTCCACCAACATTCCTTTCTGTCTTGTGTTGTGATTTAATGATATATTTGTCAGTCCGTTTGCAGCTGTTCCGTGGCAGGGACGACTTGAATGAAATCATGCAAGGGCTCGAAATGATCGTCAAACGTCAGCATTTAGAACCATCTCTCCTATTCTGTATCTCATGTCAATGGGTGGAGCTTTCACGCATCCTTGACCATCCTTCCGTTTCAGCGGCATACGGCTGCGCCATCTCATCAATGCACGCATATCTTACATTCGCGCCAACCCTTGACAAGAAGCATTCCCGGCTTGTCACGATGACCGCCACGATCAAAACCTTGCCATTGGATTATGCGTCCTATCAGATCCGCGCTGGTCAACTTAAGCAAGCCATCGAAACCCTTGAGCGAGGAAGAGCATTATTATGGAGCGAGATGCGCGGCCTGCGTCCCTCGATTGACCAAATTCGTTTGGCCGACTCCAGTTTAGCAGAAAATTTTGCTGCACTCAATAGGGACCTTGAGGCGCTCATCTTACCCATCTCATTGGACAATAATATTATCAGCGGAGCCAGTGTCCCCGAGGGGATGGATACGTTTGGGCATATCGTGATACAACAACGGAAGCTTGCGGATGATCGCGAGAAGCTTATTTCACAGATACGAGCACTACCAGGACTGGACAATTTCTTGAAACCTCTTTCTTTCGACATTCTCCGTTCCGCTGCATGTCGCGGGCCAGTGGTCATCATAAACCATTGCAAGTGGCGTTCGGACATCCTCATCCTACAGCAGAACTCTTTTCCCTCCCTCATTCCTACACCCGACGACTTCTATTCCCGTGCAAATAAATTGCAAGATCAACTACTAGAGGAACGAAAGAAGGGCCTCGATTCAGATAAATATGAGGATACTCTACGTTTTGTACTCAAGGAACTCTACGACCTTGTCGGCCGGCCACTGATCAGAAGGCTAAACGAGCTGAATATACCAGAACAGTCTCGGATATGGTTGTGTCCAACATCCGTATTTTGTTCACTCCCTCTTCACGCCATGGGTCCAATCCCATCAGACACCGGCTCATCGAGATATTTCCTCGACCTGTATATCCCCTCGTACACACCATCCCTTTCCGCACTCATCGAAGCCCGTAAGCCAGGTCCACATGCTATCAACAATGACAACAAGCCTTCGATACTTCTCGTCGCTCGGCCAGATGAAAAAATGCTAAAGGCGTTGAAAGAGATGCAAGCTGTCCAAGCTGTCGATACGCAGGTCACAACACTCTTCTCGGCAAGGGCTAAGCCTGCAGCCGTGTTGACGAACCTCCGAGGTCATCGGTTTGCCCACATCGTCTGTCATGGTATACTCGAGCCGGGGAAGCCATTTGAGGCTTCGTTCAAGCTTCACAAGGGAAAGCGCCTTCAGTTACTCGACATTGTACGATCTCAGCTTCCCGATGCTGAGTTCGCCTTCTTGTCTGCTTGTCACACTGCAGAGCTGACAGAAGAGAGCATCGCAGATGAGGTGATCCATCTTGCTGCTGCTGTGCAATTCTGTGGATTCCGGAGTGTCGTCGGGACGATGTGGGCAATGGCAGATGTCGATGGGCAGGTCTTGGCTAGATCCTTTTATGAGTTGGTTTTCTCAGACGAGACAAAAGTTGGGCACTATTACGAGCGAACGGCGGAGGCACTTCGAGATGCGGTGAAGAAACTGCGGGGGAAGGGAGGGATAAGTTTGGAGCGTTGGGTGAATTTCGTTCATTATGGTGCATGATTCACAGATGTCGGTCCGTGGTCAGTTTGTTTTGGTAAGCATCCGTTTTAAACTAATAGCACTGATCTGCAGTGATACGTGACGAATACCAAACTACTCCATTTGATGCAACTATACTTGCCCATTACTACACCCATCTACCTGGTCCATCTATTGTATTAATATGGATTTGAATGGCTGGTATTAACAACATTTGTCGGCACAGATCTATTTGTGGGAATTGGGGGAGACCATCTTAGATATATACTCATCTCTTTCGAGTACAATAAACAATAGACAATGTCCCGAATCACATGTCGGCTATAGCATGCTTGCCAATCCCTCAAGTGCATCAACAAGGGATGGTTTTAGATTGATTCTGCATTTGGCTACAGTAGTCGGAGTAGGAATGTCAGGGGGAATGACGGACTAAGCTGCCATCACCCTGCCATCTCTCACTGGCATATAAAAGGCTCGACGTGGCCCGGTCGTCTTACGCAGCGACACATCATCAACAGACTAGCGGTGTCATAAGTAAGACAGGTACACACCGATATCCGTGAACCAAGCATCTCCGCAGTCAGTATCTCGTGGTCCTGTCCCGGAGAGCGCACAAGCCAAAGCATGGCGTCAGTCATGAACGTGAAGGATGGGCCGAGTAGGCGACTCGCCGCCGTTGTGTCATTTGACACCTGCAAGGGTATGATAGGCTCTCATCAGCATTGGACTTGACCTCGTACGATCCCCCAAATGGTAGAGGTGAAGAGAGTGAGAAATGGGGAAATGAAGGGAACTCTGACGAGGATGCACAATCCGTGCTTCTGGGCCGCGTCGCGGAGGAGGCGCATGAACATCGTTATTTCTGCATGCCCTGTAGGCGCGGAGGCGCGTTCATGGCGCTATGTTCGTTGCTGTTGTTAGCTGATGCATGGCATTCGGGTTTGAAATGGAAAACAAGCCGTACGGAAGTGGGGGAGGCGACAACCGTGTCGCAATTACATTACCTTGCAAAGATATGCCACTTAGCTGTGGGCCGAGCAGAGCCGTCACCGTATCCAGCACTACAATTCTGAATCGATGTTTGAGCGATTCCGGTTCGATGCTAGCATCGTCGAGGGCTTATATGGTGCGTCTGGCCGTTGAGGTGTCGAACGTCGATGCGATGTTGAGTCGCGTAAGTAGTTCTTTGTGGGGTGGCTGTAGCACTGTAGCCAGTCTGTAGCCTCAGAATCCGGCAACATCGACCACGTGACGTCCTCCGAATACCCAAGCTTCAGTTTGCCACAAATCTACCTTCACTCGCCCTCGTCTCTCACACGCCTCGCCCTTGATCGATTCCTTCCCTCTCCCTCTCAAGTTTCCTTCTCGTCTCGTCTCGTCTCGTCTCACCTCACTGCCGACGACACGCAGATCGCCCACTCCCGCAGGTCGACGCCATGCCACAAGTACATGCCTCCTCGATATCTGTCATACCAACCATCACGCACGACGCGGGCGAGACCGCCAGTCACCTCGTTTGGGATTCATGTTTCGCTGGACTCGCATTTTATTGTGTATAGAATCATTCAGGACTCCTTTCGTACGTTCCTTTATTCTCCTTCTGTCTTAGACCACCGCCTCCACCACCTCGCGTGTAGCGTACGTGTACACAACCCTCCTCGCCGCGCCCCGGCCAAGCAGGCAAAAGTCCAGCCCCACTTTCCCTTCCTCTTTCCCTTCGCGTGCGTTTGCCTCAAGCACTTCTTACGCCCGTTACGAATTCCCCAGCCGTGCCGTTGGAGCCGCGACTCCGTGGCACTGGTGGGGTATTGGGAAGGAAGGCTAGGAAAACCCGCCAAGAGAAGAGAGTGCTCCTCGTCAATGGCAACTTGCTTACGCAACGCGGACACATTGGTTGCTTGCCTTGCTTGCCAGATTCCATCATGATGCATGATGCCTGTTCTCAGCGTCTCGCAACTGTGCAGCACACAACACGGCATTTCGCTCACTTGTCCATGATACAGTATGTTCAGCATTCCAGCTTCCATGCACCTTCGTTCCCATCGCCAGCATGGGATTCACATGGCTATTGATAAATTCGATAATTTCTGATGTCAGTGCCTCACACCATGACTTGAAGACTCGAAAAATGAAAGTGAGACCACACTGCCTAGGTCCAACAATTTATGCATATTATGTCGCTCACTCAGAGTGGCTCAGGAAAACGCGTCGTGTTAAGAACTAGCCTGAGTATCGTCCCCGAACTCGAAGTCACAGTCTACCTTCCTGTTCTCACTAATGATGTACCACGTCATTAACAAGCCTATATCGTGACAAGAACAACGAAATAAACCGTGGACTGCTAGTGGCAATCGGCAAATCTTGACTACTCTATGCATGTCGCTTACTGTCAAGACGTCTGATGCCCATCTGCGGCTGTAGTACTGTATTTTATTCGACCTAGACAGTACAAATAGAAACACAAAACAACTCCTGACGAATCGAGCACATTGCCAGGGCGATATGGGAGCAACAGTGGCTGTAGGGAGTATAGTACGTATCCTCTAATCCGTAAACCTTCTGAGTCCTTGTTCAATTGTTCTTAGGGTCTTGGCCATTCAAAAGTTGCCTGTCCACGTGCTCATGGCAGTACCCTGACTATGTTGGGGCCCAATCAAAAGAAGAGTGATCGTGATGTAACTAGTATTCAAGTTCAACATGGGTAACACATGGGTACAGTATTTTCAGCCCTAGTCATACCCGTACCCATCAGTACTCGTACCCACGTCCAAGGTGAAGGCCAGCCTTACAGCCACGCGTGAATATTCGTGAATGGTCACAACGGAGCACCCATCAACACCACAAGTCTTCACTGCCATTCCTGTCTCATACAGCCTCGTTCCGTAGTTCCCCTTTCCCGTACTGTGCTCCAAGTCCTCACTGCCCCCATTCAGTACATACAGCCTCAACCAAGTTTGCACTGTCATTACAGCTACAATCTATACAAAGGATACAAGTTTCAACAGGTTTGCACAAAGGTATAGGTATGGGCCATTGTTACCACATACGGGCAGGAGTAAGTGGTTGTCAATTCACCACCAGATAGGGTCAGTGGTGAGATAACAGTCCGTAACTCCAGTTCCAACATGAAATCCCCTCACTGTTGTGGTATTACTCACGCTACAGGTATGGAAACTATGGATATTAGATGGGTATCAAAACATGCATCCGTACCCGTTTCCATGTAGACCCATGTTGAACACTAGATGTGACACTTCCTGCAGCAGAATGGGTCTGTATAAGTGGTCCATGTGGTGCTTCAGTGTCAAACGGACATCCCCACTCCAAAGCCCACGTCAATTACTTCACCTATTCCATTGGCACCTACTGTTTGTCTGGCGGTATGCTACCGTTCGACTTATACCGTCCCGTTGGGATCCAGCAGTATTGTTGTACGTACAATTTTCCTGGTGTGCTTTCCGATTACAAAGTCCACCGACTCGTCCCTTGACAGTGGTGCTGACCAAACTATGCTACGCTTGGAGCGGTCTCTATATGTGAGTTGAAAAGATTGTACCAGCATCTATCATGCCAGGGCATGACTTAATCCTCACCCCCAGCTGGGAACACTGTACTTCTCTTGAATATGAATGGAGTGTCATTCGAGGACATCGCCCCTACCGGTGGATGATATGGGTCTGTAGATTTATGTGCCCCCTTTGGTTCCTCTGTTACACTGGGATCCCGGACTGATTTATTCTGTTTTGATAGATTTACTCACTTGCACGGTTGTCCGCCCTTATGACCGTACTTTTGACTCTACTCATCCGGGATTGTACGGGCTCATCAAATTGCCAGGTGTGTGTTGTATCGGGGTCGCCAGTTTTCTTACACCTGGGCCCTGACTAGGCCTGACTGCCTACAATCTTAAGGTCGTTTATGCCTTCGGAACTGTGAGCACTGGTGCTTCTTTAATTGTTACTTTCTCTGAGGGGAATATCACATTTATTCTAGGTTTTTACCTTTTTGACTATGTCCACCTCTTCATTCTTGATTGTCCTTCGCATGTATGTCCTCTTCAACACTCCCACGATACTATGACTTTCCCGAATCAGACATTCATTGACGTTGCTAGTATCGCTATTTGGAACAAAAACAAGGTTGCTATGGCTATATCAATCAGCGTGTGGGGCGTGAACGCTGTGCTCTTCATCCAATGTAAGTCACTTCTCCCCCTCCCGGGGTGATCGGAACTAAACCACACATGAATACAGTGATTGTACGTGTGATTCTTCAATTGCCAATATTTTAAATCATGTCCTTATCCCACCCCTACCTTCGCATTGGATTGGCCAATAACCAACTGCCAATGACCTGCGTGACACTCTACAACGAGAAAAGTGTACCCAATCCCATTGCAAACAATCCCATTTCATTCAATCCTGAAACCAATCCCGTTGCACCCAATCCTATTGCCATGCTCATTACCGACATTGTCCTACTTCTCACCATGCTTGTTGGCTTGTTTCGCCTGCACCGTCACGGGAGTGGCATGTTGGCCCAAGTTCTCTGGAAACAGGTGGGATACAGGTTCTTGTTGGTTGTGGTTCTTGAATCCATCGATGTTTCCTTTCGTAAGGGTGTGGTTTGGCTCTTTCTTACTATTGTAGCTTTGGTTCCGTCAACAGTAAGTCCGACGAATGTCTCGCCCATATTCTTTTCGTTCATCTCCATTTCACGTCCCAGGTATTCATGATTTTATATTGTGATGGTATCTCTTCTCAGTCTGGCTTATGACAAACGTCCACTAAATGCCACCCTCCTTGGAACATTAGCCATGATCAACATAGTATGTTTTAGTTTGTCACCGCTCACCCCGGAGATAGTTCCTTACCTCGTTCTATGCAGACGTTCCTGCTGTCGGCTTGTATCACAATGGCGATCGCTGCAACACGGATGCACCGCTCTCTGACAGACTTTTGCTCCGGTCCCCCCAACGTGTATGGTGTTCTCAACACCCTTACGTTTTCTTAGTCATTCCGTCAATTCAATTTAGCGCCCAAGAGGGCTTAGTACAGCAGAGCAGTCCTCCAGTTCAAGGAACACAGCAGATCAACGCTAGGTCAATCCCCATGAATCGAATGGAGATAGTGGCACATACCGTCTCCGAGCAGCATGGGACATGGCAGACCAGAGATGACGACTTGTGCATTAGCACAGATGAGCAGGTGCATGGATATCAGCACAGCTTCCTAGAGTTGTGAGATCATAGTGTGCTCTGGGACATCCTTTTCCCACCCCACGCTCTAGTGTAATCCTATTGCCGTAATGACACGCCGACTTGGGCACTGATACCTTCCTGTAGAGGAGCGTAAAGTCTTGGGCTTTTCTCCTTGTGTTTACTTTGATAATATGACAAAAGGAAGGATGAGGCACGGTGCAGGGTGCTACGTACTTTGCTGACGTATGAGCGCAGGCATGGGTCTCACAAGGAGAGGTACTACAGTATGGTTATGGCCGGGCGATGATGCACCTACCCAAAGGAAGGCAGTGAGGCAAAGCCGACTCGGTTGTTTCCAAGGTCAAACACAGTGTAAACATTTTGCAAGAACGGGT
>Ga0307510_10012584_pt1 | contig 10031 bp, 11 predicted proteins | sample 12_EM_MG_FD_207224 | JGI IMG/M metagenome (GOLD analysis project Ga0307510, IMG submission 207224) | Populus trichocarpa ectomycorrhiza microbial communities from riparian zone in the Pacific Northwest, United States - 12_EM | ecosystem: Host-associated > Plants > Roots > Unclassified | place... | reverse complement strand
TATATAAACCCTCGTGTTTTCCTAGAGTTGGGCCTTAAGCCTGACTTGGTTTAATCCCAAGTGTTGTAGCTTCCACAGCGCCTTCAGTTTTCGCCCGCACTCCGTGCAAGTCGTCTCGAACATCGTCAAGACTCCCCTCTACATCTTTCATTATCCCCACTAGTGTCTTGCACGTGTGCAGACCACTCATATCAGCGTATCCAAGGGTCAGCGATTAGCCACCTGTTATCCCTTGAAGAACAAGTCCCGCCACCATCATACAAACCCGTGCACGTCGCACCTTAGGGTCCTTGGCCCTTAACATACAGCCTCCCGAAAGCCTATCGCCCTATCAGCCTCCTTGAGTGCTGTGGGAAGCTCTTGGAAAAGATCATCGCAAAACGCATCCTCTCCGACACACACTCCTACGATATCTTAACTCCTACGCAATTCGGCTCACAGGACTACCACAGCGCTGTTGATGCCGCCCTTTGCCTCACCCACAACGCCCAAGCTGCAGTTAAATGCGGCCTTGTCGCCTCCGTCGTTCTTTTCGACATCCAAGGCTTCTTCGATAACATAAACATTGAGCGTGTCGTCCATATCTTTCGAAACCTGGGCTTCCCATCCTCCCTCTGTGACTGGGTCTCTTCGTTCCTATCTGATCGACAGGTCCGACTGTCCTTCAATGGGTTCAAGTCTGACCCTATCCTCTTGGACCATGGCACCCCGCAAGGGTCCCCCCTCTCCCCCATCCTATCAGCTATCTATACTTCCCCCCTACTCAAGCTTATCAACAACACATGGAAGCGACAGGGACTAAACATGTTTGTGGATGACGGCGCGATCTTTGGCTGCAACCATACCCACAAGAGTTCGGCCCGAATGGTTCAGTCTGGCCTTGAGGATATCACTTGCTGGTTGTCACGCAACGGCCTCAAGTGCGATCCTGACAAAACTGAATTCATATCCTTTGCCCCACGCAAGCCCTCTTATCTCATCGGCTCCCCGGTGTCGGAGCTCCGCTTCTACCTTCCCTCTGGGCCCCTTGCGGTCAAGCGGTCCAAGATCGTTCGTTATCTTGGCATTTTCCTCCACTTCCGTTTTGACTGGAGCCACCACGTCACCATCATGGCAAATCGAGCCCGGTCTACGGTACGTGCCCTGGGCATCCTTGGCAACTCCATCCGCGGGCTTGACTATGCCAATTGGCGCAGAATCTTCCATGCTCTGGTCCTTCCTGTCCTCACCTACGGCTTCCCCCTCTACTCCACCCAACGGCAGAACAAAGGCCTCATCAAGACCTTGCAAATTGCCCAGAACGATGCGATAAGGAAGATGAGCGGTTGTTTCAAGACTACACCCATCGTTCCCCTTCATTTCCTCATGGCCATCCCCCCCATTTCCCACACCCTCAAGAAACTTACCACTGTCTTTACTCTACGCATACAACGCCTTCCCCCCTTTTCCCTTATTCGGACCATTACCATTACAAATCCTGCCGCTGACTGGTACCTCTCCACAAATCCCGAAACGGCCCTCACGCGCCTACTACCCACTTCCTACCCTCCCTTTACTTTCCCTTCTCCGCCCTCGTCTAATACCTGGACTCATCCCTGGGTTCGCGACAACACCATCATTAAACTAAGTCGCGAATCCAAGGAGGCAACCAAAAACATCATTGAAACACCCCCTTACGATACTTTCCACCTTTTTGTCCGTATACTAACAAACCCTTCTCCCCCGTTCTCTGCAGGCTTTCTCCTATTCCACAGCCAGACCCTTGTTCATCATGGGGCGACACAAGATGCTTCCAGGTCTCAGGCACTCTTCAGTGCCGTATGCGAAGGCCTTATGTACACTTCCCTTTCAAACCACGTCCGCATTTTTCTTCCGGACCTTTCACTCTCAAACTATCTTTTTCACACTCACAAGCATCCCCTTCTTCTGTTTTCGCGCTTGTTTCATATGCGTCTCCTTTCCTTTCTCACGACGGATCCCGTGCATCACGTTGACATCTTCAGGTACTCAGTCAAGTGGCCTTGTCTGCCAGGCATCGCAGTGTTGGACACACTCACGGAGACGGAACAACGCCTCACCTTCCCACTTCCCCCTACCCCCCTGCTTCCCCCGAAAGCACGTCTCCTTCAAGACCTTCGAGAAGAATACTTTAACCTTCCCCGAACGGGCCGGGTCTGGCAATCCATCATCCCTCCAGACGGCAAACCCCCTCCCTTCTACATCGGCGCACTTTCACGCAAGGACAGAGGCACGTCCTCAGCCGCCATTCAATTGGCATGCGACCACGCCTTCACAGCGACCTATTCAGGCACCTTTCGGGTCAACGCGGGTGACAATACCCTCTGCCCCTGCAACCCCATCAGCTCAACCCCCACATCCCCTTCTCAATTCAATCGTCTGATGGCTATTTACCTTGCCTCCCCTCGCTCCCACCGGGCACCCCCCCTTAGTCTCCAGCGGCTTAGCCCGAGGAGGCAGAACACGACCCAGCACGTCTTGTTCGAGTGCCCCCTCCACTCATCTCCCCGTCACCGCATCTTCGGTCGCTACCCCTTTGACACTTACGTTTTTGGGACCGAGGATGGCGGACGCAAACTCGGCAACTTCCAGCGCGCCACAAATACCCTCCTCCGTCCCTTGCCCCCCCGACCAGATCCCCCTTGACTGGTAAGTGCCGAGGCAACGGCTAGGCTCCGTCACTTTTGCATCTTCAGAAACTTTCACATTTTCCCACTCTAACTTTTCCCTCTTCTACATCCTCTTTTCCTACCTGTAGTCTACGATGAATACTTTTCCGCACATGTATCTGCTTTCTCTTGTAGCTCGTCCGATGGCCTAGGCTAAGGACGCTAAAATAGAATTTAAAAAAAAAAAAAAAAAGACCCCCTCGGATGATGATTACAAAGAGGGAATGGTTGTCGTGGACAAAATCATCCGTTTCCGTGGCCCCGGAAGTAGGCCCAGTCCGTACTTGGGGGAGGCATTGGACTTGGCTGTCAAGTTTGACATAAACCAGTTTACCGTGGATGGGAAGCCGGAGCATTTGGAGAACGCGATTTCCCGCCTTGGCACCTACCTTGATAGCACTTCTCATGAACAGCCGGGTCGTTCTGTGCACCTTAGAACGCTTTCTCTCCTTAAGGGATTGCGCTCCCATGACTCCAAAATCACATCACTTACTCAATACAAGCAATCCATGATCTCTGAATTTGCCACACTTCCATCATTCCGGGATCTAATCACTTCTCTCCACGACTTGAGCCCTGTCAAGCCAATCCCAACCACGACATTCAGTACGCATGTTAATGCACTGAATCCCATGAACATCAAAAGCCTTACCGACCTGGCGGATATCGAGGACGCTGTCAAGTATTGTCGACAATTGCTGGCTTCTTACCCTGGTAGTAAAGTTGCCCCCTTTGCCCATAAAGCCTTACCCAATCTTTTCCGCCATGCATTTGATCTCACAAATGAAATCAAGTACCTCGATGAGGCAATTGCAGCCGCCCGAGACCATATCACTGCCCCAGAACGACATTTCTTCCGTAATATGTCACTTCTCGAGCTCCTTTCATGTGTGGATATCCGTTTCCACCTATCCGATCGCAGACAAGACTTGAACGAACTCATGGATGTGTTTACAATGGTATCCAGAACGGAAGATACAAGCCTTATTGACAAATACTCGTATTCGTGTGCATGGGCGTCACATGCGCGTCGGTTCGGACACTCCTCCATCTCGGTTGCATACGCCTCCGCCATGTCGTCCATGGAAGCCTTTCTTACATTTTCTCCCACTCTTGACATCCAGCATTCCCAACTTGCTGCAATGAAAGAGGATCAGAAGACCCTCCCATTGGATTACGCATCCTATCAGATCCGCATTGGTCGACTCGATCGGGCCATCGAGACCCTCGAGAGAGGACGAACCTTATTGTGGTCAGAAATGCGCGGCCTCCGAACCTCGATTGATCAAATTCGCTTGGCCGACTCCCGTTTAGCAGACAAGTTTGCCGTAGTCAATAGGCAAATTGAGTCCCTTACTTTCGCCTTCTCACCAATCACCAGTGTCGATGGCGATACTGAGGGGATGGACCCGTTTGGTCGCCTCGTAGTGCAGCAGCGACGGCTGTTGGATGATCGCGAGAAGCTTATTTCGCAGATTCAAGCCCTGCCGGGCCTCAACACCTTCTTGAAGCCACCTCCTCTCGACGCTCTTAATTCCGCCGCGAGTAATGGGCCTGTAATCATCATCAACCATTGCAAGTGGACTTCTGACATCATCGTACTTCTGCACAACTCTCCGCCATCACTCATCCCTACGTCTGGCGACTTCTATGCACACGCGAGGAAATTGCGAGAGCAACTACTTGAGGAACGAAAAGAGGGCCTCGAGTCGGACAAATATGAGGATGTTCTACGCTTTGTGCTCAAAGAGCTCTATGAGCTTGTCGGCCGGCCAGTCATCAAAAAGCTGAAAGAGTTGAATATACCGGAGCAATCTCGCGTTTGGTGGTGCCCGACATCCGTTTTTTGCTCACTTCCGCTTCACGCGATGGGTCCAATCCCATCTGACGTTGGCCCTCTACGATATTTCCTCGACCTATACATTCCCTCATATATCCCATCCCTGTCTGCTCTGATCGAATCTCGCAAGTCCAGCTCAGAAACTTTCGCCAAACCTTCAATACTTCTCGTCTCTCAGCCAGATGAAAAAATGCTACAGGCACATAAAGAGATGAAAGCGGTACAAGCCGTCGATACACAGGTGACGACCCTCTTCTCAGCGAAGGCAACACCCACTGCCGTGCTAGAACGCCTCCGGGATCATCCGTTTGCTCATATTGTTTGCCACGGGATACTCGAGCCCGGAAAGCCGTTCGAGGCTTCTTTCAAGCTTTTTAGAGGGAAGCACCTTCAGTTACTCGACATCGTACGTTCTCAGCTCCCCGATGCTGAGTTCGCCTTCCTTTCTGCATGTCACACAGCGGAGTTGACCGACGAGAGCATTGCGGACGAGGCGCTACATCTTGCGGCAGCTATGCAATTCTGCGGATTCAGGAGTGTTGTTGGAACGATGTGGGCAATGGCAGATGCGGATGGGTGGGACATCGCTAGGAATTTTTACCATTCGGTATTCTCAGACGGGACACAAGATGCAAATTATTATGAGAGAACGGCAGAGGCGCTTCGAGATGCCGTGGTCAGGCTGCGCAGGAAGAGAGGGATGACTTTGGAGCGTTGGGTGAATTACGTTCACTACGGCGCATGACTCTCGGTTTTCCGTTCGTAATCAAGTTGGTCTTGGAGCAGAGCCTTCATCACTAACTATTGACCTACAGAGCGGTGGAGAGAGGAGACTTCGAGGTAAGGTTGTTGGCGGACCTTTGGTTCTTGTATTTGTATTTGATACGTTTTGTCTGTCCCGGCTCATTCCGATCGACTATTCGACGTGTACGCGTGGCATGTACGAGAAGACGCCCAGACTTGTAAAAACTTGCTATTCGTCTTGTGGATTGAGGTAAGATCTACTATGCCTACACATTAGGCCACTTGGATCAAATATATAGTGCATTCTATATCAGTAAGCAGTAACGAGAGGGATGCAAGACTCAGAAAACGGAGCAAACATCTCAATGCAAGTATGATAAAATGGGTTTTACGATTCGCTGCTCACCACATTCCCTCTGGGGCCACAAATCCAGGGTCGCACGACCACCACCATCCATACCCGGCTTGAGATGTCCCGCCTCTCAACCACTTAGCATGCCTCTGCACCCATGTAATAGACCTCGAACTGCTGTTTGTCCTTCCCAAACATTGTCATGACGAGTGTTGCGTTTGATGCCGCGCAAACTCGAAAGGCTGACACTGTCCTAGGTATTGCGATTCAAACGTTGGAGGACATAAAAACAGGAGGGTAAGATCCCGAATAGCGGGATATGAAGGGCAGAAGATTGCCGCTGTCCATCGTTGAAGCCCACTGGAACGACCGAAGTCGAAGAAGTCAAAAGAAGTTGCAGCTTATTGGTGAGTATGTACGGAAGGAGGATGTGAGAGGTGACTTTGGAATGATAATACAAAGCAGACTGTGGACGGATGCCAGTAAGAATAGTGCTCGACTCGGGAGCAGGAGGCTGGACCGAGTACGTACTGGCGGTGTGTTCAAGGCCTTAATACATTGCCAAGTAAACGAACAACAATCGCGTGGATAGCCATGGCTAACCGCCCAAGTCACAGATAAGGAAGTAAAAAAGACATTCAAGTCACGAATTGCCTGAACGCCGCCCTGCTGGTCGTGAAGTAACTGATGCTTGGTGGAAGAAAGAGCAGGGAGACAAAGGAGTCGAGTCGAGGAGTGGGTAGGCGCGCGCTGTACCAGCCTGAGGAAAGGAAGGTGGGTGAGATCCAAGCTCACCTTTATGTTTGGGGGAGGAAGGACGCTATTGTTGCACAGGATTCAGTTTGGCTGTTGAAATCGAAGAAATGGAAGAGAGAGACCCAGACGACCTGATCCCATCTCGGTCCTGGTGGCCCGCAAATTTCAGACCGTACAGCGGCAAAATATCGGAACAGACTAGCTGGCAAACCCTGACTGGATTTTTTTTCAGGCAGAGTTGGCATGGGTCTACACAAACCATTGCTGGATCTGCAGGATGAGAATGAAAACGACAGGAATGAAAATTGCTACGTACTCATTGCCTAAAGGAGGCGAGCAAGTACGCTGAAAATGACAGATCCCGGTTACGTTGCAGTGTGATTATTCCATTCCGTAGATTTTTGTAACTTAGCTTCTGTCACAGTCATGGCAGTTGTGATGATGATGATGACAAGTCGTCGCAGTGTCGTCGCACATCCATCGTGGGAAACCACCGAGTAAGGTTAGGGTCAAGTACGATCACGCAGCTGCCAGTGAGACCCGCACAAACAGAACACTGACCGAGTACGCATTTTGGCTTTGGAAGGTCGCTTCTAGGCATTTGGAAAAGAGTCACTAAAATGCTGACATTTACACCGCTGTCTGGCGCAGCCAAGTCGGAACGCACCAGCCCTTTGGCATACCTCCTCCAAGTAGATGATATAAACATCCTCCTCGACTGCGGCTCGCCGGACTGGTGTCCAGAATCCCATTCTTCAACTACTGAGAGCGATGATGACGCGACGGAGAATCATTTTCATTGGGAGCGATATTGTGATAAACTCAGAGAGTGCGTGGCCAACAACTGTTATAACGGTCAGGTCCGAACCGCTTGTGTTTTGTTAACAATCGATGTTCTTAGGATTGCACCCTCCGTCGATCTCGTTCTTCTTTCCCATGGGGATCTCGCACACTCTGGATTGTATCCTTACGCGCACTCGAGGTGGGGTCTCAATGCTCCGGCGTATTCTACGCTCCCCGTGCAGGCCATGGCCCGCATAGCGGCAACAGAAGAGGCAGAGGGTATTCGCGATGAGGAGGACGTGGGCGGTACGAAGGAGCAGGTTTCACCTGAAAGCGAAGGCGATATCTCTATGGAAGACCAAGATCCCTCGAACTCTCCACAAGAAAATCAACCAGAGGAGAGCCCACAACCCGAACTTCGCTCACGAAAAGGGAAGTATGTCGCCACACCTCAAGAGGTTCATGATTCCTTCGACTCCGTCAATACACTGCGCTATTCTCAGCCTGCACATCTATCAGGTAGGACACGAAGCCCTATCCACTACACCCCGCAGAGTCAATTGATACGTGCTGTTTTACAGGGCGGTGTCAAGGTTTGACGATTACCCCATTCAATGCCGGACACACGTTGGGAGGTACAATATGGAAGATTCGCTCTCCAGCCGTTGGGACAATTGTCTACGCAGTAAACATGAATCATATGCGAGAGCGTCACCTCGACGGAACAGTGCTCATTAGCGGTGCCGGTGGTGCTGTCTTCGAGTCGTTAGCACGACCAGACCTGCTCATCACTGACGCGGAGCGGGCCAATGTCATTGGCAGCCGTCGGAAAGATCGTGATGCTGCTCTAATAGGTATGCGAGTGTCCTCGACCCCCGTTTTTCTTCTCGCTCATTTGGTATTCAGACACCATCACCACCACCCTCTCTTCACGGTGCTCTTTACTTCTCCCCTGTGATGCGAGCACGCGCGTCCTCGAATTGCTTGTGTTACTGGACCAGCATTGGTCCTTTGCGCGTCTCAAATACCCAATATGCCTTCTCTCGCGCACAGGCCGCGAGATGCTCACCTTTGTGCGGAGTATGATGGAGTGGCTCGGTGGTACAGTGAGCAAGGAGGATGTCGGCGAGGAGACTTCTGGAAAGCGCAGCAATAAGCGGAGACGCGAAGACGACGCTGACGAGGAAGCGATCGGTGCGTTCGCTTTACGATTCAAGTAAGCTCATTCCGCGACGCATCTCGGTTCGAAATAATGACACATCCTTCTCCAGGCACCTCGAGTTCTTCCCTAACCCACAGGTGCTTTTGGAGACGTACTCGTCGAAAGACCCCAAACTCATCCTTGCCATCCCTGCATCATTCTCACACGGCCCGTCACGATCGTTATTTGCAGATTTCGCGGCTGTCCAAGGTAACGTCATCCTTCTCACTGGTCGTGGCGAAGAGGGGACACTTGGGCGCATGTTATTTGACCGTTGGAATAAGTCCCAACGTGCTGAGGACAAGTGGGATAAAGGCAAGCTCGGCAGTAATGTGATGCTTGACGGCTCTCTTCAGTTACGCGTGAGTCTCCTATTTTCGTTAATTCTTTATTATCTGTATGCCTATGGACTTCCTCGACAGCTCAACTCAAAAGTCCCTCTGACCGGTGTGGAACTCGAAATCTTCCAACAAAAACAGCGGCTCGCACGCGAGAAAGCGGCCGTAGCGCAGGCAGCGCTGGCGCGAAGCCAACAACTTCTAGAAGCGGACGAAGGCGCAGACTCGAGCGACAGCGACTCGGATGCCGCAGACGAAGAGGACGTGGAACGCGCCCTTGGACTCGACGCGGAAGGTGCACGAGCTGACGGCGCGGACTGGGGTCGAGGGATGGACGCGGATGACAGCGGTCGGCAGATGTTGTCATTTGACATCTATCTCAAGGGCAATGTCTCTCGTGCCGTTTCGTTCTTCAAAAGCGCAGGGAAGGAAAACCAACGATTCCGAATGTTCCCGTATGTGGAGAAGAAGCGAAGAGTCGACGAGTACGGCGAAGTGATCGACGTTGCGATGTGGGTGCGCCGCGGAAGGATCATGGAGGAAGAGGCTGAGGACGAGGAGGCCAAGGAGAGGAAGAGGCAGGAAGAGGAAGCCAAAGTAAGCGGTTCTTAATTTTTATTCCTTTGCTGAGCATCGTGCGCTAATCGCCGTCGCCTGGTTTACACGTCCAGAAAGTCCCCGAGGAGGTACCATCAAAATATGTCTCCACAGTCGTCGAAGTGCAGCTAGCCTGTCGCCTACTCTTCGTTGACCTTGAGGGTCTTAATGACGGTCGGGCGACCAAGACGATCATTCCTAAAGTTGCCCCCAGAAAATTGGTCAGTCTTGGCCCGAGCGCATGAGGGATTCTGTAACAGGCATGCTGACCAAATACTCGCCTCGCGTAAAGGTTATTGTGCACGGTGGGCCCGCGGCGACGGAGGCCTTTCTCGAGAGCTGTGCGAGTATCCGCACCATGACGAAGGACATTTACGCTCCCGCAGAGGGCGAATCGGTGCAGATCGGACAGAACACGAACAGTTATTCAATATCGCTCAGCGACCAGATGCTGGCGTCCGTGAGAATGTCGAGGGTAGGTCCTAAGTGTGCTATGGCCCCCTCCCAACACTTGCTCACACGTTTGGTTTTCTTTTTTTTTTTGCAGTTCGAGGACAACGAGGTCGGCTTTGTCACGGGACGGATCACTACGAGTGCGAGCTCGAACGTGCCCGTTCTCGAACCGACCAATCAAGCGTCCTACTCTGCGAGTCACACCGCCTCGGCGCTGCCCACGGTGCTTGGTGCAAGACCAACGCAGCGCCTGCCCCACTCGACGATGATCGGCGAGTTA
>Ga0307510_10012583_pt1 | contig 10032 bp, 9 predicted proteins | sample 12_EM_MG_FD_207224 | JGI IMG/M metagenome (GOLD analysis project Ga0307510, IMG submission 207224) | Populus trichocarpa ectomycorrhiza microbial communities from riparian zone in the Pacific Northwest, United States - 12_EM | ecosystem: Host-associated > Plants > Roots > Unclassified | place... | reverse complement strand
CGAACGAGCGTCCGTCGTGTTGGTGAACTTCGAGTACAGGGTGTCAGCCGTCAGTGTCAGATTGTCACTCGCCGCATACTGCAGCACGAGCGTCCCACCGACGCGCTGTCGATCCTCGAAGGTCACTTTGGTATCGAAGTTCTGTGGAACAAACAGGTTGCCCTGCGGGTTGGCTGCTCCGGTCGCGACACCTGCGCCGCCGTTGATTGCCGCAGGGGGAGTACCGCCGTTGACGATCCAGCCATCGGTTTGTGCCTGGTTCAGCCGGTCCTTGCGCCGTTGATAGCTGCCTGACACCAGCACACCCAACCGTCCGTCGGCGAACCGGTCACTGGCCAGAAACGCGAGATCCGGCTCGGCCTTCTTGGCGTTCGCGTCATAGTTGGCATCCGCCGAGCCGGAGAATTTGAAGCCGGAATAATCGAAGGGTCGCGCCGTTTTGATGTCGATTGCGGCGCCGACGCCGCCGGACTGCAGGTGCGCGGTCGAGGACTTGAAGACTTCGACACCGGACACCAGCTCGGAGGCGAGCGTGTCGAATGAAAAGGCCCGGCCACTGGCCTGCGCCGGATCGGTCGGGGTGGCGATCTGGCGTCCATTCAACAACAACGTGTTGAATTCGGGGCCGAAGCCGCGGACCGTGACAAACGCGCCCTCGCCGCCCGAACGGTCGATGGACACACCGGTAATGCGCTGCAGCGACTCCGCCAGGTTGGTGTCGGGCAGCTTGCCGATGTCCTGGGGCGCGATGGCGTCGACTATCCCCAGGGAGTCGCGCTTGATGGTCATGGCGTTGACCAGTGACGCACGCGTGCCGGTGACGACGACTTCCGCTACTTCATCATTCTGCGGCCGTTGCGCAGGCGGTGCACCGCTGTCCGCCTGGGCGAGGCGGATATAACCCGGGTACGGGTCGAGCATCGTCGATGAGATCGGAGGCGAGCTGCCCTGGCTGGGCTTATCGCCAGCCCTTGTGCCGGAGGTTGGTTTCCCGGCGGTGGGCATCAAACGAATGGTAGCGGTATTTTCGCCGCTGTAGACCGCTTCGAGGCCGGTGCCGCGCAACATCTGTTCGAGGGCGGCCCGCTTCTCGAGCTGACCGGTCACAGGGGCGGCCGTAGCGTGACTGACGACATCGTAACGATACAGAAGCTGCATCTTCGCCTGCGCGGCGAAGTCTTTCAGCGCATCCGGTAACGGTTGGGGTGCGATGTCGAATTGCGCGGGATCCGCGCTCGCCCGCCCTGGCGTCGCCAGAAGCAGCCCCGATGCGCAGGCCAAAGCCTGCAAAACAGCCAACCGGACCAAACCGTTGGTCGCTCTCATTCCCCCTCCCCCTTCCTTGCAACGAGCCTTCAGTTATTACGACCCGCGAGGGTGCGGAAACCCCCAGTCCATTTAACTTGCGACGGAAGTCGCGGTCCCGGCTGCCGGGCGACTACCATAATTGTCGCTGTATGTCGTCCAGTATCGCGATCGAGATGAGTCCCCGCTCGCAGCCCAAGCCGGGCTTCCCGGTAGCGGAAGCGCTGCTGGGCCTGAGTGTGTTTGCCGCGGTCTGCATCTCGATCTTCCTGACGCGGGTGCCCGGCGGCATCGCACTGTTCTGGCCAGGCAGCGCCATCGCGGGCGCCGTTTTGATCCGCCTGCAGCGCGTGCGCTGGATTGCCGCAACTGTCTTCATTTTCACGTCCCTCACCCTCGCCAGCATCATTGCGGCGCACCGGCCGTGGCCCATTGCTGCCGCGTTCGCGGCGGTCAATCTCATCGAGATTGCGCTGATGGTGGTCGCCTTCCGGTTTGTCTGGCGACTCCCCTATCCCAACATCACGGTCGATCACGCCGCCCTGATGACGGCGCTGTTTGGTATCTGGATTCCCGCCATCGCCGGTTGCCTGGGCGGCCTGTTGCTCCATCTGCTGTTGGCAATTCCCTGGCTGACGGGCATAGAGCAATTCTGGTCTTCCCATACGATCGGCGCCTGCCTGCTCGGTCCGCCGATCATACTGTTCAGTGTCAAGGGCCTGAAGCGCCTGGTACAGCCGCCGTTTCTCCTCCAGAACCTGTTCGCATTGATCCTGGGTGTCGTGGGATGCTACCTGACGATCCGCCACGTCCGCTTTCCCTTCGTCGTCATCGGCTTGATGCTGATTGTCATCGCATTCCGCACGGGTGGGTTCGGGGCCTCCCTGATGAGTCTCGCCATTGGACTGCTGATTACCAACCTGTGGATTGCGGGCATCCGGCCCGTCGGGCTGGATCCGACAATCGCCACCGAGGGCACTCTGTTGGGTCTGCCGGTGATTGCATTTCTCGCCACTGTGATGCCCCCCATCGCTGTCGGCCTGGGCAGCGACGCCCGGCGCGCAGCCGCCCGCAACCTGCGCGTGAGCGAGCGGCGCTTTCGCGAGTCGATGGCCCATTCGCCGATCGGGATGTTGATTGCAGAGCTCAACGGGCGCTGGACCTACACCAACCTGGCGCTGCAGAAGATGCTCGGCTACACCGAGGCGGAGCTGCGGGACATGCCGCCCGGAGGCCCATCGAAGCCCGATGACTGGAAGGACGGCAAGTCCCGCATGGATCGGCTGCTGTCGGGCGAAATCGACAACTACGACATCACTCGCTGCTTCCGCCACAAGGACGGACACTGGATATGGACGCGTGTTGCCGTGTCGATCACCCGAGACGAGGATGGCGCGCCGCTGCACATCATTGCGCAGATAGAGAGCCTGGAAGCACGCCAGCTCGCCGAGCAGAATCTCGCAGCCGAGCGCGACCGTTTGACCACCACATTGGCTGCGATCAGCGACGCGGTCATCACGACAGATGCCGATACGCGCATCAGCTACATCAATCCTGCCGCCCAGTCCCTGCTCGGCCTGGAGATGGATGTGGTGGCGAATAGAAAAGTCTACGAGGTCATTCACCTCGTCGACCCGCGAACCTCCAAGGCTGCCGCCAACCTGATCAGCCAGGGCGTCCTGCACGGGAAGGTCCTGCGCCGCGAGCTGCCCTGCCAGCTCCATCGGCCCGATGGCACGGTTTGTTGGGTCTCCGACGTGGTGTCGCCTGTTGTAGATTCAACTGGTGGCGTGAGCGGTATGGTGATCGTGTTTCGCGATGCGAGCGACGAAGTGGTCCGCAGCCGTGACCTGCAACATCGTGCCATGCATGATTCATTGACGGGTCTCAGCAATCGCATCGAGTTCCACGAACGGTTGCGTGAGGCCTTCCTGAAGTCACGTCATCTGAACCGCCCCGCCGCCGTCATTGCCGTGGACCTCGATCGTTTCAAGGCAGTCAATGACACCGGCGGCCATGCGGCCGGCGATGCCATCCTGCGCAAGGTTGCCGACGCGTGTCGCGGCGCGGTCCGGAATTCCGACACCGTGGCACGACTCGGTGGTGACGAATTCGCCGTCATTCTCGAGAACTGTGGAGCCGCCAATGCCAACCAGGTTGCCCGCCAACTTCTCCAGGCGCTCAACCCACTGGCAATCGAGTGGGACGGTCAGACCTACTCCGTCAACGCGAGTCTCGGGCTCGCCCTGACGTCGGCGCAGATGACCGACGAGAAAGCATGGCTCGCCGACGCTGACAAGGCGTGTTACCAGGCGAAGAAGGCCGGGCGCGGCCAATTGTGCGCCGCAACCGGCGCGCATTTGCTGTTTCCCTGAAATTGTTGTTTGATTCTGCGCGGGCGCGTGGGAATTAAAACATCGAAAACGGAAAAGGAACGGCCATGCAAATCAATAGAAGTGTCAGGTTGGTTACACTCTTGATCAGCGCAGCAGGTTCGTGTGGCATCGCGAACGCCGCCACGATCCAGGTCTGTCCGACTTGCAGTCACAAGACGATACAAGGTGCAGTCAACGCCGCAACCGACAACGATGTCATCAACATCGCCGCCGGCGTCTACTCCGAGAACATCACCATTGCCGGGAAGGCGCTTGCCCTGAACGGATCCGGCGGCACAAACGGCACGACGTTGGTCGCCGCGGCCGGGCGCGGACCGGTGTTTACGCTCGGCTCCGGAGTTGCGGGGGATCCGAATAAAGTGGTCGTCATGACCAACCTCGTCATTTCGGGCGGCAATCATAGCGGCGGCACAGGGGTGGGCGGCGGTATCCAGGTGCGCGCGGGCGCCTATCTGCAGATCAGTAGCTGCACCGTGACCGGAAACTTCGCCACATTCGGCGGCGGTATTGGAATCAACAGCCCAGGAGCCCCGCGCTCATCGATCAGCAACTGCGTGATTACCAACAACCTGTCGCCCGGAACGGAGCGCGGTGTCGGTTTTGGTGGCGGCGTTTTTGTCGAGAAAGGATCGGCCGTGTACCTGTACAACGATTCGATCAATTTCAATCGCTCGCGTGAAGGGGGCGGAGTCTACAGCGATCCCGGCAGCAGCCTGGTCATGTTGAGCAACGTCGTGAATGGAAACCAGACACAGCCCTTTTCCACGCCCCAGGGGCCCACCGATGGTGATGGCGGCGGAGTGTCGGCTTCGGGCGATTTCAACATCAGCGACAGCTTCATTGTGAACAATATCTCGGGGGGAACCAACGGGGGCGGCGGGATGCACTTGAGTGTGGCCGCAACCGGTGAGCATCTGATCATTCGGACGACCATCTCGCACAACGGCGTCGCCGCAGATGATCTACAGGGTGGCGGAATTCTCGCCGACGGCGTCGGCGGAACCTGGACGCTGGATCAGTCCTTTGTCATCCAGAACAACAACGGCGGTGGCGTAGTGAACCGCGCGGGCACCACTCTCGTGCTGAGCAATACAGTCATCAACGACAATGTCGGCGGAAATCTCTGCCAGCAGGACTCCAACGGTCTGTGCGAATAGCCGACCGAGGCGTGACAGTAGCAAAACCGCTGTCACGCTTCCTTCTTCAGAAGGGCAAGTAGTGGTTGGCCAGCTTACGAGCGCGCCGCATATACGGTCGGGTGAATCTGACCGCCCGGCGCCCATAGTCCGCCGCCCGGCCACTCAGATCGCTGTCGGGTACGAAGTTCGCGGCAATCACAGCCGCGACACAGCCAACGGCTATTCCCGCGACCGCACCGGTAGCAACGGCGCTCCAGGGATGATCTTCAATGGCCTCTCGCACATAACCCGTCGTATCCGCGGCTGATTCGCGCCACTGCTCGATTCGCGGCTCCAGTGTGTCGATGCTCGCGGCGATCCGTTCGCGCAGCGCAGTCGTGGCCTCTACACCCTCATCGTTGAGCGCATCCAGCAGTGCGCGCATCCGAGTCAGGAATTCTTCGATCGATGCCCCGGCCCGGCCGGAGCTGTTCATTGCGGTTCTCATCATCGAGAAACGCCCGTTGGCAGCGCCAGTTCCTGGGCGCTCAACTTTGACACGGAAGTCGGCTAAGCTTGGCTGCCTATGCGCTACATGTTCCTGATGTATTCAGAGGAAACGCCTGAAGGTCCCTCACCCGATGAGGTCGAGTTCCTCATCAGGACACACAGCGCGCTCATGAAGGAAGCCCGCCAGAAAGGAATCCTCCTGGCGGTCGAAGGTTTGAAGCCCACCGCCAACGCGACCAGCGTGCGCCCGGGCGATACAGGCACGAGCTACATTGTCTCCGACGGCCCCTTTGCGGAAACGAAGGAGCAGTTGGCCGGCTACTACATCCTGGAGTGCCGCGACCTCGACGAAGCCATCGAGTGGGCCAGGCGCATTCCAACCTCCTGCAAAGGTGGCAGCGGCGGAATCGAGATCCGGCCCGTCGCCGACCTTCCCAAACCCCTGCCCTGAGCAACCAGCCACACGCAGCGTTGGTTTCTGTGTTTCGCGAGGCGAGACCCCGAATCCTCGCCACTTTGATTCGCGTTTCAGGCTCCTTCGATCTGGCGGAGGATGCCTTGCAGGAAGCGTTCAGCGCGGCCCTGCACGCCTGGGATCAGGAGGGTCAGCCGCGCAATCCCGCCGCCTGGATCACAGCGACCGCCGAGCGCAAGCTGATCGACTTTGCGCGCCGTGCGAAAACCCGCAGAAAGACTGCGGAAGCCCTGGCTCATGAGCCCTCACCCGCCGATGTGCAGATCGACGTCCTCGCCGACGTGCCGGCTGGCGTGGATGAAGCACCGATCGAATACTTTCCCGACGATCGTCTGCGCCTGATCTTCACGTGTTGTCATCCGGCGCTGGCGCCCGAAGCGCAAATTGCGCTGACGCTGCGCACCTTATGTGGCCTCACCACCGCGGAAATCGCCCGCGCGTTTCTCCTACCCGAGCCAACATTGGCCCAGCGCCTCGTGCGAGCCAAGTCGAAGATTCGCGAGGCAGGGATTCCGTACGCCGTACCGGCACCCGCGCACAGGGCGGAGCGATTGCAGTCCGTGTTGGCTGTTATCTATCTCGTATTCAACGAGGCCTATTCCGCCACAGCAGGCGAGTCGCTGCTACGCGCTGACCTGGCCGCGGAAGCGATTCGCTTGAATCGCTTGTTACAGGAGCTCATGCCGGAGCCGGAAGTTTCGGGATTGTTGGCACTGTTTCTCCTGCAGGACTCGAGGCGTGCGGCGCGCATTGACGACACTGGCGCGCTGGTTCCCCTGGAGCTACAAGACCGTGGACGATGGGACCGCAAGCAGATCGCCGAAGGTCTCGAGTTACTCGAGTCTGCCTTGCAGGCTCAACATCCCGGGCCGTATCAGATCCAGGCCGCGGTGGCGGCGCTCCACGCACAAGCACCCACAGCCGCCGCCACAGACTGGCAGCAGATCGCCGCGCTGTACGGACAACTGATCCGCCTGATGCCGACACCCGTCGTTGCCCTGAACCATGCGGTAGCAGTCGCCATGGCTCGCGGTCCCGCCGCAGGGCTGGAGCTGATCGATCGCCTGGGGTCGTCTAAGGAACTGGAAAGCTACGCGCTCTATCATGCGGCCCGGGCGGACCTGCTGCGTCGCCTGGACCGAAGACCGGAAGCCGAGGCGGCCTATGCGCAGGCCTTGACGCGGACAACGAACTCGGTCGAACGCGCGTACCTGGAACGACGGATCATCGAAGTCACGTAAAAAAAATTGCAGCCCCCTGTCGAAAGCGACAACCAGCCGCGTCGTAGCGGTCAGAAGGTCGCAGGCGGTCTGCGACCTAAGGAGGAATCATGACGGCCAGATTGTGGTTACGAATTTCAGCGATTGTCGCGGGGCTCTTCGCCCTGGGGCACACCCTGGGCGGCCGGAAATACTGGTCACCGACTGGCGAGACCGAAGTGCTTCAGCAGATGAGGGACGTGCATTTCGACGTCATGGGCGTAAGTCGAAGCTACTTCGACTTCTACGTAGCCTTCGGGTACTCCCTGTCAGTGGCCATGTTCATGCAAGCCATCCTGTTGTGGCAACTCGGGGGCCTGGTCACCACGGACGCTGCGCGCGCCCGGCCCATGATTGCAGTGATTGCCACCGCCGTCGTGGCATCGGGAATCATCGCGTGGCTGTTGATATTCCCGCTGCCCGCTTACTTCTCACTCGTGCTGGCAGCTTGTTTGGTAGTGGCACTCGTGAAGGCCCGTTAGACCTGCGAGCCGAGACCCTGGATCGACTCAGGCGCCCTCTTCCACCTCGGTGGAAATGCTGCGCAGGCTGGCAAGCAGCTTCATCATCAGCGCCCGGTAATCATCCAGCTCGCCCGGCTCGAAGGCCGCATAAATATCGTCCTCCACGGCGGCCGCGGCCTTGTCGCAGGCCCGCAGCGCGCTCCGGCCGGCGTCCGTGAGAGAAACCTCCAGCACCCGCTTGTTGCCCTTCGCCACCTTACGCTCGATCATGCCCGTGTTCTCGAGAATGGCGATCTGCTTGATCATGGTCTGCGGCTTCACGCCAAACAGGCGTGACAAATCCGCGGAAGAGCGCTTTTCACCCTGTGCCAGCGTCGCCAGGATCCGGAATTGGACCGCTGTGATCCCCAGCGGCTGCAGCGCAGCCTCCAGTCGCACGTAGGTTTTGTACTGCACCTGTTTGATCAGGTACAGCATGCGTGGCTGTCTTTGTTTTCTCGCCATGGAGGCGAGTATACAGTCCCGGGCAGCCGGCCTAATCCGCCCGAAAGCGCCATTCGGTTTCCGACCTGAATACCTGCCCGGGTCGCAACACGGTCGACGGGAACCGGGCCTGGTTGGGACTGTTCGGAAAATGTTGCGTTTCCAGGGCAACACCCGCCTTGCGCCCCGTATAGACCTGCACGCCCGGCTGGGTCGTGCGCACTTCCAGGGTGCGCCCACTGACGGGATCGGACAGGCGCGCCGCCAGGCGCAGGGCTCCTGGCCGAGGCGGGTCATTCAACACAAAATTGTGATCGAGACTGAAATCACCGAGCACCGTCGCAGTCCTGAAGTCCAGCGCGGTACCGGCCACGGGATCGACCTCGCCTGTCGGAATTTTGCGCGCATCGAACACGGTGTAGCGATCCGCATAGACCTGCAGTGACTCGCCCAGGATGGCGTCCTCACCGAGGATGGCGTCGCTGCCCGCCAGGTTGAAGTACACGTGATGACTCAGGTTCAACACGGTGGGCTTGTCGGTCCGGGCCGTGTATTCGATCTTCAGGGCGCCGTTGAGAAGGTACCGGACGGTCACTGACAACCTGCCCGGATAACCATTCTCGCCATCCGCGCTCTCGTAACTCAGCGCAACGCCGTCCTCGACAACTTTGGCATGCCAGACTTTCGTACTGAATCCATTGGGCCCGCCATGCGATGAGATTCCCTGAGCATTGCCCGGCAGATCGTGCCGAACCCCATCGAGCGTGAAACCGCCAGCCGCGATCCGATTGGCGTAACGCCCCAACAGGCTGCTGAAGTTGGGGTGCGCTTCGTAAGCTTTGAGATCCGGAAGTGACAACACGACGTTGCCGAATGACCCATTGCGATCAGGCACGGAAATCTCGGTGATGATGCCCCCGTACGTCAACACGCGAACCACCATGCCCTGGCTGTTACGAAGCGTGAAGATATCTACGTTTTCGTGGTTTGCAGTGACTCCATAAGGCGCACGAGTGACCTGGGTCGCCGCGTCGGCGCCCGCCACCCCGCCGAGCAGCAGCACGAATCCGATCCAGCAATGACAATAATCTATAATTCGCAACTGCTTTCTGCCGCTCTTGAAGGAATGGAGATTAGACCATGCGCGCTCGACTGTTCATTATCCTGCTGACCATTGCTTTGGGCGCACAGGCGAAGTCCGCCCTTCTGGAGCACGTTCCCCTGAAGTGGCGGCCGACCTCGGACCTGAAGCTCGGAACACTGGAAATGTCCCAGACACCCATTCAGGTCGAAACCTTCCAGGACGTGCGCGCGAATCCGCAAGCCATCGGCGAGAATCGCGAAGACGATGTTCCCAAACCCGTTACAACGAGCGACGACGTGGGCGCGTTCGTGAGCGCACACATGCGCGAGCTGCTGGACAAGGGCGGTCTGAAAACCGTCGACAGCGGCGGCGCCGTGACTATCAAAGGGGAAGTCAAACAATTCTTTGTCAGGGAGACCGGCACGTACAAGTCAGCAGTCGCCGTTCACTTGACGGTGGTTGGCCGTGACGGCCAGACGCTGTGGAGCGGGACGGCTTCGGGCGATGCAACCCGCTTCGGGCGCTCCTACAAGCTGGAAAACTACTACGAGGTGCTTTCCGACGCGCTGGTCAACACCGTGAGCTCGATGTTGCAGAGCCCCGAATTCCAGAAAGCCCTGTCAGGGCGGGGACAATAGTCCCCGCCCCTGGCTCGTTAGTTGGAAGGGTCTGCCAGGATCGTGCCGAGGATGCCGAAGTTCGGCGTGCCCCAGCCCGTCGGCAGGTCATAACCGCGCGTGGCGGAATAACCATCCACGCCCGCGAAGGAGTTGTCTCCCACCCGCACATCGTGGAACAGGCTGTTGAGCACGCCTGTGCCGCCCAGCAGATACAGCCGGTCGTTCAGGAAGCCCATCGACCGTCCGCGAATCTGATTGAGATCCGCGATGATCGCAGCCCACTGTGGTGAGCCTGCGCTGGTTCCACCGAACAGATAG